>Ga0306924_10003272_pt1 | contig 15532 bp, 13 predicted proteins | sample sta12Can44000111_FD_203756 | JGI IMG/M metagenome (GOLD analysis project Ga0306924, IMG submission 203756) | Lab enrichment of tropical soil microbial communities from Luquillo Experimental Forest, Puerto Rico - statanox.12C.anox.44.000.111 (v2)... | ecosystem: Environmental > Terrestrial >... | reverse complement strand
AGGAGACCTACGAATCGCTGGCCCGCAAGGGCGAGACGATGACCACCGCCGCGATGGTGACGTACGCATACGACCAAATCGACCAGGCCCGAGCAGAACTCGAACACCCGAGCTGAAACGCGGCGAGGAGAACCGCGTCGCTCACGCGGCGGACTCCCGCCCGGGTCGATGGCGGCCATCGCACGTACTGCTTCCGTTCAGGCGTGGCGGGCTGCTTCTTGGACGAGCTGCACGCGCGAGGTGAGCCCGAGTTTGGTGTAGACGTGGGTGAGGTGGGTTTGCACGGTGCGTGGTGACACGAAAAGCCTTGTGGCGATGTCCTCGTTGGCGAGCCCCTCGCTGACCAGTCGGACGACGTCGCGCTCGGCGGGGGTGAGCGCGGCCCAGCCGCTGGCGGCTCGTTTGCGTTCGCCGTGACCGCGCTGGGCGTAGGCGATCGCGACTTCCGTGGTCTGCAGCGATGACCGGCTGCTCAACATCGAGTGGTCGAGGCGAATCGCTCGCGACCGGCTGGGCGCGGACCTTGTAGAGCTTCCCGACAGTCATTCACCGTTCCTTTCACGACCGTCAGAACTTGCCGACGTGTTGCTCCACTTGGCCGAGACATAGTGCAGAACCAGTGCGCCGCCCGAAGGGGATGCTCTCTCGCGACTCCGACGCCGCGCAGACTTTGCGGCATAGCCACTCCAACGCCGCCGTGGCTCCCGCCCACACGAGCGGTGGCATTGACACCGAAACTCGACCCGCTCCTCGGCTTAGACTTCCGCCATGTTCTCGGATACGCGCTATGCGATGAATGGTGACCTGAGCGTCGCCTATCGCGCGTCGCCCGAAGGTCCTCGCGACATCGTGTTCGTCCCGAACTGGTTCACCAACTGTGAGGTCTTTCCGGAGTTACCGTCGATTCAAGGCTGGGTCGAGGCGATGACATCGCTTGGTCGGCTCATCTTCTTCGACCAACCGGGCACGGGTTCATCCGATCCGGTCACACCAGGCGCGCTACCGACGTTGGAGCAATGGGCCGACAGCATCACGGCAGTGTTGGACGACCTCGGAAGCCGCGAAGCGGTCCTTCTCGCCATCGCCGGAGCCTTCGCGCCAGCGGCGCTATTCGCAGCAACACATCCGTCGCATACCAGCGCGCTGGTCGTGCTCGACGGTTTCGCAGACGCGGGTGGCACCCCACTCGTTCAAGACGAAAGCCGAGCCGCGACGATCCACATGTGGGGCAGCGGGAAGATTCACCATCTGAGCAATCCGGACATGCCGTGGAATGAGGAGATCCGGGCGGCGTGGGCTCGGATGGAACGCCTGGCGGCCAGCCCAGGGACGTTAGCTCTCGTGAGGCCGATCGCGATCGAAATGGACGTGCGAGCGGTCCTTCCGGCAATCCGTGTGCCAACCCTCGTCGTCCAGCACTCCGACAACCCGTTCGTCCCGCCCGCGAAGGGCAAGTACGTCGCCGATCACATCTCTGGCGCGAAATACGTTGAGCTGCCCGGTCGCAACATGTATCACTTCGTCGAACCCTGGCGGTCGTCCTTCCAGGAGATTGCCGAGTTCCTCACCGGCCACCAGGCCGAAGTGCCCGATGATCGTGTTCTCGCCACGGTGTTGTTCACTGACATCGTCGATTCGACACGGCGCGCGGCGGAGATGGGTGATCGTGACTGGCGTGCGTTGCTTGATGCGCACGACGCGGTGGTCCGGGCGCAACTGTCTCGGTTTCGGGGCCGCGAGGTGAACACATCCGGAGATGGCTTCCTGGCGATGTTCGACGGCCCGCAGCGAGCGATCCGCTGCGCCATGGCAATCCGCGACGCAGTGCAGGCGCTCGGCATCCAGGTGCGTGCCGGGCTGCACACCGGCGAGTGTGAGATACGCGGCGACGATATCGGCGGGATCGCCGTGCATATCGGTGCGCGAGTGAGCGCACTGGCCGACGCGAACGATGTGCTGGTGTCTAGCACGCTGCGCGATCTGGTGATCGGGTCAGGGCTGGAGTTCGAGGATCGCGGCGCTTACGAGCTCAAGGGCGTGCCCGGCGAGTGGCACCTCTTCGCCGTGGCATCTGCCTAAAACCGTTGACAGGACGTCAGAATGGGTACGGCGCTCGGACAGACTCTTGCGCCTCTACCCCTCGCCGAGCGCCTCCGCTCCTGAGGGGGCATTCAGCTCGTGTGTTTGAGTTCTGCTCGGGCCTGGTCGATTTGGTCGTAGGCGTACGTCACCATGGCGGCGGTGGTCATCGTCTCACCCTTGCGGGCGAGCGATTCGTAAGTCTGGTCGCCGAGGACATCGCGAAGGTGGGCGATCGCGGCGTTGATGGCTGGCGAGGCCGCCGTGGTGAAGGGATTGAGCGCGAAACCGGCCATAGTGGCCGCCGATTCGTGGTGTCCGAGTCGATCGAAGAGGTCGGCTAGCACAGCGAGGGGGTGACGCATATGGGCAGTATTGCCCGACTCGTGATAGTTACGGATCGCGAGAGTGATGTACTCGAGCGCCGCCAGCGGGTCGCCGCCGTGTTCGGTCTCGAGATGGGCCAGAGCGCCCGCTATGTGGGTCGCATTGCCGCGGTTACCGCTGTCCTGAGCGGTTAGCAGACCCCGACGCAGGGCCTCACGCACACGGTCGGGGTCGGCGTCGCGGAAGGCGATGCTATAGGCGAGAAGCGCGTACGAGAGCGCCCACGGGTTCTGGGTGCTCTCAGCGGCGTCGATCAGGCCGGTCGTGGCAGCCATCGCTTCCTCATCGGAACCGGCCATTGTTAGTGCGATGACGAGGCCTGTCCTGGTGAAGCTGTGAGCGTTCCGACCGCGTGCAAGCTGGTCGCGGCACCACTCGACAATCCGTTGAGGCTTGCCGATCACCATGTACGCACTACAAACCATGAGCTCGAGGCCCAGCGGCACCTCGCCGCGGCCACGGCTGATTGCGACCTGGCCCGCGTCGCTGTACCCGACGGCCGCCTCGATCCGTCCGAGCATCCAGCACTGTGAGGCCATCACATACAGGAACGCGAGCCGCGGATGGTCGACGGCGCGGGCGGGCTCGATCAGCGCTTCGGCCCACGCTATGGGCTCGTAATTTTCAACCAGAAAACCGAGCCATCCCGCGTATGTCGAGATGGCGGCCGCGACGTCGAGATCGCCCTGGTCGGTGGCCCAGCGAAACGCGGTGCGGAGGTTGGCTAGCTCGACGGTGAACCAGTCATACGCCTCCCGTTGTCGGGGGCTGTCCCACAGGGCCAGGATGTCGGCTTCTCGCCCGGCGAAGTAGCGGGCATGCGTGGTCCGAACCTCGGACGCCTCGCCGTCAGCGACGAGTTGTTCCTCGGCGAACTGGCGGATCGTTTCCAGCATCGAGAATCGGGTCCGACCCGATAACCGGTCGGCGACCAGTAACGACTTGCGCACCAGCGCGTCCAGCAGATCCAGAACTTGGTAGTTGTCTGGCTCATCGGCCCCGGCTACCGCGCAGACACTTTGGAGGTCGAATCCACCGGCGAACACCGAACACCGTTCCAGCAGTGCCTTTTCGGTGTCGTCGAGCAGGTCGTAGGACCACGCCACCGCGTGGCGCAGCGTCTGGTGGCGTCCCAAGCCACGCCGCGCACCGACGAGCAGTTTAAAACGGTGATCGAGGCGATCACGGATCTCGTCCACGGTCATCGACGAAATGCGCGATGCCGCCAACTCGATAGCCAAGGGGATTCCATCGAGGCGACGGCAGATCTCCACCACCGCGGCAGCCTCCTCGGGGTTGGTGACCGAGAAGCGCGGCGAAACGGCTTGGGCGCGTTCAACGAATAGGGACACCGCGGCAGAGTCGCTTCCCGCGCCGACATCCAGCGAGGGCACCGGCCACAGTTGCTCGTCGGCGACCCTTAGTCCTTCGCGGCTGGTCGTCAGAAGCTTGACGGTCGCCGAGTGCGCCAGGATCGCGTCAACCAAACCGGCTGCGGCGTCGAGGACGTGTTCGCAGTTGTCGAACACCAGCAGCCGGACTCTGCCCTCCAGCGCGGCTGCGACACTGTTAGCCACGCTCTTGCCGGGCTGTTGGATGATGCCCAGCACCGCGGCCACCGCGTCGGGCACCGCGGCGGGATCGGTGACCGCGGCTAAGTCGAAAAACCAGGCCCCGTCCAAGAATTCATCGGCCAGCCGCGCCGCGACCTCCAACGCCAGCCGGGTCTTGCCGACCCCGCCCACCCCGGTCAACGTCACCATCCGATGAGCCTTCACCACCGCTTGCAGTTCGGCGACCTCCGACTCGCGCCCAATGAAGCTCGTGGTCTGTGGACGGAGGTTCCCCGGACTCGGGTCCAGGGTCCGCAATGGCGGAAAGTCTTCCGGTAGGCCCGGCGCTTGGACCTGAAAAACCGTGATCGGATTCGGGACATCTCGTAACCGCCGCGGCCCCAGATCGACCAGATCCACACCGCTGAGCAGAACCGCCGTCGACTCGGCCACCAGGATCTGCCCACCATGTCCAGCGGCCATCACTCGTGCGGCTCGATTGAGCACCGTTCCGAAGTAGTCCCCGTCTCGCAGCTCGGCCTCGCCGGTTGCCAATCCCATTCGCACCGGCAACCCCAACTCCCGTTGCGCGTCGATCGCGGCTTTCACGGCGGACATCGGCGACGCGAAGGCCGCCACGAAACCATCGCCGGTGTGGCTGAACAAGAACCCGTCATACGCCTCGATCGCCGTGCGCACCACCTTGTCGTGGACGACGAGCGCCGCCCGCATCGCTTGCGCGTCGGTCTCCCACCGACGGGTCGAACCCTCGACATCGGTGAACAGAAACGTCACCACCCCCGAAGGAGCAGCCGTCGCAGGAGCGGACACCCCAGCAGAATCTCACAAACCAGGACCCCTGAAGGGTTCTTTCGAAAGTCGTAAATACCGCCTGCATGCTGGACACGAGCACCTCGTTCGGCCCGGCCAGGGCGCTCACGCGCCCCGATATGCACGACCGTCGATCTTCCATCGAGACTGTGTGCCCGCCCCGCGTTGCTGACCGCCTCATGGCTGGTGCGGGTGCCCAGCTTGGCCGCCAGGCTGGGCAGATTGTTCTGCACGGCCTGCGTCTTCAGCGAAAGGCGTTGGGCAGCTTCGGCATTGCCCCTGGCCGAAGTGGGTCACGAAATGAGCACCGTGAAAGTCCCCAAGATTCCGCAGTGCGACCTGACCACCGAGGCTCAGCAGGCCCGCGCCGAGCGTGTGGCCTCGCTGACCCGGGCCGGGCACAGCGCCACCGACATCGCGTTCATCATGGGGATTTCGGTGCGCACCGTGGAGCGTTAGCGCGCGTTGCCGCTTTAACCGCGCGCTCCTCCGCTCAGACCAACTCGGGTACCCGTAGACAGGCGATCGCCAGCTCGAATTCGCAATCGTGCTGCTCGGCTCCGAGGTCATGAAGCTGAGTGGTTAGGAGCGACCGTGCCTGATCGCCGTGTCGCTCCATCGCCTCAAGGCTGTCGAAAGTCGAGGACGACACGGCACGCCCGGATGTGCGGTCGATCATCAGGCTGGTGCTGCAGAACCCCTCGAGCTCCTGGATCGCGGGCAGCATCGACTCCCGGTAGTAGCGAATGGCTCGGTCGAGCTGATCGGGCCGCACGTTGAACCAGGTAGCTCGAACGCAGGCACCCGCACCGGCGCGGTGATCACGGTGCAGGACCGCGATCTCCCACCTGTCGACCATCACGCTGCCGCCGAATATCTCGGCCGCCCGTCGCTGCAACGGCAGTACTTGCTCGCCGCTCGCGTGCATCGCCTTGTCGGTCTCCCAGGAGCTGGTCGCTATGCACCGGCCGGACCCGCGGTCGACCAACAGCGACAGCCCGATACAGCCATCCATCCGTCGGAGGGCAGGCATGACGACATCGCGAACATAATCAATGCCCGCGTCGATCAAGGACGGTTGTCCCTCGATAGTGGTGGAGCGCCCGTACATGATTCAGCCCTCCGCGCTGGGGCAGCGCACCGGTTGGCGCCACCGGTGCACTCAACCCTATGACGGATTGCGCGCATGGCAATGGGCCGGAGCAGCTCGAGCCGGACGCCGAGCCCTACTGCGTGCACGGGCACGGGCGCATGACCGTCGATGACCGCGCGGCAAATCCGCGTAGCCAGTTCACAACACATGAAGGAGCAGAAATGAAAAGCATCATCCGCGCCATGGGAACGGCGTTGTCGTACATGGCTGCGTCGATGGCGGGAGCCATAACGGTCGCCGTTATGAGCAGACGTGGGGATATCCGCACCGCGTGTCACCCGCAGCGCCGCAGAAAACGACAGCGAAGAAAGCCTCCGCCAGCGGTTCCTAGCAAGCAGACCCGGGGAAGGGCGAGTTTCGCCGAAACCCACCGCTACGCAGAGGCGACGGCGAAGAGGCGCCATTCGCCGGGCACACCCTTGAGTTCATGAGCGCCGCGCTCCTCGAACTCAAGTCCCGACCCGATCACCAAGTCGCGCAGCGTGCTCGACACCAACACCTCGTTCGGCCCCGCTAGTGCGCTCACGCGCGCCCCGATGTGTACGCCGATCCCGCCGATGTCATCGCCGCGGACCTCGCACTCGCCGGTGTGCAGCCCGGCCCGCACCTGGATGCCGAGCGTCTGCACGGCGTCGCGGATGGACATGGCGCAGCGGATCGCGCGCTGCGGGCCGTCGAATGTCGCGAGGAAGCCGTCTCCCGATGTGTTCACCTCACGGCCACGGTAGCGAGCGAGTTGTGACCGGACGACGGCGTCGTGCGCATCAAGCAGCGCATGCCAGTCACGGTCACCCATCTCCGCGGCCCGGCGCGTCGAGTCCACGATGTCGGTGAACAGCACGGTCGCAAGGACCCGGTCGTCGGCTACGTCGGGTTGCTGGCCGGTCAGAAACTGCGCGATCTCCTGGAACGACGCACGCCATCCCGGTTCGACAAAGTGGTACGCATTATGCCCCGGCAGCTCGACATACTTCGCGCCCGATATGTGATCAGCGATGTACTTGCCCCACTCGCGCACGGAGAATTGGTCGTCGGTGTGCTGGAGGACGAGGGTTGGCACGCGGATTGTCGGAAGCAATGCCCGCACGTCCATTTCGACGATGAGAGGCATCATCTGAGCGAGGATTCCTGGGCTTGCCGCCAGCCGTTCGTGCCGTGCCCACGTCGCCCTTATCTCCTCGTTCCACGGCATGTCCGGATTCGAGAGATGCTGGAACTCGCCCGTGCCCCACATGCCGACAAATGCAGCGACGGCTTCTTCGAGGTCCACTCCTTCGGTACGTTCCGCCATCGGATCCGCGAAGCCCTCGAGCACGACCAGCGCCGCTGTACGCGACGGATGTGTTGCCGCGAACAGCACCGATGCCGCGAACGCGCCGTCGATCGCGAGCATGACCGCTTCACTACTGCCCAGATCGTCGAGCACGGCGGTGATGCTGTCGGCCCATGACTCCAAGGTCGGCGGCGTGCCCGATGTGAGTGGATCGGACGCTCCCGTGCCCGACGGGTCGAAGAAGATCAGCCGACCGAGCGATGTCATCGCCTCGACCCACCCTTGAAGCGACGGTAGCTCCGGAAAGACCTCACAGTTCGTGGAAGTAAAGACGAACACGATGTCGCGTTCACCTTCAGCCGACGCGCGATAGGCGACACGCAAGTCCCCGTTGAGCGCGTAGCGCGTCTCCGAGAACACTGCGTAAGCGTAAGCCGAGGAGCGGGCCGAGTTTCGCTGTCATGCCGCCGCTCGTGTGGGCGGGAGCCACGGCGGCGTTGGCGTAGCTATGCCGCAAAGTCTGCGCGACGTCGGAGTCGCGGGGGGCCGTCGCCATTTTCTCCCCCGCGTGATAGATCAGGACGGCACGCGATTGCGGGACCTGTGCCTCGGGGCGGGGTCTGGGGTCGGATTCCGCCGATGCGCGTGGTAGGAGCAGGTCGGTTGTGAGATTCTGCTGAGGTGTCCGCTGATCAGGCGGTGCCCCCTTCGGGTGTTGTGACGTTTCTGTTCACCGATGTGGAGGGTTCGACGCGTCGGTGGGAAGCCGACGCGCAAGCGATGCGGGCGGCGCTCGTCGTCCACGACAAGGTGTTGCGCACGGCGATCGAGGAGTATGACGGGTTCCTGTTCAGCCACACGGGCGACGGTTTCGCGGCGGCCTTCGCGTCGCCGATGTCCGCCGTGAACGCCGCGATCGACGCGCAACGGGAGTTGCAGTTGCCGGTGCGCATGGGATTGGCAACCGGCGAGGCCGAGCTGCGAGACGGCGACTACCTCGGAACGGTGCTCAATCGCGCCGCACGAGTGATGGCCGCCGGGCACGGCGGGCAGATCCTTTTGGCCGAGTCGACGGCGGGTCTGCTCAGCGGAGTGGATCTGCTGGATCTGGGACCGCGACGGTTGCGGGATCTCCCGACTTCGGTTCAGGTGTTCCAGGTCCAAGCGGAGGGCCTGCGCACCGACTTTCCTCCGTTACGGGCGCTCGATACAAGTCCTGGGAACCTGCGCCCTGCAGCCACCAGTTTCATCGGGCGTGAGCCTGAAGTGGCCCAGGTCGAAGCGGCGCTGCGAGCGCACCGGTTGGTCACGTTGACCGGGGTAGGTGGAGTCGGCAAGACCCGCCTGGCGCTGGAAGTCGCGGCGGGCCTGGCCGATGACTTCCCCGACGGGGTTTGGGTTTTCGAGCTGGCCGCTGTGGCTGATCCGGGTGCGGTGCCTGATGCGGTGGCGGCGGTGCTGGGCATCACCCAGCAGCCGGGGAAGAGCGTGAGCGAGTCAGTGGCGGCCGCGTTGGAGGGCAGAGTCCGGTTGCTGGTGTTCGACAACTGCGAGCATGTGCGCGACGCGGCGGCCGATCTGGTCGAGGCGATCCTCGCGGCCTCGGAGACGGTGAGGATCCTGGCCACCAGCCGCGAAGGGTTGGGCGTCGCCGACGAGCAACTGTGGCTGGTGCCGTCGCTGGATGTGGGGGCGGGCATCGACTCGGCGGCGGTGGAACTGTTTGTTGAACGCGCCCGGAGCGTTGCCTCGCGCTTCGCGTTGAGCAACGCCGACGACGGGGCTGCGGTGGTGGATATCTGCCGCCGCCTGGACGGGATCCCGTTGGCCATCGAGTTGGCGGCCTCGCGGATGGCGTCGATGACCGCCAGCGATGTGCGTGATCGCCTCGATCACCGCTTCCGGCTGCTGGTCGGCTCGCGGCGCGGTCTGGCACGCCACCAGACGCTCCGTCATGCGGTGGCCTGGTCTTACGACCTGCTCGACGACGCGGAGAAGGTGCTGCTGGACCGATGTTCGGTGTTCGCAAGCGGCTTCGACCTCGAAAGTGCCTGCGCGGTGGCAGGATTTGACGACCCCGACGACTATGCCATTCTCGATCTGCTCGATGCCTTGGTGCGCAAGTCGCTGCTCCTGGCAGATCGCTCCTCTGGGCATGCCCGGTTTTCGATGCTGGAGACGATCCGCCAATTCGCCGAGGAACAACTCGTCGCGAGCGGTGTGGCGGACGAGGCGCGGACCGCGCATGCCCGCTACTTCGCCGGGCGCGAAGCCGACATCCTGGCCCTGTGGGATAGCCCCCGCCAGCGTGATGTGTACGACTGGTTTGGAACCGAGTTGGCCAACTTGCGCAACGCGTTTCGATGGGCCGCCGACGAAGGAAACCTCGACGCCGCTGCTGCCATCGCAACTCTGTCAGGGATGTTCGGTGTTTTTCTGGAGAACTTGGAGCCGGTTGCTTGGGCCGAAGAACTCATCGAATCGGCTCAGGCCGTCGACCATCCGCGCCTTGTGTCATTGTGTTCGATCGCCTCGCTGTGCTACATGCTTGGCCGACTCGACGACGCTCTCGCCTATAGCGATGCCGGTCAGACGGCGATGGAGCGGGGTGTGGGCGGTGTGCCGATCGGCCTGACCGAGCTTTGGCTTGGTGCCGTCTACAGTGCCGGCCAGCCTGAGCAGTATGCCGATTTTTACCGTAACCACCTGACTCGCTGTCGGGATACCTATGGACTCGCTCGGGCCTGCGCCGTCGTATCCCTGGCGAGCGCCGGTCGTGCTGACGAAGCGCGATCTGTTGCGACCGGCATGATCGAGGCCGCCGAGGCGACCCACAACCCTTACGTCGTCTCGTTCGCGTTGCTTTGCTATGGCATGGCGTGGCGTGAGGAAGACCCTCATCGGGCACTCGACGCGCTGCGCAGGGGCGTGGCGATCGCCCAAGAAAGCGGCAATCGGATGATTGAGACATATTTTGCGATGACAGTCGCCATGACACTGCTCCGGATCGAGGCTGATCCCACCAACCCCCTCGTAGCACTTGACAACATCACCCTGGCGATCCAGACCTACTCCGGCGCGGGCAACACCGGCCAGATCCGTGCCGCGCTGGGACTCCTGACGACCTTTCTCGACCGCCATGGACACTACGAACCGGCCGCCGTCGTGGCCGGTTTCGCGTGCGTGGCCCCGACGGCAGCGTTCTCGGTATGGGAGTTCCGTACTGCGATCGCCCACCTCCGCGAGGTCCTCGGCGACCAGACCTATGAATCGCTCGCCCGCAAGGGTGAGACGATGACCACCGCCGCCATGGCGACCTACGCATTAGACCAAATCGACCAGGCCCGAACAGAACTCGAACACCCAGGCTGAGTCGCGCGAGTCGCGTGTCCAACGCGAGAGCGGCTCAGCATCCTCTCAATCGCCGTCAGCAGTCTGTTCGGCCAAGACGCGGTACACAGTCGCCCGGCTCACGCCGAGAGCAGTCGCAATCGTGCTCGCAGACTCACCGTTAGCGTGCATCCGCTGCGCCAGAGCAGCTTTCTTCTCGTCAAGCACCTTGGGTCGTCCGATGTGCTGGCCGCGTGCCCGACGCGCTTCCCGTGCCGCACTACGCCGTTCGCGGCCCAGTTCAAGTTCAAGTTCGGCCAGGCTGGCAAGCACCCCGGCGACCATGCGTCCTGTGGCGTTGGAGGTGTCGATGCCTTCCCTCAGGGACCGTAGAACGACGTTCCGGTCCCGGAGATCCCTGATCGTGACCATCACCTCGGCGGCGTTCCGGCCAAGCCGGTCGATCCCAATCACGACGATTGCGTCGCCGGGACGGGCGTAGTCCAGGAGGGCGGCAAGGCCAGGTCGCTGCTCTCGCGTCGACATTCCCGACAGCTTGTCGCTGTAGACCCGCTTCGGGTCGACACCCGCTGCGGTGAGAGCGTCGAGCTGTTGGTCCAAGGACTGGTGGCCGGTGGAGACGCGGGCGTATCCGATTTGAACACCCGTGGGAGCGGTAGCGGTGGTCATGCCTTGAGTTTGTCGCAAAAGTCTCAGAAGCACAAGTATTGCGACGATCGTTCTGAGGCGACTTTTGCGACAGCACGACGTGGGCTTTCGTCTGCGCCAGTAGGACCTGCGGGGTCTGTCTCATATCTAAACTATTGAGACAGCGGTGGTCGACAAGCGTGAAAAGGCGGACGAGCACGACCACCACGGTCGCGCTCACTAGTAGTAGTCGGAAGGGGCACGCGAAATGGTACGTATCCCTGTCTTGCCACGTGTTACTTCGGTGCTGGAAAGCTGCGGCAGTCTCGGGTTCGGCGGGGCCGCGCGGGGGTGTGGCTTCCGGGGGCTTCACAACTCCCTACCGAGGCAGGCACCACACAGCCCACGCTGCATCACCGGATGACGCCCACACCGGGTACAGAGTTTTTGACCGAGGCGGGCTTCCTCACCGACACCTACAGGCTCACCTACACCAGATGGGTTCGGAAACGGTTCGGGAAAGGTTCGGGAATGGTTCGGGAAGGGTTCCTTGGACATCTTGGCCCGCAGTTGCTCATAGGCGTCGTCGCGCTGCTGAATCAGGTTTTGGTGGATCTTCCACGCCTTCTCGTCGGCGTCGTTGGCGGGTGGCTTCAGTGGGTTCTCTTGGTACAGCCGGTCGATCACCACCCACGCTTCGTGACGCACCGTCCGTGACCGCCGGGTCTGGACGGCGCGCATGGCGGAGACGAACATGTTGGGCTTACGGCTGGTGTCCAGCTCGATGAACGGGCGCACCCACAGCTCCCCGGTATCGTCGTCCACCGACACCCAGCCGCGTGCGATCAGCTCGTCCAGCGCGCCTTCGACCTCGTCCGGTGTCAGGTGGCTCGATGCTCTCGCCCACACCTCCACCTGGAGCGCGATGAACCCGCCGGAGTCCAGGTCCGGGTGCAGCCACAGGAGTTTGAATAGCCATTGCGCCAGCGCGGTCAGGTCGATGAAATTCGGCTCGCCTGACAGCTCGGTCGGCCACATAGCGCCCCGGCGGCTCATCGGCATCGCCCATTGGGGAACACAACGTATTTCGTGAACGTCTCGCGCAGGTCGTCGCCGGGGCGGCCTTCGGCATTCACGAGGTGCCACCATTGCGCCGCCGGCGCGCCTGCGAACTGGCAAGCGCCAGCCTCGCGTAGTACGCCCGTCGAATGTGTTCGGCGCGAAGAGGATCGCCGTCCGCTTCGGCCAGAAACCTGTCTTCAAGTGCTTTGCGCGCCTTCGCTGTTCTGACGGAACGGTTTTGCGTGCGTGCCCAGCTTGTTTCAACGGCGATCTTGCCGCGCAGTGAACGTTCGGCTGGGGTGAGCACCCACAGCAGTACGCCGATGAGGGGGAGGACGAGCGGCATCCTGTTATCTCCCATACAGAGAGAGGCAGGTGCTCCTCGATGGGAGGACCGCCAGGGATACCGTCACCTATTGGCGACGCAGCGGGGTAAAGACTCTTGCCCCGCCTCAAAGGCGATAGCCGCCTTAAATGGTAGTACAGCGCCGGAGTATTTCGTTGTACAGCGCGGCTTCGGCGTGTCGGCGTTGTTCGGTGCCCAGAGTGTCTAGCTTTCTGATGCGCGAACCCAGTTGGGAGCGCACGGTTTTGAGGTCGCACAGTTCGACCTCGTGTTTGTCGCCGCGGCGAAGTGCGTCAAGGATGACCTGCAGCATCGCCTCCGGAATATCGAAATTTTCTGTCAGAGCCAGCGTCGCGTGGCGCGACAGCGGCTGGTAGTAAGCCGTGCCGATGTCGCGCCGCGGCGGTGGGGGCCACGGCGACGGCAACGCGACGCCGGGTATCCGACGCTGCGCCACCTCCTTGCGGCTCGCGTGTGTCTCCACAGACCAACCCAGGTGCTCCGCCTCGAGGAGCTTGCCGAAGGTGTGCAACTTGGTGCGGCCGTGGCGGCTTGTCGTGCTGACGGTGATGAGGTACTGGGTCACAGCTCGCCCAAGTTCAGGCTGCGGGCCTCGTCGGCGGCGCGTTCGGACGCGGATGCACCTGTGTATCTGTCGATCATGTCGCGGGTCGACCAGCCGGCTACAGCCATCAGCCCGCCCTCAGATCCACCGGCCCGAAGCCACCGGGTGGCCGCGGTGTGGCGCATCAGGTGAACATGAAAGCCCTTCAGTCCGGCCAACTCTGCACGGTACTGCAGCGTGTTACGCAGACCGAAATAGGCCAATTCCTTGCCGCGATCGCCCAGCCACACGGCGTTCGTCTCGGCGAGCCGATGGGTGCGGCGCATCCGCAGGTAGCGGTCGATCGCGCGCGCCGTGTGTGGGCCGAACGGGGCGACGCGGCCCTTGCCAGCCTTGCCGCGGCGCACGGTCACCAGGCCACGGCTAAGGTCGACATCGTCAACGGACAGGGCGATGAGTTCGCCCGCGCGCATGCCGGTCTCGGCCATCAGCCGCACGATGGCCTCGTCGCGGCGGTCACGGAACTCCTTGCCGCCGCACGCCTTGATCAGCCGCCGCAACTCGTCATCGGTTAGCGACTCGGTCACCTTCGCGTCAAGCTTGGGCGCCTTCAGCCCGAGCAGCGGGTCGTCGTCGATCTCGCCTTCTTCTTCTAACCATGCCGAGAACCGGCGCACGCCGAGTTGGCGGGCACGCGCGGTGGCAGGCTCGGCGCCGGCTGCGAGCAGATCGGCAACGAAGTTCTTCACCAGGTCGCGGTCGAGCGCGGGGCAGTGCCCGTTGTCCTCACACCAGCGGATGAACCCGCGCACACCATCGCCGTAAGACTTGATGGTCTGAGCGGACTTGCGTTCGGCGCGCAGCGCCAGTTCCCACGAGGGCAGCAGTGCGGCCAAATCTAGGGCCGGGGGTTTACGACGCACCACATCCGATATCTTGACTGGCCACGCTGTACTTGTCGACTATTTCTGGATTGACCAGCAAAACTGCTGCTCAGAGCCATTAATCGGAGTGTCGCTCAGTCCAGGTAGTCCCGTAGGACCTGGGAACGGCTGGGGTGGCGCAACTTTGACATCGTCTTGGATTCGATCTGGCGGATGCGCTCGCGGGTCACGCCGTACACCTGGCCGATCTCGTCAAGGGTGCGCGGCTGGCCGTCGGTGAGGCCGAAGCGCAGCCGTACTACGCCGGCTTCACGCTCGGACAGCGTCTCCAGCACCGACTGCAGCTGGTCCTGCAGCAACGTGAACGACACCGCGTCGACGGCCACCACCGCTTCACTGTCTTCGATAAAGTCGCCCAGCTGGCTGTCGCCCTCGTCGCCGATGGTCTGGTCCAACGAGATCGGCTCGCGAGCGTATTGCTGGATCTCGAGCACCTTCTCGGGCGTGATGTCCATCTCCTTGGCCAGCTCCTCAGGCGTGGGCTCGCGGCCCAGATCCTGTAGCAGCTCACGCTGAATGCGGCCCAGCTTGTTGATCACCTCGACCATGTGCACCGGGATACGGATGGTGCGGGCCTGATCGGCCATGGCGCGGGTGATGGCCTGACGGATCCACCAGGTCGCATACGTGGAGAACTTGTATCCCTTTGTGTAGTCGAACTTTTCGACCGCGCGGATCAGGCCCAGGTTCCCTTCCTGGATGAGGTCGAGGAAGGCCATTCCGCGGCCGGTGTACCGCTTGGCGAGCGAAACCACCAGCCGCAGGTTGGCTTCCAGCAAGTGGTTCTTCGCGCGGTCGCCGTCGCGGCAGATCCACATCATGTCGCGGCGCTGGGCGGCGGGCAGTTTGTCGCCGCGCTCGACGTGCTCGCTCATCAGCTGGGTGGCATAAAGGCCGGCTTCGATCCGCTTCGCCAGCTCAACCTCTTCCTCCGCGTTGAGCAGCGCCACCTTGCCGATCTGCTTGAGGTAGGCGCGAACCGAGTCAGCGGAGGCGGTGAGTTCGGCGTCCTTGCGGGCCTGCCGCAACGCCTCGGATTCGTCTTCGTCCCAGACGAAATCACCGGAGGCCTTGTCCTTTTCGGAGGGCTCGGCGATCTCCTCGTCCTCCTCGGCGGGAGTCTCGCCAGGCGCGGGGGTGGTCGACGCGGCAGCCTCGCCGCCGTCACCTCGCTCGAGGTCGGCGTCATCGCCATCTGCCGCCACGTCGTCCTCGAGGTCCTCGAGATTGAGGTCGTCGGCGTCGATGTCGAGGTCCTCGCCAGGCGCACCCTCGAGGTCCGGTTCGGCGTCGAGATCCTCGACGACCCCCTCGGAGTCGACGACTTCCAGGCCGGCCTCGGGCTCCACCGGGGCGGCTTT
>Ga0306924_10003271_pt1 | contig 15535 bp, 11 predicted proteins | sample sta12Can44000111_FD_203756 | JGI IMG/M metagenome (GOLD analysis project Ga0306924, IMG submission 203756) | Lab enrichment of tropical soil microbial communities from Luquillo Experimental Forest, Puerto Rico - statanox.12C.anox.44.000.111 (v2)... | ecosystem: Environmental > Terrestrial >... | reverse complement strand
CAGCCAGTCGAGGATCAGCGTGTCCATGGTCGCTAGAGCTTACTCGGCATAGGCCCACGCCGTCACGCGCCGCTCGATGATCGCGAAGATCCCGTACAGCAGCACACCCATACCCGCCAGCACCGCCAGGCCGCCGAAGGCGAGCCGGGTGTTGAAGTCGGACGCCGCGACCGCCATGAGATACCCGATGCCGGCATTCGAGGCGACGGTCTCCGCGATCACCGAGCCGACGAACGCCGACGAGACGGCCACCTTCAGCGACGCGAAGAAGAGCGGCATTGTACGGGGCACGCCAACCTTTCTGAAGATCTGCCAGCGCGAGGCGCCGAGCGAGCGGAGCACGTCGCGCAGCTCGGTCTCGAGCGTGGCGAGGCCGACGGCGACGTTGACCGCCACCGGGAAGAAGGCCAGCAGGAACGCGGTGAGCACGGCGGGCACCGTGCCGATGCCGAACCACATGACGAGCAGCGGGACGACCGCCGCCTTGGGAATGCTGTTGAATCCCACCAGGAGCGGATAGATCGCGTCGTTGACCGTTGCCGAGCCGCCAATGGCGAAGCCCAGGAGCAGGCCGAGGCCGACCGCGGCCACGAATCCCAGCAATGTCGTCACCAGCGTGTGCCAGGCGTGAAATGCGATGGGCCCCGCGGTGCGCGCCATCGTCAGCGCGACACCGCTCGGAGGCGGCAGCACGATCGGCTGGACGCGGAGCACCACGACCGCGCCCTCCCACGCCAGCACGAGCCCGACGAACACGGCCAGCGGCAGGACGACGCGGCGAGCCCGCGGGCCCATCACGCCGCAGTCTCGCGAGCCGGCCGGATCTGCTCGCGCATGAGCCGCATCAGCTCGCTGCCCTCGGCGCCGTACACCAAGCTCAAGGTCCGCGGTCGCGGGAGCGCCACGCGGTGCGTGTGGGCGATCCGACCTGGGTGGCTCGCGAGCACGTAGATCGTATCGGCCAGGAAGATCGCCTCGCGGAGATCGTGGGTGACCAGCACGCCGGTGAATTCCCGCTCCGCGCGCAGGCGCTGGTAGAGCTCCCACATCTCCTCGCGCGTGAACGCGTCGAGCGCGGCGAACGGCTCGTCGAGCAGGAGCATCGCCGGCTGGTGGATCAAGGCGCGGCAGAGGCTCACGCGCTGGCGCATGCCACCCGAGAGCTCGCGGGGCTGGCGGCGCTCGGCGCCGCTCAGGCCGACCGTGGCGAGCAAGGTCACCGCGCGGTCGCGCCAGCGATCGGACTCCGGGGCTCGCGGATCTCCGTTCGCGCGCAGGATCTCGAGCGGGAGCAGCACGTTGTCGAGCACGCTACGCCAGGGCAGGAGGACCGGGTTCTGGAACGCCATGCCGACGTTCGTCAGCGGCCCGGTGACGGGCCGCCCGTCCACGGCGATCGTGCCGACGGTGGCGGGCAAGAGGCCGGAGATCAGCTTCAGCAGGGTCGACTTGCCGCACCCGCTCGGCCCGACGAACGCGACCGTCCCGCCACGCGGAACCTCGAGCGAGACGCCGGCGAGCGCCTGGGTCACGGCGCCGGCGGTCACGTACGCGTAGCCGACGTCGCGGAGCGCGACGGCGGGGACATCACGGGTGAGGCGCTCATCGTCCATCGGACCCGCCGCTTCCGCCCTCAGGGCTCGACCCGCCCGGACGCCGGCCGCAGGAGCCGAAAGACGTCCTCCGCCCGGAGCGGGGTGCCGACGACGCGGGCCGCAAAGGGCCGCAGCGCGTCCTCCACCGCGGCGGCGATCGCGGCCGGGGGCGCCATGCTCCCGGCCTCTCCCACGCCCTTGACGCCGAGCGCATTGAGTGGGCTGGGCGTGACGACGTGCGCGATGCGGATCGGCGGCGACTGCTCCGCGGTGGGGATCGCGTACTCCAGCCATGACTGGGTCAGCGGTTGCGCCGTCGCGTCATAGACGAGTGCCTCCCACAGGGCGCCGCCGACGCCCTGCGCCACGCCGCCGTGGAGCTGTCCCTCCACGATCAGTGGATTGATCAGCCGTCCGGCGTCGCTCGCAACCACGTAGTCGAGCACCGCGACGCGTCCCGTCTCGCGGTCGACCTCGACGACGGCCGCGTGGGCGCCGCTGGCGAACGTGGCCCGAGGGGCCTGGAAATAGTGCGTGGCCTCGAGCCCCGGCGTCATGCCGTCGGGCAACGGCGAGCCCGGAGCGCAGGCCGCGGCGAGCGAGCCGAGCGAGATCGTCCGGGCGGGAGCGCCGACGACGCGCGCGACGCCGTCGACGAGCACGATGTCCGCCTCGTCCGCCTCGAGCAGGCGCGCCGCCACTCGTCGCGCTTTCGCCGCCACCGCGCGGGCTGCCCCGAGCGCGGCGTTGCCCGCCGTCACCGCGTTGCGGCTCGCGTAGGTGCCGACGCCGAACGGGATCTGTGCCGTGTCGCCGTGCCGCACGGTGACGTCGCCGGGCTGGAGCCCGAGCTCGTCGGCGACGACCTGGGTCAGCACCGTGGCCGTACCCTGACCGTGCGGCGAGGCGCCGGTGACGAGCAGCGCCTGGCCGGTGTCGTCGACGCGCAGACTCGCGCTCTCGTACGGGCCGAGTCCGGTGAGGAGCACGAAGCATGCGACGCCGACGCCGAGGAGGCGCCCGCGCTCGCCCTTCGCTCGCTCCGCCGCCTGCTCGGCGCGGCGCGCGTCGTAGCGCGCCAGACGCAGCGCGGCGTCGAGGCCGGCGCCGTAGTCGCCGCTGTCGTAGATCACCGGAATCTGCGCAGACGCCGTCCCGACGTCCCAGGGAAACTCGTCTCGCCCGATAAAGTTCCGCCGCCGTACCTCGGCCGGGTCCATCCCGAGCGCCTCGGCCAGGTGATCGACGGCCCTCTCGATGGCGAAGACCGCTTCGGGCTGACCCGCGCCGCGATACGCCGCCGCCGGCGCCTTGCACGTGAGCGCACACCGCACGTGACACGTGTAGTGGCGGATCCGATAGGGCCCGGGCAGGCTCGCCGCGGTGATGGATGGGCAAAGGACGCCCAGGCTGCGCGTGTAGGCGCCGAGATCGGCGACCACGTCCGCGCGGAGCCCCACGATGGTGCCGTCGCGCCGCGCGGCCAGCTCGACGTCGTGCCGCTGCTCTCGGGCGTGGGCAGCGGTGATCACGTGCTCGCGCCGCGTCTCGATCCACTTGACCGGCGTGCCCTCGCGCATCGCCAGCACGGCGAGCACGATCTCCTCCGGGTAGATCTCCTGCTTGACGCCGAAACCTCCGCCGACGTCGGGCGCGACGACCCGGATCCGGTGCTCGGCCAGGCCGAGGACACCCCGGAGGACGTCGCGGAGCGTATGCGGCCACTGCGTCGAGGACCACACGGTCAGCCGTCCCGTCCCGGCGTCGTACTCCGCCGCGACGCCGCGCGTCTCGAGCGGCATGCCGGTATAGCGCTGCACCGAGTACCGGCCGCGCGTCACGATCTCCGCCGCGGCGAAGGCGCCGTCGGCGTCGCCCACGCGCACCGTGAAGTCCGCGGCCATGTTGCCGGGCGCCCCCTCGTGCAGGAGCGGGGCGTCCGGCCGCAGCGCCGCGTCCGCGTCAGCGACCGCGCCGAGCACGTCGTACTCCACGCGGACATCGGCGGCAGCGTCCTCGGCCGCGTAGCGGCTGTCCGCTACCACGGCGGCGAGTGGCTCGCCGACATAGCGGGTGCGGTCGCGGGCCAGCGGCGGGTGCGCGCAGTGGCGCAAGGCCTCGTGCGAGACGACCGCGGGGATGGCGGCGATCGAGAGAAAATCGGCGGCCGTGTAGACCGCCCCGCCGTCCGCGACGGCGCGCGAATCGAGACGAAAGCGTGCGTGCGCGTGCAGGCTCCGCACGAACGCGACGTGACGCAGGCCGGGCAGCCGGAGGTCCTCGACGAACGTCGCCTGGCCGCGCAGCAGCCGCGGATCCTCAAGACGCTTGAGCGGGGCACCGAAGAGCCTCATGGACACGGGCGATTATAATTCGCGACGATGGCCGGTCGATCGACCTCGCCCCGGAACGAGCAATCTCGGCACGCGCGCTTCATGCGGCGTGCGATCGCTCTGGCCCGGCGCGGAATGAACGCGCGCGATGGAGGGCCATTCGGGGCGGTCGTCGTCCGCGACGGCGCCATCGTCGGCGAGGGCTGGAATCGCGTGGTCGCGGCGCGCGACCCCACCGCGCACGGCGAGATCGGCGCGATCCGTGCCGCGTGCCGTCGGCTGGCGACCTTCCGTCTGTCGGGCGCCGCGCTCTACACGACGGGCGAGCCGTGCCCGATGTGCCTGGCCGCCGCTTACTGGGCGCGGATCGATCGGATCTTCTACGGCTTCACGATCGCCGATGCGGCCCGAATCGGCTTCGACGATCGCGTCTTCTACCGCGAGCTCGCCAAGCCGGCCGGCGGCCGGACCATTCCCGCCGTGCAGTTTCTCGCCGCCGAGGCGCGGCGGCTCGCGCGAGAGTACGCCGCGCTGCGGCACCGTACGAAATACTGAGACCGTTCAGTCGAGCCTGCGTTCGGTGGCCGGCGGCAGGTAGGCGCCGGTGAAAACCTGCGCGACCGTGGGCTTCGTCTCCAGCTCGAACGCGGCGACGACCTGCTCGATCGCCCGCTGCATACGCGCGGGGTCGATCGCGAGTAAGCCGTTGCGGCGCACTTCGTCGTTCACCATGTTGGCGCTGATGGCGAGCTGCAGCCGCTTGAGCTCTGTGGCCTCGTTCGAGAGAGGCTCGGCGGCTTTCACGTGGCCGATGGACGCCTTCGGATCCTTCAGCGTGGCCTTGAAACCCGTGTTGAGGGCGCTCATGAACCGGCGCACGGTGCCCTCGTTGGCCTTGAGCCAGTCGACGCGCACCACCACGGCGTTGCCGTAGAGATCGATGCCGTAGTCGCTGTATTTGAACGCCACGACGTCGGCCTCCGGGATCTTGAGATTTTCGGTGAGGTTGAGGAATCCGGTGAAGTAGAAGCCCGAGATCGCCTTCACGTCGCCCTTCACGAGCGCCGGCTCGCGGAGCGGCGGGGCCATGTTGGTCCACGTGACGCTGTCGGCGGGGATGCCGACGTTCCGCGCGAAGATCGGCCAGAGCCGACGTGGAGCATCGCCGGCCGGCGCGCCGATGCTGGCGCCCTTGAGATCCTTCGGCTGCTGGATGCCGTAGCGCTTGAGCGAGAGCAGGGCGAAGGGCGGCGAGTTGAGGACGATGCCGACGGCGATGAGCGGCTGCTGCGGGTTCTTGGCGTTGTACTCGATCATCGAGTTGATGTCGCCGTAGCCGATGTCGTAGGTGCCGGTGACCACCTGCTCGATCGTTTTCTGCGAACCCGTGCCGCGGTCGATCGTGACGTCGAGCCCCTGGGCTGCGAACGCGCCGATCGCCTTGGCGCTGATGAAGGGCGCCTGCGGGCCCTGGACCTGCCAGTCCAGCGCGAATTTCACCTTGGTCTGCGCATGCGCGTTTGCGCACCACACCGCGAGCACGCCGACGACGATGCACGCGCTCACGTGGACTCGTGTCATGAGCATGAGGGTATCTCCTTGGAGCGCGATAGTGTGCCGACGGCGGAGAGCCTGTCAAGGCGGACAGCACCGGGTGCCCGTGTGTACCACCGCGACGGCTGCCGTGGATTGCGGCACACGGTGTGAGACTGCCCGATCGCTGGGCAGGTGCCGGCGCGATGGTCCGAGTACGCCCGGACCCGCGGGAACCGGTGAGCCCCGACAATTCGCCCACATCACGATGCTTCCGGCGGCCCGGCGACCGCTCCGCCGGGCCCGGTACGCGGCTTGCTCCGTGCTTCGCTTGTGTCCACGAGCGAGCCGGTGGCCCGAGCCTCGATGCTCGAGCTCGTCGGGACGACCAAGCGCTACGGCGCGGTCGTCGCCGTCGACGCGATCGATCTCCGGATCCCGGGGGGGACCTACTGCTGCCTCCTCGGGCCCTCGGGCTGCGGCAAGACGTCGACTCTGCGGATGATCGCCGGGCACGAGCCCGTCAGCGCCGGCTCGGTGGTCTTCGGCGGGCACGAGATCACCGACTTGCCACCGGCGGGGCGCGGAACCGCCATGATGTTCCAGAGCTACGCGCTATTCCCGCACCTGACGGCGCTCGACAACGTGGCGTTCGCCTTGAAGATGCGGGGTGTGGATCGGGCGGCCCGCCACGCCCGCGCGGCGGAAGCGCTGGCGCTGGTGGCCATGTCGGCCTATGCGAGCCGCCGCCCCGCCGAGCTCTCGGGCGGGCAGCAGCAGCGCGTCGCCCTGGCGCGCGCGCTCATCACCGAGCCGAAGATCCTGCTGCTCGACGAGCCGCTGTCCGCGCTCGATCCGTTCCTGCGCGTGCGGATGCGGGCGGAGCTCAAGCGGCTCCAGCGAGAGCTTGGCATCATCTTCGTGCACGTCACGCATTCCCAGGACGAGGCCATGGCCCTGGCCGACTTCGTGGTGCTCATGAACGAAGGCCGGATCGAGCAGCAGGGCAGCCCGCGCGAGGTCTTCAACCGGCCGCGGACGGAATTCGTGGCTCGCTTCATCGGCGGTCACAACGTGGTCACCGCGCACGGCGCGCGCGTGGCGGTCCGGGCCGATCGCGTGCAGCTGCGCCGGCTCAACGGGCACGGCGGCGCGCCGCCGGCCATCGGAACGGTGACGAACGTCGAGTACCAGGGCACCGTCGTGCAGACGAGCGTGACGGCCGACGACGGAACCGAGCTGATGGCGGTGACGCCCGAGCAGGTGTTCGATCGTGAACCCCTCGTACCCGGCACACGCGTCGCCGTCGACTGGGATCCCGGCGCTGCGCACGCGCTGGCGTCGTGAGCGAGGACTCGCAGTCTTCGATACCGACAAGGAGACATGACATGGCGGACACGAAAAGGAAGACGACGGCCGTCACCCGGCGCGACGTGCTCAAGGGCGCGGCCGCCGTGACCGGTACCGCGATTCTGGGGGCACCGGCGTTCATCTCCGCACAGCCGGTGATTCTGCGCTACCTGGGCACGGCGGTGAACCAGTCGAAGGAGATCGCCCAGAAGGTGAAGGCGGATCTCGGCATCGTCATCGAGTACGTGCCGGTCACCACCGACGACGTGAGCAAGCGCATCATCACACAGCCCGCGTCGTTCGACATCGCCGACGCCGAGTACTTCCAGCTGCGCAAGCTGATCCCGTCGGGAAACCTGATCGGCATGGACGCCTCCCGGATCAAGTACGCGGACCGGATCACGCCGGTTTTCACGCGCGGAGAGGTCGCGGGCAAGAAGATCGGTGACCAGGGCACCGCCCCGAAGAAGGTCTTCTACCTCGAAGGCAAGAGCTCCACGAAGTTCTCGGCGACGCCGACCCGGTGGATCACGCTCATCCCGACGGTCTACAACGCCGACACGCTCGGCATCCGCCCCGACCTGATCAAGCGCCCGATCGGCTCGTGGTCGGAGCTGCTCAATGCCGAGTTCAAGGGCAAGTCGTCCATCCTGAACATTCCGTCGATCGGCATCATGGACGCGGCGATGGTCGTGGAGTCTCTGAGCCTGCACAAGTACCAGGACAAGGGCAACATGACCAAGGCCGAGATCGATCTGACGACGAAGGCGCTGATCGACGCCAAGAAATCGGGCCAGTTCCGCGCGTTCTGGAAGGATTTCAACGAGAGCGTGAACCTCATGGCCTCCGGCGAGGTGGTCATCCAGTCGATGTGGTCGCCCGCGGTCACCAAGGTGCGCTCGATGGGCGTGCCGTGCATCTACCAGCCGCTCAAGGAAGGCTATCGCGCGTGGGCGGCCGGCTTCGGGCTGCCCAAGACCCTCTCCGGCAAGAAGCTCGACGCCGCGTACGACTTCATCAACTGGTTCCTCTCCGGCTGGGCCGGTGCGTTTCTCAATCGGCAGGGCTACTACTCGGCGGTCCTCGATACCGCCAAGGCCCAGATGGAGCCCTACGAGTGGGCGTACTGGATGGAGGGCAAGCCCGCCGAGAAGGACATCAAGGCGCCCGACGGGACGTTGCTCGAGAAAGCCGGAACCGTTCGCGACGGCGGATCCTTCGAGGCCCGCATGGGCGCCGTCGCGTGCTGGAACGCGGTCATGGACGAGAACGACTACATGGTCAGAAAGTGGAACGAGTTCATCGCGGCCTGAGCGACCGCGAAGCAGGTAGGACCGCCGTCCTGGAGCCCGCGTCGGCGCTCGCGACGGCGCGGGCCGGCGTCTGGCGCCGGCGGCTGACGTCGCGTGCAGCGGCGCCGTACTGGCAGGCGGCGCCGCTCGCGCTCGTGTTCGCGTTCTTCTTCGTCCTGCCCCTCGTGGTGATGGTGGTCGTGAGCTTCTGGCGCTACAACGAGTACTCGATCACTCCGGCGCTCGTGGGTGACAACTACGTCTCCGTTTTCTCCGGATGCGTGGCCGAGCTGCCGAGTCTCTGCCTGACGTTCAAGACGTATCTGTCGACCTTGAAGTTCTGCGTCCTGGCGTGGGCCTTGACACTTCTGCTCGGGTTCACCGTCGCCTACTTCCTGGCCTTCCACGTCCGCTCGCTCACGGCCCAGATGGCGCTCTTCCTCGTGTGCACGATCCCGTTCTGGACGTCGAACGTCATCCGGATGATCTCGTGGGTGCCGCTGCTCGGGCGCAACGGACTGGTCAACGGCTTCCTGATCACGGCGGGCATGACGCGCGAGCCCCAGACGTGGCTGCTCTTCTCGGACTTCTCCGTGGTGCTGGCGTTCGTGCACCTCTACACGATGTTCATGATCGTGCCGATCTTCAACTCGATGAGCCGGATCGATCGCGCACTGCTGGAAGCGGCGCGCGACGCGGGCGCCTCGGGATGGCAGGCCCTGTGGAACGTGGTGGTGCCGCTGTCGAAGCCGGGCATCGTGATCGGCTCGATCTTCGTCGTGACGATGGTCATGGGCGACTACGTGACGATCGGCGTCATGGGCGGCCAGCAGATCGCCTCGATCGGCAAGGTCATCCAGGTGCAGCTGAGCTATCTGCAGTTCCCGCTGGCCGCCGCCAACGCGGTCGTGCTGCTCGCCGCCGTGCTGATGGTCATCGCGGCCATGACCCGGCTGGTGGACGTACGGAAGGAGCTCTGAGCCGATGGGCGACCGACGGCCGCCGGCGTTCTACGCGCTGGCCGCGGTGTTCGGCCTGTTCGTGCTGTTCCTGTACGGGCCGATGCTCACCATCGTCGTGCTGTCCTTCCAGGGCCCGACGGGCGGCCTCACGTTTCCCATGCACGGGGTGTCCACGCACTGGTTCGTGAGCCTGTGGGGCGGCCTCGGCGTCGTCGACATCTGGGCGGCCTTCGGCCGGTCGCTCCGGCTCGGCCTAGCGGTCATGGTACTCACGGTGGTGATCTCGCTGCTCGCGGGGTACGCGTTCCGCCGCGGCTTCCGGGGCTCGAGCCTCGTTTTCTACACGGCGGTGGCGAGCCTGATCGTGCCGTCGATCATCGTGTCGCTTGGCATCGGCGTGCAGTTCCGCCTACTCGACGCCGCGATCAAGGCGGCGGCGGAGGCGCTGGGCCTCGCCGCGTTCACCGAGAGCTTCGCGACGAGCGCCGGGACGTTCACCTCCGGGCTCGGCGCGCACCTGACGTGGACGCTCCCCTTCGGTCTCTTGATCATGTTCGCGGTCTTCAACCGGTTCGACGGCCGTTACGAAGAGGCGGCGCGCGACCTGGGTGCCACGCCCTGGCAGACCTTCCGCCACGTGGTATTGCCGCTCATCGCGCCGTCGCTGGTGGGGATCGCGCTGTTCGGGTTCACGCTGTCGTGGGACGAAGCGGCGCGCTCGAGCCAGGCGCTCGGCAGCGACCAGAACACCTTGCCGCTCGAGCTGACCGGTCTCACCACCACCGTCACGAACCCCGAGATCTACGCGCTGGGCACCGCGACGACGACCGTCTCGTTCGCGGTCATTCTCGTCTCGTTGCTTCTGTTCCGGACGCTGAGCCGCCGCCAGGCCCGCGGCCGCTGAGGAGGGGATCGATGGAGATCCTCGTCGTCAACCCCAACACCACCGCCTCGATGACAACCGCGATCGGCCGCGCCGCCGAGCGTGTCGCGGCGCCGGGCACGCGCATCACCGCGGTGAATCCGGAGACCGGCCCCGAATCGATCGAGGGCTTCTACGACGAGGCGATCGCCGTGCCCGGCCTCCTCGTCGAGGTCGCCCGCGGCGAGGCGCGCGGCGTCGACGGGCACGTGCTCGCGTGCTTCGACGATACGGGCCTCGACGCCGCGCGCGCGCTGGCCCGGGCGCCAGTGGTCGGCATCGGCGAGGCGGCGTTTCACGTGGCGAGCCTCATTGCCGGACGCTTCGCGGTGGTGACGACGCTCTCGCGCTCGATCCCGGCCATCGAGCAGAACCTCGTCAAGTACGGTCTGGCCGCGAGGTGCGCGCGCGTGCGGGCCTCGGAGGTGCCGGTCCTGGCGCTGGAGCGCCGCGAGGCGAGCGCGTGCAAGCGCATCGACGCCGAGATCGAGACGGCCAAGCGCGACGATCGCGCCGACGCGATCGTGCTGGGCTGCGCCGGGATGGTGGACTTCGCCGCCGAGCTCACGGCCCGCCACGCGCTGCCCGTGGTGGACGGCGTCACCGCCGCGGTCGTGATGGTCGAGGCGCTGGTCCGTCTCGGCCTGGCGACGTCGAAGCTCGGCGGCTACGCGTACCCGCTGCCCAAGCGCATCGCGGGCTCGTCGCGCGGCTAGACGCTCGTCGTGGCCTTGCGCTTGACGAACCGTCCGCGCCCGGGCCGGCCGACGACCTGACCGTTCTCGAAGACGACCTCGCCGCGCGAGATCGTCACCGCCGGCCAGCCCGTCACGGAGAATCCCTCGTACGGCGTGTGGTCCACGTTCTGGTGCAAGAGCTCGCGGGTCACCGTGACCTTGCGGTCCGGGTCGAAGACGACCAGATCGGCGTCCGATCCGATCGCGATGGTGCCCTTCTCCGGATAGAGCCCGAAGAGCCGGGCCGAGTTCGTGGACGTCAGCCTCACGAACTGATTCAAGGTGAGCCGGCCGCCGCGCACGCCCTCGGAGAAGACCACGGGTATCATCGTCTCGATCCCGGCGATCCCGTTGGGAATGTTCGCGAAGCTGTCACGGCCCAGCTCCTTCTGGACCTTCCAGTTGAAGGCGCAGTGGTCGGACGAGATCTCCTGCAGATTCTCCTCGCGGAGCCCGTTCCACAGGTGCGGCGTGTTGTCACGCCCCCGCAGCGGCGGCGAGCAGACGAACTTGGCTCCCTCGAAGCTCGGTCGCTCCAGGTCCTCGTAGTGGAGCGAGAGATAGTGCGGGCACGTCTCTGCGTGGATCGGCAGGCCGCGGTCGCGGGCCTCGCGCACCTTCTGCAGCGCCTCCTTCGCCGAGAGATGCACCATGAGCAGGGGACACCGCGCGATCTCGGCGAGCGCGATGGCGCGCGCCGTGGCCTCGGCCTCCACCTCGGGGGGCCGCGTGTCGGCGTGAAAGATCGGCGCGAGCTTGCCTTGCGCCACGTACTCCCGGACCAGCACGTCGATGATGTCGCCGTTCTCGGCGTGGACGCAGAAGAGCGCGCCGGCGTCGCGCACGCGCTGCATGATGCGGAACAGGTTCGAATCGGTCTGCATCAACGGTGTGCCCTTGTAAGCCATGAAGCACTTGAAGCTGCCGATGCCGTTGGCCACGACGTCCTTGATCTCGTCGAGCGCGTTGCGACTGAGATCGGTCAACACGACATGGAAGCTATAGTCGACGATCGTCTTGCCGGCCGCTTTCTTGTCCCACTTCTCCAACGTGGCGAAGAGACTCTCGCCCGGCTCCTGGATGGCCCAGTCGACCACGGTGGTGATGCCACCGGCCGCGGCGGCGGCGGTGCCGGTACGGAAATCGTCGGCGGTGTAGGTGCCCATGAACGGCATTTCGAAGTGCGTGTGCACGTCGATGGCGCCGGGCAGCACGTACTTGCCCGCGGCACGCACGATTCGCGACGCAGTTCCCAGGGCTATGCCCAGCGCGACCACCTTGCCACCAGCGACGCCCACATCCGCCCGGTACGTATCGTTGCCGGTCACGAGGGTTCCTCCCTCGACGATCAGATCGAGCTGCATGGTCGTCCTTTCAGGCGATCGGGAGGCTTGGCTCCGCCAAGCGAAGGGCGTGGGAGAGCAAGGTGGGGCAGCGCCCGTCCGAGAGGGATCACCAGACCCATATGACTGCTGCGGACCCGCAAGAAGCGTGCCCCCGAAGCCGCGATCGTGGACTGTCTCGGAACGCTGGGCTGGGGCGGACTTGGTGGAGTCGGCTCTTGGATTTTGAGGGCTGCGGAGCGAGGCGATGGCGCAAATCCGGGCAACGCCGGTTCTCATGCTCAAGCGGTGCGCACGGCGCGGTCTCCTTGACGCCCGCGGGAGGCGTGGCTTAGAGTCGCCCACAGCGACGACGGTTCACGGTCAGTGAAGGCCTCAGCGCCGAGGCGCGCCTCTCACCCGAACCACGAGGTCACACATGGCCGACCAGACGAATTCCCCTGCGCACGATCAGTCCGACGACCACGGGCGCCGCGATTTTCTCAAGGGTACGCTTCTGGCCGGGGCTGCCGCCGTGACGGTCACTGCCGCGGCGCCGAGCGCCCTCGCCCAGCCGGGGATGGTGCCCGGAACGCGGAATCACTACTACGTGCCGGCCAACGACAAGACGGTGCACTGGGGCTACTTCAGCAAACTCTTGAAGCCACTCGTCGAGGTCAATTCCGGCGACTTCGTGACGGTCGAGGTCCTTACGCATCACGCCAACGACGACGCCGAGAGGATGGTCACGGGTGATCCCGGCGCCGAGAGCGTCTTCTACTGGGACAAGCAGCGCAAGGGTGTGGATCGACGGGGCGCCGGACCGATGCAGCCGACGCTCTTCGGGCGGGGGGCGGGTGAAGGCCTGGGTGTCCACATCTGCACGGGACCGGTCGCGGTGAAGGGCGCGATGCCTGGTGACATCCTCGAGGTGCGGATCATCGACGTGAGGCCGCGACCGTGCGCGAATCCACGGTTCAAGGGCAAGAGCTTCGGCAGCAACGCGGCCGCGTGGTGGGGCTTTCACTACAAGGATCTGCTCACCGACCCGAAGCCACGCGAGGTCATCACGATCTACGAGATCGACTCTGCCGGTGAGCGCAACTGGGCGAAGGCGGTCTACAACTTCCAGTGGACGCCGCAGACGGATCCCTTCGGCGTTGTGCACAAGATCATCGACTACCCGGGCGTGCCGGTGGACCACAAGACCGTGCAGGAGAAGCATGGCGTCCTGAAGAACGTGCGCATCCCGATCCGGCCGCATTTCGGCGTGCTCGGGCTGGCGCCGGCGGAGGCGGACATCGTCGATTCCATTCCCCCCCACTGGGTGGGCGGCAACATCGATGATTGGCGCATCGGGAAGGGTGCCACGATGTACTACCCGGTCGCGGTACCGGGCGCGCTCCTGTCCGCAGGTGACTCGCACGCCGCTCAAGGCGACTCAGAGCTCGCGGGGACGGCAATCGAATGCTCACTCACGGGCACGTTCCAGCTCATCCTGCACAAGAAGGACGCGCTCGCGGGCACCGCGCTCGCCGGACTCGAATATCCCTTGCTCGAGACCCAGGACGAATGGGTGCTGCACGGCTTCAGCTATCCGAAGTATCTTCAGGACCTTGGTGCCAAGGCGCAGAGTGACATCTACTCGAAATCTTCGGTGGATCTCGCCATGCGCGACGCGTTCCGCAAGATGCGCCATTTCCTCATGGCCACCCGCGGACTCTCGGAGGACGAGGCGATCTCACTGATGTCGGTGGCGGTAGATTACGGTATCACCCAGGTGGTTGACGGCAACTGGGGCGTACACGCCATCATCAAGAAGAGTCTCTTCGCCGGAGAGGCGTAGAACATCGACGACTCTTCGCCGCGGCCGAAGAGCTCGTGGCGGGCTCGCGCGGCGGTGCGGGTCGATGAGCGCGCTGGCGGTGACGAACGTGTCGGTGGCATTCGGGGGAGTTCACGCGTTGAGCGACGTCTCCCTGGCCGTCGACGCAGGCCAGATCGTCGGCGTCATCGGCCCGAACGGCGCCGGGAAGACGACGCTGCTGAACGTCGTCTGCGGGGTGAGTCGCCCCGATCGCGGGGACGTGACGCTCCACGGCATCGTCGTCACCGGCTGGAAGCCGAACCGTATCGCGGGCCTCGGTCTTGGACGCACGTTCCAGACGTCGCAGCTCTTCCCCGGCATGACCGCGCTCGAAAACCTCATGACGGGGCTGGGTCGGACCCACAGCCGGACAGGGGGAGGTGAGCCATGCTCGACATGCTCATTCAAGGCGGTCGCGTCGTCACTCCGGCCGGGGCCGGCGATTGGGACGTGGGCATCGCGGGAGAGAAGATCGTGTCCGTCGCCTTTCCGGGCGTGCTCCCTGCCGAGGCCAAACAGGTCATCGACGCCCGCGGGAAGATCGTGGTGCCCGGCGGCATCGAGACACACGCCCACGCCGTCGCCAACGTGCAGCCCGGCGCCCGTACCTTGGTGACAGGGGTTCCCAACGCCGGGCCCCTCGACCACTCGCTGGGGGCCATCTGGGGTGGTACGACCACGGTGATCGATTTTGCCCCCGTGCCGAACGAGGGCGACCTGGCGCAGGGGATCCACGACTACCTGGCGCCCTGGCGTGGGAACGCGTACACCGACTATTCCACGCACTGCATCTACTCCAACCGCACTTCTCCCGACGTGATCGCCCGCTATCACGAGCTCGTGGAGGCGGGCTTCCCCAGCGTCAAGATCTTCACGACCGACATCCGGCCGCCCGAAGGACGACAGACGAGCCTGACTCCGATCGCCAAGATCGACACCGGGCGCCTCGAAGACCTCATGCGGCAGGTTGCGCGACACGGCGGCGTGCTGGCCGTCCACGGCGAGGACGATGAGCTGGTCATGTACAACTACCTGCTGGCCCAGCAGCGCGGCCAGTGGGATTGGCACAACGTCCATCTCATCCACTCGAAGCTGGTCGAAGAGCTGGCCTTCCAGCAGGTGGTGCGCCTGGCGGCGCGAACGGGGGCCGGTACCTACTTCGTGCACGTCACGGCGAGCGAAGGCCTGGATGCGATCGCGGAGGCGCGCAGCCGAGGATTGCCGGTCTACGGCGAGGTGTTGACACTTGCGCTGTCCTTCACCTGCGACCGCTACAAAGAGGCCGACGGGATGAAGTACCACACGTACCCGTCCCTGAAGTACCCGGAGGACCAGCGGTTCCTGTGGGACGGTCTGTTGCGCGGCGATCTGTCCTTCACGGCCACCGACAGTAGCTTCACGACCTATCTCGACAAGATCGCGGGAAGGAATGTCGTCGACGTTCGCGGTGGGAACATCGGCATCGAGATCCGCATGGGGGTCAACTACACGGAAGCCGTGGTTCGCCGGCGGATGTCACTCGAGGACTACGCGGCCATCACCTCGACCAACGCCGCCAAGCTGCTCGGCCTCTATCCCAGGAAGGGCGCCATCGCCGTGGGCAGCGACGCCGACATCGCCAT
>Ga0306924_10003270_pt1 | contig 15536 bp, 14 predicted proteins | sample sta12Can44000111_FD_203756 | JGI IMG/M metagenome (GOLD analysis project Ga0306924, IMG submission 203756) | Lab enrichment of tropical soil microbial communities from Luquillo Experimental Forest, Puerto Rico - statanox.12C.anox.44.000.111 (v2)... | ecosystem: Environmental > Terrestrial >... | reverse complement strand
ATTGGCAAAGGTCGGCACCCATCGGGTCCCGACCAGCCGGGTGTTCCAGCCGACGTGGTCGACATGCAGATGCGTGCACAGGACGGTGTCGATGCTATCGGGCGGAAAGCCGGCCGTGGTCAGCGTTTCCAGGAACGGGCCGTCGCGGTTGTTCCAGGTTGGAATACCGCGCCCCTCTTTGTCGTTGCCAAGCCCGGTATCGACCACGATGCGGCGCTTCGGCGTCTCCACCACCAGCGAGTGGATCGACATCTTGAGGCGGCCTTCCTCGGTCGCGAAATGCGGGATCAGCCAGGGTAGCTTGCAGATTTCCTCCTTGCTCGCGAGCGGCAGGATGAAGCGCGTCGAGCCTATGGTTTCGAGTTCGACGACCTTGGTGATTTTGACCTTGCCAATCTTCCACTGCATGTTTCCTCGCTGATTACCGGGCGCAATCGACGATGACGGTGCCGAGCTTGTCGCCCTTCTCGACCGCAAGATGCGCGCTAGCGGTGTCCTCGAGAGCGAATTGGCCGGCGATATTGTGGAGGCGCACGTCTGCTGCGAGCCACTTGGTGATGTCGGCCTGGGCTGCGGACAGCAGCGGCGGCGGCAGCGCGAACAGCACCAGCGTGCGCAACGCGATGCACCTCTCCATCAGCTCGCGCATCGGCACGACCGGCGTGCGGTTGCCATTGGTGGCATAGACCGCGACGGTCGAATTCATCGCCATCAACTTCAGGGTAGTTCCGATGTTACCACCGAAGTCCACCTCTACGACGCGATCCACGCCGTGCCCGCTGGTGAATTCCCGGACCCTGGCCGCGACGTCATCGGTCCGGTAATTGATGACGAGGTCGGCGCCGGCAAGATGCGCTTGTTCGGCCTTCGCATCCGAGCTCACGGTCGCAATCACCCGCCCGCCGCCCCATTTTGCAAGCTGCACCGCATAGTGTCCGACCGCGCCTGCGCCGCCGGTGACCAACACCGTTTTCCCGGTGATTGCTCCATCGCAAAACAGGCAGCACCACGCGGTCATGCAGGGAATGCCAAGCGTTGCACCTTGCGCAAATGAGAGATGATCCGCCAGCGGCGTAACCAGATGCTCGGCGAGCGCGATGTATTCCGCAGCCGTGCCGAAGGCCCTGCCGTTGCGCTGACCGTTGAACAGCCAGACGCGCTGGCCCGGCTTGAACCGCGTCACACCGGCGCCGATCTGATCGACGATGCCGGCCCCGTCGCTGTTGGGGATCACGCGTGGGAACTCGATTCCCCGATAGGTGCCACCGCGGCGATAGACATCGGCCGGGTTGACGCCGGACGCCTCGAGCCGAATGCGCACCTCGCCTGCGCCGGCCGAAGGCGCCGGCATTTCGCCTGAGGTCAAGACCTCGGCGGCGGGACCCGTGCGCTCGTACCAGACCGCCCTCATGCGGCGGCCCGCTACAGCGTGCCCGGAAAGGCGCCGCCGTCGAGCAGGATGTTCTGCCCCGTGATGAAGCCGGCCTTGGCTCCGCACAGGAACGCGCAGAACAGCCCGAACTCTTCGGGGTCGCCGAAGCGGCCGGATGGATTTTGCTTGGCGCGCTCGGCGAGCATCTGGTCGGGCGTGATACCGCGCTTGTCGGCCTCGGCCTTGGCGGTGCCGCGCAGGCGGTCGGTTGCGAACGGACCCGGCAGCAGTCCGTTGATGGTGACGTTGTTGATCACGGTCTTGCGCGCAATGCCGGCGACAAAGCCGGTCAGCCCTGCGCGTGCGCCGTTGGAGAGCCCGAGAATCTCGATTGGCGCCTTCACGGCGGCCGAGGTGATGTTGACGATCCGGCCAAACTTGCGCGCCATCATGCCGTCCACGGTGGCCTTGATCAGCTCGATCGGGGTCAGCATGTTGGCATCGATCGCCTTGATCCAGTCGTCGCGGGTCCAGTTGCGGAAATCGCCGGGCGGCGGACCGCCGGCGTTGTTCACCAGGATATCCGGGTCGGGACAGGCTTTCAGCGCGGCCTCGCGGCCCGCCGGCGTGGTGATGTCGCCGACCACCTCGGTCACCGTCACGCCAGGAGACATTTTGCGGATGTCGTCGGCGGTCTTTTTCAACGCCTCCGCGCCACGCGCGGTGAGCGTGACGTGCACGCCTTCATTGGCCAGTGCGATCGCACAGGCGCGTCCCAATCCCTTGCTTGATGCGCAGACGATGGCGCGGCGGCCCTTGATGCCCAGATCCACTGTTTCGCTCCCTTGGATAGCAGGTTTTTGCCGGGCCGGACTTTAGCCAACCTTGGCGGGCCTGATAAGGGCGTGCGCCCCGTCAAAATGCATGGCGGGCCGCAATTAGATGTGCCGCTCGTGCTTGAGGCGGTCGATCGTGGCGGTGAGCTCCGGCGGCAGCGCGCGGAAGCCCCTTTGCCCCGCGGCGGAGAAAATGGGCCGCAATTGCGAGTCCTGGAGAAAGGCGGGCTGGCGATAGGAGGGGATGATCCGGTCGAACACCAGCACGATCGAGGTTGCGACCAGGCCGACGCGAACCGCGCCGAGCGCGGCGCCGCCGAGCCGGTCGACCAGGCCGATATCGGTGCCGATTGCCTCGTCGATGGGGATGCGCGCGAGCTTGCCCAGCACCATGCCGATCACCAGGAACGCGCCAAGGAAGAAGCCGGAATTCTGCATCAGCGGCGAATTGTAGTTTTCCTCTAGCGGCGGAACGTAGGACATCACCCAGACCGTAATCGGCATCGCCACGACATAGGCGACGATGGTAAGCGCGCTGCGCAGCAGGCCTGTGTTGAAGCCGGCGAAGGTTGCGATGATCAACCCAAGGTAGACGGCGATGTCAAAGCTGTTCATGCCGCTTCATGCCGAAGGTTTGTCAAGAAAAGCGCTTTGCGGTCGCTAAAATTGTCTGCTCCCCTCGTCGTCCCGGGCAAGCGAAGCGAGACCCGGGACCTAGACCACAGGCCGTTGTCGTTGCGAAGGCTGTGGCCCCAGGCCGGTATAGGTGCAGCAGACGTTAGTGCCTGGCTTGCCCTCGTCTCTTCGTCACTATCCGCCAATGATCCCGGCTTGCCGCAACGTTGCAATCTCGGTCGTGTCATAGCCGAGTTCGGCCAGGACAATATCGGTATGTTCGCCGAGCATCGGCGGACGCGTCGCGATTTCGCCCGGCGTTTCCGACAGCCGCACGGCTGCTCGCGCCACCGGCGCCGGTTTCGGCAATCCCGGATAGTCGACCTCCTGCAAGAAGCCGGTGGCACGAATATGCGGATGATCAAGCGCCTGTTGCGGGCTCAAGACAGGGCCGGCCGGAATCATGGCCTTACCCAGCGTATCGACAGCCTCCTGCGTCGTACGCTCTGCGCACCAGCGCGCCATCCGCTCGCTAATGACGGGTCCATTGTCGCCCCGCTTGATATCGTCGGCAAAGCGCGGATCGTTGAGCCATTGGTCCTCCTCACCCATCAGCCTGGCCCAGCGAACGAACAGCGGATGACCCGTGACCTGGCACAACACCCAGCCGTCCCTGGTGCGGTAGATGTCGACCGGTGCGGCGGTTTGGCCAAGATTGCCGGTCGGAACGCGATTGACGTTGATCACTGCCTGCTCGATCAGCATGGCGTTGGCGAAGGTCAGCGCGGTTGCAAGCAACGCCCCCTCCACGATCTGTCCGCGCCCGGACTTGCCGCGCTCGATCAGCGCGGCGAGTGTCCCAAACGCGCAATGCAGCGCAGTTCCGAAATCAACCCAGGGCACCGCGGCCCGATAAGGCGGATCCCCGGCGCCGGTCATGTAGACCGAACCCGACATGACCTGCCCGACACCGTCGAAGCCGACTCGGTCGGACCAGGGCCCGGGCCCGCCGAACGCAGTTGCTGTCGTCAGGATGATGTCGGGCTTGATCGTCTTCAATGAGTCATAGTCAAGCTTCATCGCGCGCAGAGTCTGTGGAGGCAGGTTTGCGACGACGACGTCCGTGGTCGCAACCAGACGGCGCATCACTTCCTGCCCCGCCGGCCTCATCGGATCGAGCGTGATGCACTTCTTGTTGCGGTTGATCTGCAGAAATAGCGCACCTTCGCCACCTTCGCCGACAGGTGCCACGAAGCGATCCTCGCTACCGTCGCGTTTTTCCACGCGAATGACCTCGGCGCCGAATTCGGCCAGCAATGTCGCGCAATACGGCCCCGCGATGTAGCGTCCGAAATCGAGAACGCGCACGCCCTCCAGAATTCCCCCCATCGATCTCTTCCCTTGTGTTTCGGCCAGATTACAGGGAATGGTGGCCACGGCAAGGCGGCAGCCGCCAGCCAGCAGAAGTGATGGCCCCGTGGTTCGACTGGTCTATATTCTGTTCTAATATGAACCGTCCGTCATCCGTAACCAGAGCCGCATCCATGCCTCAACAATTCGATCGATCCGCCGAGGATCTCGGTAACGCGATCCATCTCGAGCACGTCAACGTCCAGGTCCCGGATCAGCGCCTCGCCACCTTGTTCTACGTCACTGGTCTCGGGCTCACCCGCGACCCCTATCTGATGGTGTCCGACACCAACATGTGGATCAATGCCGGTCAGAGCCAGTTTCACTTGCCGAGCGGCAAGCCGCAGGTGCTACGCGGTCACGTCGGGCTGGTCATCGAGGGCCGTGAGGCGCTGCTGGCGCGATTGGCAATGGTCGCCCGAAAACTCGAAGGCACGGCGTTCGTGTTCGCCGAGCACAATGACTATGTCGAGGCGACATGTCCGTGGGGCAATCGCCTGCGCTGCTATGAGCCGAACTCAGCGCGCTTCGGACGCATCACGCTCGGCATCCCCTATGTCGAATTCGAAGTGCCGGCCGGATCCGCACATGGAATTTGCGCCTTCTATCCCGAGATCATGGGCATGCCCGCCGAGCTCAAAAACGGCGACGGCCAAGTTGCCGCCGTGAAAACCGGCCGCGGCCAGCATCTCTTGTTCCGCGAGACCGATCGGCCCCAGCCGGACTATGACGGCCACCATGTGCAGATGTACGTCACCGATTTCTCCGGTCCTTACCGCCGACTGCTGGCGCGCAACCTGATCTCCCGCGAGGACAATCAATATCAGTACCGGTTTTGCGACATCGTCGATCTCGAAGGCGGCAAGCATCTCTTCACGGTCGAGCACGAGGTGCGCAGCGCGACCCACCCAATGTTCATGCGGCCGATGGTCAATCGCAATCCGGCGCTGACCAACCGCAACTACGCGTTCGGCCACGATGAGTCGCTCTGGGCGATGGGGCCGGACCAATACGACGGATAGGCGGGAGCTGGTATTGTTCTACGCCCTCAGCTCCGCCTTGATCATGTCGGCGGCCTTCTCGCCGATCATGATGCTCGGCGCGTTGGTGTTGCCGCCGATCAGGGTCGGCATGATCGAGGCATCGGCCACCCGCAAGCCCTCAAGTCCGTAAACCCTGAGCTTCGGATCGACCACCGCGTTTGCGTCGTTGACACCCATCTTGCAGGTGCCGACCGGATGATAGACGGTATCGACCCTGGCACGCAGGACATTGCGAATATCCTGGTCGCTATCGACACCAGCGGTGACCTTGTCTTGCTTCTGCAGCGCCTTCAATGCCGGCGTCTCGAGCAACCGCCGCGTCATCTTGAAGCCAGCAACCATGGTATCGACGTCGCTCTCCTCGCCGAGGAAGTTCGGATCGATCGCGGGCGCAGCCAAGGGATCGGCGCTATCGAGCCAAACGCTGCCGCGGCTCTTCGGCCGCAGCAGGCAGACGTGACAGGAAAAGCCGGTGCCCCAACGCGGCTTGCGGCCGTGATCCTCCACCATCGCCATGCAGAAATGTAGCTGGACATCGGGCAGGTCGAGGTCGGGACGGGTTTTCAGGAAGCCGCCGCACTCGGCGACGTTCGAGGTCATCGGCCCGCGCCGCTCGCGCCGATATTGCGCGATGCCCTTGAGGATGCGCCCGATGCCGCCCCACGACAGGCCAGAGAAGTAGGGCGCGTCGGAGGCGAAGCCGAACACGAAGTCGGGATGGTCCTGCAGGTTTTGGCCAACGCCCGGCAGGTGATGGGTGCTCGCGATGCCGTGCTTGCCGAGTGCCTTGCCATCGCCGACGCCCGACAGCATCAACAGTTGCGGCGACTGGAAGGCGCCCGCTGAGAGGATCACCTCGCGCCTTGCGCGGATCTGCCTGGTCTCTTTGCCCTGCACATATTCGACGCCGACCGCGCGCTTGCCCTCGAACAGTATGCGCGTGGCCTGCGCCAGGGTCTCGACACGCAGGTTCGGCCGGCTCGTCATGAAGGGGTGGATGTACCCGCGCGCCGCGCTCCAGCGTTCGCCGTTCTTCTGCGTGACCTGGTAGATGCCGAGGCCTTCCTGCTCCGCGCCGTTGAAGTCGTCGCGAATGCGGAACTGCGCCTCGCGCGCGCCTTGCAGAAACATCTCCCTGACGGGGTTATCCGATTGCAGTCCAGCGACGTGAAGCGGACCGCCCTTGCCGTGATACTCGCCGTCGAGTTCGGCATTGTCCTCCGAGCGCTTGAAGTAGGGCAACACATCCGCGTAGGCCCAGCCGCTGTTGCCGAGCGAGGCCCAATGATCGTAGTCGGCGCGGTGGCCGCGGATATAGACCATGGCATTGATCGCGCTGGAGCCGCCAAGCCCCTTGCCGCGCGGCTGGTAGCCGATGCGGTTGTTGAGCCCCTTCTGCGGCACCGTGTTGAAAGCCCAGTTGTTGAGCTTGCCCGAAATCATCAGGATCATCGCGCCCGGCGTGGTGACGACCCAGTTGTCGTTCCTGCCGCCGGCATCGAGTAGCGCTACCGTCGTGGCAGCATTCTCCGACAGGCGGCTTGCGATTGCGCAGCCGGCGCTGCCGCCGCCGACCACCACAAAATCAAACGTGTCCGCCATATCTCTCCTCCCCCTTGCCTCTTGTTGTTCGTCGTTTGCCGCCTAAGACATGACGGTCAAGACATGAACCGCAGCATCTTTTCCAGTCGCGCGATCTTTCCGCCATAGGGCGGGTAGAGATCGGCCAGTCGATTGAGCTTGGATCGATAGAATACCGGCTTGAGCTTGCTCAGCGTCTCAAAGCCCCACTGGCCGTGATAGGCTCCGCTGCCGGAGGCGCCGACGCCGCCCATCGGCTGGTTCACCTGTGTGAAATGGAACAGGCAGTCGTTGACGGTGACCCCGCCGGAGACGGTGTGCAACAGCACTTCGTCGCGCGCCTCATTGTCCTTGCCGAACCAGTACAGTGCCAGCGGCCGGTCGTGTCTGTTGATATAGGCGACCGCCTCCTGCGCGTCGGCGTAGCCGAGGACCGGCAGGATAGGCCCGAAGATTTCTTCCTGCATGAGGGTCATGTCGGGCGTCGCGCCGACCACGATCGTCGGCGGGAATTTACGCCTGGCCTTCCAATTCGGATCGTCGGCCTTCGCAGGCTGCAGGATTTTGGCGCCCTTGGCGGCGGCGTCCGCAACGAGGTTTTCAAGCCGCGCGTAGTGCCGGTCCGAGATGATCGACGTGTAGTCCTTGTTGTTGGGCTCGGTGCCGAACATGCGTCGCATGTGGGTTCGCACCTTTTCGGCAAAGGCCTGCACCGAATGTTCCGGAACAAAGACGTAGTCGGGCGCGATGCAGGTCTGTCCCGCATTGAGTAGCTTGGCATAGCCGACGCGCTCGGCCGCCTCGTTGAGGTCGGCGGAGCGATCGACGATGACCGGCGACTTGCCGCCGAGCTCGAGCGTGACCGGGGTCAGGTTGCGGCCTGCGGCTTCGGCGACGAGGCGGCCGACCCGCGTCGAGCCGGTGAAGATCAGATGATCGAAGGCGAGCGAGGCGAAGGCCTTGGCAATCTCGTCCTCGATGGTGGTGACCAGCATCTCGGTCGGATCAAACTTTTGCGCGACCAGCTCCTTCAGCAGCGCGGAAAAGTGCGGCGTCAGCTCGCTCGGCTTGATCATGATGCGGTTGCCGGCGGCGAGCGCCCCGATTGCGGGGGCGAGCGTGAGCTGCAGCGGATAATTCCAGGGCGCGATAATGCCGACGACGCCGAGCGGCTGCGGAATCAGGCGGTTCCTGGCCGGCAGGAACTGCAGCGAGGTCGGAATCCGCCGCGGCGCCATCCACTGCTTCAGGTACTTGGCGGCATGCTTGATTTCGACATAGAGGAACAGCGTCTCGGCAATGGTGGTCTCGACGCTCGAGCGGTGGCCGAAATCGGCCGAGATCGCCTGCTCGAGCCGGCCCTCGTTCTCGGAGATGAGGGCCCGCAGCCGCTTCAAGCGGTCAAGCCGTACCGCAAGCGCAGGCGTGCCGTCGGCGCGCGAGGCATCGAACATGGCATGGAAAGCGTCATCCAGGGCCGAAAGCCCAGGAGTTTTGAGGGGCTGGTCCATGGCGTCTCCCCGTTTTGCTGGATTGCCGGCGAGGCTGGTCCTTTACGGAATTTTTGGCAAGAGCGCGCTGTTTTGGGCGCCATCCGCCGGTTTTGGCTTGTCATAAAATCGAAAAAAGCCGCTTTCAAACCCTTTCCAAAGCGGGTCGGCGTTGGTACATAGCCCCCGCACCCGGTACGGCTCGCGAGCCCCGGGTTTGCCTTCTCAGGAAGCCTTTTTGGAACGCAAAAGTTTGGCGCGCCAGGCGCGTCGGCCAAGCCGTTTCGCCACCGGTTTTCTCTCAAGGCGTGCAATGGCTTATCGCGGGGTGGAGCAGCCCGGTAGCTCGTCAGGCTCATAACCTGAAGGTCGCAAGTTCAAATCTTGCCCCCGCAACCAAATAACGCCCGGCAAATCAAACACTTGCCGGGCGTTTGCTTTGCAAGATCGCTCATTTGCGACGTACCAAGTGATCCCTTGCAATTCCAATGAGTTATCGTCCCGTCCCTCTCCGTGCCGGCTAGTGGAAGGCACATGGAAGGCACATGAAGGCACATGTAGGCACATGAACTCACTCGATGTTCGTGCAGCGTTCTAGTCGAAAAGTCCCTTCGCAATCTGATCCATGGCCGTGTTGTGGCTGTCACTTGGAAACAGATGTCCGTAGCGATCCATCGTGATTTGCAGCGACGCGTGACCGGCGAATGTCTGCACAGTCTTCGGCGACATGCCTGCTTCGATCCAACACGACACTGCGAAGTGTCGAAGCCCGTGCCAGTTGAAGCGCTTGAGACGGAGCCTTTCAAATAGCGGCAGGAACTGACGCTTCACTAAGTTGTCGTGGCTGATGTACGCACCGCGTTTGTTCGGAAAAATCAGATCGGTTGGCTTCGAGAATTTCGAGCGGAGCTTCCAAGCCTTGAGTGCCGAGATCAACTGATCCGATAGGGGCACCATTCGAACCCCGGCCCGACTTTTGGGAGCACCTTCCTCGCCATAAGCGTCAACGCGAAGCCGAATACTCAATTCGCCTTTGTCGAAGTCTACATCTTGCCATTTCGCCGCCCATTGCTCGCCAGCCCTTGCTCCAGTGGACGCTGCAAAGATCAGCTTGAGCCGCAAATCTTCATCAGCTGCGTTTGCGTGGAGTAGCGCCCGCATGGCTTCCTTCGGTGGCGGTAAAACCTTCTTAGAGCCCTCGCTACGGGTGCCAATCACCCTGACACCTCGCGCCGAATTCGTGGCAATCCAATCCTGTGAGATCGCGTGTTCAAGAATGCCGTGCAGCGTTGACAGAACTTTCCGGGTCGTGGGCACGCTTACACCGGCTATTCGCAAGCGATCCCGAAACTCATTGACCGCTCGTGCAGTCAATTGCACGAGTATCCAAGCCCCAACGCCATGCTCCCGATGCAGGATATGATTGTTGACGTGGCCCCTGTAGACCACGAGCATCTTGCGCGTCATTCGCTCGTCGCGTTTGTTTCGTCCCTCGCAATGTGCGATGAACCTCTCACAAGCTTGCTTGACCGTGAGCTTGCTCGCATCGGCCCGATAAATCCCGGACTGTAATTGTCCCTCGACACTAATGCGGAATACGTCGGCTGCTTTTTTCGTTGAGAAATGCTTCCGGTGTCGTTCGCCTCGGTTGTCGTAGTAATCGACCATCCAAGCGGTCTTGGTTTCACGGCCTGGGGCCGTCCAACTGCGTTTGCGAACCGATGCCATAACCTACCTCCGACTTCGTTTGCGGCTGTGGTGTCTCACCCGGCATTCATCCGAGCAGTACGCTGCACCAACACGGCGACCGGCCTCAGCCCCGACCAAAAACAGCTTAGGATACTTTGTGCGCGGGCATTGCCGAGAGCGGGTGTTAGCCTACAAGCCAAATCGTGATCAGCCGGGCGCATTCATCCTGCGCCTGGCGCTTGGTGCCCCTGAACGTGGTCCATCTACGCGCGCTGCCCTGGGCATCCCGGCCATGACCAATGGCGATCAGAAACACGCCGGGAGAGCGCTTGAAGACTGTGCCTTTCATTTTTTGACTCGATGCGGCGGGCTGAGCTGTGCCAGCGCCTTATACTGCTCGTCGGTGAGATCCTCATCCGGTCGTTCTTCTCTCTCTGCCACGTTAACTCGTTCGCCCGCGCGCTCGACGATTTCAGGAATTTTGTTTTTGGTCACCCGGTCGAAAAACTGCTCGGAAGGCAACTTGTCTAACGGTAACGCGGTGTCTGAACTGGCAATGTCGCGCCACTTTCTGAGGCTGACACCTTTTGGGTCCACTTCAAGGTCGAGCCCCGCGCCAAGAAACGGGTTTGGGGCCTCCTTCGGTCGGATCGCGTAGAGGACGTGATAGATGGCCTCCATCCCAAGCTGAAACGCGTTTGGATCATCAAGCCATTCTGCGTTCGGGTTCCCAGGGTTTCGCATCGCATTCAGGACGTGGGCGATAACCTGAAAAACGCGCGCAGTGCGATGGCTTCCAAAACGATCGGCGAGCTTTTCCTCCTCGCCAAAGGTCTGGCGCAAGCGAAGTTCGATTTCCTGCGAAAGAGATCGGCCACTCTTTTTCGCAGCCATCTCAAGACAATCGCGCAACTCTGGCGTGACCCGCGTGTTTATAGTTTTGGCCTTGCCAGCGTAATCACCCCTAGGCGCGGGCCCTCGGCGCTTTTTGGGCGCCTGTTTCTTCGTTGCCATGGCTCCTCCACCAAAAACAATTGTCTTAACAATCTGCAGGCAAGCATAGACTACCAATTGCCCCGGTCAAGTACTGTCTTGTATATGTTAAGACAGAACGGGCAGGAGGTAACTTGTGAAAAACGATACGGGCGATCACAAAGCGCGCACTTACTCGGTGCCGCAGGCCGGTAAAATGGCGGGGCTGAGCCGCAACAGCTCTTATGCCGCGGCCGCGCGCGGCGAAATTCCCACGATTAGCTTCGGCCGCCTGCTGCGCGTGCCTGCAGGGGCGTGGGATCACATCTTGCAGGAGGGCCGCCCTCCGGCGGAGCCGCCGCCCCACGAATCGCGCCGTTAAGCGCGAGAGCGGGCATTTTCATTTTCGAATACGGCGCAGGACCGTGATGCAGAACAATATCACCCAATCCCAAAACAAAGCGATTTTCGATGCTTGATTTCAACGACGCGCAGCCGCAGCGACCCGAAACGGGCCCCTCAGGCGCGACAGCCAATGATCAGGCCAGCCGGGCGAGCGGCGACGGTCTTCCACCGCGCCCTGTCGCTCCCAACGACTACGACACGCCGCCTGAGATCCCCGCGATCGCCGAGCTGTGCGCACGGAAAGTGTGGGTTTGCTGGGCGTATGAGCCGAACAGGGCCCGCACAAAGTGGACGAAGCAGCCAAGGCAGCCGTGGCAGCCACGCTTAAATGCCAGCACCGCCGACCCGCGCACTTGGGCCGATTTCCGCCAGGCAGTGAAGGTGGCGAAAACGACTCGCGGGATTGACGGTATCGGCTTCGTGTTCACCAAGAACGACGACCTGATCGGCATCGATCTTGATGGAGTGCGCGATCCGGTTACTGGCGAGGTCGAGCCCTGGGCGCAGGAGATCATCGAAATCCTCGAGACCTATACCGAGCTGTCGCCGTCGGGACGGGGTTTTCACATCATCGCCCGTGGCAAGCTTGATGGCGGCGGGATCAACTACCAGCCGGCGCAAGTCGAAATGTACGACAGCGGCAGATACTTCACTTTCAGCGGTCGCCACGTCCCGGGCACGCCAACCGAAATTCGGCCCGCGCCTAGGACGATGGAGGCGCTGCAAGCGCGCGTTCAGTCATTCAAACAGACCGCAGAAAAAGCCGCGAAGGAGCAGGGCGATCAGCAGGGAGATGGCCGGCGCGGCGCGCAGGATTCCAACGGCAACTTCTTCCGGCGTGTGAACGACGCGGCGATGCGCGACCTCGAAACCGTGGGCCGCTGGCTTAAGAAAATATTCCCCGGCGCGCGCCGGTCGGCGAACGGCTCGTGGCGCGTCAGCCCCGAAGAGACGCGACGTCCCGATCGCGAGGAGGACCTCTCGATTGGCCTCAACGCCGATGGCTCACTCGGCATCGTCGACTTTGCGGAGCATGACATGGGCGACCGACGGGCGGGGCGCCGCACGCCGATCGACCTTGTGCTGGAGTGGGTGCCGAAGGGAAGCCTGCCCAAACCGCAGCTTTCGAACCTGCCCCTGCGCGCCGCGCACTGGCTGTGCGAGGCCATGGGCAGAGATCCGGCGGAGTTCGGGTGGAAGGAAGGGCACGCGTCGGCGAACGGTGAGGGCCGGGCCGCGATGGAACCCCCGACGCTTCCGATCTGGTCCGCCGCCGATTGGATGGGGCAGCACGTCCCGCCGCTTGAGTGGATTGTGCCGGGAATCATCCCCGCGCGCACGGTGACGCTGCTTTCGGGCGACGGCGGCGTTGGCAAGTCGCTGATCGCGTGCCAGCTCGCGGCCTGCGTGACGGCGGAGCAGCCTTGGCTCGGCCAACCTGTGCTTTCGACGGGCCCCGTCCTTTACGTCAGCGCCGAGGATGACCGCGATGAGCTGCACCGCCGCGTGGACAAGATCCTGAATCATTACGGCGTTTCTTACGACGACATAGCGGACCTTCACTTCGTTGAGCTGGTGGGCGAGGGGGCCGTGCTCGCGGTGCCAGACAAGCGCGACGGCTTGATCAGAAAGACAATACGCTTCCAGCAGATTGAGGCCGAGGTCGAGCGGCTCCAGCCGGTGCTCGTCGTGCTCGATACGCTCGCCAACCTGTTCGCGGGCAACGAGAATGACCGCACTCAGGTGGGTCAGTTCATCTCTCTCTTGCGGGCGCTGACCGTCGACCACGGGACGACGGTGCTGCTCCTTGCGCACCCGAGCCTGTCGGGGCTCAATAGCGGCTCTGGCACTTCCGGTTCGACCGGCTGGCGCAACTCGGTCCGCTCGTTCGCCTACCTGGAGCGCCTGCTGACCGAGAACCCTGAAGATCCCAGCCGCAAGATCGAAGTCGACGAATCCGTGCGGCTCTTGAAAGTGAAAAAGTCGAACCGCGCCTACCTCGGTGAGCCCATCCCTGTCCGGTGGCAGGATGGTGTTTTCGTCGCGAACGGGACGGGCACGGGCCAAGACGCAAGGGCGCGGGAAATGGAGTGCGACCTTGAGTTCGTGCGCCTCCTGGTCCTGCACGAGCAGCAAAACATTCGCATCAGCCACAACGGCCCAAACCAAGCCCCGAAGGCCTTCCAGGACCACGCAGAGAACAAGCATCGCTTCACGAAGCGTCAGTTCAAGGCTGCGATGGATCGCCTGCTCACCGGGGGCCGGATCTCCAATATCGAGAGCGGGCCACCTTCGAAGCGACGCTGCCACCTCTCGTCCACTCGGGCGCCCAGGCCGGAGTGAGGAAACCACTCGAGCCATCACCCCCCAATCGTCATGAGCGACTTCGGACCCCCAGGAAACACCGCCTTCAAACCCCCTCCCGAGTCATTCGACGCAGGCTGCGCGAATGCGGAGAGAGGGTGTTCCAAGCTTTTCCAACCCGCTTCCAACCTCCTCCCGAGGGGTGTGTGTTCCAACCCCCTTATACCCCCAGGGGTCGGAAGGGACCCCGACCCCCTCCCGCTTGGGCGCTCGGGGGTCCGGGGTCCGACCCAGCCACTCGAGCTGGCAAGCTTGGCGTCTGCTGTCGGCGCGTCCACCTGGAGGCGACCATGAGCGCTAAACCCGGGCGCCGCTATGAGCCGGCCTACTTCCTCGACCAGATTAGCGCAAACGTGGCGCGGGGCATGTCTCCGGAACGCGCCCGCGCGGAGGCCTACCGCCGGTTTCAGAACGCTTGGCTGAACCAGCACCCGCCGCCGCAGACGCCTTCGTCGACCTGCGTGCACTGCGGCTGCGGCGAGAGAATGGGGGATCTGATGCTGCCGGCCGGCATCTATCCTGCGGTGGTCTGGGTGCACGACGCCTGCCGCGAAGCCTGGTGGCAGGCTCGACAGGCCCAGGCCGCGGCGGCACTCGCGAGTGTGGGCGTCGAGCCGTAATCGCACCGGCCCCAAGCAGACATCCTAATCGCGCTGGCGAATAGTTCGCCTTTCGGGGGTAGTGTGCTACATTTTCTGTAGCGAATCGGAGCAATTGGCTCCGACCAAGATTGGCGTAGTACAGCGATGCCTCGTCCTCGACATAGAGTTTGCCTGCAGAGTGGATTGAAGCTCGACCTCAATCGGCTTGCTCGAAAGGGCTGCATCAGGTTCGGCGCCAATATCGGTATCCGCGCGATTATGTGGACCGATTCTTATTGGGGAGAAATCGCGAGCGGCTTAATAACCGCGGACATGACTAATCCAAACATCGGCTGGCTCGAAATATCTATTGGTGGCTTTAGGCAGCGGATCACTTTGATCCCTCGGCCGCGCCACTTCGGAGGCCACCAGTGGTTCTTCCGATGCCCAGAGACAAATCGACTGGCAACCGTCCTTTGGAAGCCGCCCGGAGCGACCAGGTTCTGCAGCCGGCAAGCCTGGGGCAAGCAAGTTGCTTATCGATCGCAATTCCTGAATCGTGACAACCGCGCGCACGCTGGTAAAGAGCGGATCAAGGAGCGGCTAATCGGTGACCTTAATCCCGACGAATGGGAATTTCCGCCGAAGCCGAAATGGATGCGCTCGAAGACCTATAACAAGTACGAAGAGAGATTCGACCGATACGAAGAAATTCTCGACGACGGCTGCGACGAGTTACTGCAAAGTTTGGCTGGGCTAAAAATGCTTTGAAATCAATGGGCCGCTTCAAGTTAGGCAAGAGATTTCGATTCAGCTAACGGTCGGATGGCCCTCTGGCGGACGCTGCAGCAATTCGCAGTGCGAGCCGAATGAGTGGCAAATATTATCTTGCGTCAACACTTGGCGTGTCCAAGCGGAGGCCTCCTTATCGGATCAACAGGCAGCGTGTGGAATTGTGCTCCGGTTCGACATGTCAGGGGCCGCCTCCAGCTTGCGGTTGGAGCGTCTGGAAAAGGCGAGATCATCTCCCGCGCGGCCGCCGCTTCACGCGGCCGCTTCGAAAGGGCCCTGCAAGGCCCTGAAGATCGTGGCTTCACCGACCTCATAGTCGGCCGCCAGAGCTGCCATGGTCTCACCGGCAGCGTAGCGCTCGGCGATCTTGCGCTTCTGGCCGACGT
>Ga0306924_10003263_pt1 | contig 15550 bp, 13 predicted proteins | sample sta12Can44000111_FD_203756 | JGI IMG/M metagenome (GOLD analysis project Ga0306924, IMG submission 203756) | Lab enrichment of tropical soil microbial communities from Luquillo Experimental Forest, Puerto Rico - statanox.12C.anox.44.000.111 (v2)... | ecosystem: Environmental > Terrestrial >... | reverse complement strand
GCGGTTTGCATAAGATATGACCGCAAGTCACCTCGAAAAACCGTTCATCGGCTAGGGGTCTATTTTTCTCTGGCCGGAGGGCACCGTTTCGGCGGCTTGTTTATCCTGTTCCACCGCCGGGGGGGGGACTCCCCCGTCTCGACGTACGGGCAGATCCTCGACAGCCATCTTGATCAGTTGCACGCAGCCGTATGGGCCCGCGAGACACAAATCTTTAACCCCACCCCGATCAAATGACGCTGCTGTGTCGCCTCGCGGGAGCCTCGATGACCTTAGCGTCGACGTTCTATGCGGGGCTGCGCGCCTAGAGGAGTGGTGCAGGCATGACTATGCCACTGCATAACAAAGAGGGATTTTTTAAATATTACACGGCAACCTCCGCCAAGCTCACTCTGCGACACACATCACGAAAATGGTCTACGCCGCTGCTGTTCAATGACCCGTTCGAAAATCAGTTTGAGTTACACCTTCAAGACATGAGCGACGAACTGGTCGACCACAACCTTCAGCAATGGCACGCACTCGTAACGTCACCAGACCCGCTCAGGCCAAACCAACTAGGCCATCTGACGCCCATCGTCGAATACATCCGCCAGATACGCCAGCAACACGACCTCCAATATACGGAGGCGGAATTAGCCTACGTCCGGGAAGGCGTGGTCGAAGGAATGAAGCGGGCCACCAATATCAGTGCTGAAATCAACGCCCAAATCCGCTCCGTGATGGCCGACACGTCGATTTTCTGCGTTTCCGAGACGCATGATAATCTTCTGATGTGGTCGCACTACGCGCAAAACCACACCGGAGCCGTCATCAAGTTTTTGGCGCTCCCCGAGGTCGATTCTCCGCTCATCGTGGTACAGCCTGTCCGGTACACGATCCGCATGCCGCGCCGTGAGTTTGCCTCCATGCTGGATTTTCAGAAATCACTCACGGAGATTGTTGAACTGATTACGCTCATCAAAAGCGATGTCTGGGCCTACGAAAAGGAGTGGCGCATTGTCGCCGGGCTACGCGACAAGACGCAAAGCTACGAAATCCTGTCCTATGCACCGGAGGAGGTGGGCGAGGTGTATTTGGGTTGTAAAATGGCCGAAGACGACAAAGCAGAACTTATCGAAATAACGCGGCGTCTATATCCGCAGGCGCAACTCTATCAGGCAGAAAAGCATCCGAGGGAATTTGCGCTGATTTTCACCAAAATCGCGTAAGTATACCCGCCGTCGCCCTAACGACGGCATCGCCGGTCCGCCCTTTTCCGGTTGAACACCGCTATTGGTTGCACTCCGCAACGGCGTGATTTTTCAGTATCCCCCTTACGCGACAAAGGGTCATCATAATGAGGCCTCCTTCTGCTGGAGAGGCTTGTTATGCCCGACTTCGACGCGATCGTCATCGGCACCGGCCAGGCCGGACCATCTTTGGCGTTCCGCCTCGCCGGCGGCGGGATGAAGGTGGCTGTCGTCGAGCGTCATCTCGTCGGCGGCACTTGCGTCAATACCGGCTGCACCCCGACCAAGGCCTTGGTGGCGAGCGCCTATGCCGCCCGGACTGCGCGCCGCGCCGCGGAGTATGGTGTGGCGATCGGGGGTGATATCGGCATCGACGTGCGGCGGGTTAAGGCGCGCAAGGACGCGATTGTGGCGGCGTCGCGAAACGGGCTCATCTCCGCCCTCGAAAACACCGCAAACATCACGCTCTATCGCGGCCACGCCCGGTTCGCATCGCCGCAAGCGGTGGAAGTCGCCCCTTATCACCACAATACTGAGCGGCTGCGCGCCGAACGGATCTTTATCAATGTCGGCGGCCGGGCGCTGGTCCCGCCGATGCCCGGCATCAACGAAGTGCCCTATCTGACGAATTCGTCGATGATGGACGTCGATTTTCTGCCGCGCCATCTCATCATTGTCGGCGGCAGCTATATCGGCCTCGAATTCGGCCAAATGTACCGCCGCTTTGGCAGCGAGGTAACGATCATCGAAATGGCGCCGCGGCTCGTCCGCCATGAGGACGAGGACGTGTCGGCGGCGATCAAGGACATCGTCGAGCGCGAGGGCGTCGATGTCAGGCTGAATGCCGAATGCGTCAGTCTCGGCAAGCGCGGCGACGAGATCGTCGCCAAGGTCGATTGCACCGCCGGCGCCCCCGAAGTCGCCGGCTCGCATTTGTTGCTGGCTGTCGGCCGTCGGCCGAATACCGACGATCTCGATCTCGACAAAGCCGGGGTGCGCTGCGACGAGCGTGGCTACATCATCGTCGATGACCAATTGCAAACCACTGCGCCCGGCATCTGGGCTCTCGGCGACTGCAACGGCAAGGGCGCCTTCACCCACACCGCGTACAACGATTTCGAGATCGTCGCGGCGAATTTGCTCGACCACGATCCGCGCCGGGTCAGCGACCGTATCACCGCATATGCCCTTTACACCGACCCGCCATTGGGCCGCGTCGGCATGAGTTTGGCCGAGGCACGCAACAGTGGGCGGCAGGTGTTGGCCGGCGAGCGGCCGATGACGCGCGTTGCGCGCGCCGTCGAAAAGGGCGAGACGCAAGGCTTTATGCGCATCCTTGTCGATGGCGACAGCGAAGAGATCCTCGGCGCATCATTGCTCGGTACAGGATGTGACGAGGCTGTCCACGCGATCCTCGATCTGATGTATGCCAAAGCTCCCTACACGGTCATGCAGCGCGCGATGCACATTCATCCGACGGTCAGCGAGCTGCTGCCGACTATCTTAGGCGATCTCAAGCCGGTTGGTTGAGCCGGGCTGGTTCTCGACGCGTCAAGCAGGGAAGATCGCGATGGAAGACCACAACATCAGAGCGGCGCTGGATCGCCACTGGGCCGCTTCCGACGCCGACGACTTTGAGGCTGAGCACCAGATTTACCGAGAGGATGCGGTGCTCGAGTATCCGCAATCGGGCGAGCGCATCCGCGGCCGGCGCAAAATTCAAGCGTCTCGCGCCGCGCAGCCGAACCGGAAACGCTTCACAGTGCGGCGGATACTCGGTGGTGCCGACCTCTGGGTCACTGAATTCGTACTCACCTACGACGGTCGGCCGTCTTACACCGTGAGCATCATGGAGTTCAGAGACGGGAAGGTGGCTCGCGAGACCCAATACTTCGGCGATCCGTTTGAGCCAGGGCCTTCGCGCGCTCAATGGGTCGAGCGGATGCGCTGAAACCGAGCCGGCAGAAGGGTGGTCACCCACCGCTCTCTCGTGCGCAGCTGCCGGTCGATACCGTCTCGCTCGCTCGTTGTCTCATCGGCAAGCTACTGGTGCGGCAGATGACCGAAGGCGTCGCCAGCGGCCGGATCGTCGAGACCGAGGCGTATGTTGTCGGCGACGCCGCGGGGCATGCCTACCGCGGGATGACCCGGCGTAATCGCTCGCTCTTTCTCGAGCGCGGGCACGCCTATGTCTATCTCGCCTACGGCGTTTCATACATGCTGAATGTTTCGAGCGAGACAGCAGGGATCGGGGCCGGTGTCCTCATCAGGGCGCTCGAGCCGCTCGAAGGCATCCCGATCATGCAGCGAAATCGCGGCATCGAACGCTTGCGCGACTTGGCGCGAGGACCAGGAAGGCTCACCGCGGCGCTGCGGGTCGATCGCTGGCTCGATGGGCTCGATCTTTGCCGAGAAGGCCCTCTGTGGCTCGGGTGCGGCGATGACAACCCCGCCGCAATCGGGCAGAGCACCCGGATCGGCATCACGCGGGATGCGAACCGGCTCCTGCGGTTTTATCTTCGAGGCAGTCCGTTTGTCAGCGGTCCAAGATCGCTTACGGAATAAGAAGCCAAATCACGGTCGCTCCAGGTTCGACAGCGGCTACGAGCCATGCGCGAGCGGCTCTCAACGTGCCATCCTGCCGGTTTTCCGGCGTCATCCAGGTGCCGTCGATCGTCATCCGCCCGCAATTGGCAAAGCTCTTGCGGGATTTGCCGAGTTCACTTATATGCTTAAGGCTCATAGGGTCCGCCGTGCGGACCGCATTAGCGGGTGGGCCGGCGGCCCACTTTTCGTTTGTGGCCGGCTGATTTGTGGGGGAAGGGCGCTGCCGACCACTGCCGGCGAGAATTGCAAGAGTTTGGGAGAGTCCGGGTTCTTGGTCGATACCAACCGCATCGCGCAAGCGATAGAACCGCCGCTCGCGGCGATGGGGTACCGACTTGTTCGTGTAGTCCTCACCAGCGGCCGCCGCGCAACGCTCCAGGTGATGGCGGAACGACTCGATGACGAGCCGATGACGGTCGAGGATTGCGCGCAGATCAGCCACTCCGTCTCCGCCCTGCTCGATGTCGCCGACCCGATCCCCGGCGCCTATATGCTGGAGATCAGCTCGCCGGGCATCGATCGGCCGCTGGTTCGCGCCGAAGACTACGATCGCTTTTGCGGCTCGCAGGCCAAGATCGAGCTCGCTCGGCCGGTGGGCGGACGCAAGCGGTTCCGCGGCCGCCTGCTCGGAACTTCGGGAGGTAATGTGCGGCTCGCCACCGAAATCGGCGAGACCGAATTGCCGCTCGATGCGGTGGCGCGGGCCAAGCTCGTCCTCACCGACGATCTGATCGCGGCAACGCGCCGCCCGCGCAAACATTGACGCACGAAACGCGAGAACGCCATGGATAGCGCCGTTGCTTATGCCCGCCCCGAATTGCTGCAGGTCGCCGACACCGTCGCACGCGATAAAGGAATCGATCGCGACGAGGTGTTGGAGGCAATGGAGCAGGCGATCCAAAAGGCGGGCCGCTCGAAGTACGGGCAGGAATACGACATCCGGGCCGAGATAGACCGTCTCAATGGCGAAATCAGGCTGCTGAGGTTCCGCGAAGTCGCCGAGCCCATCGAAAACGAGGCCACTCAGATATCACTCGCGGAAGCGCAGCGGCTCAACCCTGAGGCCGAGATCGGCGACTTCATCACCGACCCGCTGCCGCCGATCGACTTTGGGCGCATCGCCGCACAGACCGCCAAGCAGGTGATCGTGCAAAAGGTGCGTGACGCCGAGCGTCAGCGGCAATTCCTCGAATTCAAGGATCGTGTCAGCGAGATCGTCAACGGGCTCGTCAAGCGGGTCGAGTTCGGCAATGTCGTCGTCGATCTCGGCCGGGCCGAGGCGATGCTGCGCCGCGACGAGCTGCTGCCGCGGGAAAGTTTCCACCAGGGCGAGCGGGTGCGTGCTTATGTTCACGATGTCCGTCAGGAGCCGCGCGGGCCGCAGATCTTCCTCTCACGCACGCACCCTCAGTTTATGGCCAAGCTGTTCGCACAAGAGGTGCCGGAAATTTACGACGGTATCATCGAGATCAAGGCCGTCGCCCGCGATCCCGGCAGCCGCGCCAAGATCGCAGTGGTGTCACGCGACAGCGGCATCGACCCGGTCGGCGCTTGTGTCGGGATGCGCGGAAGCCGTGTCCAGGCGGTGGTCGGCGAGTTGCAGGGCGAAAAGATCGACATCGTCCCATGGTCCCCCGACCCGGCGACGTTCGTCGTAAACGCTCTCGCCCCGGCCGAAGTCACAAAAGTTGTTATGGACGAGGAGCAGCGGCGCATTGAAGTCGTCGTGCCGGACGATCAATTGAGCCTCGCGATCGGACGCCGCGGCCAGAATGTTCGGCTCGCCTCACAGCTTACCGGCTGGGATATCGACATTTTGACCGAAGCCGAGGAATCGGAAAGGCGGACCGAAGAATTTCGCAGCCGCAGCCAGATGTTCATCGATGCCCTCGATATCGACGACGTCATCGCCCATTTGCTGGTCACCGAAGGGTTCACCTCGCTCGAAGAAGTGGCCTACGTCGCGGCGGAGGACCTTGCGGATATCGAAGGCTTCGACGCTGACGTCGCGGCAGAGCTGCAAGAGCGCGCACGCGTCGCGCTCGAACGGCGCGACCGGGAGTACGAGCAGCGGCGACACGATCTCGGGGTCAGCGACGAGCTCGCCGCGTTCGAGCGACTGACGCCCGGCATGTTGGTCGCCCTCGGCGAAAGTGAGATAAAGACCCTCGACGATTTTGCCGGCTTGGCGGGCGACGAGCTCGTCGAGCTTCTGGAGAAATCGGACAAGGGAAAGCTCGACCTCGAAGAGGCCAATGCGCTTGTCATGCAAGCACGAGCGCACTGGTACGAGGATGAGGGTAAGCCGGCTTAGACATCCACGAGGGGGTGGGCACAACGGGCAGTGACCGAAGTCGCGGGCATTCGGCGGGACGAAGTGCGGCCGGCGACGGGGCCACAGCGCCGTTGCATCGCGACCGGCACGGTTGGCGAGCGTTCGCGTCTATTGCGCTTTGTCGTGAGCCCTGACGGCGAGCTCGTCCCCGATGTGGCCGCCAATCTTCCCGGCCGGGGTTTGTGGTTGACGCCGCGCCGCGATATAGTCGAGCGCGCAGTGACGACAAGGCGTTTCGTGCGTGCGGCGCGCCGGCCGGTCTCAGTACCGTCAGGGCTTGCTGATCGCGTCGAAGTGTTGCTGGCGCAGCGTTGCTGTGACGCGATCGGTCTCGCCCGCCGGGCCGGTCTCGCCGTGGCTGGGTTCGAGAAGGTATCTGAGGCCATCCGCGCCGCGAAGGCAGCGCTGGTGGTGTCGGCGCTCGACGGAGCCGCGGGCGGGCGCGCCAAGATCCGCGCCCTCGGTCGTGATTTGCCGCTGGCGCGGGTATTGACGGCGGCAGAAATGGGGGCGGTGTTCGGCCGCGACCGTGTGGTGCACGTGGCGCTGGGCGGCGGCCGGTTGGGCACCCGGTTGCTTGCCGACGCCGAAAAGCTAGCCGGCTTTCGTTCGGGAGCGGCACTCGATCGAGGGGAATTCGCTGCTGCCGGGCCGGTCCGGCACGAGGGTGGTATTGGAGTGAAATGAGCGACGCGAATCAGCCAGGACAGGACGCGGCCGAACAGGAACAAAAGCGGCCTTTGACCCTCGGCCGCAGCGGCGGCAGGTTGGAGCTGCGCAAACCCGCCGAGACGGCACAGGTGCGCCAGAGCTTCTCGCACGGCCGGTCGAAGACGGTCACCGTCGAGGTCCGCAAAAAGCGGACGATCGGCCCGGGCCCGGCTGAACCCGGGCGAGCCGAGCCGACGCCCGCGGTTGCGCGCGATCAACAGGTCCAGCGCCCGGCGACATTGGAACCGGTGCGACTGGGCGTCGTCCTCCCCCGTGCGCTGACCGAAGAGGAACGGGCCGGGCGCGCCCGCGCAGTGCAGGATGCGCGCAAGGCGGAGGCGGAAGAACAACACCGCCGCGCACTCGCCGAAGAAGATCGGCGTCGCCAGGAGGAGCAGCGGGCCGCGGAAGAGGCTCGCCGCCGCGCCGAGGAGGAGGTGCGCAAAAAGGCCGAGGCGGAGGAAGCTCGCCGGCGCGCCGACGAGGATGCGCGCAAGCGAGCCGAAGAGGAAGCGCAACGGCGCAAAGAAGAAGAATCACGGCGGGAGGTGGCCGAGCGGGCCGGAAAGGCGGCGGCCGCGAAGGTCGCGGCGCTGGCTGCGGCAGGCAAGGTTGCCGTTCCGGAGGAGGAAGAGGAGCCGGCGGCGGCGCCGCGGCGAGGCGCCCGGCCGGAGGCCAAGCGGCCCGTGGCACCGGCACGGCGCGATGAAGCGCGCCGGAGGACCGGGAAGATGACGGTTACCCGCGCGCTGACCGGGGATGAAGGAGAGCGTATGCGCAGCCTCGCTTCGGTGCGCCGGGCGAGGGAACGCGAGCGTTTGCGGTTGCATCACGGCGACCAGGAACCGGTCAAGGTCGTCCGGGAAGTCGTCGTTCCCGAGACCATCACCGTTCAGGAATTGGCGAACCGCATGGCCGAACGCGCCGCCGACGTCATCAAGGCGCTGATGCGTATGGGGGTGATGGCGACAATCAATCAGGTCATTGATGCCGACACCGCCGAGCTCGTCGTCACCGAATTCGGCCACCGCCTGCGGCGCGTGTCGGAAGCAGACGTCGAGATTGGCCTGCGCGGCGAAGAGGATGAGCCCGAAGCGCTCGGGCCGCGCGCCCCTGTCGTCACGGTCATGGGTCACGTCGACCACGGCAAGACCTCATTGCTCGATGCGCTGCGTGAGACCGATGTCGCCGGCGGCGAAGCCGGCGGCATCACGCAGCATATCGGGGCCTACCGGGTGAGCTTGCGGAGCGGCAAGCAGATCACCTTCATCGACACGCCGGGCCATCAGGCGTTTACCGCGATGCGTGCGCGCGGCGCCAATGTCACCGACATCGTGGTCCTCGTCGTCGCCGCCGACGACGGCATCATGGAGCAGACCGTCGAAGCGATCCGCCATGCCAAGGCGGCGCAGGTGCCGATCATCGTCGCCATCAACAAGATCGACCGCCCCGAGGCCAGACCGGATCGGGTTCGCCAGGAGCTGCTGCAACACGAGTTGGTCGTCGAAGATCTCGGGGGCGAGGTGCTCGATGTCGAGGTCTCGGCGCTCAAGAAAACCCATCTCGACAAGCTCGAGGAAGCAATTCTGCTGCAGGCCGAGTTGCTCGATCTCAAAGCGAACCCGAACCGCCCGGCCGCGGGTGTCGTGCTCGAGGCGAAACTCGAGCGCGGGCGAGGCGCCGTCGCGACCGTCCTCATTCAGCGCGGCACGCTGCGCGTCGGCGACATCTTTGTGGCCGGCAGCGAATGGGGCCGGGTGCGGGCGCTGCTCGATGATCGCGGGAACAGCGTGCGCGAGGCCAGGCCGTCGACCCCGGTCGAGGTGCTCGGTCTGAATGGAACGCCGCTTGCGGGCGACGATTTTGTTGTCGCCGAAAGCGAGGGGCGGGCGCGCGACATCGCGGATTTCCGTCAACGGCGCCGGCGCGAGGCCACGGCGGCGGCGGGGACCCGCGGTACCCTCGAGCAGATGTTCTCGCAGATTGCTGCCGGTGCGGCAAAGGAATTGCCGGTCGTCGTCAAATCGGATGTGCAGGGTTCCCTGGAGGCGATCGTCGGCTCTCTCGAAAGGTTGTCGACGAGCGAAGTATCGGTCCGCGCGTTGCACTCGGCAGTCGGCGGGATCAACGAGAGCGATGTGATCCTTGCCAAGGCATCGAAGGCTGTGATCGTCGGCTTTAATGTCCGTGCCAACCCGCAAGCTCGCGAGCTGGCACGACGTGACAATATCGAAATACGGTATTATTCGATCATCTATGACCTCATCGATGATATACGGAACACGCTGTCGGGACTGCTCGCTCCGACATTGCGCGAGCGCCTGCTCGGCAACGCCTCGATCCGCGAGGTCTTCAACATAACCAGGGTCGGCAAAGTTGCGGGCTGCATGGTGACCGAAGGCATGGTGCGCCGCGGGGCCAAGGTGCGCCTGCTCCGCGACGACGTCGTGATCCACGAAGGCTCGCTCAGGACGTTGAAACGCTTCAAGGACGAGGTTCGCGAGGTCAACCAAGGATACGAATGCGGAATGGCCTTCGAGAACTACCAGGACATCCAGACCGGCGACGTCATCGAGTGCTTCGAAGTAGAAGAAGTGGCGCGCGCGCTGTGATGTCCCGCCACCGCCGAGCCGGGTGAGCACCCGAGCCCGCGGTCATGGTTAGGAAACGACGCCACCAGCAGCGCCTTGCGCACGGCATTGAGCCGGAGCGCGGGCCCAGCCAGCGTCGGCTTCGAGTCGGCGAGGAACTGCGGCACGCGCTGGCGAAGATCCTTCGAGAAGGGGAAAGTCGCGAGCCGGCGCTCGAGAACACGAGCATCACCGTCACCGAAGTCAGGATGAGCTCCGATCTGCGCAACGCGACCGCGTTTGTCATGCCGCTCGCCGGTGCGAATGCGACCCAGGTGATCGCGGCACTCCAACGCCGCGCGGCCTTCCTGAAGGGGCTGCTCGCTCATGAGGTCCCGCTGCGTTACACACCGAACCTCGCCTTCGCGCTCGACCGCTCGTTTGATGAGGCCCAGCGGATCCACCAGCTCCTGGCGCGCCCCGAAGTAGCGCGCGATTTACAGCCGCAGCCCGCCCAATCCGAGGTTCCAGGCGATGAAGGATGACGGCGGCCCGCACGGCTGGCTCGTCATCGACAAGCCACTCGGGCTCACTTCGCGGCGGGTTGTCGACATCGTACAGCGCTACGCCGATGGCAGAGTCGGTCATGCCGGCACGCTCGACCCCTTGGCCACTGGAGTGTTGCCGGTCGCGATCGGCGAAGCAACCAAGACGACGGCTTATGCAATGGCCGGGCGCAAGCGGTATCGCTTTCGCATCCGCTGGGGTATCGCTCGGGCAACCGACGACCTGGAGGGCGAAGTCACCGGCGGATGCGCCGCGCGGCCCAGCCGCAAAGCAATCGAGGCAGCGCTCCCCCGCTTACTCGGCGATCAAGATCGATGGATCCCGCGCCTACAAACTTGCCCGTACGAATGTGACCCCGATCCTGCCAATGCGTACAGTCGAGGTGGCGGAGCTTCGACTCATTTCGATCCCGGACGGCGATCACGCGGACTGCGAAGCGCTCGTTGGCAAGGGCACCTACATCCGTGCCCTCGCGCGCGATCTCGGTGCGACGCTCGGAACCTTCGCTCACGTCGCCCAGCTGCGCCGGCTTTCGGTTGGCCGCTTCGCGGAAAGCCAAGCAGTCACACTGGATTTACTTGCCGAGCAGGGTCATATATCCAACGATTGCCGGTATCTGCTGCCAATCGAGACCGCGCTGGACGACATCCCGGCCTTGGTCGTGACGGCGGCAGAGGCTGCGCGGCTGCGCAGCGGCCGGAGGGTTATGCCAGGCGGTGCCCATTTAGGGGCAGTTCCGGGTCCGGTCCGCGAGGGTGCCGTTGTCGGCGCCTGGCACGGTCAGAGCGTTGTCGCCCTGGCCAGGATCGAAAATGGCCTTCTTCGCCCGGTGCGGGTCATCAATCGCTGAAGGGAAGCAAGACCGATGTCGATCACTGCCGAGCGCAAGCAGGCGCTCATTTCTGAATATGGTGCCAAGCAAGGCGACACCGGGTCGCCGGAGGTGCAGGTAGCCATTCTGAGCGAGCGGATTCGCAATCTGACCAACCACTTGTCGACCCATAAAAAGGACTTCCACTCGCGGCGCGGATTGCTCGTCATGGTCGGCCAGAGGCGGCGGTTGTTGGATTATCTGAAGCGGTCGAGCGTGGGACGTTACGAGACCTTGATTGGACGTCTCGGGCTGCGCCGCTGAGGGCCGGTTGAGGCCAGCCGAGTGTCCTTTGCTCCTGCATTGCAGGGCGCGCCAATGTGCCGCCGGGGTTTATCGACGTCGCTGGAGCCGTCCAACCCGGCGTTCTTCTCGATGTGTCAGACACGCGGCGCGAGCTACAAAGCGCGGCGTCGCCCGAGTTTCCAAAAAGGATGAGACCGAATGTTACATGTTTATCGTAGAGAGCTGGTTTGGGGCGGTCGCCGCCTCGTTCTAGAGACCGGTAAATTAGCCCGCCAGGCCGACGGCGCGGTGCTCGCAACCTATGGCGAGACGACGGTTCTATGCACGGCAGTGGCGATGAAAGCCGCAAAGCCCGGCCAGGACTTTTTTCCACTCACGGTCAACTATCAGGAGAAGACCTTTGCAGCCGGCAAGATTCCTGGCGGCTTCTTCAAACGCGAAGGCCGGCCGTCCGAAAAAGAGACGCTGGTATCTCGGCTGATAGACCGCCCGCTGCGGCCGCTCTTCGTTCCAGGCTTCGTCAACGAAACCCAGGTCGTTTGCACGGTTCTCAGCCATGATTTTGAAAACGAGCCCGACATCGTCGCGATGATCGGCGCCTCGGCGGCTTTGACGATCTCAGGCATCCCGTTCCTCGGCCCGATCGGCGGCGCCCGGGTAGGCTATATCGATGGCAAATACGTCCTCAATCCGACGCTCGCCGAAATACCGCGCTCGGACCTCGACCTCGTCGTCGCCGGCACTCGTCAAGGGGTCCTGATGGTCGAATCCGCGGCGAAGGAGCTTCCCGAGGATGTGATGCTTGGCGCTGTAACCTGGGGTCACCGCGAGTTTCAGCCTGTCATCGACGCTATCATCGAGCTCGCTGAGACCTGTGCCCGAGAGCCCTGGAGCCTGCCGCTGGCGCCGACGGAACTCGGCGAAATTGAGATGCGGCTGCGCGAAGCCGTGGGCCCGCTGATCGAAGCCGCCTACCAGACCCAAGGCAAGCAAGAACGCAGCAACCGCCTCGATGCGGCAAGGGCGAAGGTGGCGGAGCTATTCGCCGACGAAAACCAGTACGCGACCGCGCTGAAGCTCTTCAAGGACATTGAAAAGAAGATTGTCCGTGGCGCCATCCTCCGCGACGGGCACCGAATCGACGACCGGGACACGCGCGCCATTCGTCCGATATCGTGCGAGGTCGGGCTCCTGCCTCGAACCCACGGTTCGGCGGTGTTTACGCGAGGCGAGACACAGGCGCTGGTCGTAGCGACGCTCGGAACGGCGCAGGACGAGCAGATGATCGACGCGCTCGAAGGCGAATACCGCGAAAATTTCATGCTCCACTACAATATGCCGCCTTACGCCACCGGCGAGGCGGGACGGCTCGGCTCCCCCAACCGTCGCGAAATCGGGCACGGCAAGCTCGCCTGGCGCGCGATGCGCCCGCTGCTCCCCGCCAAGGACAGCTTCCCTTACACGATCCGCCTCGTCTCGGAAGTCACCGAATCGAACGGCTCCTCGTCGATGGCATCGGTTTGCGGCGCCTCGCTGGCGCTGATGGATGCCGGAGTGCCGCTGGCCCGGTCGGTGGCAGGGATCGCAATGGGGTTGATCAAAGAGCCGGAAGGATTTGCGGTGTTGTCCGACATCCTCGGCGACGAAGATCATCTCGGCGATATGGACTTCAAGGTCGCCGGCACCAATCTGGGCGTCACCGCGCTGCAGATGGACATCAAGATCACCTCGATAACCGAGGAGATCATGCGGATCGCACTCGAGCAGGCCCGCGAGGGCCGCACTCACATACTTGCCGAGATGGCCAAGGCCCTAACCGGCGCTCGCGATACCGTCAGTGCAAACGCTCCGCGGATCACGACTTTCAGCATTCCCAAGGAAAAGATCCGCGAAGTCATCGGGACCGGCGGTAAGGTCATCCGTGAGATCACCGAGACGACGGGAGCTAAAATCGACATAGAAGACGACGGCACCATCAAGGTCGCTGCGGTCGACGCCGATGCCGCAAAGGCTGCGATCGATTGGATCCGCGGGATCGTCGCCGAGCCGGAAGCCGGCGTCATCTACAATGGAAAGGTCGTAAAGGTTGTTGACTTTGGAGCATTCGTGAACTTTCTCGGATCGCGCGATGGGCTGGTGCATATCAGCGAGCTTGCGCCGCAGCGGGTCGCCAAGGTGGCGGACGTCGTCAAGCTCGGTGACACTGTCAAGGTCAAAGTGCTCGGCTTCGACGATCGCGGCAAGATCAAGCTGAGCATGCGCCAAGTCGATCAGGAGACCGGCGAGGATCTCGGCTCGCGCCGTGCGGAGCGGCAGGAACAGCAAGTGAAGGCGGCAACCTGATATCTGGATTCGGGATCTCGCCGGGGCACGCCGGCTTCGATAAGGTTCTCCCGCCGGTGATCGGACATCGCGGCGCCGCAGCATGTGCGCCCGAGAATACACTTGCAAGCCTGCGCAAGGCCAATGCCATGGGTTGCCGCTGGGTCGAGCTCGACGTTCGCCTCACCGCCGATGACGAGCCGGTTCTCCTTCATGATGATCGGCTCGAACGCACGACCGATGGGCGCGGCAAGGCCAGCGCTCTCCCTCTCGCGACTGTCCGTGGTTACGACGCGGGGAGTTGGTTCGGTGCCACCTTTGCGCGGGAGCGAGTTCCGACGCTGGAGGAAGCGATCGTCCTCCTCACGGAGCTTGGCCTCGGCGCGAACATCGAGCTGAAAGCCAAACGCGGCCGCGAAGCTGCAACCGGGACGGTAGTGGCCGATTGGCTCGCTCGATCTGGGCCGTCGCCGGTGCCGAGGTTCGTCATCTCGAGCTTTCGGCCCTCGGCTCTTGCCGCCGCGGCGGATCGTGCGCCCGGAATACCCCGCGGTATACTATTTCAAGCAATTCCAAGAAACTGGCGTGTTCTTGTCGACGGCGTTGGCTGCACGACGGTTCATGCCGCTCACGAGCGACTCCGTCCGGCCGTCGTCTCGGAAGTGCGCCAGGCCGGCTATCCGCTGCTCGCCTACACCGTAAACCATCCTGAGCGAGCCAAGACGCTTTTCGATTGGGGGGTCACGTCGGTGTTCTCTGATGCTCCGCAGCGCTTGCACGATGTATTGGCGCCCGCCAGGTTGTGTCAGCCTACCGTAGCGAATCCGGCTGCAGCCGGCATCCGGTGACCGGGGGCCAGGGTCATGAAAGCGCTCAATCCTCTCGTGATATCCGGGCGTGAGGTTTTGCCGCTCGTCGAGGGCGGCAAGGGCATTTCGGTGTCGAATGGCGAGAGTTCCGGGGCGTGGGGCGCTACTGGTGGAGTCGGCACCTTCTCCGGGGTGAACGCCGACAGCTATACCGAGGACGGGCAGCCGATCCCGCAAGTCTATCGAGGACGCACCCGGCTCGAACGCCATGAGGAATTAGTGTCGTACGCGATCGCCGGAGGCATTCAGCAGGCGCGCGTCGCGCATGAGCGCTCTGGCGGCCAGGGCCGCATTCACATGAATGTGCTGTGGGAAATGGCCGCCGCCGAACGCGTCTTGCACGGCGTACTCGAAGGGGCCAGGGGGATCATCCACGGAGTGACCTGCGGCGCCGGAATGCCCTACAAAATCGCGGAAATCTGCGCGAGCTATGGAGTACACTACTATCCGATCGTGTCTTCGGCCCGCGCGTTCCGAGCATTGTGGAAGCGCGCTTATCACCGGTTCTGCGAGTGGCTCGGAGGCGTCGTATACGAGGATCCGTGGCTCGCCGGCGGCCATAACGGGCTCTCCAACAGCGAAGACCCGGAACGGCCCGAACCACCCTATCCGCGCGTTCGCGAGTTACGCAGCTTGATGGCCGATTTCGGGCTTGCCATGACCCCGATATTCATGGCCGGCGGGGTCTGGTACCTGCGCGAATGGACCGACTGGATCGACAATCCCGAGCTTGGCCCGATTGCTTTTCAATTCGGCACCCGTCCGCTCGTCACGCAAGAGAGCCCGATTTCGGAGGTCTGGAAGCGCAAGCTGCTGACTTTGGACGAGGGAGACGTTTCGCTCAACCGCTTCAGCCCGACCGGCTTCTATTCTTCGGCGGTGCATAATGCGTTTCTCAACGAACTGCAGGAGCGGTCGGCGCGTCAGGTCGCTTACACGGTCGAGCCGGTCGGCGAGCACATCGCGGCGTTTGGTGTCGGCGCCCGCGGTCACGTTGTTTATTTGACACCGCACGACAGGAAGTCGGCCGAAGGCTGGATCGCCGCGGGCTTTAGCGAAGCCCTGCGCACGCCCGATTCGACGCTCATCTTCGTGACGCCGCATAATGCACAAGAGATCCGCAGCGACCAAATCGCCTGCATGGGTTGCCTCAGTGCCTGCCGGTTCTCCAACTGGGCGCAGAGCGAGACGCACTCGACCGGCAAGAAGACCGATCCGCG
>Ga0306924_10003259_pt1 | contig 15556 bp, 14 predicted proteins | sample sta12Can44000111_FD_203756 | JGI IMG/M metagenome (GOLD analysis project Ga0306924, IMG submission 203756) | Lab enrichment of tropical soil microbial communities from Luquillo Experimental Forest, Puerto Rico - statanox.12C.anox.44.000.111 (v2)... | ecosystem: Environmental > Terrestrial >... | reverse complement strand
CCGGCTGCCCCTGTTCCACACGCGTGGCCGGGTGCTGCTGGAGGCGGGAGCGGCCGAGGCGGCCCTGCACGAGTTCCGGACGGTCGGCGCGGTGATGGACGCGCTCCGGATCCGGAATCCGGCAACGCTGCCGTGGCGCTCCCAGGCTGCGCTGGCCATGCGCCTGCTCGGCCGCACCGAAGAGGCGGCCGAGCTCGCTCGCGAGGAACTCAGGCTGGCCCGCCAGTGGGGGGCGCCGCGGCCGATCGGGATAGCGCTGCGCGCCCTGGGACTGGTGCACGGCGGGCGCCGCGGCGAGGCGCAGCTCCGCCACGCCGCGACGGTGCTCGAACCCTCCGGGGCCCAGCTCGAACACGCCAGGGCGCTCATCGACCTGGGAGGCATGCTGCGCCGCGCCAACCGCCGCGCCGACGCGCGAGAGCCACTTCGGCGAGGGCTCGAGCTCGCCTACCGGGCCGGCGCGGCGGGGCTGGTCAAACACGCGCAAGACGAACTGGCTGCCACCGGCGCCCGGCCGCGCACGCTGGCGTTGACCGGCGTCGAGGCGCTGACGCCGAGCGAACGCCGGGTCGCCCGGATGGCCGCCGACGGCATGGCCAACAAGGAGATCGCCCAGGCCCTCTTCGTCACGGTCAAGGCCGTGGAAGTACACCTCAGCAGCGCCTACCGCAAGCTCCAAATCAAATCCCGCACCCAGCTCGCCGACGTCATCAGCAGGCCCCGATGAACAAACTGGACATACCAGGCGCGCCAGAACCGATCTTCTGGACGCACCGCATCGCTCAAGGCCGGCTCGCTTGACAAGCACCTAATCGGCGATCTGGCCCCTGAGCTGGGATGTTCCTCCTCACCGTCCGTAATCGGTCCTAGGACTGGAGCTAGGCGCGTGTAACCGTTCTGCATCCCAAGCTGCTGCGTGCCGCTGGCAGGCGATTGCATCCAGATCGGTTTGATCTGTCGGGCCGGCGAACCGTGCGTATGCCCGGGTACTGCTGCTTGGTCGCTGCGGATCGGGTGGGCCACCCGCCAACCCGGCCAGGCACCATGAGACGAGCGCGCGGTGGGGATCGTTGTGTGGTTGCGGGCCAGGCCCGGGCGTTCCGGCCGGCGCTGTGTTGCCGGCGGCTGAGTCGTGCGCATCTGTATGCCGATTGCCGGATGTTGCGGAAGCGCTTTCCCTGGCCGGCGTGCGGGGCGAGGCTGCCTGCCCTGTGAGCCGGGGCCGGGCCGGGCGATCGGTGGGGTTGATCCGGCGCCGCGGATTACCCGGACTGGCTGGTGCTGGCTTGCGAGCTGGGTAGCCATCGGCCGAGGTAGCGTGCCAGCCCGATGGTGTCGGTGCCGCCGGCGCGGTAGCCGACGTGGCCGTCGGGGCGTACCAGGTACTGCGCGGTATCCCGGGCGGTGAGGCCGAGGCGGCGCAGTGCCTGCCCGTCCGGGTCGTGCAGCGCGCCTGGCGTGTTCTGCATGGTGAGATGGTGCACGGTGACGACGCTGGGGTAGCGCTCCTGGAGTTGTGTCATTGTCTGCGCGGGCCAGGCGTCAGGTGGTCCGCAGAGCAACAGGTGCCATCCGGCGGCGGCCAGGGCCCGGTGGAGCCTGCCCGGCTGTCCGTGGCGGGCGATGCTCGCGTCGGGTAGCCGGTCACCGGCCTTGGGACCCTGGCGCGGCGGGTTCGGGCCGTCAAGGGACAGGCGGCTGCGCCGGTAGCGGATGTCGAGCTGCGAGACGGCGCGGAAGGCGTAGGCGCGCGCAGCCCTGGCCTTCAGCGCGAGGGGGATCACGATGGGGGCGGCCCTGGTCCGGGCGAGCCGCACGATCGGCTGGGTGGAGGTGGCGATGGTGAAGGCCCGGTCGGTGAAACGCAGCACCATCCTGCCGATGGGGGCACGTTCGGCCTCGTAGGTGTCCAGCAGCGCCGGATCGGCGACGCCGCGCAGGATTTGGGCGAGTTTCCAGCCGAGGTTGACCGCGTCCTGGATGCCGGTGTTCATGCCCTGGGCGCCGGCCGGGCTGTGGACATGGGCGGCGTCGCCGGCGAGGAAGACGCGGCCCGCGCGGTAGCGGGCGGCGGCGCGGTGGTGCAGCCGGAAGTTGGTCATCCACACCGGGTCGTGCAGCCGCACGGTGCCGCCGGTGTAGGTGCTGGCGAGGGCCTGAACCTCGTCGAGGACGACCGGTGTATCGGGTGGCGTGCGATCGGCGGGTGGCCGCATGGCCAGCAGCCGCCACGTGGCCGGTGTGATCAGCGGGAAAAAGAACAGCATCCCCGTCTCGGAGGCAAAGACATGCGCCGCGCCGGGTTCAACGCCGTCGGCCTCGGTATCGGCCAAGACGAAGGTCTGCGGATAGGAGCTGCCCTCGAAGCTGATCCCGGCCAGGCGGCGGACGCTGCTGTGCCCACCATCGCAGCCGGCCACATAGCGGGCGGACACGACCTCCTCGCGGCCATCGCGGTGGCGCAGCGTGGCCGTGGCGGCATCCGCGGCGTTGCTCAGGCCGGCCAGCTCAACGCCGCGTTCCACGGGGACGCCGGCCGCGGCCAGGGACTCGCCGAGGACGCGCTCGGTCTCGGCCTGGGACAAGAACAGCAGGAACGGGTAGGCGGTGTCCTCCAACCCGAGGTCGAACATCGGCACCGTCACTACCCGGCCGGGGACGTGCATGCGCAACTGCACAGCCCGGTTCCCGCCGGCAATCAGCTCATCGGTGACACCAAGGCCGGCCAGAACCTCCAGGGTCCGCGGCTGGATCGCCAACGCCCGGGACTCATGCACCCGGTCCAGGCCACGGTCGATAAGCCGGGCCCGGACGCCGAAGGCGGCCAGCTCCGCCGCGAGGGCCAGCCCGGTCGGCCCGGCGCCGACCACGAGCACGTCGACCAGCTCGCCGGTCATGACGCCACCCTACGGCCCGCCGCCGGCGCGGACACGCCCAGGCGAAGCGGTCACGGGCAGTGAGCCCAACTGCGCACCGACCCGCCTGGCGCAGGCACGACGTCGGGTGGTGGTTAGCACTTCCTATCCAGATCAGGCCATTCTGGGTGCCAGCCCCGCCCCGGCATCCTCGGCTGTGGCACGAACTGGCTATGACGATCGGCCGCCGGATTTGCCGGTGTCGTGCGCCTGTATCCCGGGGTGATTGGCTCGGATGTTCAGCGCCGCGAGGCTGACCGTCTGGCTGATCCGGCGCTGCCTGGTCTCCGGCCGCCTCGCCTTGGCTATCCATTCCAGGATCAGCCGTTGGGAAGACGGCGGGAAGTTGTGGAAGTTCCGCCGGGCGGTTTCCTTCCGGTCGAGCAGTTCCTGCAGATCAGGGGGGATGGCCGAGCTGTGCGCGTCAGAGACGACTTGCCACGTCCCGTCGGCCTTGGCCAGGTCGATCAGGGCTTGGCCATGCTCGGTCATCAGGCCCTGTTCGGTCATCTTGGCGGCCCGGTCCCGGTTTACCCTGCTCCAGGTGCTGCGCGGCGTGCGCGGAGTGAACCGGAGGATGCAGCTGTCAGCGTCGTGCTGACGCTGGTGGCTGTCGATCCAGCCGTAACACAGCGCCTGCTCGACGGCCTCGTGATACCGCGGGCCCGGCGTGCCGCTCCCGGAGTGGTGGATGACCAGCCAGACCTCCTTCTCCGACCGGCAGTTCCGCGCCAGCCACGCGCGCCAGTCGTCGGTGGTGCTCGCGGAGAAGGTGTTCATGACCCGAGAACCTCCAGGTAGTGCTGGTTGTACATGACGCCGAGGATGTTCCCGAACGGGTCGATGACCGACGCGGTGACGAATCCGGGCCCGCGCTCGACCGGCTCCTCGTAAGCCGTCGCACCCATGGAGATCAACCGGTCGTAGGCGCCACGCACGTCGTCGACGTGCCAGTAGATCACCGCGCCCGCGGTCTTGTCCGGCCGCCCGCGCGGGGCGAACCGGCTGTCGATGATGCCGAGCTCGTGCTGGTAGTCGCCGATGCGGAACTCGACGTACGTCGGCGTCCCCTGGACCGGGCGCACGAAGTACGGCTCGATTCCGAGCAGCTCGGCATACCAGGCCTGGGCGATCACGACGTCGTCGGCGAAGAAGCTGACGGTGGACAGTCCGCGCAACATCGGGTTCTTCCTTCCTTCTGTCTGCCAGTGACAGTTACGATTCTCCGCACTAAAGTGTTCAACTACTGAGCACTTTGTTCGTGAAGCTGGGACCATGCGTGCTGACCGCCTTGTCGCGGCGCTCTTGCTCATGCAGGCCCGTGGCCGGGTGACCGCCGCCGAGCTGGCCAGCGAGCTCGAGGTGTCGGTCGCCACCGCGCGCCGCGATCTGGAGGCACTGTCCACGGCGGGCATCCCGGTCTACCCGCAGCCCGGGCGCGGCGGCGGCTGGTCGCTCGTCGGCGGCGCCCGCACCGACCTGTCCGGCCTGTCGGCACCCGAGGCGCAGGCGCTGTTCCTGCTCGCCGGCCCGGCCGCGGCCGTCTCCGATGAAGCCAAGGCGGCGCTGCGCAAACTCGTACGGGCACTGCCGCAGACGTTCCGGGCCGACGCGGAGGCCGCCGCCAGCGCCACCATGATCGACCCCACCCGGTGGGGTGAGCGTAATCGCCGCCGGCCCGAGATGGCCGGCCTGCTGCAGGCCGCCGTGGTCCGCCGGCGGAAGGTCCGCCTGACCTACGTGGGCCGGGCCCGCGAGCGGAGCGAACGGCTGATCGACCCGTGGGGCCTGGTCGATAAGGATGACATCTGGTACCTGCTTGCCGGGACCGAACGGGGGCAGCGAACCTTCCGGGTGGACCGGATCATCGCCGCCGAGCCCACCGGCCAGCCCGCCGAGCGCCCACCGGACGGCTTCACCCTGGCCAGCGCGTGGCACCAGGTCGTCGGCGCGGTCGAGGAACAGCGTTCCCGCACCTGGGCGACGGTTCTCATCCAGGCCAGGTTCGTGCCGGTGCTACACGATCACTTCGGCCGGCACTTCCGCCTCGACGGCAACCTCGACGACGGACGCACACGCGTCCGCCTCGCGGCGCCCACCCCGCTCGACATCGCCCGGAATCTCGCCGGCTGGGGCACGATGATCGAGGTAGTCGAACCGCGATCCGTCCAGGACGAGCTCGCCCGGATCGGCGCCGAGCTCACCGCACGCTACCCCGGCCGAAGCTGACCCGGAGCCCGGCGGTGACCCGGAGCTGCGCACGGCCCCGGCCACCACCCAGCCCCCGCCAGCGGGCCCCGGCCGGCGGCTACCACGCCGAAGGGCTGGTCGCTACCCCGCCGGCCCGGGCATCCGCGAGAAGGTAGACGCCAACCACCGGATGCACTCCACCTGCCTCAACGCCCTGGCCTGTCACCACCTCACGGTCGAGCAGGCCGCCGGCCCCAGCCAGGCTCCCAGCACCCCACCCGTCAGCACGCCCGCCCAGCCCCGAGCCCGTGTCAGCTCACGCAGCGTAAACAGCCAAGGCTAATATGGGCGCGCGCACCGCCGCCGTTACGTGCGGCAGCGTGATCGTTGACCCGATCGTCGGCGGAGCGCCGTAACGGGCATTATGAGCGCCAGATCAGTTCACGGCTACCGCTCGCCGCCCGGGGGAGCTGGCTGGTCAGCCAGGCGGCGAGTTTCCCGGGCGGCCGGCGGCGGGCGTTCGGGACCTTCGCCGGGTGCTGGTGTTTCACCCGGCGTCGGGTTGTGGTCTTGGGGCGGTTGGCTTGTGCACAGATCTGTGGTTGCCGCCGTCGTCACGAGGCCGTGGCGCGGGGACTGGTGGGCTGGGTTATCTCCGCGCGGTCGAGCAGCGGCTGACAGCCCAACTGCTGGGCGATGCCGACTGCCTCGCCCGTCGCGGCGGCCGCGGTCTCGTCATCGCCGGCGCGGAGCAGGTGTTCGGCGTGGTCGAGCAGGCCGTGGGCCAGGTGGTAGGGAGTGGAGTGCTGGCGCAACCCGGCGATCGCGGCGGTGAACGCCGCGCCGGCGTCCGGGCCGCCGTCGCTTGCCGCGAGGCGGGCGCGGGCCAGGTCACGTTCGGCGCGCTGCATCGGGGCCAGTTGCCCGGGCCGGTAGCCGTCGAGCATCGCGAGCAGGTCGTTGACGGTGGCGGTGTCCGCGAGGTCGTGCGCGGCGCGGGCGGCCAGCGGCCACGCCCACCGCAGGAACTCGTGGCTGATTTCCAGGGCGCCGACGTGGCCGAGGACGGCGCGGGCGCAGCGAAGCGCGGCGGCGGGCTGGCCGCGGGCGGCGGCGGTGAACGCCTCCGCCGTCGCCATGACCGCCTGGTCTTGGGGGTCTTCGGTGGCCCGCAGGTCGTTCAGTCCCGCCAGGACGGTCTGCGCGGTTTCGGTGTCGCCGCGCAGCGCCGCCACCCAGGCCCGGTAGCAGGCCAGGTGTTCTATGTCTGCGAGGGCGTCGCCGTCGAGGGCCTGGGCCAGTTCGGCTTCGGCGCCGTCCCAGTCGCCGGTCATCAGCAGCGCCTGGGCCAGGTTGTTGACAGCGGTCGCGAGGTAGTGCCGGGCGCCGGCCTGGCGCGCGTGGGCGGCGGCGGCGCGGGCGGTCTCGGCGCCGGCGGCGGGGTCGGTTGCGTTGATCGCGTCGGCCAGGTTGACCAGCGCGCGGCCCAGCGAGAGAGTGTCGCCGGCCTGGGTGGCCAGCCGGGCGGCCGCCTGGGAGTAGGCGGCTGCCTGTGGCCTCCGCCCTGCCTGGATGTGGCGGAGCCCGCGGGTGGTGAACAGCTGCGCGAGGGTGGCGTCGTCCACGGCCAGGTCCTGGCCAAGGGCCAGCGCCTCGGCGGTCAGCGCGTCCGCCTCCGGTGTGCCGGTGAACACCTCCAACAGTGCCAGGTCGCCCAGGGCGCGGACGGTGTCGGTGTCCGGATCGTCCCGTAGCACCGCGACCGCGGCGATGAGCTGCTCACGGGCCTGGGCGTGCCGCCCCCACCGGCGCAGCGCCTGCCCGGCGATCGCTTGGGTGCGGGCGGCCGCCCGGGTATCGCCGCCGTGCCGGTAGAGATCCTGGGCCGCCCGGACTGCTCCACCGCCGCCGCCCAGTCGCCGGTCGTAAGCGCGGCGGCCGCGGCGTGTTCCCACAGCCCGGCGGCCGCCGTTTGCTCGCCGTCGTGGGTGCTGGCCTGGGTGAGCTGGGCGGCCGATGCGTAGCTGGCTGCGGCCAGCGCCGGGGCCCCGGTGCGGTCGGCGCGCTGGGCCGCCCGCACCAGCGCCGCGATCGCCTGGCCGCGGATCTGGCCCGCGTCAGGGGCATCGGGGACGGCCTCCATCGCGTCCAGGTAGTGCCGGGCGATCACCTCCGCCACTTCCTCGCCGTCGCCGGGGAACGCATCGCGCAGGTGCGCGGCCACCGCCAGGTGCCGGGTCTTGCGGTCGCGGCGGGACAGGGTGTCGTAGGCGACCTGGCGCAGCATTTGCTGGGCGAAGCTGTAGCTGCCTTTCTCCGGGGACAGCGGGTCGGCCGACACTGTCAGCACCTCGCGGCGCACCAGCTCACCCAGCCCGGCCCGCACCGCGGCCTCGTCCTGCCCGGAAACCGCGATCAGCGCCTCGGCCGGGAATGTGGTGCCGAGCACCGCCGCATCATTGACCAGCCGCCGCACCCCCGGGTCCAGGGCATCCAGGCGGGCGGCCAGCAGCCCGTGCAGGCTATCCGGCACCTGGAGCTGGCCGACCTCGCCGACCAGCCGGTAGCTGCCCTCGATCGGCTGGACGATGTCGCGGTCGATCAGGGCGCGCACGGTTTCCACAGCGAACAGCGGGATGCCCTGTGCCTGGGCGGTGATCTTCGCCCGCGCCGACCCGCGCATGCCCGGCACCAGCGCCTCCGCCAGCGCATCCATCGACACCGGATCCAGCGGATCCAAAGTCAGCGTGCTCCGGTTCCGCCCGGTACCGAACCCCGGCCGGATCTCACCCAGTTCCGGCCGGGCCAGCACCAGCACGAAGATGGGCAGGTCCCGGGCCCAGTCGATCAGGTAATCCAGGAAATCCAGCAGCCCGGCATCGGCGTAGTGAGCATCCTCCACGAGCAGGATCACCGGCCCGTCAGCGGCAAGCCGCTCGAAGAACAGCCGCCACCCGGCGAACAGCTCCTCCCGGCCCAGCGCCCCCCCGCTGTCCCCGGCGAAGGCCACCCCGAGCAGCCGGCCCAGCCGCAGCCCGGCATAGGCCCGCTCGCCCGGGTCGGGGACGAACCGGTCCAGGCCCTCGCTCAGCTTGCCCGCCGCGGCCTCGGCCGGGTCTTCCTCGGCGATGCCCAGCCGCTGGCGGACCATCTCGGCCAGCGCCCAAAATGCCACCCCGTCCCCGTACGACAAGCACCGCCCCCGGTGCCACCACACCTGCTCCGCCAGGCCGTCGATGTACTTGCGGAACTCCCAGCCCAGCCGGGACTTGCCCACTCCGGCCGGCCCGGCCACCAGCACCAGCCGCGGCACCCGCCGCTCCGCTGCCGCGTGAAACAGCTCCCGCACCGTGCGCAGCTCGGCGTCCCGGCCGGTGAGCGGCGCCTCCAGGCCATCCACCCGCTGAGACCCGCCCACCCCCGCAAGCACCCGGGTCGCTCGCCACAGATGCGCCAGCTCGGCCTTGCCCTTCAGCGCGCGCTCTCCCGCATCGGCGAACCCGATCGCGCTCTCCGCCAGCCGCTGCGTGGCCGCATCCACCAGTACCCGCCCTGCTTCGGCGGCCGCCTGCACCCGGGCCGCGGTATTCACCGCATCCCCCGCCACCATCCCCTCACTCGTGGCACCCAAGGTGACCGCCACCTCCCCGGTGACCACCCCCGCGCGCGCCGCCAAACCAGGCACCCCGCTCTCGGCGCCCAGCTCGGCGACCGAGGCAACCAGGTCCAGGCCGGCGCGCACCGCCCGCTCCGCATCCCCCTCCGCCGCGACGGGGGTGCCCCACACCGCCATCACCGCGTCCCCGATGAACTTCTCCACCACCCCGCCGTACCGGCCGATCACCGTCCGCGCCACCGCGAAATACGCCGACAACAACTCCCGCACCGCCTCGGGATCCCGCGACTCCGACAGCGGGGTAAAACCCCACCACGTCACAAAACAGCACCGAGCACACCCGCCGCTCCGCCACCGGCCCCGCGGCCCTCGACGACGCCGCCGCCGTTACCTGCGGCGCCGGGCCGCCCCCAGCCAGCGGGTGCCCGCACGCATGGCAAAACCGGCTGTCGGCAATAACCGGCTCGCCACACGACGGACAACCGCCCACGGGCAAACCACAGTTCCGGCAGAACCGGTGGCCCTCCCCCAGGGATGCGCCGCACCCCGCGCACCTCTCCATCAGGCCCTTATACCTCCCCAGTCACCCCCCGGGTACTGGCCCGCACCCGCCACGGCACCGGCCCGCTCGGGTGATGCCGGTACAGACGCCGACAACAGCCGAACCTGCGGCATTCCGGCCACCCAGAACCAGCGCATCTGCGCGCGGGAAGCCGATTGATCAGCCACCTGGCCACCCGTCCGGAATCGATATGTTCGACTCGGAGTCTTGGCCGTTCGCCAACCTGCTCACTTTGAGTGAGCGGATCGGCCCACAGGCACCACTGGGCATGCTGCACGAGGCCGACCGTCTCGCTGTAAAGATGCAGGTCAGTGGGCAGCGTCGCCATCAGCATGTGTCCGGCTGCACGTTCGATCTAGTGCCCCCGGCAGGATTCGAACCTGCGCGCGCGGCTCCGGAGGCCGTTGCCCTGTACAGCTCTGACCTGCCAAAACGTACTTCCAGATGCTCTGCCCGGGCGCGTATCGGGCACAACCCGCCTAGTCGAGACTGCCGGGCATACCGGATGGGAACGGTATTTGCTCCATTTGGATGGGTCGACCGCGCCGCCAGACCTATCCCGCTCAGCCCCGGTACGCCTGGACATCGTGCGTAGGTCACCCCACGGCTTTGGCAGTCACAGCGGGTTCGGTCTTCAGCTCGGAAGCTGTCGCACAGCGTGGTGAACCAGCGGGATGCAGCAGCGCGTGTAACCGCCGTTCTGGTCGACCCGACCGATGCTTCTCCAAGTCATCGATGGTGACGCCCTTTCTGGCTGGTCTGCGCTCGCCGGAAAGTCACTGGTCCAGTGCCCCTGGTGCAGGGGCGTCCGAGGCGGAATTCAGTAGCCCTGGCGGGTTGTCCGCGGCAGCCTGTAACGGTACCGGCTATGAGCGCGTGTGCGCAGTTCGCTGAAGCGGGCGGTGCTCCCTTCCGCGTGTGGCGTGATGTCACGGCGTTCGGCGTGGCGGGCGCGGCCACCAACCGGGCACCTGTTTGCGTAGGCCTCGTATTGTCCGCCGAAGCGCCTGGCCAGCGTCGGTTCCTCGTACCAGTGGACGAACGCGACGAAGGCGGCGAGCAACACCGCCGCGTAGGCCAGCAGCATCGGGTGGCTGAATAGCAGCGCCTGCCCGGTGACCGCCAGGACTATCGCCAGATAGAGGGGGTTGCGCACATACCGGTAGGGCCGCCGACCGTCAACTGCCGTGAGGTCGGCTCGGCGGGGAACGGTATGCCGAGGCCCTCGGTGGCAAACCGGACGAAGCCGGTGAGCACCATGATGCCGCCGACCGTGATCAAGGCCACGCCGATGGCCCGTACCGCAACCGGCCAGGGCGGCGTGCCCGGCTGCCAGCGTGTGAACGCATACGGCAGCAGCACCACCCCGCCGCCTTGCCCCGCACTGAAGACCAGTGCGGTCCCCGCAGCAGCAACCCATCTCGGCAGGACGGCATGGCCGCCGGCGGCCTCAGCGTTTGCCCGCGAGACCGGCGCTGTGGCTGCAGCACGAGCTCGCTGTGCCACTGGGCAGTCATAGGCCAGCTGCGCATCTGGCGGCAGGTCGCTCCTGGCGACCCCGAAATCCAGAGCGTATGAGGCTTCCTGCTCAGGTGTCATCTTCGCCATCGGCCACCTCTGCCTGCTTCCACTGCAGGCGCTACCCGCAGGACCGGGCCTGCAGGTTGCTCTCGCTCACCTGGAACGCTGTTCGATCTGGACCCAGGACGGACGTTCTCTGGATCGGGGATCGCGCTACAGCCCGTCGAGCAGGTCGCGGAGCGCATTGGTGTAGGTGTCGAGCGCGGCGCGGCCGTGGCGGGTGAGCGCGATCGAGGTGCGCGATGCTCTCCCGTTGCCGGTCGTCTCGCTTTGGAGGTAGCCGGCGTCCTCGAGCTTGCGCAGGTGGGTGATCAGGTTGCCGGGGGTCAGCTCGAGCACGTCCTGCAGGCGGGTGAAAGACAGGCTGGCTCCGTCGGGGAGCGCGGCCAGCGTGGCGACGATCCGCAGCCGCGCTGGGGCGTGGATCACTGGGTCGAGCGAGTCAGCCGTCATGCCTGCAGTGACAGTCGGCGATGCCGCAAGGAGTCCGCTGCGGCGTAGCCGACCATGGCGATGAACAGGCCGATCCCCGCTGCCAGCCACGCCCCGCTCGGACCTGCGAACGCGGCCACGACGCCTGCGATCACTACCGCGAGCGCGGCACCGAACTGCGGCCAGTCGGCCTTGCTGGCGGCGATCCCCAGCACGGTCGTGCCGACGATGATCAGCGGCGCCGCCGCCGGGATCACCCCGTAGACGATCGCATCGCTGGCGCCATAGTGCTTCATCGCGCCCTGCAGCACGGGGCTGCCCAGCACGAACGACACCAAGATCGCGACCCCCTCGGCCTGCTGCTGTCTCACCGGCGGCCCGCTGACTCCGGCGGTCGCGCGCCGGTAGACCTTCACCGACGCCGCGATCGCGACTGCCACCGCTGCGTACACCAGCGCGACCACGCCGAGGTTCGGGCCATTGTAGGGATGCTGCCCACGGGTTGAGAGCCACAGCGCCCCATAGGCGACAAGGATCACGGCGCCCATGACCGCGGTAATCCACAGCGGGCTCAGATTGAACTGCCGCTGCGCCTCCCGCTCGGTCTGAGCGAGCAGCCGCGCCGCCTCGCGCGGATCGAGCCCGTCGCCGTCGTCGGCTCTCGTGGACTGATCGATGTCGTGTGGTCCGTCCATGGAGCTGCTCCCTCCAATTGCTTTGTGATGCAAAGCTAATATACTTTGCCGGCCAAAGTCAAGACGCTCGGGCCTGCCGTCGGCGGCGCCCCATCAAATGTCGGCTCGCCAGCGTGGTCAGCGGAAAGCGACGGTCACGGCTGGCGTTACCCGTCGCGGAGTGCCCGCGGGCCACCTCTGGGCCCGGCTCGGTGCGCTCAAGGCCCAGCTCCAGCCCGCCCCGCCCGGCGGCGATGCCGCGCCGCGGCCTTCAGCCCCCCACATGGACATAGTGCTGAGCCGAGCCGATGTGCTCGATTTCCTGCGACCCGGAGTGCGACGAATACACGATCTGCACCGCAAGCGACGGCGACTCCGTGCGAAGCCGCAACCCGCGCTGGCACTTGCTCGGCGCGTGAGCTTTTTCACCGGGCGGCGCCGACATAATGCCAGTTCAATGCGCCGGACTCAACCTGGCGCTGTCCACCCAGGTCAATGCGGCTGTGGGACAGCCAGATCCGCCTTATAGAGACCCGGCCACTGATCGACTCCCTGCTGATCGGATGCATAGCAGGGGTTCGGCGTTGTCCTGGGCATAGGCCCGCCCTTCAGCCGCGCGCCACCAAGTAGCGTGGGCGAGCGTGACTACCGAGTGGACCGCACCCGTGGTGCAGCTGCTGACCCGGCCTTCGTCGCTGCCGAGCGCAGGGCGCTTGAGCAGTGGCTGGACTACCACCGTGACACCTTGCAGGCGAAGTGCGCCGGGCTGACGGCCGGGCAGTTGACGCGGCGTGCGGTTGCGCCGTCTAACCTCTCTCTTTTGGGCCTGGTCCGGCACTTGGCCGACGCGGAGCGCGGGTGGTTCCGCCAGTGCGCGGCCGGTGAGGATGTGCCTGACCTGTACTGGACCGAGGCGGACCAGGGTGCCGACTTCAACGACATCGAGGCCGCGGACGCCGAGGCTGACCTGGGCACCTATCGGCGCGAGATTGTCGCGGCACGCCAAGCAGTGGCCGGGAAGGGGCTCGATGATGTGGTGCCGTTTCGGTGGGGCGGGCCCGATCGCGACATCCGGTGGATCTACCTGCACATGATTGAGGAGTACGCGCGGCACAACGGCCACGCCGATCTGATCCGCGAGTGCATCGACGGCGTGACCGGCGACTAAATCCGCCCGGCCCTGGCCAAACGCTGGCCGGGGATCTGTGCGCGGGCTTCACCGCGCGGACCGGCGCCGCGAGCGTGTCGCTGCGCCGTCCCGAGCCAAGTTGCGGCGGGGAGACCGTGCTGGCCGTGCCTCAGGTTCGGGTGGAGGCCCGGTACGCTGCCGACTGCTCGGCGTGGCATCCGGCACGGGTGCCGCAGGCGCCGGGTACCTGCTAAATGACCGGGTCGCCGACGTGGGCGAGTTCGCCGAGGCGCTGAGCCGGGTCGCGGGCGGCGGCACCGCCCTGCACCCAGAAGTCGTCACTCAGCTGCTAGGCGCCAGCCGCCGCACCGGCGGGCTTGGCGTGCTCACACCCAGGGAGCGCGACGTGCTATCCCTGATGGCCGAAGGCCGCTCCAACGGCGCGATCGCCGGGATTCTCGTGATATCCGAGCGGGCGGTGGAAAAACACATCAGCAACATCTTCAGCAAGCTCGGCCTGGCCACCTCCGACGCCGACCACCGCCGGGTGCTCGCCGTCCTCCGCTACCTGGAATCATGACCGGCGGCACCGCCGGCACCACCCGCCAACTCCCCGCCCGCCCATACTCGCCCGCGCCCGGCCGGGCGGGACCTCCCAAGGCCACAGGCCGGTGCGGGAGCGCCGGACTCCGCGTCGCGCAGGCGCCGCGTTGATCCAAAGATCGTCAATTCGGCAACCAGTGCACCCGCACAGTTTGTGCACCCGCACAGTTGTCCTCCGTCGGGTGATGCGCGACACTCGTCTGCCAACTGTTCTGCGACACGTGAAGTGCGGACTGCGGCAGGACAGGACGTTGTGGAGGGCAGCCGGTAGCGCCGCCTCGGGTCGCCCGGCGTCCACTCTCTGACGCACTGGAGCCGGTGTTGCCGACGGCCGCGGCAAGACCGCCCCGTCCGGTAAGCACGCTCGTTCGAACGACCTGAGGGCCAGTTTGCGGGTGCTGCTGGTATCGGGTGAAGTGGACGAGTGAGGCTGAACATCACCGACCCGGTCGGCATGTGGGACGTTGTCCTTAGTTGCGTCAGCGACGCCGAGGTGCAGGATCGCGAAGGCAACTCGGGCCGTGGTTTCACAAACCTCAAGCGCATACTCGGTCATCCGGCCTCCTTCGCCTTCGTCATCGACGAGCTCGCTCACACAGTGCCGCCCGAGCATGCGATCGTCGGCTGTGACGAGGGAGCCTGGGCGCTTGCTGGCGCCCTTGCGCTCAAGCTTGCAGTGCCAGCCGTGCTGATCCGGCGGGTGCCGAAGACCTACTTCGTCTCCTACGGCGACGACCCGAGCCTCGGGGACGGTCGCGTGGTTGGAGAACGCCTGCCCGCTGGGACCCGGGTCCATCTGATCGATGACTTGATCTACTCCGGCCGCACCCTGCGCTCGGCGTTGGACGCCCTGGAACTCGTCGGCCTCACCGCCACCTCGGCATCTGCGATCCTGTGGACAAGACGGGCAGAGGATGCGGTTCGTGAACTGGCTGAGCGAGGCCTTCGGTCGGTGACCTGCCTGCTAAACCAGACGCAAGAACCCGGCTAGGCGCCGCTCGGCACGCCACGGATCCGCGTCGGCCAGGCCGTCATAAGTTGCCAGTGCAGCCCATCCGCTCACCGGCAATGAGAGCCCGCTCGGCGGTGGGCAATCGGCTGCCTAGTTGCGCCGGGGCCTCTGTCACGGATCAGTTGTCGGACATGTGTCGCGGATCACTTGTCGGATCATAGTGCACCCGCACAGTGCACTCGCCTTCATGTCCTCCGTCGACTGGCGTGCGACATTCACCTGCACCCTCTACCAGTGACAGCAGGCACGGAACCGCGGTGGCCGAACGCAAAGCGTCCTGTTTCGGCTGGACCCGCCGTCCACGGCGCCCTGGCCCGGTGGGCTGGCGATGAGCTGTGCAGCACCAACGCCCAGATCGAATTCCTGCTCCGCCGTGCGCTGGCCGACGCGGGGCGGCTGCCCGGCCGCGGGCGCTCCGGCTGGACCCGGCCGGCGCAACGACGGCCAGGCCGACAGAGGCCAGGGAGTGACAAGAAGTAGCCAGCCCAAGCCCGGTGACCCATAAAGCCACCAGGCCAGAACCCAGGTCCTTGACAACAAGGCCCCAGGTGTACGGGCTTGACCTTCGTTGACCGGCCGTGTTAATTTCTGACCATGCGGTCAAAGATCAATTCGATCGGTCAAGAGGAGGGCCGGACCTTCACCGAGACCGCACGCCGCGCGCAGATCGTGGCGGCCGCCATCGACACCATCGCCGAGCTGGGGTACGGGCAGGCCTCGCTGGCCCGCATCGCCGAGACCGCAGGCACCAGCAAGGGCGTGATCCTCTACCACTTCGGCGGCAAGGACGAGCTGATCAGGGAGCTGGTCGCCGAGGTGGTGGCCGGGGGGGTGGCGTACAT
>Ga0306924_10003256_pt1 | contig 15563 bp, 15 predicted proteins | sample sta12Can44000111_FD_203756 | JGI IMG/M metagenome (GOLD analysis project Ga0306924, IMG submission 203756) | Lab enrichment of tropical soil microbial communities from Luquillo Experimental Forest, Puerto Rico - statanox.12C.anox.44.000.111 (v2)... | ecosystem: Environmental > Terrestrial >... | reverse complement strand
AAGGGGTCGGTGCCGAGATGCGGATGTGCGGCATGGGTGCCGCGGCCCTTGACGCGGATATCCCAGCGATCGGAGGCGGCGAGCAGCGGGCCCGGTTTTGCCGCGATCTGGCCGACGGCGATGCCGGGCTTGTTGTGGATCGCGAAGACCGCATCGCACGGGAACTTGTCGAACAGCCCTTCTTCGACCATCACTCGGCCGCCGCCGCCACCCTCTTCGGCGGGCTGAAAAATCAGGTGCACGGTGCCTTCGAAATTGCGGGTCGCTGCGAGGTACTTGGCGGCGCCGAGCAGCATCGTCGTGTGTCCGTCGTGGCCGCAGGCGTGCATCCTGCCGTCGTGGGTCGAGCGGTAGGCGAAATCGTTCCTCTCCTGGATCGGCAGCGCGTCCATATCGGCGCGCAATCCGATAGCGGCGGGCGCGTTGCCGCGCCGGATCGTGCCGATCACTCCGGTCCCGGCGAGCCCGCGATAGACCTCGCACCCGTATTCGGCGAGCTTGCCCGCGACGAGGTCCGAAGTGCGTTGTTCGGCAAAGGCGAGCTCGGGATGGGCATGGATGTCGCGGCGAATCGCAATCAGCTCGTCCCGATAGTCGAGCACCTGAGGAATGATCGGCATCTGCGGCTCCGGGTTTAGGCGGCCCCTGCGGCGGCGGAGCACGATAATGGCTAAGCGGGGCACCCGACAACCTCGACCCAGGATGTGATCGGTTGCCGGATGAGTCGTCTAGCGCCGGATCTCGGATTTGGTTAGATTGCGTCGCCCAGAGAGCACCACCAGTTGATCAAGGAGGTCGGGCGAATGAGCGCGAAATCGCTAATTCATGTAATTGCCATGGCGGTCCTGGCGGCGGCGTGCTCGCCCGTGCCGCCGCTATACTTTGGAGCCCCGCAGGAGCCGATATTGGGCATTCCGCCGGAGAAGTTGTTCACTAGCAACGATGCAAGCATAAACTCTGACGCATTTGCCAAACGGCCGCCGCTGCCTGGCCAGCGCGGTTACCTCGAAACCATTCGTTTTATCGATGATGGTGTCAAGTATATCGATCCATTCGCCCAGTTCTTTATTTCATTCAATGGGCAGATGTGTTTTCGAGGCTTGGTCAATCGGCAATTACCTTACTTTGAGAATTATCAGAATTACTGGTGCATATATCCGGAGTTCGTAAACAATGTCGAGGAACTGGAGAACAATACAACGACCGTGAACTCGGTGCGCTTGTGGTGCATTCTGGAAGCTCCGCAATGCGCCCGCCGGATCGGATTTTGGAACTATCTGGATGAGAGCCCCTGGATCGCCAACAGCATATCGGCGGAGACCCGACCCTCGAGAGCGCAACGCGCGGCCATCGAGCATCTGGTCTACTTGATGGGTGGAAATGTCCGGAGCAACCAGGCGTCGACTCGCTGACGGCGTCATCGGCCGGAGCCCGGGCGGCCCTCGGGCATGGCGCGCTTGACACATAGTCACTAGGGTCTAGCGTCGCCCGGCTGATCCCCGAAATGGAGGAAACCCGATGATCATCGAGATGCGTACTTACACGTTGCAGCCGGGCACGGTCGCTACCTTCGAAGAACGCATCGGACGGGCCTTGCCGGTACGGGCGAAGGTCTCGCCGCTCGCCGCCTTCTGGCACACCGAAGTAGGCCCGCTCAACCGGGTGATCCACGTCTGGCCCTATGACGACCTCGGCACCCGCACCCGCCTGCGCGAGGAGGCGACAAAGCTGCAGGGCTGGCCGCCCGATATCCGGGAGTTCCTGGTCGACCTGCAGAGCGACATTTATCTCCCGGCACCCTTCTCGCCTAAGCTCGAGCCGCGCCAGCTCGGCAATCTCTACGAGATCCGCATTTACACCTTCAAGCCGGGCGGCATCCCTGGTGTGATCGACCGCTGGAGCGGGCATATCGCCGAACGCATCAAACTCTCGCCATTGGTCGGCGCTTGGTACTCGGAGCTCGGCGGGCTCAACAAATGGTGTCATATCTGGGCCTATAAGGACGCCGCCGAGCGCTTCCGCATCCGCGAAGAGGCGCGAGCCAAGGGCATCTGGCCGCCCCCGTCCGGCGGCGGACCGAACATGATGATCAAGCAGGAGAACATGCTGGTGGTTCCGGCGTCCTTTTCGCCTCTGCACTGAGTATCACTTGACGGCGCCGCTTGCTGCGGCGCCGTCTCCCACAATTTGCCAACCCGCCAACCCGGAGAGACCGTGCCCCTTCTCGACCGCGAAGGCGTCAAGATCTATTACGAGGATCACGGGCACGGCCCACCCATTCTGTTGAGCCACGGCTACAGCGCCACCTGCCGGATGTGGAACGGGCAGATCTCGGCTCTCGTCGCGCGCCACCGGGTCATCGTCTGGGATATGCGCGGTCATGGCGCAAGCGACGACCCCGACGATCCCGCGGCGTATTCCGAGGCGCTGGCGGTCGAGGACATGGCGGCATTGCTGCGCCATTGCGGGATCGACCGTGCGGTCATCGGCGGTCTCTCGCTCGGCGGCTACATGTCGCTCGCCTTCCACCTCGCCCATCCCGAGATGGTCAGGGCATTGATGCTGTTCGACACCGGGCCGGGGTTTCGTAATGCCGACGCCCGCCGCGCCTGGAACGAGCGGGCACAGCAGCGCGCCGCCGACCTCGAGGCCCGCGGTTTCGTGGCACTTGGACAGAGCGACGAGGTCCGCGCCAGCAAGCGTCGCTCGGCGCGGGGTCTTGCCGGTGCGGCGCGCGGGATGCTGGCCCAAGCCGACGACCGCATCATCGCCGGGCTCGACAAGATCGCGGTGCCGACCCTGGTACTGGTCGGCGCCGACGACACGCATTTTCTCGCCGCCGCCGACTACATGGCGCGTAAGATCCCGGGTGCGGTGCAGGTGACGATCCCCAACGCCGGGCACGCTTCCAATTTGCATCAGCCGGCCGCCTTTGACCGAGCCGTCGAGGATTTTCTTGCCGGCTTGCCGGCCGCGACGTGAGCGCTGGCGCAAGCATCTGCCCTGCTCACCTGCAATCATCCGTTGTCCCCACTTGCTTTCGGCGCCTGAATTTGCAGGCTGGATTCAGGCTTGATCAACTTTCGGTTGGTGAATCTCAACCCGTGTAGAATGGCTTTGAGATGGTAAATCGGTCATAGGCACCTTCCGCTTCCGCAGCCCATTACGGCCGCGGCGATCAGCCGGGAGCATGTAATGCGATTTTGTCTATTTCGTGATGCTGATGATGGCAACAAGGCTGGTGCGATCTCGTGGTGGCTATTCATCGATGCGCCGCTTGGCTTTGGGGACTGCGATCCTTCGCGAGCGGGCCGGCGCATCAATCGCAGCTATGTGGTCCCGCCGTGTGTCTGGCTCGGTGGAGAGGGTTAGTGGGAGCCGTCACGCAAATCGCTTGGGCTCACGCGACGTTCAATCCATGGATAGGATGCATGCGAGTGAGCCCGGCCTGCGATCGATGTTACGCCGCGGCGATCGCCAAACGGTTCGGCTGGCGCGACAATGAAGGGCATGATCTCTGGGACGTGCACGCTGAACGCAAGCGCACGAGCGAAGCCTACTGGCGTGGGCCTCTTCGGTGGAACCGCGATGCCCTCGCCACCGGCGAGCGCCGCCGCGTCTTTTGCGCGAGCATGGCGGATATCTTCGACAATCACGTGCCTGAGGCCTGGCGCACGGATCTGTGGGATCTGATCCGCGCGACGCCGGCGCTTATCTGGGTGCTTTTGAGCAAACGGCCGCAGAACGCGCCTGCGATGCTTCCGCCCGATTGGGGCGACGGTTGGCCGAACGTCTGGCTCGGCACGACGGTCGAGAACAACCTCGAGGCGGCGCGCCGCATCCCGCATCTTGCTGCGATCCCGGCCGCGCTCCGGTTTCTCTCGGTCGAACCATTGCTCGAAGCGGTCGATCTTGCTCCATGGTTCGCCAAGCTTCACTGGGTCATTTGCGGTGGCGAGAGCGGTGCCGGAGCTCGGCCGACGCAGCCGGATTGGATGCGCAACCTCCGGGATCAAGTGCATGCCGCCGGAGCCAAGTTCTTCGTCAAGCAACTCGGCTCGAACCGAACGGCCTGGCCCGGCATCAAGCATCCCAGGGGCGAAAATCCGGCGGAATGGCCGGAAGACCTTCGCGTGCAGCAGGTTCCGGGGTAGGCGCAACGCTGATCATGAATGTCGAGGGCATACTTCCGTAGCGGGTCGCCGCCATGTCCTGAGCTGCGAGGCGGTAACGCTCTATGTCGTCAGGAGATTGACTGACGCGACTAAGAGTGCGGCACTTTGGATCGGGTGGGCATTACATCCTGATGGTCTAGTGGATAAAATCTGACGCTTGGTACCGGTGCTGGGGGTCCGCTTGGGGTGGTAAGCTGTCATTCGCTCGCCGAGGTGTGCCACTTCCGCGCCCTGCCTAGCGACGAGCTTCCGAAGGTAACGAGGGTAGTGGTCGTTGCGAAATCGTTGCGAGGTATCGAGCGGCGCGCTCGCCCGTTTTAATGCCCCTCACTCGATGACCTCGTCGGCGCGGGCGAGGATCGATGACGGAACCGTCAGACCGATCGCTTCGGCAGCCTTTATGTTGATCGCCAGCACGAATTTGGTCGGTTGTTCGATCGGCAGGTCGGCGGGTTTCTCGCCTTTGAGGATCTTGTCCACGTACCTCGCGGCTTGCCGCATCATGTCGACCGTATCCGGCCCGTACGACATAAGTCCCCCAGCGTTTACGATCAGCCGATTGTCGTAGCTTGCGGCGATGCGGTATTGGCCCGCCAGGTCGATCAGCTGCCGGCTTTCCTGCACGAATAGCGGCTCGGACATCGCCACTAGCGCCCGGCATTGGTGCTTTGTTATCTCGGCAATGCGGGTTGCCAGGTCGTTCGCGTCGGCGACCGTAATTGGCAGTAGCGGCACTCCAAGCGCTTTTGCGGCGGCAGCGAGCTCGTCTGACGCCCTGTCGTAATTGACGCCTGCCCGGCCCAGCACGGCGACGCAGCCTGGGTCCGGCACGATTTCGAGCAACATCTGCAAGCGCTTGCCGAGGACGTCCGTGGAGAGGGTGGTCTGACCAGTGAGATTGCCGCCGGGGTGTGCCAGGCTTTGCGCGTAGCCGAGAGCCACCGCATCACCGCCGACCGACATGACGATCGGGATGGTGCCGGCCACCTCCTTGACGGCGCGTATCGCCGGCTCGCTGTTCGTGACGATCACATCCGGTTTGAGTGAGACGAGCTCGGCTGCGAGCGCTGGGAGCCTCCGATTTTCGCCCTCAGCAGACCGCACCTCCAGCACGATATTCTGCCCTTCGATATAGCCGAGCTCGTGGAGACCGCGCCGGAATGCGTCGATATTGGCCCAGTACGTTCTCGGGCTGAGAAAAGCGACGAGCGGCAGCGTTTGCTGCTGTGCCGGAGCAGAGCGCCAACACACAATCGCCGCGCCGGCCAGCGCCAAAAACAGATCCCGCCGCCTCACTTAATCACCTCTTCGGCGAAACCGGTCGCGCGCGGTTAACCGTTGATCGTCCCACCCTGCCTCCTTGAGCCTCTATTCTTTGAAGGTTCGATCGCACCCGAAACCAGCATAGCCCGTCGCGCGCCGTTCCCCAACCTTGAACAGCGCTTCGGCTGCCTGCCTCGATCAAAGAGGCATACGCAATACTAACCTGTCAGCGCGGAGGGCTTCGCTAAAGACCAGTGAACTCCAAAGTCCGGAAAGGGTCGCGAGCCGCCCTCCGAACCGGGTACCAAGCGTTTGATGTGTACCACTAGGTCAAGGAGCGGCGGCGTATGCTGAGGCTTTTCGAGAGGCTGCGGGTCGACGTGCGGCTGCGCGAGCTTAAGCGCGGATGGCCTGCGCCCATGAGACGGTGGGTGACGAACCGACTTTCGTCGCTCGGATCACCAAAATGGCAGGACAGGCACTTTTCAGCGCGTGCGATCGGCTTTTCGGTCGGGTAGAGCCCGGCGTCGAGGTTCGCTTTATGGCCGGCGCCGGAGAGGTGGACGCCCAGCCATTTTTCAGCGGCGCCATGACAGGTCTCGCAACCGACCCCGTCCGAAATTTCGAAGCGAGGTCCCCGCCTCGTTTCTGGTACGTTATCAGCGTGGCAGTTGAGACAGATCTCGGCTGTAACAGCATCCGGGAGCCCAAGATTGCGTGCGATCCGGATCCCGCGCTCGTCGCCCAGCACGGCGTACGCCCTATGGTGCTTATCGACCCTATCCTTATCGGTTTCCTGAGACCAAATAAGGTATTCGTTCTGCATGACCGCCGAATGCTCGGCCGGTTTTACTGCGCCGTGACAATTATCCCCCGAGCAAGACTTAACCCCGAGGTGCTTGGAGTCGCTGTTCTGGGCTTGCGGGTCGGCCCAGGCCGCAACCGCCAGCGTCAAGGTGACGAAAGTCGCGATAGCGATCTCATGCAACCTCACTACCGAAACTTCGCCCTTCATCCGCGTTCCCCTTGTCCCCGGCCCGCAGCCTTCCGCTGCGGCTGACACTTACCGGGGCACCGTCCTCCGAAATTCCCCTAGCGCCTTGACGAACGGCTCGTGTCGGTAGGTCTCATCGGATGCGAAGGAGCCATAGAGCCCGTTCATTGCCCTGGTAATCGCAGTTAGCTGATCCTCGCTTAAATTGCCGGAGGATTTGACGGCGCTGAAAATCGCAGCGAGCCCCATCGTGGCCTGCTCCGCTTCGGAATACCGCACACCCTCGCCGGTGAGCCCGAGCGCGATGATGCCGTTCGCTAAGGCTTTCATGTCGTCGCGAGTGAAATCGTGACTCGACAGCGTCGGTAACAACGCGTTTGCCAAGCGGCGTACTTCGTGCGCTTCACCCTGGACGGCGGGCCAGGATTCGCTGCTCGCACGCTGCAGCGCGAGCATCCGCGAGCTCAATGTTTTTGCCACGGCCGGTGCCAGACGGGCGGCAATGACGCGCAGCATTACGGCATTGGCGTCATAGAGTTTGACCGAGCCGGGAGCGAGACCGGTGGCGGTGTAGATCTCGCCGCGCAACGAGTTGTAGGGGTGGTGACAGGATTGGCAGTCGAAATGGACCAGCTCGGGAAAAATACCTTTGGGCGCGCGCTTCGGCTCGATCAGCGCGTCCATGCGCTCGGCGAGATCGACCGCCTGGCCGACTGCCCAGACCTGCGCGTCGTCCACCGGCCCCTTGCGTTCGATATAGCGCTGGTCGACGACGAAATGCGCCGGCTCGACTGCGGTGTAGGTGTCGAGCTCGAAACCCATACGCGGATGGCCAGCGCCCATGACTCGGTGCGTGACGAACCGATTGTCGTCGGCGGGATCGCCAAAATGGCAGGACAGGCACTTGGCGGCGCGCTCGGCCGGCCGTTCGGTCGGATAGAGCCCGGCCGCGAGGTTCTCGCTGTGGCGAGCGCCGGAGATGTGGACGCCGAGCCAGGTCGACGCGCCGCCGTGACAGGCCTCGCAGCCCACCCCATCCGAGATCTGGAACCGCGGGCCGCGCCTGGCTGGCGGTACGTTGTCAGCATGGCAGCCGAGGCAGAGATCCGCGGTCGCGGCGTTGGGCAGACCAAGGTTCCGCGCGATCCGCACCCCCCGTTCCTCGAGCAGCACGGCATAGGCGCGGTGGTGCTTGTCGCTTTTCGACCAGATCAGATATTCGTTTTGCGCGACCGACGAGCCTTCGCTCCGTTCTGTCGCCCCATGACAGTTGTTCCCGGCACAGGAAGCGACGCCGAGGTGGACGGCATCATCCCACCGCGACTGTGCCCAAGTCTGACCTACAATCGCCAAAATTAAGCTGAAGGCGGTGATGGCGCAGGCGCGTAGGAGCGTTGTTGCTGCGATTGCTGCCAGCATCCGATCCCCCGCTTAGCGGATCAGAACGGGGTCAACGTGTCCCGGGTATCGCGTTCCCCGGTCTAAGGTCGCCGTCGAGCATAACGAACGGTGCAGTTCCGACGCCGGCAATTCGCGGACCCCAGCTATGAACGTCGGCGCAAATTCTGGCCGGCGCGGGATTTGGGAGTTCGAGGCATAGCCTGCTGTTCGATACAGTCCAGATACGCTCTACCGGCTTCGTGAAAGCATTGCGAGCGGCATCCCAGACACGAATCGATGCGCTCCCATCCTGCCGGAGATAGGCTTGCAACATGAAACGGCTCAAGGTTCCGCCGACGGAAGTCGTAGCGGACCGCGGGACCCAAGTCACCGCGTTCAAGGTAGTGCCAGCCAGGAGATCGGCAAGCTTCGGCGGCCCACTGGCAGCTTTGGTGCTGGTGCCCGCTGAGCCCAACGCTACAGCAAGCACGACGGCCCAAAACCCCCACGCTCGCCGGGTTCGATCGCGTGCCGATTCGCATCGAGTCATTCCCCTATCCGCCGCGGGCGGGCACTCTTCTCACCTGGCCGAGGGTGCCCAGCATGCTTGCCGAGGTTCGCGGCGATCGAGTAGTTAGGCTTGACCAGCGTCTGCGACGACGCCAAACGGCCATCGATCGTGATGTGCTGAGCCAAGGCTATCTGCGGCAGGAGCCCGGCGAGACAGCGAGCCGCGACGAAGGACGGGGAAAGCTTGGAATCGCTGAGCCACGGCGGAAGGTTCCTACGAAACGTAACAATTGAAGTATGCACGGTGCAACCAATCATGTCCAGGTAGTCGCAGGCAGCACGAAAGGATTTCTTTCCGGCCGATCCCGCGAGTACCTGGGATGGGCATTCTTGCGGTTTGGCTGCTGACATATTGTGAGCTCGTCGGTGGATACCGCGCGACTGCGGAGGTCATCTCTTGCCAAAGCGGGGCCGAGCAGGGCGCCGTCCCGGACCGGCCTGCTCCCCCTGTCGGACCGCCCGCAGCGGTCGAAGGGTGGGTTCGAAACGGCGCCGGGCAGGCAACTGCAGATCGACTTCGGCGGGACCACGGTGCCGCTTGGCGGCGAACGGGTGCTGGTGCATCTGTTCGTGGCGACACTGGGTTACTCGCGACGGTCCTTTGTCCGGGCCTTCCGGCACGAGCGGCAATCGGCCTGGTTCGACGGCATGGAGGGTGCGTTCCAGCGCTTTGGCGGGGTGCCGCAGGAGGTGCTGTTGGACAATGCGCGGGCGCTGGTCGATTACCGTGACGCGGCCACCCGCGAGGTGCGGTTCAACGATCGTCTGCACGCCTTTGCCTGCTATTGGCGGATCCATCCGTGCGCTTGCGCGCCCTATCGGGCCCGCACCAAGGGAAAGGACGAGCGCGGCGGCGGCTACGTCAAGCGCAACGCCATTGCCGGCCATGCCTTCATCAGTTGGGCAGCGTTGGAGGGGCATCTCGACTTGTGGATGCGTGAGATCGCCGACCGGCGGGTGCACGGCACCACCGGCGCGGTACCGCTCGTACGTTGCCAGCAGGCGGAGGCGGCGGCGCTGGCGCCGCTCGATGGCCGGCCGTCGTTCCGCCGGTGCGCGAGCTGGTGCGTCGGGTGCAGGCCGATTGTGCGATTGCGATCGACGGCAACAGCTACAGCGTGCCGTGGCGGCTGATCGGTGAGAGCGTGCAGGTGGTGGTCTGTGGCGGGCAGGTTCGCATCTCTCACGTCGGCCAGGAGGTGGCGGTGCATGCCGAGACCACCGGCCGCCGCCAGCGCATTGTCGACCCGACCCACTTTCATGGGGTCGCCGGCGTCGCACGGTCGGTTGCGGCCGCTGCGCCCGGCTGCGGTCGCGCCAATGGAGCGCGCGCTATTGCGACCGTTGGCCGAGTACGAACGGTCGCTGGCGGGGGCTGGTCATGACCGTCGATCACGAGAGCTTGGCGGGCTCGCTGACCCGGCTCAAGCGCACTGCGATCCGTGACCAGCTCGACAGCCTGTTGGACGAGGCGGCTAAGCGCGAACTGACCCTGGGCGAGGCGCTCGGCTTTCTGGTCGAGCGCGAGATCGCTCGCAAGGACGAGCGGCGCGTCGAGATGGCGGGGAAGATCGCCCACTTTCCGACCGTGCGCGATCTCGACGGCTTCGACTTAACCGCCCAGCCCTCGCTCGATCCGCGGCAGATCCGCGAGTTCGCCACTTGCCGCTGGGTGGCGCATGGCGAGGCCTTGCTGCTGTTGGGACCACCCGGCGTCGGCAAAACGCATCTCGCCATCGCCCTCGGCCGTGCCGCGATCCGCGAAGGCTACTCGGTCTTGTTTGTGACCGCGCCGGCGCGGGTAGCGTAGCGGCGCTCGCGAAGGCGCATGCCGAGGGACGGCTCGAGGAACGGTTTAAGACCGCTCTGAGCGACACCTCGGCGATCGCCTGAGCCCCTTGGATTATCGTCACGTGCCGAAATACAAGCCCACTCCGCTGCCCTTCAGTAACGCTAAGCGCGAGGCCCGCAAGCCGCAGGGTCAGCGCGCGTTGAGCGGCGCCGAGCGCCAGGCTCGCTATCGCCAACGCCAAGTTGGCAACCGCGCGGCGCCACCGCCTCGCCCGCCGCGCCCAATCTAGCGCGCCAGCCGAGCGCAACAATGGCATACCGCTGTCGCGGTCCTCGTCGTGTCCGAATATGCCGCCTGGCTGGACGTGCTGCCCGAGGCGTTGCGCGACAGCGCCACCGGCGAGGCGTTGCAGGCAATCGTCGATCTCGATCTTGGTCAGCATCGAGCCGCCGCGCGGCTATGGACGGGATTGAGCCGTGCGTTCCCTCCCCGGACCGCGGGTTGCCCACAGGGTCCACAGGTAACCCCCCGCGCATGCTCGCAGATTCGTGGCGGTCGCTCCGCGATGCGCGGGTCCCCCCCATGGACTCCGTGGACGACCCGCTCCGCCAGTGCCGCTTCACCGTCAAGAATCAGCCAAGGGGGTCAATTCCAGATGTCGTTTGACAGCTAAGACGAGCTCCGCGCCAGGGACAGCGGCGAGGCAGATGAAGTCAGAACTGGGTCCGCCCGATCACGTTCGGCAGCGCCGCCACGGCGGACCCGCGCTGAGGGCCGTGGCGGCTCTAACCGGAGGGGCGTCACATTACATCAGCAATGGTGCAGTGAGGAGCGGGGCGGGGCGATTCCCTCAATCGAGCCAGAGAGTAAGAGGACGCCGGCAAGGGGAATATTTACGATGGTGTGATTTGCTTCACACTGGTTGCCAGCCTAACCGGTGCACGATCACACCGGTGAGGAGGCTCACCTTCATGCTCAGTAAAGGTAGAGTAGCGATGACTCCAGACCAACTAACCGATGCTGCCCGCAACCTCGCCCATGGGCTCGGCATTCCGGTCTACATTCGAGATGGCCGGATCTACCAGCAAGGGCCGGGCGTCGCGTTCTTACCGTCAAGTGGTGCCCGCTCAACGGTGGCAGGCGCTCCCTCCCTTGAAGAAGAGGAAGCAGACGAGGCGGACGCCCAGGATTGAACAAAGTGGCCGCACGGGCCGGGTTCGTCCCTCTCGGCAGTCGCTAACCCGACCGTAACTAAAAGCGGGCAGGCTACGGGGCGTGCCCGACGACCCTGAGCGCCACCTCACCCTCCGCCAAGCCGATCAGGCGCCGACCGACTTTGCCATCATCGAAACCGAGATGGAGACGATCCATCCATCGGCTCGCCCGGCGGCCGAACTGGGGCGACCTCGCGCGTACCGCCCTCGGCATCATCTTCGCCACCACCGGTTTGGTAATCGGCTGGATCGAGTTGGTTTCGCGCTAAGCTAAGCTCCGGCATGCACCTCGACCTGACGGAAGAGGAGATGCTCGCGCTCCTCGATTTGCTAACCGATGCGATCGACAGAGATCGCTACCGGCTCTCGCCAAGGATCCGAACATTCCGCGGGATCCTCGCCAAGTTCGGCCCAATGGGTCCCACGCCGCCACAGCCAGCCAGGCCGCCGACACCCGAAGAGCGCGACCCGCGGCGGGCGCCGCGATCACGGAGCAAACGAGCGAGGTGATCTCAAGCTTGCGCCGGCAGTAGCGGCACCAAATCGCACTCACCATCAATACAACCTCGACCGCGGTCGGTCGGCTCCGGTGCTAACCGACTCGGTCGGTAAAATTTTCCATCCCAGTGAGGCAATAATCGAGGCGAGTGGCTGGCGCACGGCGAAGTCATCGGTATGGGCGCGGGCCAGCGCGCGCAATTCGTCGAGCAACGCGTCGCGGCGGGCGAGATCGTCCTCCGCCTTGGCGTCGACCAGCGTGTTGGACAGACCCCTGGCCAGCGGCTCGCGCACGGCGTCGTCGTCGTGACCCTTGATCTGCGTCAATTCGCCGAAACGCGACCTCAATCACTCTTGCCGCCTGGACGATCAATATCCCCCAAACCCCAGATCGTCCTTCCTCGGAGCACCGGTTGTCCCCACCGAGGTTCTTTATCAGCAGATGTCGCCCTGATCGGAGATAGCCTCCAAGTCCACCGCTCGATCGGGAGGTGCTTAGAATCGCTTTTGTGTTGATTTGGGCGGCTGCTGGTCTCCCGGATCGTCGCCGGGAATGATTGCGCGCGAGCGTTGACCGGCATCCTCACTAGCCGGTTGCGCTGGAGCGGCAGAAGGAGCAGCGGGGAGTTCAGCGGCACGTGGCCGCGCGGAATCAGTTAAGGGTGCGGGCCTCCGTGGTTTCTGATATTGAGGGCTGAACCCGCGTGGCGGCGCGCATCATGTCGAAAGCGCCACGCCATGGAAGGGTTACCTTCAATTCTGTCAAAGTCGCTTTACACCCCACTAGGTCAAACTCGCGTCCGGCCCATGCCGCAAACTCAGTCCTTACGGGGCGATGCTCTTTGTAACCTGCAAGCGAAACCTGAACGGGAAGAACGGAATGCTGAGATGGCTGGGACTGGGCCTCCTCCTCGGCACGGGGTTCGGGATCGCGTGGGCGCAGGGCCTAAGTTCGATGGGCAGCACAGGGGAGAACTTACTCCGAAAATAATCAATGGGGACTGTGCCCAGCCTCCGCTGGGGCGCTCTACCCTCTAACAATATCCAGGGGTGAAGTTCGGTTTGTATATCATGCGACTGCTTTCCAGGGGTGTCGATAAGCCGACCGAGGAGTGCCAGGACGTGCTTTCGCTCTTAAATACTAGCGGCGAAACATATGATTAAATATTGGATTACGAGCCTCCCACGTTGTATGATGTCGCTATGAGGAATACCTCGGAATTGCTCACGAAGTCCTTTGAATCGTCGATCTCGGCAGCCGTAAAAAACCGCGTTCGTACCGGCGACCCATTCCGTGATTGCTGAGAACCTTAGCAGCGGGTCGGTGACCACGGCGCTCGAACTGGCTCCGAACCCTGCATCGGACGCCTGTTGCCTTTGGTGTGGCCGAGCTTTCAACCCGCGGTCGACAGGTTCCTCGACCGAGAGCTCATACCGCTGGCAAGCTTGTTCGAGACTGACCGCGCCGCTACGCACTGCGATGACCACCGCAGCCCTGCGGCGGCTCGTCCACCTTATAATTAGAGGCCGCAGATCAATCATTCTGTCGAATTGGGTTGAGCGTCTGCGTTGGGCTTTTGCAGGTTATGCAGGCTGCTCAGCGGCAGTATCTGAGCGTTGGGTTGGGAGCACACGTGCAGTCAGGCACGACGCGATACCGTTTGTGTGGAAGAACGCGGCAATCGCAACCTCATCTTCGATCGGGACATGATCTGGCTCCGCATCACCAAGACATACGGGTAAACGAAGCCGTCTATAATCGATCCATGCTGTTTCGGTTTTTTGTTTCAGAATAAAGGATAAGACGGCGAAAAATTTTCGAGAAGAGTTTGTTGTTAACGATCATCAGCGCTGGGGCAGCCTGTATCTAGCCGAGAACGGCCTCGGACTTCCGCAGAGCGGCGAACTTTCGGATGACTCGGCCATCCAATTTCAATTGAATTGAGCTTTGACGCATATTTGACGGGTTTTTGCCTAACTTTTGACGTTACACACGCAATGCTCTAGACTGATCGAACGAATTCAGGTAAGAGGCTGGCAACTCGGGTCGGTGAATTGAGGAAGCAGGACCGAGGGGCAGGATTGCCGAGAGAGACTTACCAACAGCGGTCCGCATGATATCGCGTTAGATGATGTCGGCAGGGTAATGATATGGCCGAGCCCTCACCCGATCGGCCCATCCCTACCTCACCCGAAGTTACGCGGCAATATGGGTAAGCACTGCCCCCACGTGGAGGTTGACCGATTCCGGCTTCTTACAAACCAAGCCGCGATCGGTATCGAACAAATCAGCTTGGAGGGAACGCTACTCGAAGCCAACGATGCGCTCTGCTCCACTCTGGGATACTCGCTGGACGAGATACGCGGCAAGCCGCTCGCTGAGCTTGTGCATCCAGAGCAAGTGACCGAAGCGCTCGAACAACATCAGCAATTGATCCAGGGCGCGATTTCGCACTTTACGCTGAAGACGCGGTATCTCCGCAAAGATGGCTTGCCTGTCTGGGTCAATGTGATTTCATCGCTTGCCCATAGCGACGAAGGCGCTCCGGCGTGTCGCATCTCAATCGTCGAGGACATCAGCGAGCGGGTGCTGGCACAAGAGCGCCGAGAGGGTGATGAGGCGAAGTATCGGGCAATCATTGACACCGCAGTGGATAGCATCGTCGTAATCGACGATCGGGGAATAATCCAATCGTTTAATCGTGCCGCCGAGCACACGTTTGGATACCAAAGCGCTGAGGTGGTCGGCGGAAATGTCTGCTTGCTCATGCCGGAACCGTATCGTGATGCCCACGATGATTATATCGCCAATTACATCACAACAGGACACGCAAAAATCATAGGGATTGGCCGTGAGGTGGCCGGACGACGGAAGGATGGCTCTCTCTTTCCCCTGGAGTTGTCCATCGCGGAGTGGCGGGCGGGGGAAGAGCGCTATTTCACCGGGATCATGCGCGATGTCACGGATCGAAAGCATTCCGAAGAAGCCTTGCGTCGGTTAAACGAAACCCTGGAGCAGAGGGTCGCGGAGCGAACATCGGCCCTCGCCCAAGCCAATCAGCGCCTCGCTGACGCAAACGAGCGCCTCACGGACCAAATGGAGGCGCTACGCCGCGCTCAGACTGCTCTCCAACATGCGCAAAAGATGGAGACGATCGGTCAACTGACCGGTGGGATCGCACACGACTTCAACAATCTCCTTACAGCGATATCTGGCAGTCTTGATATGATGTCGCTGCGCAATGGGGACGACAGGTCGAACCAGCGACTTGTCGCAGCCGCCCGACAAGCCATCGACTGGGGAGCACAACTGACCCAACAGTTTCTCGCTTTTGCTCGAAAGCAGAAACTACGACCGGAGATTACTGATATCGTGTCGTTGATTAAAGACTTCAGAATTCTGACTGATAGGGCGGCCGGGGCAACGATTAACGTAGACGTGGATAACGAGCCTCAGTTATGGCCCGCACTCGTCGATTCTGCGCAATTCCAATCGGCAATATTGAATCTCGTGATGAACGCCCGAGACGCGATGGCGGGCGGAGGTCGGTTGGTGATCGAAACGCGGAATGTGGTACTCGACGAGCATACGACCGGCACGATACCGAACATCAAACCGGGTGAGTACGTCGTGGTTTCTATCCGGGACACCGGGGACGGCATGACGGAAGACGTGA
>Ga0306924_10003252_pt1 | contig 15574 bp, 15 predicted proteins | sample sta12Can44000111_FD_203756 | JGI IMG/M metagenome (GOLD analysis project Ga0306924, IMG submission 203756) | Lab enrichment of tropical soil microbial communities from Luquillo Experimental Forest, Puerto Rico - statanox.12C.anox.44.000.111 (v2)... | ecosystem: Environmental > Terrestrial >... | reverse complement strand
AATCCCGTACCGAGCCGGTTGGCGAGCGTGCATCTCGCTGAAAGCGGGCTCGAATTTGACTTGGATCAAGACTCCCGCCTGCGATCCGCATAACAGTGCCTAATGGGCGGCGCAGAGCGCGTTGCCCCGTGCGCCGGCGTGGAACGATTACAGGAGGGTGCGATGCGCGCGGTTTGGCTCCGACATCGGCTACCACCGAACCTGTTTGTGCGACTGTGGCGACGTTGGATGGCGGCTCAGGCCAATCAGCTGCTCGAAGCCGCCCGCCTCGGCTCGGATAAGGTGGAATATCTGACGCACGGTCGAGAAATGTCGAACCCCGATCTTTGCACGGTCGGGGGTAGACACGTTGACGACTTGCTACGGCGCCGGATGCTCGCCTTCGATCTCGATCCCTATGAATTGGCGCTTTCGGATGCCGCTTTGCTTCGTCATCTTGAGAGGTGTTGCGCGCTGTGCGAGAGCCGGAAAGATTGTGCGTCGGCTCTGGCGCGCGCATCGACCGATCGAGCTTGGCAAGGTCGGGACGATTGGCGCGACTATTGTGAGAACGCCTTGGTCCTCGAGATGCTCATGGCTCTGCAAAGCCGTTCAAAAACAGCGCCGAAGTATCAATTTCCTTATGTCCCCTGACGAGATGGAGTAGGTACCATGAAAGCTGCTGGCGTCATGGTTTCCGCCGTCATTAGCGTTCGCCCAAACGCTCGGGTTGAGGAGGTGGCCAGAACTCTCCTCGCGCACCGCATCAGCGCGGTGCCAGTTATCAATGAGGAGGGCGAGCTTCTTGGCATTGTGAGCGAGGGCGACCTCATGCGGCGGGCCGAGGCAGGAACCGATGTCATGACGCGCTCGGTGATCACTGCGACGCCGGAGACGCCGCTCGGCGAAATCGCGACTTTGCTTGAAAAAAATCGCATCAAGCGGGTGCCGATCGTGCAAAATGGAAAAGTTGTGGGCATCGTGAGCCGCGCAAACCTGCTTCAGGCGCTCGCTAGCATGCCGGCGAAGGAGGTAACCGCTACGAACGTTGATGATTCGGAACTCCGTGACAAGGTGCTCTCCCGATTGAATGCCGAGCTGTGGCGGCCATCACTGCTCAACGTGACCGTGCATGACGGGAACGTCGATCTGTGGGGTTTCGTCACCTCGTACGACGAAAAGAAGGCGGCACGAATCGCCGTAGGGGAAATAGTCGGCGTCAAGAGCATCAATGATCATTTGGCAATTCCGCCACCCGAGACTGCAATGGTGTGATCGCTCGTCGTTCTCCCGCACCACCGGCTTGACCCTGGAGCAGTGCTTATGAAGAGGCGAAACTTAACCGCAGCGACGATAGTGCTGAGCGCCGCCGGCATGATCGTTTTCGATATGGCTGCGCCGTCTGCTCAGTTATGCGCGGCTGAGCCGCAAAGCTTCTCCGAGGACATATTGCCGATCCTCAAAGGCCGATGTGTGAGCTGTCACCAGCCAGGCGGCGCAGGCTACGAAAAAAGCGGACTCGACCTCACGACGTATGAGGGATTGATGAAGGGCACCAAGTTCGGCGCGATGGTCATCCCTCGTGATCCGGAGAGCAGCAATTTGATGTGGCTGCTCGATTGGCGCGCCTCTCCCGAGGTGCGCATGCCACACGGCAAGAAAAAGCTGTCGATCTGCGACCGCAATGCCATCCGCGCGTGGATTCGCGAGGGCGCCAAGAACAATTGATCGGACGCATCCCGAAGAAACGCGTCCCTTTGCGCTGCGGCTGGCCGCAAGGCTACCACTCAGCCCGCGCACGCCAAGGCAGCGCGTTTAGCGCCATGAGGGTCGCGGCGTTCGGGCAATAATCCTGCCAGGCCGGATCAGCGGCATCGCGCGCAAGACCCCGCTTACACCGGCGGTGACTGTTGCACAGGGCACAAACTCGCTGAAGATCTTGGAACGTTCGGGGTTCGGTCCGGGACACTTCGTTTCGATCGAGATCGAGCGCCGCCATCCGGCGCAGCAAAAGGTCGGCCGAGTGAGGACCAAGATTCGCGACCCAGCGGAGTTCGGAAGGAGACATGCCGATATCTTTAGCTATGCGCTCCACTTCGTCTTCCCCGCAGCATTTGAGGTCCAGTCCAGAACCCCTTCTGGTCCAATCTCGCCACCATCGCGAAATAACTTTGGTCGGAGACCAGCTTTTTGGTCCGAGCAGCGCTAACATTTAACCCTCCTGCTGTTTGCAGCCTACGGTCGGGCGTCATGCGCTCAATGTTAAAAATATAGGGCCAATCGACTCAGCCCTTTTTGATTTAAGTCAACTTGTCTCGTCGATGGAGTTCGCTAGATCGAGGGGATCACTGCGGGTCGGATTGAGAGGGTCGTTCCCGCGGTTCGCGCAAGGGCTGCATTATGCTGCGTCCTGACACCTTCGGCCTAACCGCGATGCTTGCGCTGTTGACTGCGGTCGGTCCGCTGTCGGTCGACATGTATCTGCCGTCGCTACCGGACATTGGACGCGAGCTAGCTGCCCCCCCTGCGCAGGTGCAGCTTACGATCTCCTTTTATCTCATTGGCTTCGCCTTGGGCCAGATTGTTTATGGACCACTATCCGATCGGCATGGCCGTAAGCCGGTACTGCTGACGGCGCTCGCCCTCTTTAGCACCGCCGGCCTCGCCTGCGCCTTCGCCTGGTCAATCGAGGTGCTTATCGTTGCTCGGTTGTTTCAGGCATTCGGCGGAGCGGGGGCGGTGGTCCTCGCGCGTGCCATCGTCCGTGACCTCTATGCCGAGGCACGTGCCGGGCGCGAATTCTCACTCATGGGTGCGGTCATGGCCATTGCACCCACAATAGCGCCGCTGATTGGAAGCGTGCTGCAAATTGCTTTCGGCTGGCGTGCGATTTTCGTCGCTCTATTTGCCGTCGGGTCAATCGCTGCGGCGCTGGTTTGCTGCCTGCTGCCAGAAACGTTGAAAAGCCGCGCGCCTGAACGCGTATCGCTGCTTTCGACGATGCGCGTCTATCGCACATTCATGCAGAACAGCGCCTTCCTCGCCCACCTCGGCATCCTAACCTGCAGCTTCATGGGACTGTTTGCCTGGATTTCCGGTGCTTCCTTCGTGCTGCAGGACCTTTACGGCCTCTCGGCACTGGAGTTCGGCGTGGCGTTTGCACTCGGCTCCGCCGGATACATGCTCGGCACCATGCTGTCAGCGGGGATTGTCACTCACATCGGCCTCGACCGCACCATAGGACTTGGCGGACTCGCGCTTGGGGTGGGCGGCCTTGCCATGGTCGCGGCGCTGACGCTAGGTCTTACGTCCGCCGCTTCGTTGGTGGTGCCGGCAGCGTTCTATCTCGTCGGACTCGGATTGGCGATGCCGCAAGGGTTCGCCGGAGCCATGTCTCCGTTCCCAGGTCGTGCTGGGGCCGCCTCTTCGCTGGTAGGATTCGTGCAGCAAACGTCCGCAGCAGCACTCGGAGCTGGCGTCGGTCACATGCTTGGCCAAACCGCTTGGCCACTCGTCGTCGCGATCGCGACTATGGGATGCCTCACCCTCGCCATTTGGATGTTTTCGCGCGGCATTCGCGCCCCAACGAAAGGCGTCGAAATTTGGGAGGAGCAGATTGGCTTCCGCCGTCTGAAAAATAACGGCTCGGATTTACATACTATGAGGTTGCCGGAATGGGCTGAGGCTCTTGGTCCACGATGTGGTACCTGCCCGCCTTAGTTGAACGTGCGCCGATACGGTCGATACGTTGGCATCCACATTTTCAGTCGAATGCAGGTTTCGAGTTCCTCTCGGCTTGTCTGGTCGGCAAGACATTCGCGTTGAGCCTGACGTGCTACTGCGAGAGCCAGCCGACAGGATACATCGCGCAGCTCGGAGACGGGGGGCAACAGATTGGCTTTCGGATCTCGCGTGCTCGGTGACACCTCCGCCAGGGCCCGTGCGGCGGCTAGCAGCATGCCATCGCTGATGCGCCTTGCCCGCGCGGCTATGGCCCCCAGCCCGATGCCAGCAAAGACATAGGAGTTGTTGGTCTGGTCGACCCGCATCGAGACGCCGTTTTTCAGCACCGGCGGGAACGGACTGCCGGTGCTGATCACCGCGCGCCCCTCGGTCCAGGCCAGGAGATCGCTCGGCGTGGCTTCGGATCGAGATGTCGGATTGGAAAGTGGAAAGATAATCGGCTGCTGCGTGGACTCAGCCATGGTCCGCACAACGCGCTCCGGGAAGGCGCCAGGCTGGCCCGATACTCCGATCAGCACGGTCGGGCGGGCGTTCTGTGCGACATCCAGCAGGCTAATCCGATCCGGTTCCTCCAGACGCCAATCCGCCACCTCGGCACGCGATCGCGTGAACGGCTTTTGAAAATCCACAATGCCGGGCATTTCCTTCACCAGAAGACCATCGCGATCCACCAGGTAGAAGCGCGATCTTGCCTCCTGCTCGGATAGGCCATCGGCCATCATTGCATTGAGCAGAAGCGAACTTAATCCAATTCCGGCCGAGCCCGCCCCCAGCACCGCGATGCGCTGATCCGTTAAGGGCACGCCGGTGACATTGATGGCCGAAAGCAGCGTCCCGGTGGTGACGACCGCAGTGCCTTGGATGTCATCATTGAACGTGCAAAGGCGATCCCGATAACGCTCGAGGAGCCTGGTGGCGTTGTCGCGGGCAAAATCCTCCCATTGCAACAACACATGCGGCCAGCGTTCGATCACGGCGCTGACGAATGCTTCAATGAATTGGTCGTACGCGGCACCGCGCACGCGCTCGTGCCTCCAGCCGACGTAAACCGGATCCGCCAAGCAATCGGCATTGTTGGTGCCCACATCGAGCATGATCGGAAGAGTGGTGGCGGGGTGTAAACCGCCGCAAGCGGTATAAAGCGAGAGCTTGCCGATCGGGATACCCATCCCGCCCGCGCCTTGATCGCCGAGGCCGAGGATACGCTCGCCATCGGTCACGACGATAGCGTCGACGTTGTCGAAACGCGGATTGGCCAGGATGCGCTTGATCCGCCCCATATGGGGGAAGCTGAGGAAGAGCCCGCGCGGCTTGCGGAACGTATGGCTGAATTCCTGGCAGCCGAGCCCGACCGTGGGGGTGTAGACGACCGGCAGCATCCCGGCGAGATCACGCAGCAGCAGGGCGTAGAACAGAACCTCGACACTGTCCTGAAGGCCGCGCAGAAAAACGTAGCGCTCTAGATCGCTCGGCAATTGTTGAAAGGCCTGCATGCGCCGGGCGACTTGCTCCTCGAGAGTTGCGACACTGGGTGGAAGGAGGCCGTGCAGCTCGAACGCGTCTCGTTCCTCCTCGGTGAAAGCGGTTCCCTTGTTGAGCAATGGGTCGTTCAGAAGCTCGTAACCGAAGAGATCGGTTTCAATGAACGGGCCGCCGGCCGAGTCCTGCCTTCGGTATAGCATTGTGATCGATCCCTGCGGTCGATCGACACCAAGGCCTTATTGCGTACCAACTGCTCCGGCCGCCTTCAGGATAGGCGTCCAGCGCGCAACCTCGCTCTTGACCAGGTTCGCAAGCGCTTCCGGCGAACGTCCCGCCTTGTCAGGCAGCAGGCTGCCGAGCTCAAGGAGGCGCTTACGCGTCGTATCGTCATCGAGTGCCTTGACCAATGTTTCATTGAGCTTCGCCATGATCTCCTTGGGAGTACCCTTGGGCGCGAACAGCGCGTTCCAGGCACTCACCTGATAATCGGGGAGGCCTGCCTCGATGGTGGTAGGAACGTTGGGCAGGGCCGGCGATCGTTCGGCCGTAGCGATGGCATAGGCCTTGATGGTGCCGCCGTTGATTTGCTCGACCAGATTAACGATTTGGTCGCACATGTAGTCGACCTGCCCTCCGACGAGATCGTTGAGGGCGGGACCGGTGCCACGGTACGCAGCGACGATGTTTTTCACCCCGAGCTGTGCAGTCAGCAGCGTACAGGTCGTAAACGACACTGAGCCCACTCCGGCGTGGGCTTGTCTGACCTTTGCCGCCGGGTCTTTCAGCCGCGCGACGAACTCCTTCAGATCTGCCGCCGGAAAGTCCTTCCTGGCCACGATCAAGATCGGGGTTCCCGCCGCGAGGCCGATCGGCTCGAAGTCCTTAGTCGGATCGTACTTGAGATTGGGATAGAGCGCGGGGGCGGCGCCGTGCGTGCCCATATGGCCCATCATGATCGTGTAGCCATCGGGCCGTGCCTGCGCGCCGCGCGTGATACCGGTAGTCCCGCCCGCTCCGGCGACATTCTCTACAATGAATTGCTGTCCGAGCGATTTCGAAAAATATTCGCCGACGATGCGGGCGATGATGTCGGTCGGGCCGCCTGCGGCAAAGGGCACGATGATAGTGACCGGGCGCGTCGGATAGCTCTCGGCGAAGGCAGAGGTTGCCGCTAGCGCCAACATGGTTGAAAGAACCGCAAGAAGCCGTTTCATCGATCTCTCCTGGACTAACGGCCGCGCCCTCCAAAGTCGGCGAGACCTGCATTCTCGGACCAAGAGCAAGCATCGGTTGGTCTGGCTAAACATTGACTTAGATCAAATAAGTCGTGTTGCGATTTGGGGGGCGAGTTACTCCTGGAACGCCTCTTCCCGACCCTTGCGGACGGTAGGCAGCACCGCGATCACCATGATGGCGAGCGCGAGCAACAGGAGGGCGGCGGAGACCGGCCGCTCCACAAACGTCATGAAGCTGCCCTCCGACAGCGCCAGCGCCTGGCGGAGCTTCTCTTCCATGAGTCGGCCCAGCACGAAGCCGAGCAGCATGGGAGCTGCTTCAAGGCCGAGCTTGATCAGCACGTATCCGACCAAGCCGAAGAACGCCATGAAGTACACGTCCGACGGATTATTGTTGATCGAATAGATGCCGATGCAGCAGAACAAGAGGATCATGATGAATAGGAGGCGGTACGGCACCTTGAGCAGACGCACCCAGAGGCCGATCAGCGGCAGATTGATGATCAGGAGCATCAGGTTGCCGATCCACATCGAGGCGATCATGCCCCAGAACAGACTCGGGCTCTTGGTCATGACCAGTGGCCCGGGAATGACGCCATGGATGGTCATCGCGCCGACCATCAAGGCCATCACAGCATTGGGCGGAATGCCCAACGTCAGCAGCGGAATGAACGCGGTCTGGGCGCCGGCATTATTGGCGGCTTCCGGTCCGGCCACGCCCTCGATGGCGCCCTTGCCGAATCGGGAAGGGTCCTTGGCCAGCTTCTTCTCGAGCGTGTAAGAGGCAAACGGCGCGAGGACGGCACCATTGCCGGGCAGAATGCCGAGCGCAGAACCGAGACCAGTCGCGCGAACAATCGGGCCAAATGAGCGTCGCAAATCTGCGAGAGACGGCAACAGCCGGCCGATATGCCCCTTTACGACATTGCGCGTTTCCGGGCTCTCAAGGTTTCGCAAGATCTCGGCAATGCCGAACACCCCCATCGCCAGCACGGCAAAATCGATTCCGTCCGCGAGATCATCGAATCCCAACGTGAGGCGCTCCTGGCCGGTCTCGAGATCCTGACCGACTGTCGCGAGTAGCAAGCCGAACACGACCATGATGACGGCCTTGAGCACAGAGCCGCGAGCCAGCACGATAGCGAGCCCGAGACCGAGCACCATCAGCCCGAAGTACTCGGCGGGCCCGAAGAGGAGCGCGAGCTTGGTCAGTGGCGCGCCGATTGCCGCGATGACGAGCGTGGCAACCGTACCGGCAAAGAATGACCCGATGGCCGCGATGCCGAGCGCGATGCCGGCTTGGCCTTTTTTTGCCATTGCGTGTCCGTCGAGCGTCGTCACCACGGAGGTCGCCTCGCCGGGGATGTTGACCAGGATCGCGGTGGTCGAGCCGCCGTACTGCGCACCGTAATAGATCCCGGCGAGCATGATGAGCGCGCCGGTTGGATCAACCTTGAAGGTGAGCGGCAATAGCATGGCGATGGTCGCGATCGGCCCAATGCCGGGAAGCACTCCGATCAAAGTGCCGACAAGGCATCCAACAAAGGCGAGCAGGAGATTGACCGGCGACAATGCGGTGGCAAAGCCGAGACCGAGATTGCCGATCAAATCGAACATCGATGCGTCCTCAATAGCCGATCAGCCAAGGCGCCAGCGGGATCGGGAGCCCCAGCGCAAACTTGAACAGGCCGACGCAAACAGCAGTCATCAGCACGCCCACCACAATCGTTTCCACCCAGTGAACCTCATCGCTCGCAAAGGCGGCAATGACGATGGCAAGCGGGCCCGCCACAACCAATCCCAACGGGCGCACGGTCAGGCCGAATGCCACAATGGCGAGGGCGACAAGAACGGGGCCGCGAATCGACCATGGCTCGAGCGGAAGGCTCGTTTCCAAGAAGGAGTCCAGGACGAGAGCCGCACCAAGCAGGCCGAACAGCACCGCCAAGGATTTGGGCAGCATTCCCGGGCCCATGCCTCCAAGTGTTCCGATCGGCAAATCGGCAGCCTGCCAGAAGGCAAACAGGGCCACGGCGATCACAACCAGCCCGCCGACGAAATCTTGCCGCAACCATATGGCGGTCGGCGACCGAGATGAATTCGTCTCATTCGGAGCCAATTGAAGCCTCCACGGTTTGAAACGCGTTCCTTGTTGTGCGTCTCCGCTTATGCAGCGCGTCAGTTCATCCTCGTCCGAACCTTTGGTACTTGCTCCAGAGTGCGATGGGTGGTCCCGATGACTCAGCGTGTGATCACCACTTTCTGATAGAGGCCGCCGAAAAACGGTTCCTTTCGGATGTGAATGCTAGCTTGCGGGAGCCATTCGGCGATTTCATCACGCCACAAATCGAGCGCAAAGGGCTCCAGCTTGGCCAGCAGCGGTCGCCAGACATAGCGAAGCGGATGCCACCACCGCGGCAGGTCATAATCGACAACGATGATCTTTCCGCCTGGCTTTACGACGCGAAAAAGCTCGCTGAGCGTTCGCTCGCGATATTGGCTGGGCTGCTCATGCAAGAGAAAAAATATGAGCGCTCGATCGTAACTAGCAGCGGGCAAATTCAGGTTGCTGGAATCCATTGCCAACAATCGCACTGGTGCGTTTCGAGGCAATTTCTTGCGCAAATTACTGAGCTGTATCGGGAGCACGTCCACGATGTCCATGCGCCCGTCGTCGGCCACCCGCGCGCTCAACCGACTGGTCAGGTCACCGTAGACACACGCGACCTGCAACGTGCGTCCCGGCAACCAATCTCCCATTTCTGCCATGACCGCGTCGCGCAGTCGGGCGTAGTTGCCCCAAAGGATGAGATTGACCAACCATTGACGCTCGAACAGCTGCACGGCTGTGGGATGAATGTACGCCCACCAATAGTGAGCGTTGAGATAATGCGGCACTTCGAGTTCTGGTTGGCGCAAAGGAAACGCCGTTGCGCCGGTGCCAACGCTTACGTTAGCTCGTTGCGGACGACCAAAGCATGAGGGTATTACCGCTGAATCGCTTACCGTCAGGTCCCACTCCATCGCTCCCTCCCCCGCTGCTGATGGCATCGGGTACCACCCAGCACTGTCAGTAGGAGATACCAGCCGGCGAAGAGTTTTATTGATTTAAATCAACACCGACGATTGCCGATGCGGGCAGGAAACAGGAAGCCCCACGACCAAGCGGCATCGTTCCGCCTGGGAACAAGGAGACCGAGACATCTTGTAGCCGTGCTCAGGATTCCAAAGCAATCGGGTGGGGCGAAATACGGGCACGCCGGCGACCATAAATCACCTCGGCGCGGCGCTCGAAAGCCTGCACGAAACGGCCGAATGCGACATCGAAGACCGGACCCATCAGCAGCGCCAGAGCCCGGCTTGTGAATTCATACTGTAAATGGAACCCAACGTTGCAGCTGCCGTCAGATTGCGAATGAAATGTCCATCGGGTTCGCAATCGACGCAGCGGCCCGTCCGCCGACTCGACCAGAATGAATCCGTTCGCGCGATCGAGCGTAACACGGCTCCTGAAGGATTCACGATAGATCCCGCAGGCGACCGTCATGTCGGTCATTAAGACCTCACTCTCACCGCGCGTTTCACGGGACACAATGGCATTTCTTGAGCAGAGGGGCACGAATTCATGATAGCGTTCGACGTCGGCCACCAGGTCGAACATCTCATCTGCACTGTGAGGGACGCGCCGTATCGTCGAAATAACCGGCATTTCTCCTCCGCCGAAGCATCCTGCCGCGGACCGCAGGAATGAGGCTAACAGGGGCAAGCTACCGGAGAGCAAGCCAGCGATCTTGACCTACATCAACTTCTCCTGAAAAGGGGCGTGGTATCTGGCGCGCTCGTGCGAAGACCTTGCCCATGGATTTCATTTCTACGGATATAGCCATTATAGGTGCCGGCGGAGCTGGTTTGCGCGCGGCGATTGCGGTGGCCGAGGCCGACCCTTCGCTGAGCCTGTGCGTGCTCTCTAAAGTCTATCCCATGCGCAGCCACACGGTTGCTGCCGAAGGCGGCGCGGCCGGCGTCATCAAGGACGACGACAACCTCGATTATCATTTTCACGACACCGTGTCGGGCGGCGATTGGTTGTGCGATCAGGACGCGGTCGAGCTTTTCGTGAACATGGCTCCGCGCGAGTTGCTGCAGATGGAGCATTGGGGCTGTCCGTGGAGCCGCGAGCCCAGCGGCAAGGTGGCAGTGCGCCCATTCGGCGGAATGAAGATCGAACGCACATGGTATGCAGCCGACCAGAGCGGTTTCCATATGCTGCACACCCTGTTCCAGACCTCGTTAAAATATCCCTCGATCCGGCGTTTCGACGAATACTACTCGACCGACCTTTTGGTCGAGGATGGTCGTTGCACCGGCACTGTCGCGATCGAAATGCGGTCGGGACGCATGGTTGCCTTCCAAGCCAAAGCGGTGATCATCGCTGCCGGGGGCTGCGGCCGCATCTTTCCCTTCACCACCAACGGCGCGATCAAGACCGGCGACGGCATGGCTATGGCCTATCGCGCAGGCGTGCCACTCAAAGACATGGAGTTCATCCAGTATCACCCGACCGGGCTCCCCGGCACCGGCATACTGATGACCGAAGGATCACGCGGAGAGGGGGGCCTCCTGATTAACAAGGACGGTTACCGCTATCTCCAAGACTACAATCTCGGTCCACCAGATCCATGGCCGCGCTTGAAGGCGATGGAGTTAGGTCCACGCGACCGGTTAAGCCAGGCGTTCTGGCACGAGCAGAAAAAGGGCCGCACCATCAAAACACCGCATGGCGATGCCGTGCTCCTCGATATTCGTCACCTCGGCGAGAAAAAAATCAACGAACGCCTCCCTATGGTGCGTGAATTGGCGCAGAGCTACGCGGGAGTCGACCCCGTGTACGAGCCTATCCCCGTGCGGCCAGTGGTTCACTACACGATGGGCGGCATCCACACCGACATCGATGCCGCAACGCCGTTGCCCGGCCTGTTCGCTGCCGGCGAGTGCGCCTGCGTGTCAATCAACGGCGCCAATCGCCTCGGCTCCAATTCGCTGACCGAGCTCCTGGTATTCGGCGCGCGCGCCGGGCACAGCGCGGCCGCGTTTGCCAAGGCGAATCCTATGGTCAGCGCCACCGCCGCCCGCGAAGGCGCGGACGCCGCTCAGGAGCGCATTCGCGACCTGTTCTTGCGTAAGACAGGTAGCGAGACCGTCTCCGGCCTTCGCAAGGGAATGCATGACACCATCGAGAGTGGGGCTGGCATCTACCGCAGCGAAAGCTCGCTGCAAGAGACGTGTCGCACGCTGGCGGATTTGCGCCTGCGTTACGAGAAGGTGCAATTGCAAGACCACAGCAACGTGTTCAACACCGATCTTATTCAGGTGTTGGAGCTCGGCTGCATGCTGCAGGTTGCCGAGGCCATCGCGCACTCGGCGGCTCGACGTAAGGAATCGCGCGGCTCGCACCAGCGCCTGGATCATCCCGAACGGGATGACGCCAATTATCTCAAGCACAGCCTCGCCACTTATCGCGGTTCTGAACCGCCAACCGTGGGCTATTGCGACGTGGTGATCACCCGCTCAAAACCGGCCGAGCGAGTTTATGGGGGAGCCGCGGCATGAGCGAAAATGTAACGCTCGAGATCCTGCGCTACCGGCCGGAGCTCGACAGCGAACCACATTTCCAGACCTACAGCATCCCCTACCGGGACGACTGGGTTGTGCTGGACGGGCTCAACTACATCAAGGACTGTGTGGACGCCACGCTGGCGTATCGCTGGTCCTGCCACATGGCAATTTGCGGCAGCTGCGGCATGATGATCAACGGCGAAGCCAAGCTCGCGTGTCATGCCTTCCTGCGCGATTACCGTGATGGCGTGATTCGGATCGAGCCGCTCGACCATTTTCCGATCGAACGCGATCTGGTGATTGTCATGGACAGTTTCATCGACAAGCTTTCCAGCGTGAAGCCTTATGTGATCGCAAAGCGGGAGAAGTCCCTAAGCGACGGCGAAAATCTTCAGACTCCCCTCCAGCTGATGGCCTTCAAACAGTACACGCTGTGCATAAATTGCCTGCTGTGCTACGCCGCCTGTCCGCAATGCGGGTTGAACGAGAGCTTCGTCGGGCCGGCGGCGCTCGCGCTCGCGCACCGCTACAATCTCGACTCCCGTGACAACGGCAAGGAGCAACGGGCCGACGTGGTGGCCAGCAACGACGGCATTTGGGAGTGCACCTTCGTCGGCGCCTGCTCGGAGGTGTGTCCCAAGCACGTCGATCCCGCCGCTGCAATCCAGCAGACCAAGATTTCCGCCTCGCTCGACTGGTTCAAGGCGCGGCTGCTGCCGGGAGCGCGTCGATGAGCCGCCGCCCGTACATCCGCAAGGTTAAGCGCAGCTGGTGGCTCAGCCACCGCCGCTACGTTGTCTACATGGTGCGCGAGCTGACCAGCTTGTTCGTCGGGCTTTATTGCGCTTTGCTGATGGTCGGGCTTGTGCGCCTCGCCCAGGGGCATGCTGCGTGGGACGGTTTCTTGGCCGTGCTGTCCAGCCCGCTGGCTGTGCTGTTCCAGCTGATCTGTCTGGCGTTCGCCGCCTATCACAGCGTGACCTGGTTCGCGCTTACCCCGAAGGCCATGCCGCTGGCGTTGCGGGGCGAGCCCATCCCGGCCAAGGCGATCGTCGGCATGCATTACGGCGTCTGGGCGGTGATATCGCTCATCGTGCTGATTGCCGCAGGGATTTGAACCATGGCCCGGTCGAACAAACCCATCCTGTGGCTGCCTTTCGCCGCCGGCGGATTAGTGGCGGCGCTGATCATCCCGGTGCTGATCCTGATCACAGGGCTGCTGCTGCCGCTCGGCGTGGTGCATCTGCCATATGAAAAAATGGCAGCATTCGCGCACAATCCGCTCGGAAAGCTGATCCTGTTCGGCACCGTGGCGCTTCCGGCCTGGCACGCTGCTCATCGCCTCCGCATGACCGCCCATGATCTCGGCTTTGGGGGTGGCGTCGCGGTCAAGGCGACCTGCTATGGGTCGGCGTGGGTGCTGATCGCGATCACAGCGGCAGCGCTGATCATGGTTTAACTTGCCGCCCGCGGCACTGCCTTCCACGGAGATCACGCGAGTTTGCGGTGCGTCAGCGGCTCGGCTTGTCTGGAGCCAATCGCTCGTTTGCCACATAGCCAGTGGAACGTGGCGTCCGCAGGTATTGCGTTGCCCGAGCGCAGTTTTGTAGCGCGCCGAGAGCATTCAACGTCGTGGCATTGAGGCAGTATTCGCGCCACTTTCGATTCTCGGGCTTGTCGCCTTCCTGCGTCAGGTCCAGCACGCAGCGTTCCTTGCTGCGGCACAACGTGCATAATGCCTGCAGCTCGCGGAACAGCAAAGGGTCGTCGCATGCGAGTTCGTCCTGATCAATTCGCAGCGCAGCCATCCGGCGAAACAATAGGCTGGCATCATAGGAATAGCGCGGGAGGTCGAGCGCTTCGCCGGACGAGCGAACGTCCCCAACGACATCGCTGGCTTGGGCGGGGCTGCGACGCTTGCGCCCAAACAGGGCGATTCCTCTGACGCGACCGCTGCACCACGCCAGAATGGGCGCAAAAAGAGACCGGCGGCGTTTCTGCCGAGGAAGCACTGCTGGCATTATAACCTCCTTTGCTTGCCGCGAGGTTGAACAATCATGAGCGTGATTGGTGTCAATTCAGTGAGGTGGATCAAATAGCGGGTGCCGGCGCACTGAGATTGATTTTCAGGAGAATGCCGATCTTGCACTGACCGATCTGCCCCCGATTTGCGTGAGGCGGCCGGCCGCGAGAAACGGGAGCACCTCGTGGCCGGCCCAGCACGTAACAGCGCGAGGCCTACTTGGCGAACTTGAGCTGCAGCGCGCCGACGTGAAACGCGTGGCGCACCTGGGCATTATCGAACGCGGCGAGGCCGAACTCGTAAGTGCCGTCCAGATTGTCGAACTGGACGTCATACTTGCTGCCGGTCACGAGCTTGCGCGCCAAAACGATGCTCCACTTGCCGTTGTTCCAGGCGATGTTGGTCGCGATGTCGCCGCGGTCGCCGGTAAATGGTGCGACCAGGATCGAAGCAACTTCGTCGCCGGGTTGGAATTTGCTGTCATCGAAGGGGGCCTTGTCCGCGTCCTTCAAGTAATAGGTGCCGCCCTTGTTCGCCGGCGTGCCGCTCTTGTGCATGAACTCGGGCTTGCCGTTGACCAGCTTGATGTCATCGTAGCCACCGCCGGTCTTCGGGTCGCTCTTGCGTCCGGCCTCGGGAGCCTTGTCCTTGTCGTAGCGAGTGTTATCGAGATACTGATCATCGGCTTGGCCGTTAGGACTAGTGCGAATCGCCTTCATGTGCCAGATGTCGCCGAGCTCGCCCTCGTTCGCCAGATACTTATTGCCAAAAGGTTTCCCCGCCTCGCCGGCATGGCAGGCGGCCATGCAGCCCATCTGGCTGAAGTTCTTGATCGAGTTGCCGATGTTCCAGATCAGTGCAATCTTGTCTTCATAGAAGACGTTGTCATCCCCACCCTTGTCCTTGGGGTCGCTCAGTTTCTTCCAGCTGCCGTCGGCCTGCTTCTGATATGGAAAGCGGCGTATCGACTGCGTCGGATCGTCGTACTGCACGAGCATGTAGAACATGTCGCCGGAATAAACCGCCTTGATGGTCGCGGTTGTCTTGCCGTCCTTGAAGTTCGCGCCGCCAGCCAGGGCAACCGTGACCCCCTTAGCTTGGGCCCATGCCGGATCGGCGGCACCAGCCTTAAGGTCCGGTGCTTTGGCCACCTTGACGGCAATCACCGGATCCGCCGCCGACGCTTCGAATAAGAAGCCCGACATGACCACGATAGCGAGTGGCAACAACGCTCGTTTGATCATGATGCACATGCTCTTCGGCCCTCCTTCAGCCATTCCGTAACCGAGCGGCGGGCAACCATAGAGGAGATGCGCTCTTCAGTTTTGAGATAGATCAAATAACGGCCTGCTATCCTGCCCTAGCATGAATCACTCATGATATGGGGGCACTATCAATGATCTCATTACGCGACCTACCAGTGACCTTGCGCGCGCTCTTCACCAGTTTTCTGATTGTGATCGGCATCGGTTATCTGATGGCGCTGTCCTATTTG
>Ga0306924_10003251_pt1 | contig 15577 bp, 23 predicted proteins | sample sta12Can44000111_FD_203756 | JGI IMG/M metagenome (GOLD analysis project Ga0306924, IMG submission 203756) | Lab enrichment of tropical soil microbial communities from Luquillo Experimental Forest, Puerto Rico - statanox.12C.anox.44.000.111 (v2)... | ecosystem: Environmental > Terrestrial >... | reverse complement strand
AAGGTCCACTCGGCGCGGTTGCCGGCGGCGTTCGGGCTCTTTTACTCAAAGATCGGCACGCTGGACAAAAAGCTCACGCTGGCGCCAGAGATGGTGATGCTCATTCGCGAGCAAGTCGCGCGGCTCAACGTCTGCCTGTTCTGTATGGACATTGGCCGGTCGATCGTGATCCAGGCGTCCATGAACGAAGCGAAGTTCGATGCGCTGGAGAATTACCGGACGAGTCCGCTCTTTACCGAAGCGGAACGCGCGGCGCTGGACTATGCGACGGAATTGACGACGACGAAAAAGGTCGATCCCGACACGTTCGCGCGGCTGGCGCGTCATTGGTCTGAACGCGAAATCTGTGAGATCGTCTGGCTTGTCGCCAGCGAACACGTTTACAACATGACCAATATCGGTCTGAACATTCATTCGGACATGCTCTGCGATATCAGCAAGCAGAGAAAAGTATCGAACATCCGGAAGGGTGCGTTAACCACAAAGGAGAGAGCATGAATAGGATCGAAATCAACGTCCGACAGCGTGTAGGGAACTTCGTAAAGGCGATTTGCGCGAAGGACATCGACGGCGTCATATCCCTCTATGCACCCGACCTCGTTTCATTCGATCTCACTGCGCCCCTGCGACACTTCGGGGCTGACGGTAAACGTCGAGCCTGGCAAGGAGTCTTCGCTCAATTGAGTGGCCCCTTCGCCTACGACGTACGTGACTTGAACGTCACGACGAACGGCGAGTTGGCCTTCGTTTATAGCCTCAACCACATCGAGGCCACGCTGCCTGGCGGTCAAATCGACATGTGGTTGCGTTGGACAGCGTGCTTCCGGCAAATCGATGGCGTCTGGCTGGTCGTGCACGACCACGTGTCAGTCCCAGTAGACCCCGTGCGTGGCCAGGCTGTTCTGAATCTCACCCCTTGAGGTGGGAGAGGACAATGAACACCACGGTCGTAAAGCGCATAAGTTTTCTTCGCCGGAAGAGCAGCCAGATCGGCTACGGGCAGCTCGATACCTCATTGACGACGCTTTCAGTCGTTTATCTCGCAGCGAAGATGCGTCCATGCTCTGCGACATCAGTAAGAAGCGGAAGGCCGCATGAAAAAGTGGGTACTGTTTTTATCCATCCTCTGCGTGTCCGGGCTGACCCGGATACTTTTGGGCACAAATGGTCTGCGAAGTTTTTCCCCTCACTCATTTTCTGCGCATCGTCCGCGGTATTCTCTTAAAGGGCAATAGCGTCATCGATGTCAGCCTCGAGCTTTGGCAGATCGCGCTCTTCGCTGTGATCGTTCTAACGATCGGTATAAAGCGCTACCGCCAGACGCCGGATTAAACGGCATCGCGACCGAAAGGAACCGATTATGAAACTATTTGTTATCGGCGCAACGGGTCGGACAGGGCGAGAGGTCGTGGAGCAAGCATTAGCGAGAGGTCATGAGGTCACTGCTTTTGTTCGTTCTCCGAAAGCGATTGGCCTAACGAGCGAGAAACTCACCGTGATCAAGGGGGAAGCGACGGAAAAAGATCAACTCGTCAAGGCCATGCAAAATCATGATGCCGTCGTTTCCACTCTGGGACCGCGAAAACCATTCAAGCCAAGCTCGCTTCTTCATGACAGTGCACTCGCAACTACGCGGACGATGCAACGATCGGGAGTTAAGCGGCTGCTTATTCTTTCAGCGGCAGCGCATTTTCCCGGTATTTTCAATCGGATTGTTAGTCTTATCCTGCGAAATCACATGCGCGACTCGTTGTCGATGGAAGAGGTCGTCCGAGCCAGCGGTCTGAACTGGACGATCGCGCGTCCTCCACGTCTCACTCACGAAAAATATTCGAGTTATCGAAGTCGGGAGGATGCCGCCCCCAAGATGGGTTTCACTCTCTCTCGCAAAGCGGTTGCGGCATTCATGCTCGACGCGATCGAGCAGGAGAAACATTTTCAGAAAATCGTCGGCATCGCGAAATGATTTTCAGACGCTTATGAAGAAATCCATACTGTTCCTGTCGATCATCTGCGCGTCTGGGCTGACAATGGTCAGCATCTATAACACGATCATCGATGCGCAGAGCTGGGGTTCCGACATCCCGACCTCGATCCAAACAGCGAGGGATTACTTTCAACATGTTGACCCAAGACGTTTTTTCACTGTTGCCGGACCTGTTAACCTAATTCTGATTGTCCTGACGGTAATTCTGTTCTGGAAAGATTCCGTCAAAATACGCGCTTATTTTGCGACATCGTTCGTTTTGTATGCAGCCATCGTCATTCTGACTTTGGTTTACTTCGTTCCTCGCGATCTCATCCTATTTACGTCATCAATTCCGGATCACATCGAAGAGATCAGAGCAGCCTCAGCCCAATGGAGTCACATGAATTGGTTTCGCTCATTGCTTGGTTTGGGCGGAGTTCTCATTTCATTCAAAGGACTCGACATTTATTACAAGAACAGAACAACATGAGCTCGTTCCTGCTAACGAGCGGCAAAGACGATTACCTCAGAGAAACTTGACCCATTCGTACAGCGGCATCCCGAAAAAAATCTGAAACCCGACCAGATAGTGTAAAGCCATGGCGCGCGTAGAAGCGCATCGCGCGTGCGAGAGGTTCGGTCGTGTCGATTGTGACGCGCTTGCAACGCTGGTTTCGGATCTCAGCTTCGGCAGTCTGGAGCAGAGCCGACGCGACACCGCTTCCCTGCCAATCTGGAAGGACGGCCATCCCTCGCAAATGACCTTCTTCACCGCTTGCCGCACAGGCAACGGTGCGCGCCACGTTTCCTTCTGACACCGCCACAAATACACACATCTCGCGCAGTCGATGTTGCACCGATCTTGGGTTCAGGACACTATCCGTAAACGCCGCAGGCGTGTAGCTGTTAGAGTAGGGAGCAAAAGCGTAGTGAGCAAAGCTGCACCACAAACGGTTCTGAATAATCGGTAAAGCTCCCGAGTGGACTGTGGCTACTGGGTGCCCCCGACCGCTGGCCAACCAACATCTTTAATCGCCTCGTTCGGTGTGCGTCGTTATTTTCTGAGTCGATTTCGTTACGAGCTTCAGACCCGATCGCTCCTTCGAGGTGGCATATCCAGAATTAGCCGCCCCACTTGTTCAGGCTCATCCATTTGGACGAAGTGTCGAGCACCCGGGACAAGGAACAGTTCAGATCCTGAAAGGAGCTCATGGAACTTCTGGGCGACGCCCTTATTCAAGTAAGGATCGGCGTCGCCGAAAATAATCCGAACCGGACGCCGGAACTCTTTCAGCTTGGGGATCATTTGTGTGCGGGACCTGATCATGGGCAACAAGTCTTCGTTCAAGCGGAAGAAGGCGGGGCGGGCACTCGGCGTGGCGTCGAACTGCTGGTACAGCAGCGGCACAAACTCATTCCTGATGTCCGCGTCGCGGAAAAACTTCCCGACCTGCCACCAGTACATCCGACGGAAGATCCAATTGCCGAACATCCGCGACACGGGCCGCGCGACGTTTCGGATCACGGGCGTGGAGTAGAGCCAGATCGCCTCCGGCGACCGGAGCGTCGGCATTTCGCAGTAGTAGGTGTTCAGCAACACCAGCCCGGCCACGCGCTCGGGACGGGCGAGTGCCCAGTCGATGGCCGGCGGTCCCGAGGCATCGTGCGCGACGAGCGTGACTGGCCCAAGCCCCATTTGGGTGACGACAGCGTCCAGGTCACCGACTTGGTTGGCGGTGGTATACGGATACCCGTACGGTTTGTCCGAATTACCCCACCCAAGAAAGTCGAATGCGACGACTCGCCGCGGGGGCGAGAGGTACGGAAGCAGACGATCGTAGAGGTGTAAGTTGTCCGGGAACCCGTGCATCAGCATGATCGGCGGTTCCTCCCCCGGGTGGTCACGGACGTAGATCCGGTGTTGGTCCCGCTGCACAAAAGTCTCTTGGTAGGCCATCATTTCCTCGGGAAGGGTGCCACCGAACTAGAAAGAGATAAGCCACGGCAGGGTGTCGTGGCAAACACATTGACGTCTTTCTGCAATGGGGCCGTTAGTAACTGTCTTGGTTTCAAGCATAACTTAGATCGCGTTTGAGCGCACTGTTGAGCACGATCAAAAGTTTTCTCATCGTCGCCGTGAGGGCGAGTTTGGCCGGTTTGCCAGCTGCTCGCAAGCGCAGATAAAATTTGCGCAGGATTGGGTTGTGACGCGCGGCGACTAATGCGGCCATGTAAAGTCCATGCCGAACGAAACGCCGTCCACCATAGATCGCGCGTTTGCCGCGCATCTTTGCGCTATCGCGATTAAACGGCGCTACTCCGACCAAAGCTGCAACTTCACGACGATTGAGTTGCCCCAGCTCGCATTTGCGCCAGCAATAAGGCCGCCGTGCGCAAACCAACTCCCTTGATTGAGGTCAGTTTCTGTGCCTTAGCAGATAGACGTGGCGACTGTTCAATGTGCGCTTTGATAAGCAGATCGAGTTTTTCAATCTGCTTTTTGATTTGGTTGATCAAACTGCGATTCAATCTCACGACCGAGGCATCGCTGACACGCGCACCGCGATTGTGTTCCATCACCAGCAAATGAGTTAAGTGCCTGCGTTGGCTCTCCAACTCTCGCAGATGTTCTTGCTCCAATGTCGCGGCGGTCACTGTCTGCCGCTGCATCGGCTTGCCAAACTCACACAGCACTTCCGCGTCGATGCGATCGCTCTTAGCCAAGATTCCCGCCGCCCGCGCAAATTGCCGACCCGGTTGGCTTGGACCAAACTGACTTTGATCCGCTGCGTTCATAACCGCCGCTCGATTCGCAAATCGCCTGAACTGCAGCCTCAGTTTGCTCAATCCACCTGACTAGCTGTCGATAGCCGACGGTGTCGTTACAGAAACGATGTTTCTGTGCTCCAATGGCTGCATCCAGATGCGACTTGGACGATATCGACTCCTAAATAGACAAGCTCCTCTTTCACGTGGTAAATAACTCCTGCTTCTTAGATGCGAGCCAGGCAGGTCCTGACCTCGGAGTTTAAGGCCGGCTTGGTCGCTCCAGTAACTGTTCGAGTTTACTTCACATTTCCCCAGGGCAGTCGCGGATCACACTAACCGACGCTCTCAACCTTTCGATTGGAAGCAGCTGCAGCGAGGATCTCGCACCCGCCGCCGTTTTCCACCAAATTACCGGTGCTTTAAAGAAGATAGAGGCTGCAGCGGCTTTGTTCGGCGGCGCGGGAGATGTAACGCGCTCCTGTCAGGAAACAACTTTTTCATCTCTCGCCAGAACAGATAAAATCAGCGTAACCAGCGCAACCAGGTTCAGCACTGCGCTAGTAGCATGAGAGTATTCCCATTGCCAACGTAGTTTTACCCAATTTTCAGGCAGCATAGTCCAGTTGTTTGTCGCTTGATTAGCGGGAGAAGTGCATGTCCAAAAAACCACTTGTGTTCCCGCAATACAAAGAAAGGCGATGAAGGCGAAAATAAACGGCTTTCGCTCTTTGCGAACCGTAATAGTTAAAGCCAGAGTTGAAAGCAGCGCACCGGCGACAACAAATCCAAGTAACGCCCAGCCTCGATAGATTTGCTGCATCGTCAAGTAATCTTCGCGAGAAAGATTGATCTTGTTCGGCAACTCCAACAAATGAGCCATAGCAGGCGCAAGAGCTAGAGCCACGAAAAAGAGACTGAAAAAATAGATTCTCTTTAACCACATAACTGTTCTCCAATGGCCTGTGCGGCTTAGCCTTTCGCTTTTGTCAATAGCCTAGTTCCCAATACAACTAAGCCCACAGTTACTATCGACGCATGAAGATGAACGGAGAATCAGTTTGGTCTCCATCTTTTTATGCTACTTTCTTCCCTTTGTTTGTATGTCCGATGGATCCTTGAGCATGTAAACGGCGAGCAGGGTTAGCCAGGCCCAGCCGATAGTGACAGTGATGCGCTGGAAAAGTCCGAAAAGTCCGGCCATCTCCTCAAAGCCTGGCCGAAGGCTCAGACGCGCAAAAACGAATACCGTGAACATAGCAAAACCGCTAATGGCCGAGTAGGCCGCCCAGCCGCGCTGGCTCCTTCTGGTGAAGCGCTGCGCGAAAACAAAGCCGGTGATGGGCAAACCAAGAAAAAACGGAATCCCAAAGAGATCGTGAAGTATCCCGTGAGCCGTGCGCCCGGTGGGGATTAGAGGCGTGCCCGGCGGGTAGCCATTGAGTGGATCGGTAACAAAGATGCCGGCGCCAATCAGACCTATGCCAGCCAATCCGACCAGCGCGGGTCCCCAAACCGAGCCGGAAGGCCGAAGAGCACGGCGCAATCCAATCGCGAAAGCGAGCGCGAGCAAGCCTGTAATGATAAAAGTGGTAATCTGCATCCAACCGGCGTTGCCAAGGGAGAGCGAGCTGATCGGATATCGCAGGGGATCATAGTTGACGCGCGTGGCGCCCTCCACGATCCACGCGCCAGTGAACAGTGGACCGGCGATTACGCCGCATACAAGGAGTGCCTTTGTTATCCCGGTGATCGTGCTCAAGACGTCCTTTTCTGTGCACGCTTATCGTTCCCTGGGTGTCAAGTATCGAATGATGAGTATCTATCCGGTTTTCTTTCGCTTACAGCCAACCCGAATCTGCCGCCGAACGAGAGGAAGCTCAGCCACCGCTGGCGAGGACGAGCTTTGCTAAGATCGACAACTGTTTCATCACTCTAAAGGAAGTTAATGCGCCGGGCCAGCGGTTGGCTGGATCGGCTAGTTAAGGCCACCGGTTTTCCGTTTTGCCAAACCGACACGGCAGCGCCTAGCTGGCCGAACTTTTCGAAATTCTCCTGAAAGAATGGTTGGAGTCTTTGGCGAACCTCATCAGCATCAACGTGCATCGATGGAGATTAAAGTCGGGTTTCATGGATCACGCGTGATCAACGGAGTCGCCGTTGAAGTCTCATCCGACGAGTTGGTGAGGCCGGATGCAAAAGCGATCAAGCACATGGAGTTAGTGACTCCGGATGCGCAGGTACCAAGAATATTCTCGCTGGGGCCGATTCCGATAGAAACGGTTCATTGACCTTTGAGGAAGTATCCGCGTTCCTGGCCAGCAAATTCAGCCAATGGGATAGCGACGGTAACACTTCGCTCGACGCGCAAGAGCTTAACGCTGCATTTGGCGAACTTGCCAAACCAGACCTCGCGGATCTCCCCCTCTGACTCGCTGAAGTAAACAGAGCCATCAAATTTTTTGGGCGGCAGGTTCGCCTCTTCCGCCCAAAAGGCATTCTCCCGAAAGGGAATGAAAGGCGGGCGACTGTCCTGGATCGTTTCGTGCTTACCGCCAACTTGGCGGATTAGCAACTCGGTCATTGCATCATCACCAATGCCGCACGGCAAAGAATCCTCACGATTTTCATTCCCTCACTTCTCGCGAATGTCGCGAATGTTAAAATGCGGCGTTCCCAGCACACCCCAAAGGCGCACCCAGAGGGCGAGAAACATTTCCGTGCCGCGCGCGTCGGTAATGTCGCCGAGGTCAATAATGTTGCCGGGCTTCCAGCCGAACCATTCGCAGAGCCGGTCGGCGACTCCGCGTTTGGCCGCCGAGTCGTTGCCGCAGAGAAACAGATTCTGGTCGCCTGGCCCGGGGGGGATGGATTGACCATCACTTCGCAGTTCACTGTATTGAGCGCCTTCACGACATGCAACAGCCATGCTTCGGGCTTATCTGGACTCCGTTCGTCGGCCAATTTTCCAGAGCGGCAACCAGCGCCTCGCTCAACGCATCCTGCGCATCGGCAATGTCGCCAATGCGCGAGGCGATGTATGCGACCAGTCGTCCATACGAATTACGCGCAACGGCTTCAATCGCATCATGCGTGGCGGATTCGCTCATGATAAAGGTTTCGTAGCGAGGCATGCGCCGCAGCTCGGAGAGCCCTCATGCGTTTAATCGACAAACCTGATTCCGGCCTTTCTGCACTTCCTGACACGGATCAACGATAGCGGCTCCGATGCCTCGGCCGCCTCCGGTGACGAGAGCAACTCTGTCTGAGAGAGTTTTGGTGTTCATGCTAGGTGAGTTTGAGCAAGGAGCTTTAGTCTAGACACTGGTCGGTCATTCTTCACGATTGTAATAGTCCAGCGCTTTTGGCGATCCGCGGCAGTCAAAGCGTCAGTGTTCGACCAAGCCGGGCCCCGCGCCGACGTTCGCGAAGCTGCAGGGCTCGGCGATCGGGAACCGGCGGAACGATGATCGCCGATCTCTTGGGGCCGAGGGTGCCGGCGACAACGACTTCTTGACTAAATGGGCCCAATCAGTCATAATGTCTCGTATGCCGATCGCTCTCCAGCAATCAAACCGGCGCCAACGGCTGCTCGATTCGGCCGGCTCTCTGTTTTGTCGTTGGGGCTTTGACAAAACCAGCATGGACGATATCGCGCGCGAGACCGGTATCTCCAAGGGCGCCGTCTATCTAGAATTCCCGAACAAAGATGCACTTTTCAGGGCAGTACTTCACTGGGAATTCGCGCGGTACACAGCAGATTGGCTGCGCCGGTTTGAAGAAGACGCCGAGAACTGGAACTTCGCACGGATGGTCCAGCATAGCCTCGCCGCCGTAGACGCTAATCCCTTTGTCAAGGCGCTCATGATGCGGGACCATCGGCTTTTCGGAAGGTTCCTGCGGCGTGACAAAGAGCTTTTTGGGTTAGCGATCTCGATGAGAGCCGAGCTTTTTGGACAACTGCAGGAGATTGGCGCATTGCGCGATGACGTCCCGGCCCCTACGCTCGCGTATCTCGTAAGCGTAACTAGTTATGGGCTGATCGCTGGTGCGGAGGTAGTTCCCGACGAGAACAAAGTTCCTTTTGCAGAGGCGCTTCGCGCCTGGGGCCTTCTCCTCGACCGCGCCTTGGCACCAGCTCACGCACGAAATCGCAAGGCCGCACGTGCTTTTCTAATCTCGATGGTTGAGAAAATGCAGGCCGCATTACGGAATTTAGACCAGCGACCCAGAGAAAAAGACGGCGCGACATGAGTACACAGAATGGAGATTGTCGTTCCAGAAATCCTGCCACCCACCTCCGAGCCGCTCAACCTCGGCGAGAATCCGGAGCGCGACCCCCTTTTTCGCACGCGCGATCTTACCAAGGTCTACTCGACCGGCGACGTCGAAGTACGCGCCTTGAACGGCGTTGATCTCGATCTTTTCGTTGGAGAACTTGTCGTGCTGCTGGGCCCTTCCGGTAGCGGTAAATCCACCTTACTCAACATTCTTGGCGGACTGGATATTCCGACGCACGGAACGCTGATTTTTCGAGGAGAAGACCTCACCGATGCCGACGAGAAAACGCTTACGCAATACCGGCGCGAAATTGTAGGATTCATATTCCAATTTTACAATCTTATCCCCAGCCTCACTGCGCGCGAGAACGTCGAGCTGATCACGGACATCTCACGCAACCCCATGCTGCCGGAAGAGGCGCTTGCGATGGTGGGCCTCAGCGACCGCATGGATCATTTCCCGTCGGAAATGTCCGGCGGCGAGCAGCAGCGCGTAGCGATCGCTCGCGCCATCGCCAAGCGCCCAGAAGTCCTCCTCTGTGACGAGCCGACGGGCGCGCTCGATGTGAAGACCGGTATCACCGTGCTTGAGGCCATCGCACGGGTAAACAAAGAACTGCGCACGCTGGCTGTCATTATCACGCACAATGCGGTGATCGCGGATATGGCCGATCGAGTAATCCGTCTTTCCGATGGTCATATCGCCGGGATTTATCGGAACCGCCAGCGCCGGCCAGTCTGTACCTTAGCCTGGTAACCACCATGCGCCCGCTCGATCTCAAACTTATCCGCGACCTGGGCAGTATTAGGGGTCAGGCGACGGCCGTTGCGCTCGTGATGGCATGTGGTCTCGCGGTGATGATCATGGCACGCAGCCTCATCGTTTCCCTGGAGTCGGCGCGGGACGCTTACTATACCAGCTACCGGTTCGCCGATGTCTTCTGCGACCTGAAGCGAGCACCAAACGCGCTCCGTTCGCGTCTTGCTGAAATTCCGGGAGTCGCTGCCTTAGGAACTCGCGTTACTGGTTCTGTCACACTAGATCTACCTGGGTTAAAAGAACCGGCGGATGGAAAAATCCTCTCAATTCCGGAGGACCGCCCTCAGCAGCTCAATCTGATTTTTTTGCGTACCGGCCGGTTACCGGAGCCTGGCAACGACACTGAAGTGGTTCTCGGAGAGGCATTCGCTGAGGCACACGCGTTTAGTCCGGGCGATACTATCGACGCCACGATTCATGGTTCCCGCCAGCGACTGCGCATCGTCGGGATCGGCCTCTCGCCGGAATTTGTTTACGAGTCACGCCCTGGCGAGAGTGTTCCTGATAGCCGCCGCTTCGGTGTCTTTTGGATGAACGAGCGCGCGCTTGCCACAGCGCTCACCCTTGATGGCGCGTTCAACAACGTTGTGGCAAAGCTGGCGCCCAGGGCTGACCGCCGCGCCGTGATGGCGGAGATGGATCGGATTCTTGGACCGTACGGCGGGCTGATCGCTTATGACCGCAGCGATCACCTTTCCGCGAAGCAGATCGACGACCGAGTGCGTGTCCTACGGGCATTTTCTGTCGCCTTTCCCATGGTTTTTCTGAGCATCGCGGCGTTCATGACCAGCGCTGTTCTTACCCGACTCATCTGGCTCCAGCGTGAACAGATCGCCCAGCTCAAAGCATTCGGCTACTCGTCTGGTGAAGTTGGATGGCATTACCTTAAATTTGCGTTGGTGATCGTGGCGATTGCGACGATCGTGGGAGGTCTTCTTGGTCTGTGGATGGGTAATGGGGTTGTGATACTTTATCGCCGGTTTTTCCATTTCCCCTCACTTCCTTTTCAAACCGACTGGACAGCCATTCTTTTGGCGTTTGCGGCGAGCTCCGCCACCTCATTGCTGGGGGTGATTGGAGCTGTTTGGCAAGCAGTGAAACTTCCGGCAGCCGAGGCTATGCGACCCGAACCGCCGGCAGAATTTAAGCCCTCCGTGCTTGAACGGCTTGGCTTACAACAGCTCGTATCATCAGCTTTCCTCATAGCTTTGCGCAATCTGGAGCGCAAACCCTGGCGTGCGTTCTTCACCGCGCTCGGGCTGGCGTTCGCTACTGGGATACCCATTGTTCCGGGTGCCGTGCGAGATGGCATTGCATATCTGATCGATTTTCAATGGGACCTGGCCCAACGGCAGGACGTAACGATTAGCCTCATCGAACCGGGTTCCTCGAACGCACTGAACGACATACGCAACCTTCCGGGGGTCCTGAGTGCCGAGCCGTTCCGGAGCGTAGCTGCGAGGCTTTGGCACGAACATCATGAGCGCCGAGTTGCCGTTACTGGGCTTCCCCAGGATGCACGCCTTAACCGGCTTCTCGATCAAGAGGGCAAACCGGTTGCGTTGCCACCCTCTGGACTACTGCTCTCCGCGAAACTCGCGGAGATCCTCGGCGTCACACCCGGTGACACCGTTCACGTCGAGGTCCAGGAAAGTACGCGCCCCACGTTCGATGCGGTAGTCGCCGGAACGATCACTGATTTTGCCGGAGTCGCCGCGTACATCGATATAGGCGCCCTCCGCCAGCTCATGCGCGAAGGCGGCACTGTCAGCGGTGCTCATCTTGCAGTCGACATGGCACAATGGGACGATCTCCTTGCCCAGGCAAAGAAGTCGCCCCGGATCGGCACTTTTACGATCACTCGAGACGCGCGTTCCAGCTTCGACAGAACCACGGGCGAAATGATGGGCACGGTGCAGGCCATCTACTTTTGCTTTGCTATCATTGTGGCTTTCGGCGTGGTTTACAATGGCGCGCGCATTGCCCTTTCAGAGCGCAGCCGCGATTTGGCTACGCTTCGGGTCGTGGGTTTTACCCACCGGGAAGTAGCGACCGTCTTGATTGGTGAGCTCGCTCTGCTTACTCTGTTGGCTATTCCCCCCGGTCTCTTTATTGGAAGCCAATTGGCAAGCGTAATCGTCCACGCTTCCGGCACCGAATCAGTGCGCCTGCCTCTGGTGCTCACTGCCCGGACTTATGCAACCGCGGCCTTAATCGTTTTTCTCTCGTCGGGCCTGTCATTCGCTGTCGTTAGCCACCGCATTCACAAGCTCGATCTCCTTGGCGTCTTGAAAGCCAGAGAATGATGAAAACAAAGACGTCCACTGTTTTTCAATCCCCTGCATCGCGTATCCGGCGTCGACCTCACGCCTGGCGAAAGGTTGTCCCCTACGTCATGGTAGCGGGACTCCTTGCCGCCATCGTGGCCGGATTCTGGCCAAAACCGATACGTGTTGAGGCCGCCGCGGTGACCCGAGGGCCGCTGATCGTATCCGTGTTCGAAGAGGGCAAGACACGGATCCGTCACCGTTACATTATCTCGCCGCCCGTTGCCGGGTTCCTCAACCGGGTAGAACTTCGGCCCGGCGCTCCCATTCAGCGTGGTAAAACGGTGCTCGCGGCCATCGAACCACAAATGTCTGGGTTCCTTGATGCTCGTGCCCTGGCCGAGGCTGAAGCGCACGTAAAAGCCGCTGAGGCAACCAAGATGCAGCGTCAGGCGGAGCTTGACCGCGCCGCAGCGGCCCTCGATCTGGCCAATAAAGATCTTAGCCGAATTGACGCCCTCCGGCGAACTGGAGCCATCGCCGTGCAGGAATGGGATGCGGCCGAAAATCGCGTGCAGATGCGCACACGCGAATTGCATGCGGCGGAGTTCGCCTTGCGAGTGGCTGATTTCGAAGTCACCCAGGCGCAAGCAGCACTGATGCAGGCCCGCCATCCGGAATCTGAAAAATCAGGGCCGCTTCAGATTCTTGCGCCGGTCGACGGATACGTTTTGAACCTCTATGAGGAGAGCGCCCGGGTTGTCACTCCCGGTCTGCCCATTATGGAGGTCGGTGACCCACAGGACCTCGAAGCTGAGATTGAGTTGCTTTCCAGCGACGCCGTGGGTGTGGCTCCAGGTGCGGATGTTTCCATTGAACATTGGGGCGGCGACTCGCCATTGCATGGACGCGTTAGCGTGGTTGAACCTGGAGCCTTTACGAAAATCTCGGCGCTGGGCGTCGAGGAACAACGCGTGAAGGTACGGGTCGACTTTTTGGATTCTGCGCCGCCTGGCCTCGGACTGGGAGACCGTTATCGCGTGGAGGCCCGTATTGGGACATGGCGCGGTGATAAGGTACTGCAGGTGCCGACAGGTGCACTGTTCCGACGGGGCAACGATTGGATGACGTTCGCGGTCAGGCAAGGCAAAGCGCGGCTTCGGAAAGTGGAGATCGCTCACAACAACGGTGTCGCCGCTGAGGTGCGCTCCGGCCTCTCCGAAGGCGATACCGTGATCATCCATCCGCCCGATACCGTTCACGATGCGGCCTCTATCTCAGCTAATCCCTGAACCACGCGGGGGCGTACAAAGACAGAACCCTCATCGTGAACGGAGCGCGGGAGCCGTCAAGAAAATCTAATCGTTTCCGTAGTCTCGGTATATTCGATCACGCGCTCGGCCGGATCTTGTCAAAGGACTCCACATTCATCCGGAAGAACTGTTCCAAAGTCTGCGGACCCGCTCCGGTTAGGCGTTCAATCGTTTCACTCACTCTGAAGCCACTCTCACCTTTCCTAATTCCAGAGGTTCGGAAAAAGCGCCACAGGCTGGAAAGATGCTCGACCGCATGGCGATTGACGCGATCTTTGACAGCTTCTATCCAGCGCTCATCAGGGATATCGACATACCGTATTGGGCGGTTGAGCACTGCGCTTAGAATGCTAACGATCTCGTTCACCGTAGGAGTCTCGCCCACCAGATCATAACGTTTCTGATCGGGCGCGTGGAGAGCCTTGAGTAAAGCGGCGGCCACGCGGGCGCAGTCTTCCGCAGCCACTAGCGGCATTACGGCATCGCCATCGCCCCATGGCAGGAAGATCGTATTCTGATCGGCAACGGTTCTCGCGATCAGTGCGCGGACATTCTCAAAGAAGGGGGGCGCATTCAAGTGTACAACGCCAACCTGCGCCCAATCGAAGATTTGATCGGCAAGTCGATGCTGCAGATTACGGAAGCTTGGGGCAACCGGGGTGTTCTGAAGCTGCGACATGTTGACCACCAATTCGGTATTGGCCTCGCGCGCGGCCATTGCGAAGATTGCGGTTGCTTCCAGCAGGCCGTCAGCGACAGGGTAAGTGAAATAAGCCCGCTTGATACCTTCCATAGCTTGGCGGACCGGCTGAGGATCCAGTAAATCGCCCGCTAAAACTTCGGCGCCAAGCTTTTGCAGACGCTCAGAACGCTCGTCGAGCTGGTGTACCAAGGCACGAACCGGGAGGCCGCTTTGCACGAGCAACTGCACAACTCGGTTACCGGTTGACCCCTGCTGTCCGCCGGCCGCGCCGGTTACTAGTATCGGTTTGGACATTGGCTTTCAACCTCCTTTCTGGAGAGTGATAGATCGATCGTCTGCAGCACCTCACCGCCTTCGCGGACGCGCACGCAACGCTTGTTGGGGACATCTGCGTACCATACGGCGTTTTCCGCGTCCAGGCTAATGCCGTCAGGGAAGCCGCCCTCTAGGTCGGCCCAAACCCGCCGGCTCGACAGGCTGCCGTCGAGTGCGATGTCGAAGGCCGTGAGCCTTTTGCCGTATGACTCCGCGAGAATCAGCGTCGCGTTGTCGGGCGTCACCACCATGCCATTGGGGAATGCGACACCATCTTCTACCCGCCGGGGCGAGCCATCAGGGGTGACCAAAGCGATGATCCCAGTGGCGAAGTCACCGCCTGGAAAGTCAAAGCCGATGTTGTTGATCTAGGCGTTGCCCCGACCGTCCACGACAATTTCATTCCAGGCGTGTTCAGAGAGACTGGTTAGGTGGGCATGGGTCACTAGCGACGCGTCGAGCTCCCTGCGCAGGAGGAACCCATTGCGCCCCGAGACGATGAGCAAGCGCCCATCGGGCAACCAGTCGATGCAAAAACGGAAATGACGGCATGCGGACGATGACTTCGCTCTTGCCGACGAGATCGACAGCAAATGAGCTCGTGCGCGCCCCAGTCTGAGAACCAAAGACGGTCGTCGTGCCAACGCGGCGATTCGCCAAGTAGGAGACCTACTCATTAGGGTTTGCACTTGTGACCCTCCACCTTTCGTTAATGAAGGACGAGTTGGCGAAGAGCAAGGTGAATTACAACTACACGATGCAGGATTTCCCCAGCGAGGAAGATTCCTCTAACGGCATCACAACCTCCTTAGGTCGCCCTTACCGATGTCGTCGCCGGCCAGTAGGGCTTGGTCGCGTCCGCGAACTCGTCGGTACCGTAACGATCGTGGTGGCGGACCCTTTCTATCGTGAATCCTCGTGAATCCCTGGTGGTCCTCGTCGCGGCCCTTGGGCACCATGTCAAGCATTACGTAGGTGCCGACGAGTTGCTCGACGCCGCGTCAGTAGGTGTAGAACACGTTCCCGCCGGCGTCCCTATTGAAGACGCTGATGCCAGCACGTGTTCCCAATCAGTCCCCTCCCGACTAGCGCCTAATTTCTGGCTCCAGAACTCGCGGCGGCCTAGTTGTTCCCAGAACTGACA
>Ga0306924_10003250_pt1 | contig 15581 bp, 17 predicted proteins | sample sta12Can44000111_FD_203756 | JGI IMG/M metagenome (GOLD analysis project Ga0306924, IMG submission 203756) | Lab enrichment of tropical soil microbial communities from Luquillo Experimental Forest, Puerto Rico - statanox.12C.anox.44.000.111 (v2)... | ecosystem: Environmental > Terrestrial >... | reverse complement strand
ACTATGTTCCTTGGCGCGGATACGATCAAACCACTCATGCGGCAGCTCGTCCCCGAGATCGAGTATGCGAGCCGGCCGCGCTTTTCGACCCTGTCGTACACCGGCTACAAAAAAGTGACCCGCCTACCGCCGCGCAGCGCAGTCGTCGCGTTCTCAATCTCGGACGTGTTCTCCCTCGCCGAGCTGATCCGCCGTCAGCGGGGCGGCACGGCGATCGTTCTCGGGGCGCTGAGCCCGCGGGCGCGTAACGCCCAGGTCGGCATGTTCCAGGCCGGCGAGGTCGATTATCTCGTGGCTACGGACGCCATCGGCATGGGTTTGAACATGGACCTCGACCACGTCGCCTTTGCGCGGACAGCCAAGTTCGATGGGCGCGGGCCGCGGCGGCTGACCCCGGCCGAGATCGCCCAGATCGCCGGCCGCGCCGGGCGGCACATGAGCGACGGCACCTTCGGTACGACCGCCGAGCAGAGTTTGCTCGATCCCGAAATCGTCGAGGCGATCGAAACACACCGGTTCGAACCGCTGACGCGTCTGAACTGGCGCAACAGTCGGCTGAGATTTGGATCGGTCGCCGCGTTGTTGAAGAGTCTTGACGAGCGGCCTTCGCTACCTGGTCTCGTTCAGGCCCGTGAGGCGGACGACCACCGCGCCTTGCAAGCCCTGGCGCGCAACCCGGAAATCGGCGAACTGGCTACCCACCCGGGCGCGGTCCGGCTCCTTTGGGACGTGTGCCAGATCCCCGATTTCCGCAAGATCATGAGCGAAAGCCACACTCGGCTGCTCGCTCATTGCTTCCTCCACCTCGCCGGACCCGAGGAGCGTCTCCCCACCGCATGGGTTGCGGGCCAAATGGCGAGCCTCGACCGCATCGACGGTGACATCGACACATTGATGGCCCGCATCGCCCATATCCGCACCTGGACCTACATCACCCATCGCGGCGACTGGGTCGAGAACGCGGCGCAGTGGCAGGAGCGCGCTCGCGGCATCGAGGATCGGCTTTCGGACGCGCTGCACGAAAGCATCACGCAACGCTTTGTCGACCGGCGGTCGGCCTTCCTTGTTCGCCAGCTGGCATCCGAAGGTGAGCCGCTGGCCGCGGTGTCTAAAGCGGGCGAGGTTCTCGTCGAGGGGACCTATGTCGGTCGCATCGACGGTTTGCGCTTTGTTCCCGATTCGGTCGATGGCGTCGAGGCGCGGATGCTGATTTCTGCGGCCAGCCGCGTGTTGCGCACCGAGATCGCCGCCCGCGTGCGGCTTCTCGCCGCTGATGTCGACACAGCGTTTGCAATAAGCGCCGGGGGTGACCTGCGTTGGCGCGGCGGGGTGGTCGGCCGTATGGTGGCCGGTGAGAACCTGGTGATACCCAGGGCGGAGCCAAGCACAGGGGATTTTATCGAGGGCGAGGCACGCGAGAAGGTGCGCCGTCGCCTGCAGGAATTTTTGCGCCACGAAATCGAGCGGCGACTAGGGCCGCTTTTTGCCGCCCAGGCATTGCCGCTCGGCGGTGTCGGGCGGGGGCTCGTCTACCAGCTGGTGGGCGCGCTTGGATGCTTGCCGGCGCTCGACGTCGCCGGCCAAGTCGCCGCCCTGGAACCGGCGGACCGCAAAGCCTTGGGCCGGGTCGGCGCCCGCTTCGGCACCGAAAGTGTCTATGTGGAGCCGTTATTGCGCGCCGATGCGATGCGCTTTCAGGCGCTTCTCTGGGCGATTCATTGCGGGCGGCCAATACCTCCGCCAGTCTCCGCGCGCCGTTTTGCCAAGCCGATCGAGATCGACCCTTCACTGCCGACATCGTTCTATGCCGCGATCGGACTTCGTGTCCTCGACGGTTTGGCCATGCGACCTGACCGGTTGGAGCGATTTGCCGCCGCGGCGCGTCGTCTGGCGCGCGGCGGTCCTTTTATCGCGGGGCCGGAGCTTGCGGCGATTGGCGGCGTCGAACCCACGGCGCTCCGCAGGCTGCTTGCGGCGCTCGGGTACCGGGCCGTGGTTACAGGAGGCGAGGAGACCTTCATACCGAGTGCCCGACGCCGACGCGCAATGGACAAAGACCACCGCCGGCGAACGCCGGCAGAGGAAGAACATCCTTTTGCCAAGTTGCGGAAGCTGAAGTTCGCGTGAACGGCCGACGCCTCGACCAATGGCTCTGGTTCGCGCGCCTCGTCAAGAGCCGCTCTCGTGGGGCGCGTCTTTGCGTGGCAGGTGCCGTCGCGGTAAACGGAATGACTGTCACAAAAGTCAACCACATTCTGCGGACCGGCGAGAGGGTCACGGTGCAGCAGGGAGCCTTCTGCCGCACCGTTAGAGTGCTGGGGCTCGGCGAGCGTCGCGGCCCGGCGGCCGAGGCCCGCCTCTTATACGAGGAGATCGCGCCTCCGGTTCATCAGTCCGAGCTGGTGCCGGCCTGGGCGCCGCTGCTGCTAAGTGATGACGAGCCGCATGATGATCTTCGCTGAACAGCGATCATCGCAATCGATTTCCCAGCATAGTCCGCTTTGAAACTTGTGGATGCGCGGGCCAAACCCCGCCAAACAGCGAGACGTTTACCTTCCCGCTTAACGAGACGTTTACGGCTGGTATGTAACGTGCTGCCGCGAATTCCGGAATCAATGCGGAGAACGTCCCGATGCGGCGCGAGATCTCTGGCGACACGCGAGGAGGCATCAGTATCTTGAGCGCGCTGGCGATCACCGGTGTGATCGGCTTTGCCGCGTTGGCGCTCGAATACGGTTATGGCTTGTTGCAGCAGGTCGAGAACCAGAGGGTAGCCGATCTCGCCGCATACAGTGGCGCGCTGGTTTACAACTCGACCAGCTCGACCTCCTCTACCAACAGCGCTGTCGGCAAGATGGCATCGCTCAACGGCCTGACCAGCTCCGCCGCAAGTTCTTCGCTGATCAGTTCTCCGTCCGGAGACGGCAATCAAGCCGTACAGGCCACGGTGACGACGAGCGCTCCGCTGCTTCTGGCGCGGGTGCTGACAACCAACACCACAATGCCGGTGGCCGCCACCGCCTATGCCGAAATCAACGCGAACGCACCAGGTTGCGTCATCGCGCTGAGCGGCAGCGGCAGCGGCATTTCGCTCAGCGGCACCGGAAGCATCACCGCCAATAATTGCCAGGTCGAATCGAACACTACGATCTGCGCCAATAGCGGTGCCAATCCCAGCGATAGCATCACTACCAAATACCTTTCCTATGGCTCCGGAACCAATCCCGCATCGAGCAATTGCACGATTTCACCGCCATCGGGAACCTCATCGGTGCATATCAGCAAGGCCACGGCCTCCGATCCGCTCGCGGGCAATAGCGAGGTCAGCGGCGCCACCGGCCGCATCAGTACAGTCGCAAACATGGCGTCGCCGAGCAGCCCGTCGGGGGTTCCCACTGGGACGTCAGTAACGTTCAAGAATACCCCACGCTACCGTCAGGCTGTAGCACGACCAACACGAGTTCTCCTTACACCGTCACCTGCACTGGTACCGGTCCTTTTAATTTTGGCTCCTTCACCAACAGTAATTCCTCAGTCACCATCAACAATACCTCGTCCGGCGCGACCTACAATTTCAGCGGGCTGGTCGACAGCGGCACAGGAAACAGCTTGACCTTTAACGGTGGTAGCAACGCCATATACAATATGGCACAGGGCATCTATGTCCATGGCAGTGCGACGATGACCTTTGGCACTGGTAGCACAACATGGGCCCAAATTCGTCCTGCAGCAGCAGTAATACCAGTATTTGCAATAAGGGAACGAGTCTGACCTTTAACGGCCCAAATATCTTCGTGCTGGCCGGCGGTATCTATAATGGGGGCGGCTCGTCTATGGCTCTGGGGAGCGGCAGCAGCAGCAACAGCTACAATATCGGGGCAGCGGGCGACGGCAATTCGATCAATGCCAGTACCAGCCAGATTATGACCTTTGGCGACGCGACCGGTAGCGGGGACCTATTCCGAACAGGTGGCAACATCACCAGTGGCGGCGGGAGCTGCCTCGCGCTCCCGGCTGCCGCTGAGCACGACATCAAAGGCAACATCAGTGGCGCCGGCGGCGTAGTCCTCGGCGCCGGGATCTACACGGTGACCGGTTACGTCAATTTTGGTGGCGGCGGCGGCGACGTCTCGAACTGTCCGACAAGCGGCACAACAACGGGACTGAGCGGATCTGGCGTGACGCTCGTCGCCGCCGCCAGTAGCGGCGGCGTGACGTGCGGTTCGATAACATCGGCATTCTGCCTAGGTTCTGGCTATTCTACGGTAACGTTGACCGCGCCGAGTTCGGGTAGCACCGCTGGGCTCGCGGTGATCGGCCCCCAATCGTCTAGCAACACTGCCGGAGCTGGGTTCACCAACGGAGCGGCGAACACAACGATCTCCGGCGCCTTCTACTTTCCTAATGGTCCAATTTATATGAGCGGCGCTGCCACCTTGCATGATACCGTGGATGCGAGCGCGTGCCTCGAGCTTATCGGTTCGACGGTAACCGCGACCGCAGGCACGGCGGCCGGCTCGACATGTGCCGGCTTGGGCAGCGGCAGCACCGGGACGACGATCGGCCTGGTAAAATGAACCTGCCGAGGCGCGCATCGCGGATCCTGGCGGCGAGCGAAAACGCCGGCGTCGCCGCGGTCGAATTCGCCATCTGCGCGACTGTTTTACTGACGATCCTCGCCGGGACGGTCGATATCGGCTTGCTGCTCTATACCGATTTCCAGCTCGATACCGCGGTGAATGCCGGGGCGCAATACGCAGTAAACAACGCTGCAATGGTCGGCAGTGGCCCCAGCACACTCAACACAGAGATTTCGAATATTGTTAACAATTTGAACGGCACGAGTTGGGCGACCAGCACGGTCAATGTGAACAACAGCAACGACACTACAGGTTGTTATTGTCCGAGCGGATCGCCCGGAAGCTGGAGCTGGGGAACTACTGTGACTTGCGGCAGCAGCTGTACCGGCGGCGGTATCGGCGGCCAGTTCGTGACGATCACGGCTAACCGCAGCGTGTCGCCACTATTCCCGACTTTCGGCTTTGTCCAGAATGGCACGATCAGCCGCAGCGTGTTGGTTGAGACGCAATGAGGGACCGAACGGCAGCATCTTTCGCAATGAACTGCGGCGGCAGCGCTGTCATCGAGTTCGCGCTGCTGGCGCCGGTCTTTCTGATGCTTCTGTTCGGAAGCATCGAATTCGGCCGGCTGCTGTGGACGCAGCAGGCATTGCAGCAGGTGGCAATCGCCGGCGCGCGATGCATGGCGGTGGCTCAGGGTGCAATCCAGAGCAGCACGTGCGCCTCCGGCGGCAGCTACAGCGCCGCGAGCACGAAGAGCTATATCGAAACCACTGCGAGCGGCTGGGGGATATCGGTCCAAGACGCCGACGTAACGCTCGACAACACCGCCACCTGCGGCGGCGTCACCGGTTTTTCTCAGGTGACGATCACAAACAACTTCAACACTCCCGTGCCGCAAATTGTCCTGCTGGCGGCGGGAGGAACGTCGCTGACCGCGACCGCATGCTACCCCAACAACCCGTTTTGACATAGGCGCTGCCTCTAATCCCGAGCAGGCCCAGCACTAACCCGCTTTCCGAGTTTCCGGCGGGAGCCAATTGAGCGCGGGGACAGCGCAAGGATTTTTCCAGACGCGGCGTCGCGACGGTCAGTCATTCTCGACGACCATATAATTGCCATATTAGCATGGTATCCGGCGACTAGAATTGCGATTCCGGTGCAAGGGCGATGCCGCCACCTGCAGATTCCCTGCAAAAACAGGAGGAGGTGGGCTTTCCGCCAGGTCATCGCGATCGGGTCGGAATGGGTGGTGAGCTTGTCGCGTTGTCAGCGAAAGGGCGTCAGGTTTACCTTCGAGCCTAGACTGGGTTGTATAGCCGTTTCGCTGCCATCGGCGAAGCCTCGGGAAGCACCTTTGACGAGCCGAGAAGGAGGGCAGGCCGATTTCGCGTCTCGCTGCCTATACCGGTGCCCGGGCGGTAATTACGGGCGGCCTGGGGCTCATTGGTTCGGCCATCGCCCGGCGCCTCGTCGCGCTCGGCGCCGAAGTTCTGCTGATCGACAGCATGGTACCCGAATATGGTGGCAACTTCGCCAATATCGCCGAGATACGCGACCGGGTGACGGTCAACATCGCCGATCTTCGCGGCGGGTATGCCTGCCGCACCTGCTCGCCGGCCGGGATTTCCTGTTCAACCTGGCGGCGCAGACCAGCCACCTCGATTCGATGTCCGCTCCCGAGGACGATTTAGCCATCAACTGCACGGCGCAATTGCAGCTCTTGGAAGCTTGCCGCGCGGTAAATCCCGGGATCGCGATCGTGCACGCGGGGACGCGGCAGATCTATGGCCGGCCCGAATACCTCCCGGTTGACGAGCGTCATCCATTGCGGCCCGTCGACGTGAATGGGGTCAACAAAATGGCGGGTGAAGCGTATCACCTGATGTATTGCGATGTCTACGGCATCAAAACACGCTCTCTCCGGCTGACCAACATCTACGGGCCGGGAATGCGCATCAAAGATGCCCGCCAGACCTTCCTTGGTATCTGGCTGCGCCGGGTCGTCGAGGAAGAACCATTCGAGGTGTGGGGTGGCGAGCAGCGCCGCGATCTACTCTATGTCGACGATGCTGCCGAAGCCTTCCTCTACGCCGGGCTCACGCCGGAGACCGAGGGGCTGGCGCTAAATGTGGGGGGCGGGGACTCGATCAGCCTGGCTGCCCTCGCAGAAGCTGTCGTCAAAGCGAACGACGGCGGGAAATACGAGATTCGAGAGTTCCCACCGGAGCGCAAGCGCATCGATGTGGGCGATTTCCTGATCGAGGATCGCTGTTTCCGAACCCTGTCCGGCTGGCGGCCGCGCGTAGGCATTGCCGAGGGACTGCGCCATTCCCTCGACTATTACCGCCGACATCTGGCAAGCTACATTTGAACGCACATGCCCATTGACCGCCCTGTGCTCGCCATACCGCAGGCGGACCCTCGAGCCGCCTATCTCGCGCAACGAAGCGCAATCGATGCCGCCATCGCCCGCGTTCTCGAAAGCGGCTCCTATATTCTCGGTAGAGAAGTCGAGGCATTCGAGGCCGCCTTTGCGACATTTCTCAGGGTGGCGAACGCCATCGGCGTCGCCAGCGGGACGGATGCTATCGAGATCGCATTGCGTGCGTGCGGCATCGGCTTGGGAGATCTTGTCTTTACCGTCTCCCATACCGCAGTCGCGACGATAGCAGCGATCGAGCGGGCCGGTGCGACGCCGGTGCTGGTCGATGTGGAGCCGGGTACCTACACGATGGCGCCTCGCGAACTCTCGCGCGTCTTGCGGACGCCGCCGAGTGGCCGACCAGCTGCGGTTCTGCCAGTGCACATTTACGGACAGCCCGCGGAATTATCGGCTCTCGCCGACATTGCGCGGGCGTACGGGTTACGTCTGATCGAAGATTGCGCCCAGAGCCACGGCGCGCTTTATCACGGCGCAGCCGCGGGATCTTTCGGCGACCTCGCATGCTTCAGCTTTTACCCGACCAAAAATCTCGGTGCGTTGGGCGATGGCGGCATGGTGGTCACGAACGATTCCGCTCTCGCAACGGCACTGCGGGAGATCCGGGAATACGGCTGGCGCGAGCGCTATGTCAGCGCGCGCAATGGCATAAATTCGCGTCTCGACCCCATCCAGGCGGCAATCCTCGGTATCAAGCTCCGTTCTCTGACCGCCGATAATGCCAGACGGCAAGCCATCGCAGACCGTTACGATGCGGGTCTCAGCGGATTGCCGCTAACGGTTCCGACACGCCGGGCCCAGGCGACACATGTATTTCATCAATACGTGATCCGATTTGCCGCGCGCGACGCATTGCGGGAGGTATTGCATGCTGCAGATATCGCCAGCGGCATCCATTATCCCGTTCCCGTACATCAGCAACCGGCCTATGCCGGTCGTCTCGCGTGCGGGCCGTCCGGACTCGGCGTAACGGAGCGCGCGGCACCGCAAATTCTGAGCCTGCCGATTTTTCCGCAGCTTTCAGATGAGGCAGCGGACCGGGTTATCGCCGCGATACGCCGTTTTATGCATCAAGCGAAGCGTCAATGCTGATGAATCAGCAGCACGCCGCTGCCGATCAGTACGATGCCTGCCAACTGCGGCCAGCCGAGAGGCTCGTTCCACAGTATATGGGCGAGCACCGCGACCACCGCATAGCTCGCCCCAGCCGACGGGAAGGCGATCGAGACGGGAATTCTTTTGAGAGCCAGTATATAGCAAAGGGCAGCCACGATATAGATTGCCAGTCCGATTATCGTCAGTGGATTTAGAAACTGGGCGGTGACGGTTGCTGAGCCTTCGGCCGCCGCTTTCAATGCGATTTGCCCCGCTATGCCGAGCGTTATGGCCGCCACGAGACTTGCATAATAGAGCGACATTATTTCCCCGCGCTCTCCACGAGCCGCACTGGCGGTCCCGCGTCGGCGATGGCTGAGGAATGGCTGCGACGCACGTCCTTAATCACTGATTGAGGTTTTCTATTGGTCGTCAGATAGAGCCGGCCGAGATACTCGCCGACGATGCCCAATATCAACAGCTGCACTCCAGAGAGTAGCAGCAGAGCCGCCATCAACGAGGCCCAACCGGCCGGTGGGGAAGAGGTTAGTGCCTCGGCGATAACCATCGCGGTGGCGATCCCGCCCATTGCGCTTAGCAGAAATCCAGTGATCGTGCTGATGCGTAGTGGCATCACCGAAAAATTGACGAACATGCTCATCCAAAGCCTCAGCAGCCGACGCATTGTATAGTTGCTGCTCCCCGTCTCGCGCGGTAGATGGCGCACTACCAGTCGCTCAATGTCATGAGTCGTTTGGAAGATCAGCCCGTCAACATAGGGGAAGGGCCCCTCGTAGCGAGTGATCTCGTGAACGATAAAGTCAGTCATGCAGCGGAAACTGGAAAGATAAAGGTTTTTCGGTTTTTCGAGCACGAAATTGGCGACCAGATTGGCGAAACGGCTCGCAATGTTTCGCCAAATCGCATGTTGCTTTTCATCATAGCAGGTGTAGACGACCTGCTTTCCGCTGGCCTGGGCGAAGGCAAGAAGTCGCACGACCTCCTCGGGCGGGTTCTGTAAATCGTCGTCCATCGTGATCACGTGCGCGCCGCTTGCGTGTCGCAGACCCGCCATTACGGCGTTGTGCTCACCATAGTTTCGCGCAAGATTGATTAATGTAGTCGGCACAGACGCGCTCCCGACGAGAGCGCAGCATATCTGGAGACTGTTGTCGGGACTGCCGTCGTTGACGAGTATTATCTCGTGTCCGCCTTCGATCGGCAGCTTTTCCAATGCGCGTACAAGCTCACCGATACTGCCGGATCCGTTAAAGACCGGGATCACGATTGAGAGCGCAATAGAGGGCGCGGCATCCTTCGAGATTACCCGCTCTCGTTCAGTCACGTCCGCCTCCCTTTACAGCGACGGCGAGTATCGAGCCGCCAAAGGGTAATCTGAGGCCGCTCCGCATTAGCGCCGATTCAATCGCAATGGCGGCCCGGCAGGGTATCTCCACCGATCGAGGGTATGGTCTGACATCGCTGACCGCATTATGAGCTTGGTCGCCAAGCTTGCGCGTGATGATCATCAGCGGCAGCAGCACCATGTTCCAGTAGGAGATGTACACCGGATGGAACCCAACCGCTTTCAGCAAACGGCGAAGGCCCGTTGCGGTGTAGCGGCGAATATTGCTCACCGCGGCGTCATGCCGCGACAGCAGCCAACGATAAGCCGGTAGATTGAGAAAAAGCCAGCCGTTCTGCGCTAAGCAGCGATGGAAGTGGCCCAGGGCCCGGTGTTCATCTACCCCTTCGTGGCATAAAACGTCGGCGCTGAAGATGGCGCCGAGAGCCGCGTCGGCGAACGGCAAGTCGTTGACCGAGCCGGCACATACTGGTTGGGCGCTCTTGATTGCCGCACGTGTACAGGCCCGGACATCGAGATCTAGGCCAATTACCGGCTTCTCCCAGTACACTCTCGCCAATTGCGAAAGAAAGCCTCCCGTCCCACAACCGGCATCCAGAATGGGAAAGTCAAGTTTATCGAGCGCTGCTCGCCGGGCCGCCATGAGCAGGTTGGCGTGCATCCCGGCGAACCACCACATCCGGTCTTCAACCCGGTCGAGCTTGTCGTGCTCGGAGGAATTCACTCGAGCGCGTTCTGTTCCGGCCCAGAGAGCGAGTCCCGGGGTGCTGCCGTTCCGTGGATCGGCCTCGAGGGCGAAATCGCCGATGCTTGCCTGGCCGTCCGCCGTTCCGCGACCAGCTTACGCCGATCCAACACCAGAGAGAGGAGGGCACCCATTCTCTCGACCCGATACACTTGCCGGCCGGGCAGTGATCGTTCGCAATTGTCCTTCGTGAACGCGATAAAAAAATCGGCCTGGGCGCGGTCGCGAACGAGCCGGAAATTCGGCAGTAAAAAATACCCCGCGGAGATCGGCGGTCCGCACACCCCGACTGTGAATTCGTGCTCCTCGAAATCCGCGCCGTACTCGCTGCGTAAGTAGTCTTCAAGCCCTTGCACCGCCTCGGCGTACGAATTAGCCCAATAATCGAGCTTGAATTTGTGTTGGGCTCCCTCGACCCCGCCGACAAAGGCGTTGTAGTAAACGTATTGGTCGGGATGCAGCATCGCCATGATCGAAATATGCGCGCAGCCATAAAGAGCGAGCGCGCCCCAAATTGCCTGTCGATAGGGGAAACGCGCCAACCAAGCGAGACTGCGATCGGCCACAATGGCCGCCGCAACGGCGATCAAGGGCAATATGAAGATGAAATGGCGCATGCCATCGAACAACACAGCCCTGATCGCTATCGCATATGCGACCGGAAAGACGATCCCAAGGCCGAGGAGAAAGCTTTTGAGAATATCCTCCCGGGCGAAGCGAAAACCGCTGCGCCACAAAGTGACAACGGCTGCGAGGGGAGCGCAAATCAACAAGACGAGAACGAGTTCGGGCAGCGCCAGGGCGATGTAAGTTGGAAGATAGGTCCACGGCAGGTCGCTCGCTGGGACAAACTGCCCGTCGAACAGCGTGTAAAACGGGAAAGTTTGATGAGAAAAAAAAGCGAGGGCACGCAGCGGATTCTCGATGGGGTCGGTCTGCGCCCACGGCCAGAACAGCAACGTTACCGGATAGGCGATGCCGACGATCGGCAGAATAACTCGCCAGAAACTCGACGAGGCCGTGACGGCCAACACACCGATGCGCCTGGCGGCAAGCGCTTGCCAAATCCCATCTAGCGCGAGCAGCAGGCTCAAATAGCCGATCAGCAGTAGACCGCCGATCCGCACACCCATTGTCATGCCGATCGCCGTTCCGAGCTTTGCCAATGTCGCAAAGTCCGGTCGGGGCAGCGTCGGCACGATTCGCACCATGTAATAGGTGCTCCACACCATCCCGACGGCGAATGGTATGTCCTTTGGGTTATTGAACATCTGCCCGTAATAGTTCGGCGTCAAAATCAGCAGCAGAGTTGCAATGAACCCGGCGCGGGGGCCAGCCATCGCGCAACCCAGCTTCCAACAGCCGATCAGCCCGAGGATTCCAACCAGACCGTTCAGTAGATGCCGCGTCTCATAGACGCCCATCGGCGAGGCACGATTCAGTGCTGCCGCCATCATGTCAAACACGGCACCGTAGTTATAGAGATCCCGCCAGTGCAGGGCGGTTTTGTCGCCGAATAAAGAAAGGTAATAGTCGAGAACGAAATTACCGTACCAATTGTGGCTATCCTCGTCCCAGGTGACCCCGTAGTCGCGAAACGTAGCCAGAACCAAAGCGACGCCGGCCAACACAACACCGAAAGCAAACCGGTCCCACCATATTGCCGCGGCCGCCCGCTGAAACAACAGCGCGTTGTCGGCGAACCCCATCGTGGGGATGGGGTTAACAGCGGACCTGGTTGTCAAGACGGCCATGCTCTGGTTCGCGGCGAGGTGTCGCCGTGCCGTCGTCCCTCGCATAACGGGAACTCTTTCGGATCACGCTCGTCACGTGGTATCTCTGCTGCTCCCCCGGAGGGCGGGCATCTGAACGTCAGCAGGCTCAACTGTCAACCCATGGGCCGACGGATTTACAGACCGCAATCCGCTAGCAACGCGGCAAGAACGCGATCTGGCGCGAAATATTCCCTGGCCAATTCACGTGCGGCCCGGCTGTTACCCGAATAGTCCGAAGCGATCGCATCGATGCCGGCGAGTGCCTCCTCATGATTGGAATATTCAAACAAGCCGGCCCCGACTGGACAAAATTTACTGAAACCCGTGCGCATGGTTATCACCGGGCGGCCGGCCGCGAGGTAGCAGACGCTCCGATCGCTGAACCAACCGCTGCTCGGCCGAACATAAATATCCTTCGCTACCGTGAGTTCGCCACGTGAGCCGACAATGAAATCGCGATAGGACGCCATATCGGCGGAAATCGGGCGAGGATCGACAAGGCCCCAACCGGCGGCCGTCACGACCCCGCGTACCCCGTCATCCGGCGGCAGCATAGCCATGCGAAAGCAGACTTCCCGCCGATGCCTCGGCAAATCCAGAAATCGGAGAAAATTCACGTGCTTCGACCAGACGTAGCTCGATCCGCCGTATTCGATATTCTTGCCCTTGTTCTCCCAAGTCGCGATGGTCGTGAAACAAGACGGTGCGTCATGCGGCTCCGGCCACAGAGCGAGGTCGACGGGCGGTCGGGTCGGACGCCATGCAACACCGCATAGCGGCACCGGACAATCCTCGGAACCGAGGTTCTCACCATAGGTGAAAAAATGAGTGTGCGCGTCCAGATAGGCGCGCGAAGCACGGTCGGCTGTCGCATATTTGATTTGCTCGTACACCGGGTCTGTGTCGACCATGATTCGGACAGGGCAGGCGAGGTGCTCATCCCGCAGTCGTGTCGCGCCGCAGAGGTTGATCAGAGCGGCTGCCCGCCTAAAAAGGTCGCGTACTTGGTTGTGCGAAAGGCCGTAACGCACGTCGTGAATGGCGTCCCAGTAGGACCAGCGCCGCCCGAAGCCGTACTCCTCCATTGCCCGCTGCAAACATTGAACGTTGTAGTCACATTCCATGACGACGCTATTCGCACGGGGGTCGAAGGGATTCGCTCCGCCGTCCTCAATATACCAGCAGCGGTATCCCAGCTGTTCAAGCCCAACCAGATAGTGGATCGCCTGCCAAGAGATGCCGGCTAGCGGCATCTGACCGGCGAAATGAAGAACGATGATGTCACCGCGTTTTTTCACGTTGTTTCCGCAAGCAGTTTCGAATAGCTGGCTAATAACGGCCAGCCCGCTGTGTGATTTCCATCCTGGACGCCCAACATATGAGAGTGTGCGAGAAAACCCCAAATCGGCTGGGGTTGCCCTGACGCGACCCGCATGCTAGGCAAAGTGATGATCGAGGGCATCCGGGCGTGGATCAACGGAAGTTGGACGGATAGCCAGGACAAGCCCGGCGGTCGACAGGATGGTCTAAAGCTTGCGCTGAGCGCTCTTCTCATCGAAGCAGCGAATTGCGATGACCGGTTTGACCAGGCAGAACGTGGGGTCATCGCCCGGTTGTTGGAACATCGTTTTGGCCTGTCCAGGTCCGAGGCAGATCAGCTGCTGGCCGCCGGCGAGATAGCGGCATCGGAGGCGGCCGAGCTATTCCACTTCACCCGGATTATCAACAAGCGGCTGTCCTCTGCGGAGCGGGTGGAGCTGATCGAGATGATGTGGGAGGTTGCATACGCGGACGGGGCACTCGATGAATACGAGGATAGTCTGCTGCGCCGCGTCGGTGGGCTGATATACGTGCCCGACCGCGAGCGCGGGACGGCGCGCCAGCGCGTGCTGAAACGGCTGGGCCTCGACCAGGCGACCTGATCCACTCGGAGATGAGGGCGCCCGAAGTTCAGGAGAAGAATCGAAGACCATGACCTATGTCGTCACAGAAGCTTGCATCCGTTGCAAATACATGGATTGCGTGGAAGTTTGCCCCGTCGACTGCTTCTACGAGGGCGAAAACATGTTGGTGATCCACCCGGACGAGTGCATCGATTGCGGGGTGTGCGAGCCGGAGTGCCCGGTCGAAGCGATTATTCCTGACAGCGAGCCCCCGGCTGAGCGATGGCTCGAGCTCAACCGCGAATTCGCCGCAGCTTGGCCCAATATCACGCGAAAGAAGCCTCCTCCTGCCGATGCCGATGAATTCAAGGATGCCGCTGAGAAGTATGAAAAGTACTTTAGCCCCAAGGGCGGAGGGAATTGAATGGGCCGAAGCGCCGGTAAGACCGGGGCAGTCGCGGGTTTGCGTGGGGGATGTGCGACCACCGGCTGGCGTCGGTTACCTTTTTCATGATATTAAGGAGTTGGTGCTGTTGCCTGTCGACCATGTGTGCCGCGCGCACGACCGAGACGCGGCGGTGACCGTCGGCCAATCTAGCGACCAACTGAAGCGTCCCGGCAGCGCCAAGTGGGTCGATTGTGAGAGACGGATATGAATTCCGAGAAGCCTCCCTTCGCCACCGGCGATCTGGTCGTCTATCCGAGCCACGGTGTCGGCAAGATCGTCGGCGTTGAGACGCAGGAAATCGCCGGGCATACGCTCAATGTGTTTGTGGTGCATTTCGACAAGGATCGCATGACCCTGCGCGTGCCGCTCGCCAAGGCGAAGGTATCCGGTCTGCGACGGCTGTCGAGCCATAAGGAAATGGACGCTGCTCTTGCAAAGTTGCGCGGGCGCTCACGTGCCAAGCGGACGATGTGGAGCCGCCGCGCTCAGGAATACCAAGCTAAGATTGCCTCCGGCGACCCTGGCTCGATCGCCGAAGTGGTTCGCGACCTTTACCGTAACACGGGCCAGCCGGAGCAATCCTACAGCGAGCGGCAGATCTACCAGGCGGCTCTCGACCGGCTGGTGCGGGAGTTTGCGGCCGTCGAACGCATCGACGAAACCACCGCAACCCAGCGGGTAGAGCAGCTGCTGACCGCCTAAACGTCGGAGCTAATGAAAGGAGGGCCGCGTCCGGGCCGAGCGACAGCGGGCATCGACGCCGGACGGCCGGTTTGCTGGCCCGCCTCAAAGCTGCCGTAACGCTGCAATGTTCTCTGTGTCTCCACCCCTCCTGGGGACAGAGTGTTGACCCGGATGTTTTGTTTAGCGCGGCCGATCGCCATCACCTTGGCGAGTTGGATCGGTGCGCCTTTGGTCGCGCAATAGGCGGCGCGGCCTGCGCTTCCGACGCGACCGAGCCGCGAGGCGATAAAGACGATCGAGCCGCCGCCACCCTCGATCATGCAGGGCAGCGCCGCGCGGCTCAATAGGAACGAGCCGGTGAGGTTCACCGCCAAGACGCGCTCCCAATCGGCAAGGCTCGTCTCTAGGACGGTACCGCTCGGATCGTAAGGAGCGGCGTCGCTTACCAGAATGTCGAGCCGACCAAATGCCTAATGGGCAGCTTCGGCCGCGACCCTGACATCCGGTTCTTTGGCAACGTCGCACGTCCGGGCGATTGCCGCGCGCCGGCATTTGACACGAG
>Ga0306924_10003249_pt1 | contig 15581 bp, 13 predicted proteins | sample sta12Can44000111_FD_203756 | JGI IMG/M metagenome (GOLD analysis project Ga0306924, IMG submission 203756) | Lab enrichment of tropical soil microbial communities from Luquillo Experimental Forest, Puerto Rico - statanox.12C.anox.44.000.111 (v2)... | ecosystem: Environmental > Terrestrial >... | reverse complement strand
GTGAAGTCCCGGCCGAACGGGTTGTAGTAGCTGTCCTTCGAGACGGTCACGTCGAGGCCGCCGGCGCCGATGATGAGCGGCTCGGGCGCGAGCTGGTAGGCGGACTCGCGGTGCGTGAACGTCCCCTCGAAGAACGCCTTCGTCGGCACGGAGTCGCTGAGCTTCAGCTCACCGCTCGTGAACATGTTGACGCGTCGGTTGGGGGTGACGTTGTAGTTCGAAGGCTGGAAGTTGTAGAGGTCGCCGTCCGGAGGCAGCGCGTTCGCGTGGAAGGAGCGGAAGCAGGCGATGTTCGGCTTGCCGTAGGCGTCCTTCGCGCAGCCAGGCAGCGTCCCGTCGTAGGTGACCGAGCCGGTCGTCTGGCCCGGGATGAGGTTGGGCGCGATGATGCGGCCGTTCGGGACGCGCGAGCTGCCGATCTTGGTGACGTTGCCGTTCCAGTCGTAGTCGGTCTGGAACTGGCTCCAGGTCCGGTCGCCGGCGTAGACCGGCTGCTGGTCGAAGAAGCCGCCCGAGAACATGAACGAGCCGCGGTCGCTCGCCACGCCGGCGGTGACGTTGAGGTCGACGGTGTTGCCGTCGCCGTGCGTCGAGACGCCCTCGTAGGCGTTCGCCTCGAGCCCGTCGAAGGACCTGCGCGTGATGATGTTCACCACGCCCGCGATGGCGTCGGAGCCGTATACCGAGGAGGCGCCGTCCTTCAGCACCTCGATGCGCTCGACGGCCGCGATCGGGATGGTGTTGATGTCGACGCCGTTACCGGTGACGGCGCCGGTGCCGGTCGAGACCATGCGGCGCCCGTTGAGGAGCACCAGGGTGCGCTGGCTGCTGGTCGCGTTGTCGAGGCCGCGCAGGTTGACGCGGCTGGCGCCCGAGCCGCCGTTGTTCACCTGCGTGTTGAGCGCGGCCCCCTGCTCAGGGAGGCTCTGCAGGAAGTCGCCCAGCGAGGTCTTTCCGGAGGCCTGGATCTGCTCCTTGCTCAGCACGGCCACCGGGGCGGGCGTGGTCAGGTCCTTGCGGCGGATGCGAGACCCGGTGACGACGATCTCCTCGCCGAACTGCTTGGAGCCGCGCTTGCCGGCGCCGGGCGCCGCCGCCGTCTCTTCGGCGGGAGGCTGCACCACCTCGGCTGCGGGGGGCTGGACGGCCTCACTGGGAGCGGTCGGGGCGTTCGGCTGGGCGGGGGTGGTGCTGGGCGATGACGGCTGGGGCGCGGGCTGCGCCGGCGGTGCCTGGTTCGAATCCTGGGCGAACGCCGCCCCGGAAGTTCCCGCCAGTGCGCCCGCGGCGACGGCCGCCGCCAGGAGTTTGCGTCTCAGCGACATAGCGCCTCCTCAAGTAGTTGATTCCCGGCACACAAATCACGATGGAGCGGCTCATCGGTCCCGAGCGCGCTGCATCGATTGATTCGATCCCGACACATTTCCGCAAAGATCAGCGTTTCTAGGCGTGCGGGTAGGCGAATGTCAAGAAAGAGAGTGCCGCGAAAGGACGGGGCCGGACGGCGAATTGCAAATGGGGAAAAGTGCCGGTGCCCAATCGATTGCGGAAGCATGGGCTTTGGCGCGAAAGTTCGAGGGGTTGCGCCGTGAGGCGAGGTCCTCGGTCGGCCGCGGACGCGCGCGTGGTCCCGATTGGGGCGGGGTTGAAACGACCGCTTGGTTCACTTGGCGTGTGGTTCGCCGGTCATCTTCGGAGACCGCATCGAGCCATCGCGCGACGCTGGCTTTCGGTGTGCTCCGAGGCGTCCGCCAGCGGCCGAGGGACCGGCCCAGCGCCTTGCCCGGTCCCGGTTGACAAAGCGAGCCACCGGATACTAGAGAGGCCGGTCCGGGACTGATTTTGGCGTCAACCGGAGATCGAGACATCCCGTGTTCGATGAAGTGACCAAGAGGGAAGGCGGCAAGCGGGCCGCGAAGCGCGGGGTGTGGATCCTCGGCTCGTCCGCCGCGCAGACCGCCCTCGTGGTGGGCCTCGTCGCCGCCTCGACCGCGCTTGCGAAGAAGGCCGCCGACGAGAAGCTGGTCGAGGTGAAGTTCCTCAAGCAGGCCGCCCCGACGCCTCCCGCCCCTCCTCCCCCGCCGCCGGCGCCCAAGCGGAAGGTCGTCCAGCAGAAGCCCAAGACGGAGCAGAAGCCGCGGCCGGCGATGATGCAGCCGAAGGAGATGCCGCAGGAGCTCAAGCTCCCCGATCCGAACGAGCCGCCCGAGGAGGAGTCCTCCGACGAGGGCGTCGAGGGCGGCGTGGTCGGCGGCGTCGTGGGAGGCATGACGGGCGGCTCGGCCGCGCCTCCGCCTCCGCCTCCGCGCGGGCCCGTCGAGTTCAACGCCACCATGACCCCGCCCGCGCTCCTCGCCGGACCGCCGCTCGAGTACACGCAGCAGGCGCTCGAGCGCGAGATCGAGGGCACCATGATGGTGAAGTGCATCGTCCGGGTCGACGGGACCGTGCACGACTGCCGCGTGCTGAAGAGCGTCCCGTACATGGACCGGGCCGTGGTGAGCGTGCTCGAGCGTCGCCGCTACAAGCCCGCCACCCAGGGCGGCCAGGCGCTCGACGTCGAGTACACCTTCACGATCAAGCTCAAGCTGCCACAGTGACGCGCGGCCGGAGGGGGCCACCATGACCGTCGTGCGCAGGACGAGGATCGGCGCGCTCGTCGCGCTGGGGCTGGGGATGGGCTGCGCCGCCGTCCAGGCCAACCGCCACGAGCCGGGGAGCATCGCCGGGAACGCCTTCTCGCCGGCGCGCCCGGCGGCTGCGCAGTTCGGGCAGAACCAGGAGTACCGCTGCCCCGTCGGCGGCGCCTTCCCGGTCCTCGTCTCCGACGCCGCCGAGCTCGCGAAGGACGGCCACCACCCGGTTCCCCAGCCCGATGGCAGGCTCTGCGCCATCGCCGATACGCTGCTCGGCTGGAAGGAGCAGGGCACGCCGCCCGAGAGCGTGACGAGCTTCCTCGCCTGGCACTTCGGCGTCCCGGTCGCGCCAGCACGGGTCGTCATCGCGAACGTCGAGAGCGACGACCCACGCATCCTGGCGCAGCGCCTCCTCGATCCGGTCAACGGGTTCGCTCAGCACGCGGTCGCGCCTCGCTTCGGCGCGGTCACGCAGCGCGAGAAGAAGGGCGTCACCAAGGTCGTCGCGGTCATCTACGACGCCGTCGCCGAGATCGATCCGCTCCCGCGGCGCCTCGAGGCGGGGGGCCAGGCGACGCTTCACGGAAAGCTCGTCGCGGGCGTCACGAAGGCCAAGGTCTCCTACTGCGATCCGGCCGGGAAGCTCGTCGACCTGCCGCGGGGCGAGGGCAGCGAGTTCGGCGCCGACCTTCGCTGCGGCGACCGCCCCGGGATGATGATGGTCGAGGTCAGCGGGGATCGGGAAGGCCAGGTGATGAGCGTGGCGCGGTTCCCGGTCCGGTGCGGGGTCGCGCTGCCGACGTCGGCGCAGATCCCGCCCGACGCGAAACAGGCCGAGGCGCCCGGCGCCGAGCGGCGCGTCTTCGACTTCCTGAACGCCGAGCGCGCGGCGGTCCAGGCGCCCGCGCTGCAGTGGGACGCCGGCGTCGCCAACGTCGCGGGCGCCGCCTCCACCGCCTCCCGCGACGAGGCTCGCACGAGCTCCAGCAACGTCAGCTTCGACGTCGTCGCGCAGCTCAAGAAGAACGACGCGATGAGCTCTCTCGTGCTGCTCAACCCGGCGGCGTCCCGCTCGCCGGAGGAGGCGCACTGGCGGCTCGCGCACAGCCCGCTGCACCGCTCGAACATGCTGAACGCGGAGGCGACGCACTCGGGCGTGGGCGTCGCCGTGCTCAAGGACCCCGACCTGGGGAACATCTACTTCCTCACCGAGCTCCTCGTCCGAGAGCAGCCGCCCGTCGACGCTCCTGCGCTCGGCGTGAAGCTCCGCGACGCGGTGCAGCGCAGGCGCGCCGACGCCCGCGCCGAGAAGCTCGCCACCGACCCGATGCTGGAGGAGGTGGCGCAGAAGTACGCCACCGCGCTCGCCTCGGCCAAGGGCAACGTGCCGAAGGCCGAGGCCGACGCGATCCTGGCGCCGCTCTACAAGACGTTCCGGACCGTGAGCCTCGTCGGCGGCGCGAAGCCGGAGCCGCTCGAGTTCGCGGAGGAGCCGGGCGTGGTCTCGCCGGCCAAGGTCATGGGCGTCGGCGTGGCGGGCGGCTCGAACCCTGTGCTCGGCAGGAACACGGCGTACGTGATCATCCTCGTCGGGACGCGCCGCTAGCCTGAGGGTTCCCGTCACCCTCACCCGCGCCAGCGGGGAGAGGGCTGGGGAGAGGGGCAGGTGTACCCTCCGCCGCTCTGCGCCCGCGCGCGCGTCGGCGCCCGTGCTCCGCGCCGCCACGGTGCTCGTGGCCGGAACGCGCGAACGTGGGCCGCGTTTGGCGGCGCTGCGGAACTCAAACCGCGGTTCGCGTCGCCTTCGGCGCCGTGCCGCGGTTTTCGGGCAGTCCTCGCGCCGCCACTCACGGTAAACATGGCGCGTTCCGGCGAACGCGTCACTCGGCGCGGCGCTCCGCAATGGCGCCGCCGCGCGCGCGGGCGCTGCTCGGCGCGAAGCGCGCGCTGGTGGTACTCAGTCCGTTCGCCCTGAATGTGCGAGGCGTGCGCTGCACCTATTCAGCCCGTTCGCCCTGAGTCCGAGAGCGCGCACATTCCGTTCGCCCTGAGTCCGAGAGCGTGCACATTCCGTTCGCCCTGAGCGTAGGCGCGTAGCGCCGTAGTCGAAGGGCGAGCGTACGGTGAGCTCCGTCCGGAAAAACAAAAGCCCTCTCCCCCGCACGGGGAGAGGGCTAGGAGAATGGCTACTCCCCTCGCTAATTCGAGACGCCGGCGGCCTTCGCGACCTCCTCGGCCAGGTTCTCCTGCTTCTTCTCGACGCCCTCGCCCAGCACGAAGCGGGCGAAGCGGCGGACCTGGATGTTCTCGCCGATCTTGGCGACCGCGTCGGTGATGACTTCCTTCATCGTCCTCTTGTCGTCCTTCACGAAGGCCTGCTCGAGGAGCACGACGTCCTTGTAGTACTTGTCGACCTTGCCCTGGGCGATCTTCTCGATGATGGGCTCGGGCTTCTTCTGCTCGCGCGCCTGGGCGCGGGCGATGTCGAGCTCCTTCTCGACCACCTCGGGCGGCACGTCCTCGCGCCTCACGTAGAGCGGATTCGCGGCCGCGATGTGCATCGCGATGTCCTTCACCAGCGCCTGGAACCCGTCGGTGCGCGCGACGAAGTCGGTCTCGCAGTTCACCTCGACGAGGACGCCGATCTTGCCGCCCATGTGGATGTAGCTCGCGACCGCGCCCTCGGAGGCGACCCGGCCCGCCTTCTTGGCGGCGGCGGACAGCCCCTTCTTGCGCAGCAGCTCCTCCGCCTTGGCGGCGTCACCGCCGGCCTCGGCGAGGGCCTTCTTGCAGTCCATCATGCCGGCGCCGGTCTTCTCCCGGAGCTCCTTCACCGCGTTCGCGCTGATCTCGGCCATTGTCGCTCGTCTCCTCGAACAGTAGGGCGGGCGGGCACCCGCCGTAGAATGCGGTGGGTGGTCCCCCGCCGCGATGTGAAACGGGGCGAGCCCACGCCGGAGCCCGCCCCGCAGTCCTGTCACCGGCTCCGGCTGGCTACGCCTTCGGGGCCTCAGCGGCCGGGGCCTCGGGCGTCACGTCGCCCTTGCGCACGACCTCGACGCGCGCGCTGGCCGCGGCGCGGTCCTCGCGCGGCGGGCGCCGCTCGCCGCGGTCGCGCCCGCGGCCACCGCGGTCGCGCCGATCGCGGCGGTCGCCGCGCTCGCTGGCGGCGTCGCGGTCCTCCTGTTCACGCGCCTCGGCGCCATGCTCGGCGACCCAGGCGCCGTGGCGCGCCTTGCCCTCGATGCACGCCTCCGCCACCTTGCCGGTGAAGAGGCGGATGGAGCGGATGGCGTCGTCGTTGCCGGGGATGACGTAGTCGATGCCCTCGGGGTCGCAGTTCGTGTCGACGACCGCCACCACCGGGATGCCGAGGCGGTTCGCCTCGTGCACCGCGATGTGCTCCTTCTTGGTGTCGATGATGAAGAGCGCGGACGGCAGGCGCGACAGGTCCTTCACGCCGCCCAGGTTCTTCTCCAGCTTCTCGCGCTCGCGCTCGAGCTGGGCGATCTCCTTCTTGGGCAGGCGGTCGTAGGTCCCGTCCTGGCTCATCTTCTCGATCGTCTTGAGCCGCTCGATGCCCTGCTTCACCGTCTTGAAGTTGGTGAGCGTGCCGCCGAGCCAGCGGTTCGTGACGAAGAACATCCCGGCGCGCTGCGCCTCCTCGCGGATGGCGTCCTGCGCCTGCTTCTTCGTGCCGACGAAGAGCAGGGAGCCGCCGCGGGCGACCGCGTCGGAGACGAAGCGGAAGGCGTTGCGGGCGAGGGTGACCGTCTTCTGCAGGTCGATGATGTAGATGCCGTTGCGGGCGCCGAAGATGTACGGCTTCATCTTCGGGTTCCAGCGCTTCGTCTGGTGCCCGAAGTGCACGCCCGCCTCGAGCAGCTGCTTCATCGTGATGGCGCTGCCCTGCGACTGGAGGGCGGCGGCCATCCCCTCGGCGGGAGCGGCCTCCGCGGGGGCGGGAGCGGGCGGGGTCGGGTTCGTGTCCTGCTGCTGGGTCTCCATGGTTCCTCGTTTCTCCGGTTGGTGGTCCGCCACTTCCCGCCTGGCCGCGCGTCGCCTGCCGCCGTGGAAACCTCTCCACCGGCCTCGTCAGGCACCGGAGCGCGTCGCCGGGAAGTGTGTGAATTTACGGCGACTTCTATCGAACTACTCCCCAGCCGCCCAGACGCTGCCGGACCGATGGGGATGGCTCCTTTAACACAGCCGGATAATCGCGGCAAGGTCCCGGTTCGTCACCGTTTTTGGCGGGAGCGGGGCCGCCACCAGGCGAGCTCCACCAGCGAGCCGTCGTAGCCGCGCCAGGCCACCGGGCGGGCGGATCGGCCCGGGCAGGCGTGCCGCACGAGCCGCGCGCCGCGGGAGAGCCTGCGCCCGCCGCACTCCGGGCAGGTGAACGCGCGCTCGAGCCGGCGAGCCTCCGCGTCGGTGAGCGGCGGCGGGGCGCCGGGCAGCGCCGGCCCGGGACGCGCGCCCATGAGGCCGCGGGCGCGGTACGACTCCAGTTCCGCGATCTCGGCCTCCTCGCCGCCGCGGGCGCGTCCCTCGTCCGCGCGCGAGGCCGCCTGGCAGGAGGGGCACGGGGACGTCCCGAGCGTCCGCGCGACGCGCACGGCCACGCCCCCCGCGATCTCCTCCTCCCATGGCTCCCGCGCGTCGATCTCGAGGGCCGGCAACGAGAGCGCCGCCAGCGCCGCTTCCTTCTCGGTGTCGACGGCGTGCGTGACGAGCACCTCGAAGGCCAGCGCCGGGGCGCGGCGCCGGGTGACGAGCACGTCCGCGCGGAGCGCGCCCGCCGTCCCCTCCGCCACCGCTGCGTCGCCCACGGCGGCGAGGTCGAGCGGCGTCTCGCGCCGGCAACGCGGGCAGCGCGCGCCGAGGCGCACCGCCAGCCGTCCGGCGAACGCCTCCGCGCACAGGAAGAGGAGCCGCTCCTTCGCGTCGAGGTGCAGCGCCGTCTCTGGACGGGTCAGAGGACAGCTCGAGCCGGGCCGGTGCGCGAAGTGCCGCGCGCGCATCGGTCCCAGCTTCGCGACCAGCTCCTCGCCGCACCCGATGCAGCTGAAGGGGGAGCGCTCCCGGCGCGAAGGCCGGTCGAGCGCGCGCACGTGGACGTGCCGACCCTCGCGATCCTTCGCCCAGGCGAGGAGCACGTCCCGTGAATCGCCCTCTCCCCGCTGGCGGGGGGAGGGACGGGGAGAGGGGTGGCGCCCCGGGTTTCTTGCCCGCCGCACGGCGCCTTCATTACACTCCGCCGCCTCTCCGCGAAAGGAGACCCCCATGCCCCTCGAGATCGGCAAGAAGGCCCCCGGCTTCGCGCTGCCCGACGAGGACGGGAACACCGTGAAGCTGTCGGACTTCAAGGGCCGCCGCGTCGTCGTGTTCTTCTACTCGAAGGCGAACACCTCGGGCTGAACCCGCGAGGCCTGCGACTTCCGTGACGAAGTCGACGCGTTCGAGAAGCAGAAGGTCGCGGTGCTCGGCATCTCGAGGGACACGCCCGCGGCGCAGCGCAAGTTCAAGGACAAGCACGGGCTCCCTTTCCCGCTCCTCTCCGACGCCGACACGAAGGTGCAGCAGGCCTGGGGCGTGTGGAAGGAGAAGAACATGTACGGGAAGAAGGTCATGGGGACCGAGCGGACCACGGTCGTCGTCGGGCGCGACGGCCAGGTCGAGCGCGTCTTTCAGAAGGTGAAGGTGGACGGGCACGTGGCCGAGGTGCTGGAGGCGCTATAAGAGGGGCGTGCCACGACCGCTCCGCCACGACCTCGTCGACGCCGCCGCGCTGGAGGTGCACGGGCTCGTGCGGGAGCAGGGCTGGCTCGCCGACCGCGCCCTCGACCGCGTCCTGAGGCGCGAGAGGCGGCTCTACGCGGGCGAGCGCCGCGCCGTGGCGGAGTCGGTCTACGGGATGCTCCGGAGCGAGGGGCAGCTCCGCTGGCTCGCCGGCGACGCCGGGTTCCTCCGCGGGGGCTCGCCCACGCTCGAACCCGCGGGCCTGTACGCCCTCTGGCTCGCCCGCAGCAGCGGCGCGACGCCGGAGGCGGCCGCGAAGCGGGTCGGGATCCCGGCGAAGCAGGTCGTCTCCGCGCTCGACCGCGCCGACGCCCGCATCGCGGCGATCGCGGATCCGGCGGACCGGCTGGCGGTGGAGGCCTCGCTGCCGCGCTGGATCGCGGAGCGGTTCCTCGCCGAGCGCGGGCCGGAGGAGGCGCGCGCGCTCGCGCTCGCGCTCAACGCGCGGGCGCCGCTCACGATCCGCGCGAACCTGCTCAAGACCACCCGCGAGGCGCTCCGGGCGCGGCTCGCCGTCGAGGGCGCCGCCGCGGCGGCGACGCGCTTCTCGCCGTGGGGGCTCGTCCTCGACGGCCACGAGAACGCGTTCCAGCTCCCGGCCTTCCAGGACGGGCTCTTCGAGATCCAGGACGAGGGGAGCCAGCTGCTCGCGCTCGCTGTGGGCGCGCGCCCGGGCTGGACGGTCGCCGACGCCTGCGCCGGGGCGGGAGGGAAGTCGCTCGCGCTCGCCGCCGAGATGCACGGCAAGGGATCGCTCGTCGCGCTCGACGTCGACGAGGAGCGCCTCTCGGAGGCGAAGCGGAGGGCGCGCCGCGCCGGCGTCCACAACCTGCGGAGCCGGCTCATCCCGGCCGACGCCGCGGCCTCGGCCGCCATCGCCGACCTCGCCGGGAGGTGCGAGCGCGTCCTCGTCGACGCGCCTTGCAGCGGGCTCGGGGCGCTGCGCCGCAAGCCCGACGCGCGCTGGCGGCTCGCGCCGGAGGATCCCGCCCGCTTCGCGGCGCTGCAGTCGGAGCTCCTCCTCCGCTTCGCGCCGCTCGTGAAGCCGGGCGGCCGGCTCGTCTACGCCACCTGCGCTGTCGGCCGGACGGAGAACGACGAGGTGGTCGACCGCGCGGCCCAGGCGCTCGACGGGTTCGAGCGGTTGCCCGTCGCCGCCGCGCTGGGCCCTGAGCTGGCGGCCGCCCTCGGGGCCGGGGAGCACGCGCTCACGCTCCTCCCTCACCGGCACGGGACCGACGGGTTCTTCTGCGCGGCGTTCCAGCGAGCGCGGTAGCCGCTCGTCCCACGCCGCCTCCTCTCCCTGGCCCTCTCCCCCTCCGGGGGAGAGGGGAACGATAAGCGTCTCGCGCGAGGGGGCGGGCGGCAGCTCCTTCATTTTTCTTCAGCCGTGGCGCCAATGTGCGCCTTGAGCGGCCGCGTGGCTTTCTGCCGCTCGCACCCGTCCCGGCGGCGCCGCGCTCGGCCGGCCGTCTGCTGTCCCGAGGAGGGTGGTTCTCTAGGATGCGCGCGCTGGGCGGGGCTCCGAGGTGGGGCTCGCTCACACCTCCGTTCGGCGCATGCCCGCGACCTTCCTCCTCTCCTTCCTGCTCGCGGCGACCTCCGGCTCGCCGGCTGCGCCAGCGTCGCCGGCAGCGCACGCCGATCCGTGCGATCGGCTCTCGTCGATGGACGACGCTCCGGCCTGTGGTGGCCAGCCGCTCTGCTCCGCGCGCCAGCGCGTGCAGCTCGCCTGCGAGGTCCGGGACGCGCTCGAGAAGCGCTACGTCTTCTTCCCGGTGAAGGGTGAGATGCTGCGCGGCCAGGGGAAGGAGTTCGACTCGCGGCGCCACCTCGACGCGTGCGTCGAGCAGGAGCGCGCGATCGCGCTCGAGGACGACCCGCTCCGCTTCTACGATCGGATGCGCCGGTGCACCGCCGCCTTCGCCGATGGCCACCTGCTGCTCAGCGCGCCCGTGCGCTTGCCGCAGGTGGCGCTCGGGCTCGGGCTGCGCATCGTCGAAGGGCGCGTCTACATCGCGAACCGCCAGAAGAAGGTCGTCTCGCACCTCAAGACGGTCGCGGGCGTGCGCGACATGGAGGACCTCGTCGCGGTCGGGAACGAGGTGCTCGCGATCGACGGTCACCCCGTGCAGGACGAGCTGCGCCGGCTGGCGCAGTACCTCCCGGCCAGCTCCGACGCCGCTCGGCTCGAGCGCGCCGTCGACGCGCTCACCCGGCGCGACTTCGCCTTCCCCGAGCGGCGGTCCTGCACGCTCACGGTGGCCGTGAACGGCAGCCGCCGCGACGTCGAGCTGCCGTGGTGGCTCTCGCCCGACGCGGAGGGGCACCTCATGGCGCAGGCGTGGTTGCGCCGCATCGGCGTCGCCACGGCCGACCTCCTCACCTGGCGCTACGACCAGGCGAAGGACACCTGGGACCAGGATCTCGGCTCGACCGAGGGATACCTCCGCACCGAGCCCATCCTGACGCCGCTCGACGCGTCGTCGCTGCGCGAGTACACCGACGACCGGGACCGGCCGGCGGTGCTCCTCGGCGAGGTGGTGCGGCGGCGCGACCGCGCCTTCTGCTACCTCCAGATCCTCACCTTCCACACCGAGAACCTCTCCGGCGGCGGCGAGGGGCGCCAGCCGTTCACGGCCGTGATCGCGGCGTTCGTGAAGCAGTGCAAGGACAAGCAGCTCGATCTCGTCCTCGACCTTCGCCAGAACGAGGGCGGCTACCTCGCCCACTCGAGCGCGCTCCTCGCCGCGCTCGGCGAGCAGCGAAAGGCTTACCCCGGCGGCGCCCTGCTGCTGCGCGCGTCGACGCAGAATCAGCTCGTCTACCAGCAGCGGTCTCCGACCGCGTCCAGCGCGCCCGCCCGGACCGGCGACGCCTTCGAGCCGCGCCACATCGCGGAGGCGATCGGCGCCGCCAAGCGCGCCCGCGTCGAGTTCACGCCCGCGTTCCTGGAGCAGCCGCTCAAGGCGAGCGACACGGTGGGCGGCTACCAGGGCCGGGTGGTGGCGCTCGTCGCGCCGACCTGCATGAGCGCCTGCGACCGGATCGCGGCGCTCCTCAAGAGCTCCGGCCGCGCCACGCTCATCGGCGAGCCGACCGAAGGTGCCGGCGGGAGTCAGCAGGAGGCTCGCAACCTGGCGGTGCGCTGGACCGACCCGGAGGGCCTGCTCGCGCTCGCCATCCCGAACGCCGCCATGGGCGTGCAGCACGCGCTGCCGGTCACGCCCGGCGATCGCCCGGCGGACGAGTTCTTCCAGGGGCTCACCTTCGAGAACCGGCCCGTCCGGCCCGACGTGCCCTACGCGACCCGGCTCGACGACCTCAGCCACCACAACCGCGGGTGGCTGGAGGCAGTGGACGCGGCGCTGTTCGGGACGGGCCTGCGCGCCGGCGTGAGCCAGCCTCAGCTGGCGGGCGTCGCAGGGCCCTGACCGACCGGCGGCAGACGAGCCTCACCTCCGAGAAGGGTAACGCCGACGGGTGCGCGCTTTTTGCACGGCCCCTGCGCGTTCCTGTCCAGGGTCGTGGTAAGTACCGGCGGATGCCTGAGCTGCCGGAGGTCGAGATCGCGGCGCGCAACCTGCGCGCGTGGGCACTCGGCCACCGCGTGCTCGGCGCGGACGCCGAGGAGCAGGCGCGGCGGATCTTCCGGCCGGACCGGCCGCGAGCGTTCACCGAAGCGCTGGCCGGCCGGCGGGTGGGTGACGTGCGCCGGGTCGGCAAGCAGATCCTGATCCGGCTCGAAGGCGGCAAGGCGCCGCTCGGCGTGGTGAGCCACCTCGGCATGACCGGCAAGTGGCTCCGGCGCGCGCGCGGCGAGGCGCCGCCCAGCCACTCGCGGGCGCGGCTCCACCTCGACGACGGCGCGACGCTCCACTACCGGGACCCGCGCCTCTTCGGGCGTTTACGGCTCGTGCCCGGCGCCGACTTCGATGCGGTCCCCGAGCTGGCCGCGCTCGGTCCCGATCCGCTGCACGACGGGATCGACGTGGGGCGGCTCGCGTCCGCGCTGTCGCGCCGGCGGATCCCGGTGAAGGTGGCGCTGCTCGACCAGGCGCTCCTGCCCGGCGTCGGCAACATCCTGGCGAGCGAGGCGCTCTTCCGGGCGCGGATCGATCCCAGGCGTTCCGCTCGCGCTCTCTCCCGGAGCGAGGTGGGGCGGCTCGCGACCGCGGTGCGCGCCGCGATCGAGGACACCATCGAGCGCGAGGCGGGGCCGGAGCCGCGGTACGTGGAGGAGCCGGGCTCGGACAACCCGTTCCTCGTCTACGCGCGCGAGGGCGAGCGTTGCCCCCGCTGCCGCCGCGCCGACCTCGTGCGGGTGGTCCAGGCGCAGCGCTCGACCTTCTTCTGCCCCAGGTGTCAGCGGTGAGCGGCTGGGTCACGATCTACGACGTCGCCGCGGAGCCGTTCCGCTGGGGCAACGCCGGGGAGGGGCTGTGGGCGCTCTCGTCCCTGTTCCTCGGCGTCTCCTGCGCCAGGGCGACCCTGCGCCGGCGGACCGTCGCCCTGGCCGCGCTGGCGTTGTCGCTCTCCGTCGCCGTGGCGGGGGCGGTGCTGTGGAAGTCGTTCGCGCACCATCGAAGTCACCTGGAGTGCGTCCAGGCATCGCGGCAGGACGCGGGTCAGGTGCTGGAGGGGGTGGTGAGCGACTACCGCCCGCTCGCCTCCTACTGGCAACGCCCTGCCGAGGAAACCTTCACGCTGGGTGGTGAGCTGGTCCGATTGCCACTCGTGCGTGAGGGGTGCGGGTATCACCGCACGGCGCTCGAGGGCAGCACGCTGCACGACGGGATGCGCGTCCGGTTGCGCGCCTGGAAGGGGCAGATCCTGCGCGTCGAGGTCGATCGCGACGCCCTGCTCGGGATGGTGGAGCCGCACCAGCACCGTTGAGCGGAGGGGATCGAGGACCGATGCTGTCCGCGACTCTCGGTGCGTCGAGGGTGTGTCTGCGCCGCGGACCCACATTTCTTGACTGCCGCTTGGCGGGCTGCTAGGGAGGCAAGCTCAACCTTTGGTGTCCTCGTCGAGAGGAGTAACCACAAATGGGTATTCGTCACGCGATGCTGCGGGTCATCGGACCCGCTCTTCTGTCGCTGGTGGTTGGCGCGGAGACTGCTTCGGCGCAGACGGTCTATCCGGGGGGCGGGACCGCGAATCTCAAGATTGACGTCGCGAGCCCGAAGTCGATCGTGTTCGGTGGCACCGCCACCTACACGATCACGATCGCGAATCAGGGCCCGGACCTCGCGAGCGACGTCAAGCTCGCCAGCGTGACGCTCCCGGCGGCGCCGGACGGAAGCTCGAACTTGAAGGCCACCAAGGTGACGGGGTGCACCCCCGAGGACACGACGGGGAAGGTGCTCTTCCCCTGCGACGTCGCCTCGGTTCTGAACACGCCGGATCCGGTGACGGTCAAGGTGACGGTCACGTGGGCGGCCACGGACGCCGACGGCAACCTCGTCATCCCCACGACGTGCCCGGCGACGACGGCTACCCTCGGCGACGTCGGCTTCGCGTTCACGACCACCACGACGCCAGCGACGTTCACCGCGACCGGCCTCGGCGCGGGGGTCGCGGTCAACCAGTTCACCGACGTCGGCATCGCCATCGACGGCCCCGTGAACGGCGCGGTCGGCCAGTCGGTCACTTACAACGCGACGGTCACGAACCACGGGCCGTGCCCGGCCGCCAACGTCACCGTGGCGCTCATGCCCGGCAACGTCAGCGGCCCGAACACGCTCCTCGCGTTCGAGTCGGGCACTGGCCCGTGCGGGACGGCCGACGCGGTCGCGAACGGCTGCACCATCGGCAACATTGACGCCGGTAAGGCGGTCACCTTCACCAACGTCTACAAGATCTTGCCGCTCCCGAGCGACGTCATCCAGACCACGATCCCGATCGAGTACGACGTCGCGACCGACACGACCGACGTGGACTCGAGCAACGACGCCGCGACGAGCGGCATCCGCGTCGGCAAGGAGGCCGGCGGCTGCAGCAGCGGCGGGCCAGGCGGCCTCGCCGCCGTAGCGCTCATGGCCGCGGCCGTGTTCGCCGCGCGCCGTCGCCGCACCGCGTAGCACCTCGCGCCGGATCCGAAGTACGAGGCGGCGCCTTCGCGGGCGCCGCCTCTCTTTTTGTCTCATCGCGCGAGGGCGCGCAGCCGCGTTGCCGCCCTGCCGGCGCCGGTGCCATGATGCCGGCGCGATGGGGCCCGACGACATCCGGCAGATGAGCCTGGCGGAGCTCCGGGCGCGCTTCGTCGAGCAGGGCCGGCCGCTCGCCGCGGAATGCGAGGAGGCGCTGCGCTGCGATGGGCGCGCCGGCGCGCGGGCGGTGTACGAGGCGGTGCTCCGCCGCCGCCACGAGAACCGGGCCGAGGGCCAGAGGCTGCGCCACCTCCTCCGCTTCGAGACGCCGCTGTGGGAGCAGGGCGTGATCCGCATCGCGGGCGTGGACGAGGCCGGGATGGCGCCGCTCGCTGGGCCCGTGGTGGCGGCGGCGGTCATCCTGCCGCGCGAGTTCCGGCCGCGCGGGATCGACGACTCGAAGCAGATCGACGCCGCGGCCCGGGAGCGCCTGGCGGCCGAGATCAAGGCGGCTGCCGTGTGCTGGGCGGTCGGGCTGGCGGCGGTCGAGGAGATCGACTCCATGAACATCTACCGCGCCGGCCTGCTCGCCATGCGCCGCGCCATCGAGGGCCTTGCCCTGGCCCCCGAGCACATCCTCATCGACGCGCGGCGCGTGCCGGAGGTGAAGATCCCGCAGCAGGGGATCGTCCACGGCGACGCGCTCAGCCTCACCATCGCGGCCGCCAGCATCCTCGCCAAGACGACGCGCGACGCGCTCATGGCGGACCTCGACCGCGCGCACCCGGGCTACGGCTTCGCCCGGCACAAGGGCTACCCCACGGCCGAGCACTTCGCGGCGCTTGCGAAGCTCGGGCCCTGTCCGCTCCACCGGCGCTCGTTCGCCCCGGTGAGGCAGGCGCTCGGGCTGGAGCCGGTCCAGGTGGAGCTGTTCCCGGCCAAGGCGGAGGAGAGCGGGTAGTGGCGCGCGCCGGAGGAAGCGAGTCCACGGGGCGCGCGCCACGCGGGTGGGGGTTCGGGGGAGGCGGCGCTCCGCCTCCCCCGGTGGGGCCCG
>Ga0306924_10003248_pt1 | contig 15582 bp, 16 predicted proteins | sample sta12Can44000111_FD_203756 | JGI IMG/M metagenome (GOLD analysis project Ga0306924, IMG submission 203756) | Lab enrichment of tropical soil microbial communities from Luquillo Experimental Forest, Puerto Rico - statanox.12C.anox.44.000.111 (v2)... | ecosystem: Environmental > Terrestrial >... | reverse complement strand
CGGCAAGACGGTCCCGATGTGGGTCGACGACCCGGCCGGCACCGAGCGGCAGCGCAACCCGAGGGCGCAGACCCGGGTCACCGTGTCCGGCAAGGTCCAGGTGCTCATCTTCCGCCGGGCCGCCCAGCTGGGCCAGACGAAGACCGTGCGGACGAAGGTGGCCGGGCAGTGGGAGGTCCGCACCGTGCCGGCCAGCTACCCGGGCGCGCCGGGGCGCATCGGCGTGCGCGAGGCGGGCCGCCCCTGGACTACGGCGGGCCGCACGGGCGGCCAGATCGCCCGGGGCAACATCGGGGTCCGCTGGCGGCACCCGGGCCTGGCGCCGCGCAAGTTCCTGAACCGGGGCATGGTGCAGGCCGCGCTGGAGAACGGCATCCTGCCCGACCGGATCTACGTTGCTGACCGGAACTGGAGAAGTCATTTCTAGGCGTCCGGTGTCCGGTAATTACCGAACACCGGACACGTCTCAGTCTTGATATGGTTTATTGATAGAGGCCGGGTAAGGCCGGGCGAGGGCAGCCAGGGCTGCTCGTCCTGGCGGGGCGTAGCGTGGCCGGGTACGGCAGTCACGGCGCGGCGAGACGGCCCGGCGTCTCAATGCATGGGCAGCCCGTCACGGCAGCCTGGGCGAGGCCTGGCAAGGCCTGGCGCGGCGCGGACGGCAAGGCCGGCATGTGCGAGGTAGACCCGGTTTCGGGGAAGAAGCTCGACTGCAAGTACTGCGGCTGCCTGTCGTCCAGTGCCCCGCACACCCCGGACGGCAAGGGCAAGTGCAAGAAGTGCGGCCAGGGCGTCTGAGGCGGGGCCGGAGAGGCAAGTTTTCGCATAGCGGGGCTGGTCACGGAATAGCTGGGCACCGCTGGGCAGTCATGGCGTGGCGAGGCAGCCAGTGCACGGCTTGGCAACGCAGCGCTGGGCGGGGCAGTGCTCGGCTCGGCCGCCTAGGCTCGGCGCGGAGCGCAAGGCCGGGCTCGGCAGGGCAACGCGGGGTCGCTCGGCATGGCTTGTGCATGGGTTGCGGGGCTAGGCGCAGCGGGGCCGCCAGGGCAATGCGCGGGACGGCACAGCCCGGATCGCCCGGATGGCAGAGTGCGGCATGGCCCGGCCGTCTGGGCTAGGCGGGGATGGGTCGGCGCGGCGAGGCACGGCACGGCGAGGCCGGGCAGTCAGGGTGTTTCTCGGCGCGGCACGGAGTGGAGTGCCTGGGCCTGGCACGGTCGGCTCGGCTGCCTAGGCGGGTCGAGGCCGGGCGTGGCTATCTTGGCTGGGCTGGGCCGGAGCGGCTAGGCGAGGCTAGTCCTGGCATCGCCGGGCCAGGCTTGGGCGGCGAGGCAGGAGAGGCTGGGCTAGGTGAGGAATGGCGGGGCGCGGCGAGGCTAGGCCTGCTATCTTCCTTGATACACAACCAGAAAGGATGAGGGTGATGATGACAACGGAAGCTCAAGCGCCGCAGGTGACTGCCGAGGTCAAGCGTAAACACGGCGGCATGCCGGACTGGGCCCTGCTCGGCATCGGCATCGACACGGCGGGGAAACTGCGGCTCTACTGGCCGTACACCTCCGAGATCAACGGCGAGCGGTTCCTGACCCGGTTCATGGTGGTGCGCTCGCCGTACGCCTCGTGCGACATCACGCGCATCAGCATGGCCGATGACCGGCGCGAGTACCCGCACGACCACTCGCGGACGTTCTTCTCCTGGAAGTTCGGCTGGTACGAGGAAGACGTGTACACCGACCCGGCCGACCTGTCGGCAGTGCAGCACAAGCGGCACCGCCGGCTCGGCATCCACCGGCTCCGGCACAGCGAGGCTCATTCGATCACCAGGGTCAGCCCGCGCCTGGTTACGGTGATAGTCCTGGGCCGCCGGCGGCACGCGTCGAACTACTGGACCCCGCAGGGTCTTCAGACCATCGGGATGGCCGTCGACCAGGAGCCGCCGGCTTAACGGGCAGGGTCAGTCCCGGGGCGGCAAGGCGAGGCTCAGCCGGGCAGTCCAGGCGCGGCATGGCATCGCACCTCGCGGCAGGACCCGGCTAGGCCGGGGCGGCAGGGCTAGGTTCAGGCTCGGCAAGGCGGGGCTCGGCTGGGCAGTCCAGGCGAGGCCAGGGCTGGCATTGCCGGGCATGGCGCGGCGCGGCCAGGCAGCCGGGGCGTTGCTTGGCTCGGCGAGGACTGGCGCGGTCGGCGTGGCGAGGCGGGGAGGCAAGGCCGGTCGTGGCAACGCGTTGCTTGGATCGCATGGCCCGGCCGTCTGGGCTAGGCGCGGCGAGGCCCGTCTGGGTTAGGCCCGTCAGATCGAGGCACGGCAGGCCCGGGAAGCAGTGTGAGCTTCCCGGGGACGTTCGGCTATCTGCGGCTTATCAAGACCGGCACGGTCGACGCACTGCGCCAGGCCTTCCAGCTGGAGTACCCCGAGCAGGACGAGGCCGGCGGCATCCGCCCGGTGCACGTCTCGCTGGACTACCCGGTCGAGCCGGGCGCCTACCCGGGCGTCTGGGTGGACTTCGAGACCTCGCTGCTGCAGACGGCCGGGATCGACCACACCGAGACGCTGGACGACGGCACGGTGGCCGCCCACTGGCGGTTCCAGGGCTACGCGGTGTTCACTATCGTGGCGCTGAACTCCAACGAGTGCGACGGGATCTACGATCAGCTGGTCGCGCTGACGTCGTTCGCCTCCCAGTCCGAGTACCCGTCCGTGTTCCGCAGCACGGTCGACGCCAACGGCCTGGTCAACACGACCTGGAGCTATGACCGGGCCGAGGGGCGCGGCCAGAACGCGGCCCCGGGCACGCCCTGGGGCAGCTCCGATATCGTCTACGAGCGCGGCATGGCGCTGCAGGTGATCGGCGAGTTCTACACCGCCCCGGAGTCCGGGCAGCCGGCCGGGATCGTGCCGCTGTCCAGGATCGTCGTCACCGCGCAGGAGGAGATCGGCGGGGAGCCGGCCGGCGACCCCTGGACGCTGACCATACCGCCCGGCTCCTGATAAGGTTCCTTGATAGAGGAGAGGCTTGGCCCGGCACGGCCCGCCGAGGCTCAGCCCGTCAAGGAGCGCACGGCACGGCTGTCGTGGCTTGTCCCGGGTAACCCGGAGCGGCCCCGCCCGGCAGCGCACGGCCGCGCAGTCCTGGCGCCTCCCGGACGGCAACGCATGGAACGCTGGGCAAGGTCGGCGCGGCCGGAGCGGCAGCGCGCGGCGAGGATTGGCCCGGTACGGCCCGGCCCGTCAGGTCCCGGCCGGAGAGGCACGGCGCGGAGGGGCTGGGCGCCGCGTGACCGGGCGAGGCTTGGATGTCACGGCCGGAATAGCAGGCCGTCCTGGCAAGGCTTGGCCTGGCGGTGCCTGGCATCGCGAGGTGATGCGAGGCGGGGCGGTCCTGGCATCGCGAGGCGGGGCGGGTCCTGGCTGGGCCCGGCAATGCAAGGCCCGGTTCGGCCGGATCGGCTTGGCAGTGCTTGGCTGCTCGTGGATTGGCGTGGCTCGGAAGGCCTGGCCGGATCGGCTTGGCAGCGAAGGGCTTGGCCTGGCAGGGCGCGGTGCCGCAGGGCCGGTTGTGGTTCGGCTGTCATGGCTGTCAGGGCACATACGGCGCGGAGGGCTTGTCTTGGCAGGGCACGGCCTGGCCGTCATGGCTCGGCCGGGTCCGGGCGGCTGGACAGGGCTTGGCGTGGCCGTCAAGGCGGGGCGCTGCCTGGGCGGCGGCTCGTGGCGGCGCGGGGCGCTGCTAGGCGCGGCTGTCGTGGTCCTGCGTGGCCAGCGTGGAGTGGCAAGGCGCGGCTGGGCCAGGCCGTCCTGGCAGTTCAGGGCATCGCCGGGCACGGCAAGGCGCGGCGGGGCCGGCCGCGCATGGCGGGGACTGGACTGGCTAGGCGCGGTACGGCCAGGGAGGCCGCCACGGCGGCGCTGGGCAAGGCGGGGCTCGGATGGCGGGACACGGCACGGCGTGGCCGCCGGGACCCGGCATGGCCAGGACGAGGCGTCGCGAGGACTGGCATGGCGTCGCGGGCCGTCATGGCCCGGCTTGGATGGCGAGGCGGCGCGGGGCATGGCGCGGCAGGCTGGTGCTCGGCCCGGGAAGACGTGAGGATGTCTTCCCGGGAGGAGCCCCATGACGACGCCGAGCTTCAGCGCTTACGTCCCGCCTGGTGTTTACGTCAGCGACGTCTCCGGGCCCATCGTCACCACGACCGGCGTCTTCCCGCAGATCCTGAGCATCGTCGGGCCCGGGATCGGCTACCGCACGGCCACCCAGAGCTTCCAGGCCTACGCGGGCACCGGGGCGCTGCTGACCTTCACGGGCGTGTTCACCCAGGCCCAGACGGGGCCCCCGGCGGTTGCCGCGCCCGTGGTGACCCTCACCGGCACCTCGACGGTGCTGACGGCCGGCACCGACTACAGCTTCACCGTCACGCCGGATCCCTCGGGCAACGCCGCGCTGGCCACGACCTCGGTGTTCCGGGTGTCCACCTCGACCGCCCTCGCCGAGGGCCAGCAGGTCACGATCACCTACAACTACGCCGACATCACCTACTACCAGCCGCAGCTGTTCACCAACTTCCCGGCCGTGGTCAACGCGTACGGCCAGCCGCTGGCGGCCACGGCGCCGGTCACCGCGAACACGTCCCAGGTGGCCAACCCGCTGAGCTATGCCGCCCAGGTGGCCTTCGGCGCCGGGGCCAACCAGCTGATCTGCGTGGCCCTCAACCCGGCGGACGGCGGCCTGGAGCAGCAGCTGATCTCGGCGTACGCCAAGCTCGCCGCGACCTACGACGCGACCATCATGGTGCCGGTGTTCCCGGACTACCTGGGCGGCATCGCCGGCGGGACCGGCGTGTCCCAGTTCTCCCTGGCGCTGGCCCAGGACCTGGACGGCGCCTGCATCGCCGCGTCGAACAACGGGTTCCCGCGCATCGGCTTCTTCGGGCTGCCCGCCGACTATTCCGAGTCGAGCATGCCGATCACCGCGTTCACGTCCTCGATCGGCGACATGCGCCTGGTGGTGGTCTACCCCGAGGTGCTGCAGGCCTACAACTCGCTGACCCGGGTGAACTTCAACGTCAGCGCGTGCTACCTGGCGGTCGCGCTGGCGGCGATGCTGTCGGCGCTGCCGGTGAACACCGGGCTGACCGGCCAGGCGGTGCCCGGGTTCGCCGGGCTGACCGCGAGCGAATCCCAGCTGATGACCCCGGCGTTCATGAACTCGGCCGCCGCCGCCGGGGCCTGCATCGTGTACCAGAACCGGCAGGGCGGCCTGCAGGTCCGGCATGGCGTGACCACCGACATGGGCGCGCTGAACACCCGGGAGATCTCGATGGTCAGGCAGGGCGACGCGCTGCTGGTGGCGGTTGCCACCGGGATGGAGAACTCGGGCCTGATCGGCAGCCCGATCACCGCGAACACGGTGGCCACCGTGCAGGGCGCGATCGTCTCGATCCTGCAGCAGGCGATCAACCAGCAGGTCATCGTGTCCTACACGGGCCTGACGGTCAGCCAGAGCGCTTACCCGGGCGGGGACCCGACCGTGATCAGCGTGAGCTTCAGCTACGCCCCGGCGGTGCCGCTGAACTACATCCAGGTCACGTTCGCGATCGACCTGTCCACCGGCCAGGTCACCACCCAGTCCGCGCAGAACGCGGCGGCCCTGCCGGCCGCCTGACCCCCTCGCCTTGCCGTGCCGCTCCTCGCCGCGCCCTGCCCTGGCTGCCCCGCCCAGCCTCGCCACGCTCGTCATGCCACGCCATGCGATGACTGCCATGCCCAGCCAGGCCCTGACCATCCAATCCGAGCCGCGACTGCCGTGCCGCGCCGGGCCGCGCCTAGGACCGCCCTGCGCTGCCATCCGGCCGGGCACTCCACGCCAAGCACTGCCAAGCCCGGCGCTCCGTGCACTGCTGCCCCGGACAGGCCTCGCCGTGACTGCCTGGCCCAGCCTCGCCCCGCCGCGTCACGCCGTGCCGTGACTGCCCGGACGTGCCTCGCTGCCATAGCCTCGCTACCCGCGCCAGGACGGCCGCGCCGGGACCAGCCGTCGATGCGGTGCCAGGCCCAGCGGCGCCTGGGCGGCCACGCCACGCCTGGCCCGGCCTTCGGTGCCATTCCAGGCCTAAACGGCCCAGCCCCGCATTGCCGCGCGGCGCACTGCCCCGCCTAAGATGCCCTGCCGGGACGGCCGTTGCCCAGCCGAGACCAGCCACGCTCGGCATGCCACGCCATGCGATAACTGCCGTGCCACGCCCCGCCCGGCCGTGCTCTGCCCGACCGTGCCTTGCCCTGCCGAGTTATGCCGAGACGGCCAAGCCCAGCCCTGGTCAGCGATGACAAGCCACGCCCGGCCTGCCGTGCCCAGCCGAGACAAGCCACGCTATCCGGGCCAAGCCTGTATCAATAATCCTAGCTGATTTTGTTCAGCAGGGCATACCTGGCGTTGCTGTTGCCCCGGAAGAGGTGGGCAGACAGGCGCGGGCGGTGAGCCCTCCTGATAGCTGGAGGAGGTGGATCTCGAAATGGCAAAGACCAACGTACGGGTCGTAGGCTCGGGCTATACCGTTCTGAGTTATAACAACAAGCCCATCGCATACTGCGAGGGCTGGGAAGACTCGGGGCAGCGAGCGTTCAGTGACGCGGGGCAGCCGTTTCAGTTTTTATCCAGCCGATCGGCTACAGCCACCCGGTCGAGATCGCCACCAGCCGCGTGCTGGCCGGCGGCACGCTGATGCTGACCATCCGCGAGCTGTGGAACCAGCCGGTCTGGTGGCAGCTGGCCGGCCTGGCCGGCACCTGGTCCATCGTCGACATCTTCGCCGCACTGGCGGCAAACCCGAACTACGTGACTGCCGCGCTGATAATCAAGCCGCCAGGTACCGCGAACAGTCCAGGGTCGTGGCGCGGCAAGCTGTACCAGAACGTGGTCGTGGTCGACGTCAATGACGGGGATACGGTCACAGTGGGTGCCCTGGCCGTGACCAAGGGGATCACCTGCGCGTACACGCACTATATACCCCTTAATGCGAATCAGTATTCGCCTTTGACGGGTCAGTAACCCCGCGCCCGGCGCGATCGTCACGGTGCACCGGCTGTCCTCGTCCGCCGCCCAGATGGTCCAGGTACCGTCCCTGGCCTCCGTGAGGCCCAGCTCCGGGGGATAACCCCGGGAGCGGGCGTTGTCGAGCGCGGCCTGGATAGTGCCGGCGATGAATGCCGCAAGCTGCTTGTCGCGCGTCATCAGTTCAGCCTGCTGTCCATCGGGATCAGCACGATCTGCCCGCCGCCGGATTCGGCGACCTGGGCGGCGGCGCTCAGCAGCTGGCGGAGCAGCTCGGGCTCACCCTCCAGGCCGTGGTACAGGATCGCGGATTCCTCTTCCAGCCCGGCCATGATGATGAGCTTGGAGACGCCCCAGTCCTCGCCGGCGGATTCCAGTGCGGCCTTGACCGCTTTGCCGATCCGGCCCAGCCGCGCATGGCCCGGGTCCACGATCAGGGTCAGCCTGACCGTCTCGTGCGGGCCTTCCGGCAGCGGCGGCTGCGGCACGCTGAAGGTCTCCTGCTCGGGCCCGGCGCCCGCGCTCAGCTCCAGCCTCAGGCCGAGGGTGGCGAGCAGGTGCCCGGAGGCCCGGATCATGTCGAAGACCGGCTCGGGCCCGGTCCCCTCGTAGCCCCACAGGGCCGACCCGCCGCCGCTGGCGTCGCCCAGCGTGATGATGCCCCGGACGTCCTCGCCGTATTCCGGGTGGGCCTTCATGCCCTCGCAGGCGGCATCGGCCAGCCGGGTCAGCCGGTCGCCTGGCTCCGCCTTCCATTCGTCCGGGCGCTGCTTGCCGTCTTCGCTCATGCCGGAGACTCCTCTCTAGGTTCTTAGATACTTTACCAACCGGCTGCCTGCAGATGGCCCCTGGATCCTTGCAGCCCGCGCCGGGAAAGAGTAGAGAGATTTATTGTCAGCCCGCAGACCCGAGAGGAACCCGATGTCTACTCCTTCCGGCGCTCCCACCCTTTCCGTAGCCACCGACAAGCCGTCATACAACGTCGGCGACATGCTCACGCTCACCGTGACCTACGCCGACGCCCAGGCCAACGCCCTGCCGCTGCACATCACGGTGACCGGCACCGACTCGGACGGCAACGTCGCCGCCGTGCAGACCGATGTCATGGTCACCCAGTCGGCCTCCGGCGCGGTCGACGTCCAGGCCAGTGACAGCTTCGGCGACACTTACGCCGTCGTGTCCAACGACGGCACCAGCCAGGCCGTGCTGCAGACCACCGTCCAGGCCCCGCCTGCCCAGGTCATCTCGCCCGCCTAGGGACGACGATGACTCAGCCGGCAGCCACCGACCTGGAGATCACCGTCACCGGCACCGATGCGGACGGCAACATCGCAACCGAGACGGTGACCGTCCAGGTCCTCAGCGGGGGCACGACCCCGCCGCCTGGGTTTCCCGGGATGCTTGATCCCGAGACGGCTGGCCACCTGGCTGGCGATTCTGCAGCGCCGCAGGGCCGCAGCCCGGGGCCGCCGGGGCCGGCACCGCCTGGGGCCCAGCTGATGAGCAGCGCGGAGGCGCAGCCGATGGCCCAGCAGGTCCAGATTCCCGGCCTGGGCAACGCGACCGGCCACCAGACCACGGCGACCGCCTCGCAGTACGTGCCGCCGAAGGTCACCCAGGCAGTCCGCGCCCAGACCCTGTTCCGGAGAACCGGAGGTTTCCGATGAGCAGTCCCGCCCCGGCCGGGGTGTCCGGCGCCTCGGCCATGAACCTCAGCGGCAATACCGTCAGCGTCCATGTCACGCCCGAGCCTGACGGCGACGTCCAGTGCGACCTGAACTGCAACGGCCGCGAGGTCAAGGTGACCTACGAGACGGACGGCGGCGTCCTGATCGAGGTCGAGCAGGGCGCCGGACGGCACCACTTCACCGCCAAGGCCCTGCGCAAGGGATGAGCATCCCGCTCGGCCCGCCGGACGAGGAGCAGGAACTGCCGGAGGGCCCGTTCACCCCGGCCGCCGACGAGAGCGTGCCGGGGCAGGGCCAGGAGCTGGACTTCGACGAGCCGGACCCGCGCTGGCGCACCGACTTCCACGGACTGCTGTACCTCGGTGCGCTGCGGGCCCGGTTCACCTGGCTGGGCCACGTCGTCCGGATCCGCACGCTGCGGTCCAACGAGGAGCTGATCGTCGCCCAGCTCGGCAGCGCCTGGGCCGAGACGATGGGCGGCGCCCGCGCGCACGCGGTCGCGATGGTGGCCCTGGCGGTGGAGAGCATCGACGGCCAGCCGATGCCGTCGCCGCTGGGCGAGCAGGACGCCGGCTCGATCGGCTGGGCCGAGGAGCGGTTCCGGTACGCGGGCCGCTGGTACTCCTACACGATCGACGTCTTCTTCGAGCGCTACCTGCAGCTGGAGGCCCGGGTCCGCGAGGTCATGGCCGAGCTGGGAAAAGGATCGGCCCCGCCGGGGCCGGAGCCCGTATTGACCTCGACATCGACCTTGCCTGGCGGCGGGGGCTCCTGAGCGGCCCGTCGCTGTCCCCGGTGCAGGAGCTGTGCCTGTCGGTGCTGGTCTTCCGGGAGAACCAGCGGCGCCAGGAGGAGCGCGTCCAGGGCGCGCTGCGCGCGGCCGTGGCGGGCCGCTGGGCCGATCCGGAGAAGGCCTGGCCGGATATCTTCGGCGAGCCCGGCCGGGATGCCGGCAGCGCGTTCCCCTCGCCGGGCGCGGACATGTCCGGGTTCCGCTGGGAGAAGCCCGACCAGGAGCGGATGGCCGCCGAGCTGGAGCAGCTGATGCACGGCGCCCGGGTGCAGCTGCGCGGCGCGGGAGGGGAGGAGGGGCCCCCGCCCGTGCCGCCGCCGCCCGCCGATCCCCCGGCCGGGCTGCGCCCCGGCGCCCCGCCGCCCGCCCCGGTACCAGGCGACCTGTCTTCCCTGGAGTGGGGCTAGCCTGCCGTGCCACGCCTCGCCGGGCAACCCGGGCCCTGCCCCGCCAAGCGAGGACTGCCCCGCCAAGCCGCGTCCGGCCAATCCAGGCCGCGCCTACCCGCCGGGTCCGGCCTTGCCCTGACTAGCCCTGCGATCCTTGCCGCACCCTGGCTGCCCTGCCGAGCCGGGCCCCGCGCAGCCAGGCACTGCACTCCTTGCCGAGCCCCGGCTGCCCCGCCAAGCTGCGCCCGGCCTGGCCTAGACCCGCGTCGACCGGCCAGGCCAAGACAGCCGGGCCGAGCCGTAAACTGCCGTTCACGCCCTGCCTCGCCCTGGCGGCCAGGCCCGGCGATGCCTTGCCATGGCATCCATGCGATGCCGTGGCTGCCGCGTTCAGGTGCCGGGATTGAACTGCGCCTCGGGGACCCCCGGGGTCGCGGGGATCGCCGGGCCGTTCACGATCTCGTCCAGCTGCTCGTCGGTCACGACCGGGTTGCCGTCCGCGTCGACCTCGATCCGGCCGACGTGGTTGCTGCCGCAGTCGTGGCACTTGCCTTTCCAGTGCCGCCCGCGCAGCGGCCGGCCGTGGGCGACCGGCTGCAGGTCATCCGCCGACACGTTGAGCAGGCCGATGTTGTACGACTGGAGCTGGTGGGCCGCCTCGATGGCCAGCTCGGGCCGCTGGTAGGTGCTGTAGAGGCGCCGGTACCGGGACAGGGTGCCCGGGTGCAGGCTCATCGCCGCTGCCAGTTCCTTCAGGTAGTAGCCGATCTTCGGGTCGGTGAGCCCGTCCACGACCTGGCCGAACCGCCAGGCGGCCCGCACCGAGTCATCGCCTGCCCTGACCAGGCCGTCATAGGCGGCCACCAGCATGTTGAGGTCGGCTGCGTCCACGCGGTCGCCCAGGGCGCTGCCGTCTTGGCCCTCTGCCATATCGTCGGATGCCATTGTTCTTCCTTCGGTGCCGTTCGGTTTTCTACCAAGGAAAATAGCATACGGCCGCGCCCGGGAAGGGATAGGCGACCAGAGAGGGATCCATGGCGACGAACCGGCCGGACATGAGTCCTGACCCTGGCGGCGCCCGTGACCTGTCCGGCCAGTTCGACGTCCTGATCGAGAACTCCAAGGCGATGGAAGAGCTGCTGCGGCAGCAGGCCACCACCATGCAGCAGATGCTCGACATGACCCGGCTGTCCATGGCCGGGGGCGCCCACCAGGAAGTGGCCGGCCACGTCACCGGCATGCAGTACCAGCAGCAGATGCGCACCGATGTGCTGAAGTCGCTGTCCCGGGGCGCCGGCATGCCGCACGACGTGACGTTCGGCATGACCAAGATGAGCGGCATGCAGGCCCTGACCAGCGTGCAGAACCTGCAGGCCTACGCGGCCCAGTGGCTGGGCGAGCGGATCGCCGGCGGGAAGCTGCCCGGGTTGGGCAGTGAACGGGCGAGGCGGCGGCTGGGCGAACCCGGCACGCTGTATGAAGAGCACGACGCGCACGCGGCCACGGCCGGTCAGCCGCAGCCCGGCGCCCCGGCGACGTCCCAACCTGGCGGGACCCAGTGGCAGCCCCTGGGCCCGCCCGGCCCCGGCGGCAGGCTGGGCGCCGGGATGGCCGCCCAGGTCCAGCAGGCCGCCCAGCAGGCCGGGGACATTTCCCGGATCGCGGCATCGGAGACCGAGGCCGCGACCAAGGGCGCGGTCGAGGGCGCGATGGAGGAGAACCGGGCCGGCATGACCGGCGCCGTCCAGACCGCCACGGCCGGGCTCAGCAAGGTACTGCGCCCCGACCGGCCGTCCGTCCCGCTGCCCTCGGAGTCCGTGGGCGGCGTTGAGCAGGGCGCGTCCGGCCCGTCCAGCGTCTACCAGACCGCCCCGGCCCCGGGCGGCCCTGTGCCGCCCTCAGGGCCTCCTGGAGGCGGCGGAGGAGGCGGGGGCGGCCCCGGAGGCGGCGGCGGTCCCGGGGGTGCTGGCGGTGCCGGGGGCGCTGGCGGGGGCCCGCCGGTCCCGCCGAGCCTGATGCAGAACATCGGCGCCCGGGTCGCCATGTCCGGCGGCTCCGTGGGCGGCATCATGGGCGCGCTGAAGAAGATCCCCATCCTCGGCCTGGGCATTGACCTCCTGGACAAGGGCGCCGAGTTCTACCAGAGCCAGCGCGAGGCGGGCCGGGCCTTCCAGGAAGTCGAGGGCGGCACGAACATGGGCGGCCAGGCCGAGCGGGTGCACTCGCTGATCTACCAGGCCTCGATGTTCGGCCGGGTGCCTGAGGGGGTGGCCGCGCAGATGTTCGGCGACGTCACCGCGCTGGGCTACAGCCGGGCCGCCCTCGGCCAGGGCCAGCAGCTGCAGAACCGGCAGACTGCGCTGAACTTCCTGTATCACCAGTACAACGCCACCGGCATGAGCATCGACCAGGGCGCCTCGATCCTCGACACCGCCAGCCGGAATGCCACGGTCAGCCTGGGCGCGGTCTCGGACGCGCTGTCCTCGCTGTCCGACACGGCGGGCAAAGCGGGCACCAACGCCATTCAGGCCCGGGACAATTTCAACAGTTACTTCAACGTGGTCTTGTCCGGCGCCGGGGCCGGGCCGGGCGCCCCGCAGCTGGCCGGGGCGCTGGCCACCCAGCAGGCCCAGGGCGGCAACGCGTTCGCCAAGACCAATTTCGCCGGGCAGGTCGGGGCCGGCGAGCAGTACATGCTGGCCGGGCAGACCGGCCTGGCCCCGAACCAGGTCCAGGCCCTGGAGCGGCAGAACCCGGCGGGCTATGCCCAGATGGTCTCCGGCTCGGTGGCGCGGTTCATCCAGCAGCTGCCCGGGATGACCCCGGCCATGATCCAGGACCTGCAGAACATGATCCAGCAGGCCGGCGGCGCGAACGTCAAGAACCAGCCCGCGCTGCAGCAGCAGGTCGCCAACCAGTTCCTCAACAAGTACCAGGCCAGCACGCCGGGCATGGACCTGAACGTCTGGGCCCAGTTCCTGAGCCAGGTCACCAACGTCCCGCTGAACGCGGGCAATGTCATGCAGTACATCGTCATGCAGCTGGCCGGGGCCACGTTCGGGGCGGCGGCGGCCACCGGGGCCGGCGCGCCGGGCAGCTCGGGCGGGATAGGCGGTAACTCGGCCGGCGGCGGCGGCGCCTCGGTGTCGGCGCAGGCGGCTGCCGCGCACGGCGCGGGCGGTGCCGCGACCGGACGATACGGCCTGGCCCAGGACACTGCCCCGGAAATAGGCCCGGGAGCCAAGGGCCTGGAGAACATAACCCCGGGCCGTTCCTGGCAGCAGGTGCTGGGCGGCGGTCAGGCGGCCCAGGTCTACCTGTCCCAGGAGAAGAAGACCGGCCAGCGCAACCCGGTGCTGGAGGCGCTGCTGCAGAACGTCCCGGCGGACGCCCAGGTCGCGGTGCAGACCAAGAACGGCAGCCGGGTGATGAGCTTCGCCGACGCGATGAAGTACTACCCGGACGAGATGGAAGCGGGCAACGTCCAGTTCTACGACAAGTCGGGCAAGAACCTGGGCTCGACCGGTGCCTTCACCCAGGGGCTGCTCGACTCCTCCGCGCAGGCCGGGGCGAACACCGAGCAGGCCGGCGGCGCCGGGGCCAACGCCGGGCAGAGCCTGTCGCAGTTCCAGAAGACCCACGGCATCACGCCGAGCGCGGCGGCCCTCTCCCAGGGCAGCGGCGGCGGCAACATGACCGTCGACCTGACCAGCGAGGCGAAGCAGCTGCTGAAGCTGCTGCCGTCGAACAGCGACAACGCGGCTGCGGCGGCCACCGTGCCGTCCAACCCGAACGTCACCAGCGCCAGTCGCTGATCAATAAAGTTTAGGAATCTGCTGCGCACCTACATGGCTGTCTGTTACCGTCCTGTGCTTATCAGGCGTCAGGGCCCGTCACGGCTTCCACCAGACCCGCCCGGGGCGCACAGCTCTCGGTTGGGAGAGGTATGTCAAGTGCAAGAACAGGGGCGGGTAATCACGGGGCAGTAGGCAGGAACAGGCGCTACCGGGCGCAGCACCGGAAACGCCGGAGAGCGCAGATCAGGGCGGTTCCCAGCGCCGCCATCGGGCCGCTGGGAGTCCTGGCCCTCAGTCTCGGGGCCGTAGCAGCGGCACCGGGACAGGCGGGGGCGCAGGCCGCCGTACAGCCCGATGGCAGGCTCTCTGCGATCACTACAACTACCACCACGGCGTTCAGGTTCCTAGGGAAACCCGCTGCGGTGGCCAGCCGGCCGGCCGCGTACACCGTCCGGCCCGGCGATTCCCTCTCGGCGATCTCCGCCCGGCTGTTCGGCAGCGCGGCCAGGTGGCCGTACCTGTATGACGCGAACCTGGGCGTCGTGGGTGACAACCCGAACATGATTCATGCCGGCCAGGTGCTCGCGGCCCGGCTCGGCGCCCGTCCCGCCTACGGCCGGGCGACCGTGGCGGCTGCCTACCGGCCGCAGCACGCGGTTACCTCCGGCGACGGCGACGGGCTGGCCCCCGGCGGCGGGTACTGCGCCCCGGACTGCTGGGGCGACGGCGACGGCGACGGGTTCGACCTGAACCACTCGCCGTGGTCATCAGGCGGCGGGACCTCCTACCGGACGGGCCGGGCGGCCGGAAGTCCGGCCCGGACTTCCTACGCGACCGGGAGCTACGGCGGCAGCTACAGCGGCTCGGGCGGAATGCAGAGCTGCATCATCGCCCGTGAATCCGGCGGCAACAGCCAGGTGATGAACAGCTCGGGCCACTGGGGTCTTTACCAATTCAGCGCCGGCACCTGGGCGGCCAACGGCGGCAATCCCGGCGACTTCGGGCATGCCAGCGTGGCCGAGCAGAACCAGGTCTTCTATAACACTGTGCGATCCAGCGGTTACTCCGCATGGACGCCCTACGACGGCTGCTTATGATGAGACAGGCAATCGTTCTCATCAGCATGCTCGCGATCACCTTCGCGGCCACCCTTACTGCCACTCAGGCTGCCCAGGCTAGCCCGCCCCGCTTCCATGTCGCCGTAGTCGACGGCGTGGGCAGCGGGCCGGGCGGGTCCCTGGCCGGCAACCGGGCGCTCAACTGGGCCGAGCGGAACGCCCTCGGGCACTACTACTGCTGGGGCGGGACCTCGGGCTGCTACGACTGCTCGGGCCTGGTGTTCGCCGCGTTCGGCCACGCGGACGGCATCTGGCTGCCCCGTACCACCTACTCCATGCCGTACAGCTGGCACCTGCACCGGATCCCGCTGTACCTGGCCCGGCGGGGGGACATCCTGTTCTACGGGAGCGGGCACGTGGAGTTCGACACGGCGCTGCCGGGCACGTCGTTCGGCGCCCATGACTCCGGCAGCCTGATCGGCTGGATCCAGTGGGGATGGGGGTGGGTGCCGACCGCCGCTTACCGGGTCCGGTAGCAGGAGCCGGGGGCCCGGCTGCCTCCCGCGCCGGGCCCCCTTGCCTTCACTGGCCGGGGATCCGGGTGTCGCCGTCCCTCTCGACCAGCCCGGCTATCGCGCGGTCCACGTCCGGCGCCAGGGTCCAGGACCCGTCCAGGGCGGGAGCCACCGAGCCCGGCTCGAACATGTTCAGCGACTGCGGCTTGGCCCCCTGCACCCGGCGGGTGGCCGCGTACAGCAGGGCGGAGCGGACCCGCTGGTTGTGCTCCGCCCACGGGCTGGCGGTGTGCGCG
>Ga0306924_10003247_pt1 | contig 15584 bp, 10 predicted proteins | sample sta12Can44000111_FD_203756 | JGI IMG/M metagenome (GOLD analysis project Ga0306924, IMG submission 203756) | Lab enrichment of tropical soil microbial communities from Luquillo Experimental Forest, Puerto Rico - statanox.12C.anox.44.000.111 (v2)... | ecosystem: Environmental > Terrestrial >... | reverse complement strand
GATGCCGTAGGCGCCAAGCCCGAGATAAATCTCGTTGAGATACAGCTCGAGGATCTTGTCCTTGGAATAGGTGCGCTCGATGCGCATCGCCAGCAGGGCTTCCTTGATCTTGCGGGTAAAGGAGACCTCGTTTGTCAACAGGAAGTTCTTCGCCACCTGCTGGGTGATTGTGGAGGCGCCCTGTGGACGGCGGTTGGAGCCGAAGTTCTGCGCGTAGAGGATCGCGGCACGCGCCATGCCGGAGAAGTCGATGCCGCCATGTTCATAGAAATTCTTGTCTTCGGCGGCGAGGAACGAATTGATGACGAGCTTTGGAACGGCCTGGATCGGCAGGTACAGCCGCCGCTCTTTCGAATATTCCCCGAGCAGCGAGCCATCCGCCGCATGAACGCGGGTCATGATCGGCGGTTCATAGTCCTGAAGCTGCGAATAATCCGGCAAATCCCTCGAAAAATGCCAGATCAACCCTGCGGCGGCGGCGATGCCCACAAGGAACACCACGGTTCCGGCGGCGAACAGGAAACCCAAGAACCGAACCAGCAAGCGCATGATCGAAGCGTCCGTTTTAGCCCTTCGCGCCAAAAATACCGGCGCCTTCCTCAAATTGGTCGATTCTGCAGGGCCCCGCGGCGTTTTTTATAGTGCGGTCGCTGTGGCCAAACTAGGGCTTCGACCGGCCTCTTACCTCTTTGATTCCGACTGTCCAGCCGTTGCCAGGCGCTTGGCGAAGAACGCGTCAATGGCATGCGCCACGGATCCGACGGTGCGGGACCGCCAGCTTTCCGAAACCAAGTGTTCGAGGTCCTCCTTGTTGGAGACGTAGCCGAGTTCGACGAGCACCGACGGCACGTCGGGAGCCTTGAGCACCCTGAATCCGGCGGATTTCAGGGGGTGCTTGTGCATCCTTGTGGTTGTCTTCATCTCGCCCATGAGAATACGCGCGAACCGGTTGGAAAATGTGCGGGTCTCGCGCTGTGCGAGATCGATCAGAATATCGGCAACCTCGGTCGGCTCCTCGGTCAGATTAACGCCACCGATGGCATCGGCCTTGTTCTCCGCCTCGGCCAGCCGTTCGGCCTCGGCGTCGGAAGCGCGGTCGGAGAGCGTGTAGATCGTTGCCCCCTGCGCGTCGCCCTCCCGACGTGGCAGGGCATCTGCGTGGATCGATACGAACAGGGCCGCCGATTGATTGCGGGCGATCCGGACGCGGTCGTCGAGCGGCACGAAAGTGTCGTCGTTCCGGGTCATGACGATGCGGTATTTGCCGGTTTTCTCGATGCGATCGCGCAAGGCCAGTGCAAAATCCAGCACCAGGTTCTTTTCCATGATCTCGCTGCCCGACTGGGTGCCGTTATCGGGGCCGCCATGGCCGGGATCGATGACGATCACCGGACGCAAATCCGGCGATGCAGCGGGACCTGGCGCGCTTTCGACTTTGGCCACGACGGGAGTCGCGGGCTCCCTGGTGTCGGAGACCGCGGGTCGGAGTTCGGGCCGGCTTTCGGCCGCCAACGACTGTACGAAGGTCGCCCGATCCGTCTCTTCCAGTTCGAGCACCAGTCGCGGCGGTTGGCCATTGGCTGCTTCAAGCAGCGAGGCGTTGGCGATCTTCGCGGGGCCGGTCAGATCAAACACGATGCGCGAGCCGCCCGGCATCACCAGACCGTAGCGGAACGCCCTGATGAGTCCCCGCCCCGCGGTGCCGACACCCGGCGGAAGGCGAAAACTCACCTGAGGGAAGTCGACGACGACCCTATAGGGGTCGGCCAAGGGGAAGGCATGGAACGAGACCGGCTGGTCGAGATCGAGGATAAAGCGGGTTTGCTTGCCGTCGCCGGCCAGCCGAGCATCCGAGGCGACCGGAAAATTCGACGTCGCCGCCACCTTGGAGGGCTGGCCCTCGCCCGCACCACCCCAGGCAAACCGGGAGCAAGGAAATGCTGCGGCGCACAACAGCGCGCAACCCAGCAAAACATGACGATTTGCGCGGCTCGCCAACGAATCCCGCCTCCAAGCAGCCCTTTTACCCGAATAGGACCGCAGGGTTAACGGCAGCTACGACTTATACCGCGAATAAGGCCAAGTGTTGCCGACCCGCGACGGGCTGCGACGCCTCACTTGCACGAGTCAGTCATTCCACGTATGTAAAATATGCTGACGGCTAAAATCCCGGTTGTGTCGTGTTCAGCCTCCCGGTGCAGCGCAGGAAGCTCTAAAGATTGGAGATTCCAGCGTTTTTCCGGCCCTCCTGCAGCCAGCGCAGCGCGCGGCTGACAAGGAGCGGCGGTTTCAGGCCCGAGCGGCGTCCGGTCCCAGGTCACCATCTCGTTCCAGGGACGGCTCTAGATTCGGCATAACCGATTATCGGGCCGCAGGGCCCCGATATGCGATGTCCGGCGGGCGCTTTGGCGCCGTGCCGGGTCTTCAGCGACAGACAAGGCGGCTTTTGCCGCCAACGTGTTCAGACGGGCCGACGCTTGATGCGCCAGACTGTGTTGTCGACCAAGATTCCGGGAAAAACTGCGCCGATGCGGAGCCGTCGCTCCGCGCGTCGTTTTGTATCTTCCGGATCCCGTTCGGCGAGGCGCGCTCTTTCGCGTTTTGGCCTTCCCCTCACCCCCGAATCAGGTGGACCGTCGCCTCACCCGGCCGCGCGAAACGCGCGCACCGTCAGACGCGACCGCCGCCTCCAAGAGTTACAAAATGCCCAACAAAATGCTTATCGATGCCACCCACCCGGAGGAGACCCGGGTCGTCGTGGTCCGCGGCAATCGCGTCGAAGAATTTGATTTCGAGACCGCTCAGCGCAAACAACTTCGCGGCAACATCTACCTCGCCAAGGTTACGCGTGTGGAGCCGTCGCTTCAGGCGGCCTTTATAGAATACGGCGGCAACCGCCATGGCTTTCTTGCCTTCAGCGAAATTCATCCGGACTATTATCAGATCCCGGTCGCCGACCGTCAGGCGCTGATCGAAGCCGACGAACGCGCTCATCGCGAGGCCGAGGAAGAAAATGAAAATCGGTCCAATCGGCGTCGTTCGCGCCATCGCAGCTCGCGCCGGCGCGGCAATGGCGAGCGCGTCCAGAGCGAGATCATCGAGAATTTGAGCCTCGAGTCGCAGGTCGCCGGCGAGCCGGAAGACGCCTACGAACAGGCGGTCCACGATTTCCATGAACACGAGCCCGCCCAACATGGCGATGCCGAGCCGCACCACGGCGGAGCCGACCACCACGACGAGCCTGGTGATCAGCCATCGCACGAACACGATCATGATGCGAACGACGAACACGCGCATGCCAGCGACGAACACGGCGAAGTCCATGCAGCGGACACGGTTGAACCTGTCGGCGAATCCGAAGCCCCTGCGGCCGCGAACCAAGCTGCGGCCGCAGAAGCTCCCGCGAGCTCCCCACCATACGAGGATCATGCGCACGACGAGGCCAGCCGCGCGCAAGATGGCGTCGACGATGTGGCGCATGCCGACGAGGCGTCTCGTGCCGAAACCGGTATCGAAGAGCATGCCGAACATGGCGGTGACGAACCCCCTGCTTTGTCCGTCGAAATGTCCTCTACCGTCGCGGAAGCGAACGAGAGCCACGACGATGACGACGAGGGCGACGAGGTCGAAGAGGAAGTCGTCGAATCCGTCGGCGGTGACGACGTGCTGGAAGAAGTGCCGGAACGCCCGTTCCGCCCGCGCCGTCAGTACAAGATCCAGGAGGTCATCAAGCGGCGCCAGGTGATGCTGGTGCAGGTCGTCAAGGAAGAACGCGGCAACAAGGGCGCGGCGCTCACGACCTATCTGTCGCTCGCCGGCCGTTATGCGGTGTTGATGCCCAATACCGCGCGCGGCGGCGGCATCAGCCGCAAGATCACGTCGGCGCAGGATCGCTCGCGACTGAAGGAAGTCGTGCAGGACCTCGACGTCCCGGAAGGAATGGGCATCATTCTGCGCACCGCCGGCGCTTCCCGCACCAAGCAAGAGATCAAGCGCGACTTCGAATATCTCATTCGCATGTGGGAAACCGTGCGCGACATGACCCTGAAGTCGCAGGCACCGACGCTCGTCTACGAAGAAGGCTCGCTGATCAAGCGATCGCTGCGCGATCTCTACAACAAGGAGATCGACGAAATCATGGTTGCCGGCGAGGCGGGCTACCATGAAGCGCGCGACTTCATGAAAATGCTGATGCCTTCGAACGTGCGCGCGGTCAAACAGTATCGCGACGGCCAGCCACTGTTCTCTCGCATGGGCGTCGAGAGCCAACTCGATGCGATGTTCTCACCGACCGTGCAGCTTCGTTCGGGCGGCTATGTCGTCATCAATCAGACCGAGGCGCTGGTTTCGATCGACGTCAACTCCGGCCGCTCGACCCGCGAACACCACATCGAGGATACCGCGCTCAAGACCAATCTGGAGGCCGCCGAGGAAGTCGCAAGGCAGCTCAGACTGCGCGACCTCGCCGGCCTCATCGTCATCGACTTCATCGACATGGATGAAAAGCGCAACAACCGCGCGGTGGAGCGCAAGCTCAGCGATTGCCTCAGGCAGGATCGCGCCCGGATCCAGGTCGGACGTATCTCGCATTTCGGCCTGCTCGAAATGTCGCGCCAGCGCATCCGCGCCAGCGTGCTGGAGAGTTCGACCGAGCCCTGCCCGCAATGTGGCGGCACCGGACATGTTCGCTCGGTGTCATCGGTGGCGCTGCAGCTCCTGCGCGGGCTGGAGGAGATCTTGATGAAGGGCGCGACCCACAATCTCGTGGTACGCACCCGCACCGACGTGGCGCTCTACGTGCTCAATCACAAGCGCGGCCATCTGCGCGATCTAGAAAACAGCTTCAAGGTAAACCTTGCGGTGATCGCCGACCCGACCGTGAGCGGCCAGCAATCGTATGTCATCGATCGCGGCGAACAGGTGCATACGCTCGAGGCGGCCAAGGCGCTGTTGGCAGCGCAGGCGACCGCTCATCCGTCGCCATCGGAGGAGGCCTCCGACGAGGATGAGTCATTCGATATCGAGCTCGAATCAGAAGTGGAAACCGAGGAGACCGAGGGGTTAATCGACGATTCTGCGGCGAGCTCCGAAGGAGGCGCCGAGAGCCCGAGGCGCAGGCGGCGGCGGCGGCGGCGTGGCCGTGGTGGCGAGTCGCGCGACGGCGCATTCGGGCGTGAAGAGGGCGGATTCGCGCACGCAGCGCCTCAACAACCGGCCGAAGTCGCGGGCGCCGATGAAACCGATTCCGACGAGGACGAATCCGAAGAACAACCAAGCCAGGCGCGTTCCGATCAACCGCAAGGCGGCGAACGGCGGCCCCGGCGTCGCGGACGTCGAGGCGGTCGCCGGCGCCGCGGCGGGCCTGAGGATGGGCTTGCCGGATCGATTGCCGATGAGCTTGAACCGACGGCGGCGCCGGAGGCCACGAGCGCGGTTGCCGATTTCGACGGATATTCTTCGCAAGCCGCGCAGCCGGCCGTATATCCCGAAACGAATGCTCCTTCGCCGGAGCAGCCGGTTGCGAACAGGCCTTCGCAGGAAGAAGCAGCGCGGCCAGTTGCCGAGGCCGAGCCCCACCATGAAGCCGAGAAAGCCGCCGCGCGGCGGCGCTCGACCGTGCGCGAGAGGGTTAGCTTCCTAGCTCAGCCGGACGTTGCTCCGCTGGCGAACCCGGGCCAGGCAGAGCCGGCGCCCGTTCCTGCCACAGAACCGACCCGGCAGCCCGCGGCTGAAACGACGACAGAGACCCAACCTCGCCGCGCCGGATGGTGGTCGCGGCGCTTCGGCGGCGGCCAATAGGCGCGCCCGGAGCAGGGATCAAAGAAAAACCGCCCGGGCCGAAGCGGGCGGTTTTTGTTTTGCCTTTCGAGCCGGCATAATCATCCGGTTCGAACGGTCCTTTCCGAGCTCGCCTGCATCATCAGAGCCAGCCTCAGCCCGTCGTCACCGCCGTCTCCATGTCGGTTGGATCGACCTGCTTGTTGAGATTGGTCTCCAGCCGGCTGCGATCGAGTTCGCCTTCCCACCACGACACCACGACGCACGCAACGCCGTTGCCGCACAGGTTGGTCAGCGCGCGGCATTCGCTCATGAACTTGTCGATGCCGAGCACGACCGCCATACCCGGCACCAGTCGCGCATCAACCACAGCCAGCGTCGCCGCCAGCGTAATGAACCCGGCTCCCGTAATTCCGGACGCGCCTTTCGAGGTCAGCATCGCAACCAGCAAGATCGTGATCTGCTGCTTGAGCGTGAGGTCGAAGCCGAGTGCCTGCGCGATGAAAAGTGTCGCGAGGGTCATGTAGATGTTGGTGCCGTCGAGATTGAACGAGTATCCCGTCGGCACGACAAGGCCCACCACCGACTTGGAGCAGCCGAGCCGTTCGAGTTTTTCCATCAGCGAAGGAAGCGCGCTCTCGGAAGACGACGTGCCCAGCACGATCAGCAGTTCGTCCTTGATATAGGCGAGGAATTTGAAAATCGAGAAGCCGACGATTCGCGCGATAATGCCAAGTACAACCACCACGAAGAGTATCGCCGTAACGTAGAAGGTCGCGATCAGGCCAAGAAGATTGAGGATAGTGCCGGTGCCGAACTTGCCGATGGTATAGGCCATGGCGCCAAAGGCGCCAATCGGCGCAGCTCGCATGACGATGGCGATCACGCCGAAAACTGCGTGCGCCGCATCGTCGATGAAGGCACGCAGGGTATGGCCGCGCTCGCCGAGACCCATCAGCGAAAATCCGAACAGGATCGAGAACAACAGAACCTGCAGGATCTCGCCGCTCGCGAAGGCGCCGACCACGGTGTCGGGGATGATGTGCAGGAAGAAATCGACGGTTTTCTGCGCCTGGGCCTGCTTGGCGAATGTTTCAACAGCTTGCGCGCTCGCCGCGGCACTGCCAAAGCCGGCTCCCGGACGAACCACATTGCCGACGAAAAGACCGATGATCAGCGCAAAGGTCGAGACGACCTCGAAGTAGACCAGCGCCTTGACGCCGATGCGGCCGACCTTCTTGGCGTCCTGGATATGGGCAATACCTGCAACGACCGTGCAGAAGATGATCGGCGCGATCACCATCTTGATCAGCTTGATGAAGCCATCGCCGAGGGCTTTGATCCAGTCATTGGTCGCCAGGTCCGGCCACAGCCACCCGACGATGACGCCCAGTACGATCGCGGTGAGAACCTGAATGTAGAGTACCTTGTACCAGGGCTTCTTCGCTGCGCTGGCCGGTGCCGCGGTTGCGATCGTTGCCGCCATGAAATTCCTCCCCAACGAGCTTGGCGATCTGCGCTTGGCGACGTCTTCGCCGCTGTTTGCAAGGTGGTCGCGCTACCCTACCCAGCCAAATCAATTAGACCCACAGAGTCAATGGTATGGCCCGATTTTCCGACAAAACAATCGAATTTCGATCGTGCCGATGACCTTAGCCAAGCCAGCGCGCGATACGCTCGACGGCCTCGCGCATCTCCTCGGCCGATCTCGCATAGGAAAAACGAATGAAGCGGTGGCCGCCAATCGGATCGAAATCGACTCCCGGGGTTGCGGCAACGCGAGCCTTCTCCAGCATTTCGCCCGCAAATTTGAAGCTGTCAGAGGTGAAATCGGATACGTCGGCGTAGAGATAGAACGCGCCATCCACGGGCAGGAATTTGGTAAGGCCGGCGCGAGGCAGGCCTTCGATCAGAATGCGCCGGTTCTCCAGATATCCACGCTTCACCGCTTCCATCTCTTCGCGGCCCTCGAATGCGGCTTCCGCTGCAATCTGCGACAGCGTCGGTACCGAGATGGCAAGGTTCTGCTGGAGCCGCTCGATCGGGCGCACCATCGGCTCGGGCACCACCATCCAGCCGACACGCCAGCCGGTCATGCAGAAATATTTCGAGAACGAATTGATGACGAGCGCGCGGGGAGAAAGCCCGGCTGCGGTCACCGCCGGAAATGCGTAGTCGAGGCCGTGATAGATTTCGTCCGAGATGAAGCGGATACCGGCGTCTTCCGCCGCCGATATGAGGCTGGTCAGCGCCTCGCCGGACATCATCGTGCCCGTCGGATTGGCCGGACTTCCGACCAGCACGCCCTTGAGCGGCGTCTTGCGATGAGCGGCGAGCAAGGCTTCTCCGGTCAGCGCATGCCGGTTTTCAGCCGACGTTTCGATCAACACCGGCTCGCAGCCGAGTGCGGTGAGAATGTGCCGATAAGGCGGATATCCGGGTACCGTGACCGCGACGCGATCGCCGGGTTCGAACATGGCAAGGAAGCTCAGGATGAAGGCGCCCGAGGAACCCGTGGTGATGACGATTCGCCCGGCATCAACGACAAGGCCGTACGCTTCGCGGTAGTGGCGTGAGATACGTTCGCGAAGCGACGGGATTCCGAGCGCCGACGTGTAATCGATCCGCCCGCCCCCGAGCGCGGCATGCGCGGCCAAGATGGCGGTTTTCGGCGCCGCCGCCGCCGGTTGTCCCACTTCCATGTGGATGACATGACCGCCCTCCGCTTCGATTCGCGCAGCTGCAGCCATGACGTCCATCACCATGAATGGCGGAACGTCGCTGCGCCCGGAGGCCCTCAGCAGGTCCTTTGTTCGTTCTCCCGGTGTCGCCTCAAGCATATCGATCTGTTATTTTCTCCAGTATGACGGTTCAAAAATCCGTATGCCCCAGACTAGCCTCATTCCGCGGTTTGTTAGGGTATATCCCGTGACATAACAATCGCCAAAGACGGTTCGATGCTGCTCCGACTAGCCCTGGGACGGAAAATGAGGAAATTCACCGCCATCGCTACCGCGGTCGCGCTTGTCGTGGCGCCGGTCGCGGCATTCGCCGAGGAGGAAAAGGGCCTCCCGATTCTCCGCGACACCGAGACCGAGCAGCTGTTGCGCGACTATTCGCGGCCGATTCTGCGCGCTGCGGGTCTCGAACGACAGAACATACAGGTCGTTATTATCAATCAGAATGTGTTTAACGCCTTCGTCGCCGACGGCCGTCGCATCTTCGTCAACCACGGTGCGTTGCTGCAGTCGGAAACTCCGAACCAGATTATCGGGGTGCTGGCGCACGAGACGGGCCATCTGGCCGGTGGGCACCTTGCCAGAATGCGCGAGCAGCTGGCGCAGGCACAGACGCAAATGATCATCGCCATGCTGCTCGGCGTCGGCGCGATGGCGGCCGGCGCGCGTAGCAACAACCAATATGGCGGTGGTGGCTTGACCAATGCCGGAGCGGCCGCGATCTCCGGGCCGCAGAACATGATCCTGCGCTCGCTTCTCTCCTATCAGCGCCAGCAGGAAGAGAGCGCGGACCGCGCCGGCGTGAAGTATCTGACTGCGACCGGGCAATCCGCGAAAGGCATGTACGAGACCTTCAAGCGGTTCACCAACGAAAGCCTGTTTGCCGCGCACGGTGCCGACCCCTACTATCAGTCGCACCCGATGCCGGCCGAGCGCGTCGCGGCTCTCGAGGAGATCGCCCGCACGAGCCCTTATTGGGACAAGAAGGACGACCCGGCGCTGCAGCTACGCCACGACATGATGCGGGCCAAGATCTCGGGCTTCCTTGAGCGACAGGACACCGTCTATCGCCGCTATCCGCTGTCGGACACAAGCCTGCCGGCGCGCTATGCGCACGCGATCGCGACTTACCTCCACGGCGACTTGCGCAACGCGCTCAGCCAGATCGACGTGCTGATCCAGACCCAGCCCAACAACCCCTATTTCCATGAATTGCGCGGGCAGGCCCTGCTGGAAGGCGGCAGGCCGGCGGAGGCGATTGTCCCGTTGCGAAAGGCGGTGCATTTGTCCAATAACGCGGCCCTCATCGAGATGTTACTTGGGCAGGCGCTCGTGGCGACCGATAACAAGGCCTACACCGACGAGGCGATCGGCATCTTGCGGAACGCGGTGGCGCGCGAACCCGAGGCACCGCTGGGTTATATGCAGTTGGCCATGGCTTTTGGCAAAAAGGGAGATTTGGCCGAGGCCGACCTGGCGTCGGCGCAAGCCGCATTCCTGCGCGGTGACAACAAGACCGCCCGCGATCTGGCCTCGCGCGCCAAGACCCGATTTGCCGTCGGCACGCCCGGATGGGTCAAGGCTGACGACATCGTTTCGGCGAAGCTGCCTGCCGGACAAAAGAAAGACTCTCGATTTCAGTTCCGTGTCGGTCCCCAGGACAAGGCAGACCGTCGAGACCTTGAAAGCGGCTCCGAGACAAACCAGTAGAAACGATCCAAAAGGAAATGCCGATGCCCCCGCTCCGCCTGCTTCTTCCCGCCCTGTTCGCACTGGCGATCTGCGCCGTGCCGCCGCCTGTTTCGGCGCAGAGTTTTTCTGATGGCCAGCGCGGGGAAATCGAAAGCATCATCAGGAATTACCTGATTGCTCATCCCGAAGTGCTGGAAGACGCCATGGCCGAATTGAACAAGCGCCAGGCTGCCGCCGAAGCCGAGAAACATGAGGCGAGCGTGGCGCAAAATTCGGAAGCCATTTTCAATTCGCCACGCGGCGTCGTCCTCGGCAACAAGGACGGCGACGTCGGCTTCGTGGAGTTCTTCGACTACAATTGCGGCTACTGCAAGCGCGCCATGGCCGACATGCTCGATCTTCTGAAGACCGATCCGAAGCTGAAGGTCGTGCTCAAGGAATTTCCCGTGTTGAGCCAGGGTTCCGTCGAAGCGGCGCAAGTGGCGGTCGCCGTGCGCATGCAGGACCCAAGCGGCAAGAAATATCTCGACTTCCACCAGAAGCTTCTTGGTGGTCGCGGTCCGGCGGACAAGGCGCGAGCGCTGGCCGCCGCCAAGGAAGCAGGTCTCGACGTCGGCAGGATCGAAAAGGATCTCGCAAATCCCGAAGTACGCGCAACGATCGAGGAAAATTTCAAGCTCGCCGAAGCGATGGGCATGAACGGCACGCCAAGCTACGTGATCGGCAAACAGGTGGTGGTCGGCGCCATCGGTCTCGAAGGCCTTAAGGAAAAAATCGGCTTCGCGCGCTGCGGCAAAGCGACGTGCTAGCGCCTCGCTGAAACACCGAATTCCTGAAGCGAAAGGCCGGCGTGTTCGCCGGCCTTTCTGTTTGGATTTTTTTGCGGCACTGCGGTTCATCCGGGATTCAGGAAACATATTTGATGGAACCTGCGAAACCCGGGAACATCGTCGATCTCCTTTCGTTGTCGGGCGGGCAATGAAAACACGTGAGGAGGCTCTAGATGTTTAATCGTTTTATGATCACTGCGGCTACCGCGGCATTGATCGCCGGAACCAGCTTTGCCTATGCGCAGGGACCGGGCAAGGAAGGTGCGTCAGGCGGCGCTGGAATGCAGCAAAGCGCGCCCTCATCGGGTGGCGCCGAGCACGGCATGAAGTCGTCCCAGGGCGGCGAGAAGATGCAGCCGCAGGGCGCTCAGAACCAGCGCGCTCAGGACACGAAGTCCGGTGCTGCCAAGGAGGAAAGATCCGAAAAATCGGCGCAGGAAACCAAGGGCGAGCGCTCCAAGAGCACGCAGAACGACGAGCGGTCCAAGAGCACCCAGAACGAGAAGGGCGCAGCCGGCAAGGACCTGAAGGCCGAGGGCCGCGAAGGCAACATGAAGGCTGAAGGTCGCGAAGGCCGCGAGGGGATGAAGGCCGAAGACCGCGAAGGCCGTGAGAACAGAAATGCTGCCGAAGGCGGCCGGATGGAGAACAGGAACGCGGCAGAAGGCAGCCGGACCACGACGACCGGACAGGCTGGTGCCGGTGCAAGACTCTCCACCGAACAGCGCACGCGTATCACGACCGTGATCCGGAGCCAGCATGTGGCCCCGGTCAATAGCGTGAACTTCGCGGTTTCGGTTGGCACCCGAGTTCCCCGCGACATCGGCTTCCATCCGCTTCCGCAGGAAATCGTGTCGATCTATCCAGACTGGCGCGGCTATGAGTTCTTCCTCGTTCGCGACGAGATCGTGGTAGTGGATCCGCGGACGCTTGAGATCGTGGCGGTACTTCCGGCCTGACCTCGATCGATACCGTGAATCCGGGGCGGGCCGCCAGGCCCGCCCTTTTTCGCGCCTGCTGCATCATTTCGGCGTCGCCAAGACGAGCCAGCGCAATTCACCTTGTAACCTTGGTTAACGAGCGGTTTCCGTAGGTTCTGCACAGGTTTTTAGCAAGCAGATGAGGCGTTTGGGCGGCAATCTGGCAGGCCTAAAGACTTCCCCTTGACGCCGTAGTTACCTATAAACCGGCCATCACCGCGACGTTTTTGCGAGATCTGGATGGCCAAGAGCGCTGCCGAGACAATTTTTGTGCTTAACGGACCCAACCTCAACCTGTTGGGCAGCCGCGAACCCGAGACCTATGGCCACGCCACGCTCGCCGACGTCGAAAGATTGTGTGCGGAGACTTCGGCGAAGTTCGGCCTGAGGGCCGACTGCCGGCAGTCGAACCGCGAGGGTGAACTGATCGATTTCATCCACGAGGCGCACGCAAAGAAGGCCGCCGGCATCGTCATCAACGCCGGGGGCTACTCGCACACCTCCATCGCGCTGCACGATGCGCTGATGGCGGTGACGATTCCCACCGTCGAAGTGCACATCAGCAATATCTATGCGCGTGAGAGTTTCCGTCATCACTCGTTCACCGCCAGGGCCGCGTTCGCCACCCTTTGCGGTTTCGGTATTGACGGTTACCGGCTCGCGATCAACGGCCTTGCGGCCAGGATCGGCGTCAAGGCCAAGGCCTGACTCGTCCGCCTGTCACACCCGAGGAAAGTTCCGGATCAATCATGGCGCGCCAGCCTGACGACAAAGCAGCGGCAAAGTTCTCATCCAGCGACAGTGCGCTCATTCGCGAGCTCGCATTGCTGCTGGATGAAACCAGCTTGACCGAGATCGAGATCGAGCGCGCGGGCCTTCGAGTGCGTGTCGCGCGCAACATCAGCATCGCCGCGTCTATACCCACTTCGATTCCGAATCCCGCTCCCGCGTCCGCACCGTCCGCGCCCGCATCGGCTGTCCCGCCCGATCTTGCAATGCATCCGGGCGTGGTGCCCTCACCGATGGTCGGCACGGCCTATTGGGCGTCGGAGCCCGGCGCCAAGCCCTTCATCGAGGTCGGCGCCAAGGTGTCGGTCGGGCAAACCCTGCTGATCATTGAAGCCATGAAGACGATGAACCAGATTCCATCGCCGCGTGCGGGCACGGTGACGCAAATCCTTGTCGAGGACGGACAGCCTGTCGAATTCGGCGAGCCGCTGGTGATCATCGAGTAACGGCGCGAACGGCCAATCAGAGGATTTTCCACTGCCCCCATTCGCAGCTCGCGGCCTTAAGGACAAGATGTTCGACAAGATCCTGATAGCCAATCGTGGCGAAATCGCACTGCGCATCCTGCGCGCATGCAAGGAGCTTGGCATCTCGACTGTAGCGGTGCATTCCACCGCCGACGACGACGCCATGCATGTGCGCCTTGCCGACGAGAGCGTCTGCATCGGCCCGCCGCCCTCGAAAGACAGTTATCTCAACGTTCCGGCACTGCTTGCGGCCTGCGAAATCACGGGTGCCGACGCCGTGCATCCGGGTTACGGTTTTCTGTCGGAGAACGCGCGCTTTGCCGAAATTCTCGCCGATCACAACCTGCATTTCATCGGGCCAAAGGCCGCGCATATTCGCTTGATGGGCGACAAGATCGAGGCCAAGAAGACGGCGAAGAGGCTCGGGATTCCTGTGGTGCCGGGGTCCGACGGCGCTGTTGGTCCGAACGACGATGCCATGGCGATTGCACGATCGATCGGCTTTCCGGTCCTGGTGAAAGCCGCATCCGGCGGCGGCGGGCGCGGCATGAAGGTCGCGCAAAGTCCCGAAGACCTGATGCTGGCCCTTTCCACGGCCGCCAACGAAGCCAAATCGGCATTCGGCGATGCTTCGGTCTATCTTGAAAAATATCTGCAGAAGCCGCGTCACATCGAAATCCAGGTGCTCGGCGATGGTCGCGGCGGCGCGATCCATCTCGGCGAGCGCGATTGCTCGCTGCAACGCCGTCACCAGAAGGTCTGGGAGGAGGGTCCTTCCCCCGCCCTCGATGCGACGGCTCGCGCCAGGATCGGCTCCACGGTCGCGAAGGCGATGCAGGAGATGAAATATCTCGGCGTCGGCACTGTCGAGTTCCTCTACGAAGATGGTGAATTCTATTTCATCGAGATGAATACCCGCATCCAGGTGGAGCATCCCGTCACCGAGATGATCACCGGGATCGACCTTGTGCTGGAGCAGATCCGCATCGCCGCCGGCGGCGATCTGCCGATGGCGCAGGACGAAGTCACTATCAGCGGTCATGCGATCGAATGTCGCGTCAACGCCGAAAACCCTGTGACCTTTCGCCCCTCCCCCGGCAAGATTTTACAATATCATCCGCCCGGGGGCCTCGGGGTACGTATCGATTCGGCGGTCTACCAGGGTTACGTGATCCCGCCCTATTACGATTCGCTCGTGGGCAAGCTCATCGTGCAGGGCAAGACCCGCGTCGAATGCCTGATGCGCCTTCGCCGGGCGCTCGACGAAATGGTGGTGGACGGCATCGAAACCACCCTGCCCCTGTTCAGGGCGCTGGTCCGCGAGGCCGACATCATCGATGGCGACTATCACATCCACTGGCTGGAACAATATCTGGCCGGTCAGCCGCAGAATTGAGGGCAAAAAAAAGCCGTCGTCGCGGGAACCATTCGCCGCAAGGCGCGTTTGTAGCCGCTGGACTTTCCCATCCGGGGGACTGTTACATCAGCGAGGCAAATGGGAACGCCTGAAGCGCGGCGACGGCGCGCAATCGGACAAAGCCTGCTGCTTGCGGCGGGATTTCTGGTGCTGGTCGCAATCAGCACCACCTCGGTGATCCTCGTCGATCAGGCGCGCGAGGATAACGCCTGGGTCGTCCACACCCTCGAGGTTGAAAATCAGATTTCGACGTTGCTGCTTCGGATCCGCACCGCCGAGAGCGCGGTGCGGGGATATCTTCTGACGGGCGAACAGCGCTTTCTCACCGAGCACGAAGCGGCGGTCACGGGCATTCTTCCCGACATCGATACGCTGGCCAGACTGGCGGGCGACAACAGCATTCAATTTGAAAACAGCAAAAGACTTCGCACGCCAGTCCAGGACCGGCTTGATGAATTCGCCGCGATCGTCGATCTGGTCAAGCGCAACGACATCGACGGTGCAACCGCACTCCTGCGTCAGGCGAACTCCACCGATGCGGTTCGGCAGATCAGCGAAATAGCCGGCACCATGCGGACCGAAGAGAACCGCCTGTTTTCGCTTCGAACCGCGGCTGCGGAACACACGCAGCGGCTTGCTTCCATCCTCACCGTTGCTGGCTCGGCGCTCGTGATCGTGCTGGCCGGCGTCTCGATCTTTCTCCTGCGGCGTTCGGCGCGCGCGCGCGACCAGGCCGAGATGCTGCTGCGGGACGCCAACCTCAACCTCGAAACCACCGTCGAGGAGCGCACCGCCGATCTTCGCGAGGCCAACGATGAAATCCAGCGCTTCGCCTATATCGTCAGTCACGACCTTCGCTCGCCGCTCGTCAATATCATGGGCTTCACCAGCGA
>Ga0306924_10003246_pt1 | contig 15585 bp, 15 predicted proteins | sample sta12Can44000111_FD_203756 | JGI IMG/M metagenome (GOLD analysis project Ga0306924, IMG submission 203756) | Lab enrichment of tropical soil microbial communities from Luquillo Experimental Forest, Puerto Rico - statanox.12C.anox.44.000.111 (v2)... | ecosystem: Environmental > Terrestrial >... | reverse complement strand
CGGCTTCAGCTTCCGTCCGCACAACGTTTCCCTGCCCTATCTCTGGTGGAGCCGCGCGACGGATTTCGGCTTGTTCGAGCGCCTCGGCCTGCATCGTCCGAAGCCCGGCAAGCGGCGCGAAACGCTCGTCAACGTGGCGGCCGTCAAAGCGGGCTGAGTGGCAGCGGCAGCGGCAGCGGTCCGCGCCCGCCGGCCGCTGCCCGAACCCGCAGCGTTACTTCTTCGCGGCCTTCAGCGTCACCACGTCGCCCACCAGCGCGACACCGGCGATGATCGCGCCCGCGCCGCAGGTGAACTCGGCGGCGCTCGAGCGCAGCTCGTTCCGGTAATTGCTCTGGATGTTGATGACGGCATTGCCGCCTTCCTTGCGCGCCCGATCCTGCAGCTCGATCACGGCTGACAGGAACACATGCTGGCACGCCTCCAGATCGCTCTTGCCGAACGCGTTCGTCTTCTTGTTCGTCGCGAAATGGCCGAACGACTTCCGCACGGCCGGATGCGGCTGGCCGGCGAAGTAGAGCGCGACGTCGTCGCCGACCTTGCCCGGTTCGCTGCCGAGCGCATCGGCGACCGGGTAGTTGTCGATCGTATCGCGCGCGAACGCGTGCGATGTTGCGAGCGCCGCGCAGAGCGTGACCAGCATCAAAGGTTTTTTCATCGTCATTCCCCGCGGGTTCAGTTCGACTGCAACACGACGCGCTTGCCATTCACGGCGATCGCCGCCGCGCTGGGGCTCACGCCGCATGTGTATTGGGTGTCGGAATCGGATTCGGTCGAATGGAAGCGGGTCGTCACGTCGATCACCGCGTCGGCGCCATGTTCCTTCGCGTTCGCGCGCAATTTGCCGAGTGCCTCCGACAGCGCCTTGCCGCACGCGGTGTCGGCATCGTCCGACGCACGGGCAATCCGCACCGAATACGACACGTCACCGAGCTGGCGCTGCACGGCCGGATGCTTCTGCGAACCGAAATACAACGCGACATCCGAGCCGTTGGCCGGATGCGCGGCAACCGGTTGCAACGGCAGCGACTTGACCTGAGTCCCGCAACCGGCCTGCGTCAGTGCGACGACGGCGAGCGCGCCCAGCATGAGACGTGTTTGCTTCATGATTTCCTTGTTGTGGTGATTGTCAGAACCATGGATCTTCATTCCATGCGCGAAACATCAGGCTCGCGCAACTGCCGCCGAACCCGAATGAAACAGACAGCGCCGCGCCGACGACGGCATCGCGCGACGCCTGCACGAGCGGCAGCCCCGCCGCGTTGGCATCCAGATCTTCGATGCCCGCGCTGCCGGCCATGTAGCGATCGCGCATCATCAGCAGCGTGTAGATGGCCTCCTGCGCGCCGCATGCACCGAGTGGATGGCCGGTCAGCCCCTTCGTGGACGAGAACGGCGGCATGTCGCTGCCGAACACGGCGCGCAGCGCATGCAGCTCTTCCAGATCGCCCAGCGGCGTCGAAGGCGCGTGCGTGTTGATGTAGTCGGGCCGCTCGCCGGCTTCGTCGAGCGCCGCCCGGATCGCGCGGGCGATGCCGCCCGCACGCGGCGTGACCATGCCTGCGCCATCGGTGCAATGACCGAAGCCGGTCAGCTCCGCATGGATGCGCGCACCGCGCTTGCGCGCGCGTTCGAGCGTTTCGAGCACCAGGACGCCTGCGCCGGATCCGATCACGAAGCCGTCGCGGCCGGCGTCGTACGGTCGCGAGGCCCGCTCGGGCGTGTCGTTGAACCCGCGCGACAACGTGCCCATCGCATCGAACATCAGCGTCATGTTGTCGTGCAGCGCTTCGCTGCCCCCGGCCAGCACGATCTCCTGCCGGCCGGTCTGGAGCAGCTGCATCGCCTGGCCGATCGCGAGCGCCGAGGTCGTGCAGGCCGACGACGGCGAGTACGTTGCCCCTTGTATGCCGAACACGTTCGCCACGTTCGCCGAGGTCGTGCTGCTCATGGCCTGCGGCACCGTATACGGCCGCAGGCGATCGATCCCGTGCGCGCCGGCGATCGCCATCGCGCTGTCGTAGGCCGACAACGTGCCGACACCGGAACCGATGATGGCGCCGGCGGACGGCGTGCGCAGCGCGTCCGGATCGAGACCCGCGTCGGCCATCGCGTTGCGTGCCGCGTGACACGCGAAGCGCGCGGTATCGCCCATGAAGCGTTCGTGCTTGCGGTCGAACGGCGTTTCGTCGGCGACCGACGCGACGGCCGCGACCTGGCTCGCGAAGCCGCGCTCGCGCCAGGCGTCGACGCGGACGATGCCGCGGCGGCCCGCCCGCAGGCCGGCCGACACGCTGTCGAGCGCGTTGCCGAGACAGGACACGATGCCCATCCCGGTCACGACCACACGCCGCATGCCGTCCGCCGTCCGTGTTCCGGGCTGGCTCATCCGGCTCGCCTGAAGATCAGCGACGTATTCACGCCGCCGAACGCGAAGTTGTTGCTCATCACGTACTCGGCATCGATTGCGCGCGGCGCGCCGACGATGTAGTCGAGGCTCGCGCAGGCCGGATCGACGTGGGTCAGGTTCAGCGTGGGTACGTACCAGTTGCGCTTCATCATCTCGATCGTCCACCATGCTTCGATCGCACCGCATGCGCCCAGCGTATGGCCGATGTAACTCTTCAGCGAACTGATCGGCATGCGCGCGCCGAAGGTTTCGGCGGTCGCGTGGCTTTCCGCGATGTCGCCGCGGTCGGTCGACGTGCCGTGTGCGTTCACGTACGCGATCGCGTCGGCAGGCAGCCCGGCGTCGCGCAGTGCGAGCTGCATCGCCGTCGCCATCGTCGCGGCGGTCGGTTGCGTCATGTGCGCGCCGTCCGAATTGCAGCCGAAGCCGACGATCTCCGCGTGAATGCGCGCGCCGCGCGCAAGCGCGTGCTCGTACTCCTCGAGCACCAGCGTGGCGGCACCCTCGCCGACCACGAGGCCGTCGCGCGCCGCGTCGAACGGGCGCGGCGTCAGGTGCGGCTCGTCATTGCGGGTGCTGGTGGCGTAAAGCGTGTCGAATACGGCGACCGCGGGCCCCGACAGCTCCTCGGCTCCGCCCGCGAGCATCAGGGTCTGCTTGCCGTGCGCGATCGCCTCGTATGCGTAGCCGATCGCCTGGCTGCCCGACGCGCACGCGCACGATGTCGGCACGATGCGCCCCTTCAGATCCCAGAACAGGCTGACGTTCACCGCCGTCGTGTGCGGCATCATCTGCACGTAGCTGTTGGACGTCACGTCGCTCATCGAGCCGGTGTCCAGCATCTTGCCGAACGCGCGGATCGGTTCGACCGAACCGGACGACGAGCCGTAGGCCACGCCCATGCGGCCATCCTTGATCGACGGATCGTCGAGCAGGCCGGCGTCGGTGAGGGCGAGCTCGCTTGCGCGCACCGCGTAGAGCGACACCGGCCCCATCGAGCGCGTCTTCTTGCGCGGATAGTGCGCGGGCGTCGCCAGCTTCGGAATCGGGCACGCGAGCCGCGTGTGAAGCGACTGGAAATAGTCGAAGTCGGGGATGCGCTGCACCGCGTTGCGGCCGAGCGTCAACGCGGTTTCGATTTCATCCCAGGAATTGCCGAGCGCCGTGACGCCGCCCATGCCGGTAATGACGACGCGCTTCATCACACCATCCCGCCGTTGACGCCGATCACCTGGCGCGTGACATACGACGCCGCGTCCGACATCAGGAAGCTGACCACCGCGGCGACTTCGGCCGGTTGCCCGACCCGGTTCATCGGCACGGCTTTCAGCGCGTGTTCGAGCGGCACGTCGTCGAGCATGCCCGTGTCGATCAGCCCCGGCGCGACGCTGTTCACGGTGATGCCGCGCGTCGCGAGCTCCACCGCGAGCGCCTTCGTCGCGCCGATCAGGCCGGCTTTCGCGGCGCTGTAGTTGACCTGCCCGCGATTGCCGATTACGCCGGACACCGACGAGACGGTCACGATCCGCCCGCCTTGTCGCGCGCGGACCATCGGCATCGTCAGCGGATGAACGACGTTGTAGAACGCGTCGAGACCAGTTTCGATCACAAGATCCCAGTCTTCGTCGGTGAGGGCGGGAAACGCCGCGTCGCGGGTCACGCCCGCGCAGCAGACGATGCCGTAGTACGCGCCGTGCGCGGCCACGTCCGCTTCGAGCACCGCGCGACAGGCGGCGCGGTCGCGCACGTCGAACTGCAGCACGGTGGCGGTGCCGCCTTGCGCGATGATGCCTGCCGCAACGGCTTCCGCTTCGTCGCGGCCCTGACGGCAATGCACGGACACGGCAAAGCCGTCCGCAGCCAGTTGACAGGCGATCGCGCGGCCGATGCCACGGCTTGCGCCGGTAATGAGAACGCGCCGGCTCATGGCTTGGAACTCTCCTCGATAAATGACTGGAAATCGCGCGGCTGATAGACCTTCACGATCGCTTCGGCACACACCGCGCCATCGTGTTCGATCCGGCATCCGTACGCGCCGTGGCCTTCGTCGCCGCGCAGCAGCTCGTGCACCGAAATGCGCAACCGGGCGTCGCGGGCGAATGCCGGCGTGAGCGCCTCATAGCGGCGCGTGCCCAGCAGCACGCCGGGCCGCACACGTTCGCCGGCACGCATCGACAGCAGCCCGACATGGGCCGCGATCGCCTGCGCCATCAGTTCGATGCCGATCCATGCCGGCATCGCACCGTCGGCATCGGCGTACCACGCGTCGCCGCGCACCGTCGCAAGCGCGGTCAGCGATTCGTCGCTGCACGTGGCGACCGCGTCGAGCAGCAGCATCGTCCCGCGATGGGGGATGATCTGTTCGATCGGCGGGAGCGTGTTGTCCGCGTCGGCGGGAAGGGGAAAAACTGACTCGGTCATCGTGTCGTCACCGGGCAAGAATCAGGCTGACATTGCTGCCGCCGAACGCGAACGAATTGCTCATCGCGTATTGCGTGCCCGTGCCGCGCGGCAGATAGCGTTCGTCTTCGACGAGATCGAGCGCGGGCAACGCGGGATCGGCTTCGCCGTCCCACACGTGGCGAGGCAACGGGACATCGTCGCGCGCCAGCGTCAGCCACGCGAATCCCAGCTCGCTTGCGCCGGCCGCGCCGAGCTGGTGGCCCGTCAGCGGTTTCGTGCCGCTCGCGGCGACGCCCTGCGGAAAGACTCGGGACATCAGATGCGCTTCCATCTGGTCGTTCTTCACGGTCGCGGTCGCGTGCAGATTGACGTAGCCGACCGCCGACGGCGCAATGCCTGCGTTGTCGAGCGCGGCACGCAGCGCGAGCTCGCCGCCGACGCCTTGCGGATCGGGGGCGGAAATATGATGCGCGTCGCTCGATTCGCCGGCGCCGACGAGCGCCACCGGCGCCTCGTCGCGACTCATCAGAAAGACCGCGGCACCTTCGCCGATGTTGATCCCGCGGCGCTTCGCGCTCATCGGGTTCATGCGCGTCGCGCTGGTCGATTCGAGCGATGCGAAGCCCTGCAGCGTCAGTTCGCATAGCGAATCGACTCCGCCTGCGACGACCGCGTCGCACAGCCCGAGCTGCAGCAGGCGGCGCGCCGACACGAACGCCTTCGCGCTCGACGTGCACGCGGTCGAGATCGTGAACGCCGGGCCTTGCAGATCCAGTGCGGCGGCGGCAAACGGCGCGGCCGTGCCGATTTCCATCTGCCGGTAGTCGAACGCGGGCGGCATGGCGCCGGTTTGCGAGCGTTGGGCGAGTGCGGCTTCGGCCGCGCCGATGCCCGACGTGCTGGTGCCGAGCACCACGCCGATGCGGCGCGCGCCGAAGCGCGCGCGCGCGGCCTCGATCGCGGGCCGGATTTGCGCGAGCGCGGCGAGCAGCAGGCGGTTGTTGCGGCAGTCGTAAGCGGCCAGCGCGGCAGGCGGCGCAAGCTTGAGCGGCGCCGTCACGCGGCCGGCGAAGCGGGTGCCGGCGCGCGTCTCGATCGGGCCCATGCCGGGGGCGCGGCCGTTCGCCAGTGCAGCGGCGATCGCTTCCACGTCGTCGCCGAGCGCATTGATCATGCCGAGCGCATGCAGATAGATTCGTGGCGCGATCACGCGCTCCTCCGTTGAGTCGCGGGGATGCCCATCGGCGCGAGCAGCACGGACACCATGATGCCCAGCGACAGCGTCGAGCCGAAGCTCCTCAGCGCCGGCATCGAACTCATGCCGAGCATGCCGAACGACAGCAGGGTGGTCGACGCCGACAGCAGCACACCGGTCCACACCGCACCGAGATCGGTCCGGGCGCGCATCGCGCCTTCGCGCAGGAACACCGCGTAGTTCGCGCCGACGCCGATCACGAGCATCAGCGCGAGCGAGTTGAAGAGATTGAGGGGGATGCGCGCGTATCCGAACACGGCGAGCGTGACGCCGATCGCGAGCCATGCCGGCAGCGCGACCTCGATGCCGCCGCGCAGCCCGTAACGCACCATCAGCATCACCAGCACGAGCGGCAGCGCACCGGCCAGCCAGATGCCGCTGTCGACGCGATATGCGCCGAACAGCCGGGACACGCTCGCTGCCTTGTCGACGAAGCTCACGCCGGGCAGCGATTGCGCGACCGCGATCAACGCCGCTTCGTTCGACGCGGACACGCCCTGCGGGATGACGACCGAGGCGAACGCGCCCGGCGTGCTGGCCGAGCGCCCGAGCCACAGATGACGGAACGGCTGCGACCAGGGTTCGGCGAGCCAGCTGTCGACATGCAGCACCGCCCCGGCCGATTTCGCGTACGCGGCGAGCCACCCGTCGGCGACCTCGTCGCGGAAGCCCGCCCGGGCCAGCAGCGCACGCAACGCGGCCGGATCGTTGAATCCGTGCGCGGCGACCAGCGCCCGGTCCGCCTGCTGCTGCCGGGCGGACGGCACGAACGACGTCACGGATTGCCAGCCGCTGACCCGGGACGGGCCCGTCAGTGCATCGAGCTTGTCGCCCAGCGCTTCGGTGCGTTCGAGCACCTGCTCCTGCGACGCGCCTCGCACAACGAAAAACTGCGAGCCGCTGTCGACCCCGACCGCATCGCCGACCTCGCGCTCCTGCGCGACGAGCGACCGGTCGCGCTGGATCAGCAGATGGATATCGTCGTCGCTGACGATCTGCAGCCAGCCCGGCACCGCGAACAGCGCCAGCAACGCGGTGACGAACAGTGCCCGCCGCCCGCCGATCAGCGCGTGCCACTTCGCCAGCATCGTTGCGGCCACCGCGAACAACGTGTGCGGACTACGTGTTGCCGGACGCGTGAGCAGCGAGGGCAGCAGCCAGATCACCGATGCAAACGCCGTCGCGATTCCGACCATCGCGAAGCACGCGATCTGCTTGAGCGCCGGGAACGGCGCGAAGGCGAGGATCGCGTAGCCGACCAGGCTGGTCGCGAGCGCCACGGTCAGTGCCGGCAAGACCTCGCGGGCGCCGCGCTGCGGATGCCAGCCGCGCTGCGCGCCGAGATAGACGACGAAGTACTGGATCGAATAATCGACGGCCTCGCCGATCAGGCTCGCGCCGAACACGAGCGTCAGCAAATGCAGCTTGCCGAACACGAGCAGCGTCGCCGCGAGCGCGCAGAGGATGCCGAGCGCGGTCGACACGAAGCCGAGCACGATCAGGTGCGGCAAGCGGAAAATCCACAACATCAGCAACGCGATCCCGACCACGGACACGATGCCGATCGCGTGCATTTCGCGCTCGGACGCCGCGCGCGCGGCTTCGGCGTAGAACACGGCGCCGGTTCTGGCGACCGTGACATCGGGGCGCGCCGCTTTCACGGCCGCTTCGCCGCGCGCGACCGCCGCGCGCACGGCGCGCTGGACATCGGCCTCGTACGCCGATCCCGGCAGCGTCGCGACGACCAGCACGCGGGTCGACGCGCCGCGATGCGCGACGAGCAGGCCGTCCTCGATCGTCAGGTTCGACGTCGCGAGCGGCAATCCGGCCAGCCAGTGCTGCAGCCAGCCGAACGGATCGTCGGCGAGCGGCGTGGCGAGGCCGGCGCTCGGCAGTCCGTAGAGACGCTGTGCGAGCGCATCCTGCAGCGCCGTCGGGCCGCCGGCGACGAGCGGGCGATCAGCCGGCGCGAGCAAGCCGAAGCGATAGGGCGAATAGAACCGCGCGATCTGCGACACGTCGAACGGCGGCAATTGCGCGGTTACCGAGCTGAAGGCGCCGCTCGCCGCGAGCGTCGCGCCCAACTGCTTCGCCGCGGCTTTCGCGTGCGCCGCGTTGTCGCTCGTCACGAGGAACACGGCCCGGTTGCCGAGCGCGCCGGCGAGCCGGTCGACGGCTTCTTCCGCGATCGGATCGGCCTCGGTGACCGGCAGCAATGCGAGCAGGTTGGTCTGCAGCGGCGACGGGCCTGCGAAGCGCCACGCGCAGTAGAGCGCCGCCGCGAGCGCGAGCAGCAGCCACGCGGCGCGCAGGCGCCACGCTGCTCGGGCGGTGCGAGGTTGAAGCGTGTCCACTATGGCGTTCCGAACAGCGCCCGGTCGGCGGGTGTCAGGTTGGTCACGGCCGTGCTGCCGTCGAAGTCGATCTGCGTGACGTCGCCGTTCGCCAGCCCGATCCGCACGCGCTGCAAATAGGCGCCGCCGCTCATCTGCAACGTGCGGATCGACTGCGCGAGCTGCGGCTGGTTCGGGGTGAGGCGCATTTGCCAATGGCCCGGCGCGCCATGCGCTTCCACATCGAACTGCGAATACAGCGCGCTCAGGTCGCCGGCCAGCATCGCGCGCATCATCTTCGAGATTTCGGCGGCGCCGCGCGCCCCCTGCGCGTTCCGGCCCGCCACCCGCTGGCCCGCGGCGTTGATCTCGGCGATGCCGGCATCGCTCATCACCCAGGTCGCCTTGTAAGGCGTATCGACCTGCCAGATCACGCCGCGTTCGCGGAACAACAGCAGCGAGCCCGTGCTGACGAGCGGGGCCTTCATCGCGGCCAGCGTCTGCGTTTGCGTGAAACGCGCGCGGACGCCTTTCGCCTGCGCCAGGTGGGCCGCGATCTGCGACACGAGCGCGATGTCGCTCGCGGGCACGCTGGAGGCGGCTGACACGGCCAGCCGGGCGGGCTGGGCGGGCGCGGAGGAACCGGCCGGCGACACCTGCGCGTGCGCCTGCGACGCGAGCAGCACGACCGCGGCCGCGGCTCGGAGCGTCAGCGTGCCCATGCGCGCTCCAGCTTCTCGAACACGACGGGCGGCGACACGAATTGCAGCTCCTGCGTCGCCGCGCTGACCGCGACCTGGATCGTGTATCCCTTGGTCAGGCGGGTGGCCGACGCGCGATCGAAAATCTCGTAGCCGATCTTCAGGCGGTTTTCGTGTTCGAGCAGTTGCGCGCGCACTTCGAGCTTCTGCCCGTAGACGGCGGGGCGCACGTACTTCAGGTGCGCCTCGACGACCGGCCACAGATAGCCCGATGCCTGCATCTCGCGGTAGTCGTAGTCGAATTCGCGCAACAGCGCGGCACGGCCGATCTCGAAGTACTTCAGGTAGTGGCCGTGCCAGCACACGTTCATCGCGTCGACGTCGTGGAACGGCACTTCGATGTCCGCGCTTGCGGTCAGGAGGGTGGGTGTGTCGTTCATGCTGCGACCTCGCACGCGTGGCCGACGAGCTCGCCCGCCGCGATACGCGCCGTCAGCGCGCGCAATTCGTGTTCGAGCGCCCGGTCCTCGTCGATGAACGGCGAGCCTGCGCGAACGTCGTCGATGAACGTGCGCAGCGGCTCGGGGATGACCGTCGCGCCGTTGATGCGCAAGCGCAGTTGCGCGGCTTGCACGGTCGCGAGCGTATGCGCGGCCGCCACCTGTTCGGTCAGTTCCAGCACGCGCAGGCAATCCCGCGCGGCGATCGTGCCCATGCTGACCTTGTCCTGGTTGTGCGCTTCGGTCGAGCGCGAAAACACGCTCGCCGGCATCGTGTGCTTGAGCGCTTCGGCCGTCCACGCGGACGACGAAATCTGCACTGCCTTCAAGCCGTGATTGATCGGCGCGCGCGCCGACGTCGCGCCGGACAGGTTGCGCGGCAGGCCGTTGTTGAACTTGTCGTCGACGAGCAGCGCGAGTTGCCGGTCCATCAGGTCGGCGAGATTGGCGACCGCCGTCTTCAGCGCATCCATCGCGAACGCGATATGCCCGCCGTAGAAGTTGCCCCCGTGCAGCACGCGCTCGCCGTCGGGGTCGATCAGCGGGTTGTCGTTGGCGCTGTTCAGTTCGTTCTCGACGTCGCGGCGCACCCAGCTGAGCGCGTCGCAGGCGACACCGATGACGTGCGGCGCGCAGCGAATCGAATAGCGGTCCTGCAGCCGGTGCCCGGCCGTGTCGGCGCGCCCGGTCAGGTCGTCGCGAATCCACGCGGCCGCTTCGGCCTGGCCGGCGTGCGGCTTCGCTTCGAAGATCAACGGATCGAAATGCGCGGCCCGGCCGTCGAGCGCGACGGTCGACAGCGCCGTCAGACGCGCGGCGAGCCGCGCCAGATCCGACGCGCGCGCAAACGCGAGACACGCGAGCCCCGTCATCACTGCCGTGCCGTTCATCAGCGCGAGGCCTTCCTTGGGCGCGAGCGTGAGCGGCTCGTGGCCGAGCGCCAGCCAGGCCTCGCGCGCAGTGCACGGCACGTCGTGGAACAACACGTCGCGCTCGCCGACCAGCGCCGCGGCGACGTACGACAGCGGCGTCAGGTCGCCGCTCGCGCCAACCGAACCCTCCGACGGGATGCGTGGCAGCACGCGATGATTGATCAGGTCTGCCACGCGTTCGAGCAACACCGGCCGCACGCCGGAGAATCCGTAGGCGAGCGAGTTCAGCCGCGCGACGATCACGGCGAGTGTCTGCTCGCGATCGAGATACGCGCCCATCCCGCAGCCGTGATAGCGCGTGAGTTGCAGCGGCAGCGCTTCGACCAGCTCCATCGGCACGTCGACGACGCATGCGTCGCCATAGCCCGTATTGACGCCGTAGACGGTCGCCCCCGACGTGAGATGACGGCGCAGGAAATCGGCGCCGCGCGCAATCCGGCTGCGCCATACGGGGTCGGTGCTCAGGCGGACGGACGCGCACTGCCGCGCCACCGCGACCACTTCCTCGATGGCGAGCCGCCGGCCGCCGATCACGACGGCATCCGCGGCGACGCCGGCGCCGGCATCGTTCAGGTCATGTTCGGCCATTCGCGCCTCCACTGGGGCGCGCCCAGAAATCGTAGAAATTGAACCATTGGTAAGGCGCCTTGCAGCAGTAGTGCTCGAGGCGCTCGGCATAGCGTTGCGTCCATGACGCGAGATGCGCGGCGCGTTCGCGCCGCGGCAGTTCGATGCGCTCGGCGAACGGCTCGAAGTAGAGCCGGTATCCGTCGCGCTCCTTCAGGCAGAAGAACAGGTAGACGGGGCACGCGAGCACGTGGGCCAGCACGTACGGCCCTTGCGCGAACGGCGCGCTCGCGCCGAGAAACGGCACGTGCGTGGTCCGGTCCGATTCGCGCGCGGGCGTCCGGTCGCCGACGATCACGAGCCACTCGCCGCGGTCGATGCGCGCCTGCATCATCAACGCGGTCTGCGGGCCGAAGTCGTTGACCTCGACCATGTGCTCCGCGAAATCGCGGTGCGCGGTGGCGAGCGCGCGGTTGAAGCGGCGGGCGTGCTCGGTATAGACGATCGCCGTCACCTTCGTTTGCGCGCCGCGCACCGCCAGCGCGCGCGCCATTTCGAGGTTGCCCAGGTGCGAGCCGATGATCAGCGCACCGCGCCCGCTTTCGATCAACGCGTCCAGGGCGCCGCCGTCATCCAGTTCGACGTCGGCCAGGTCGATCCGGCCCGACCAGGCGGCCAGCTTGTCCAGGCCCGATCGCGCGAACGCGAGCATGTGCCGGTATGCGGAGCGCCAGCCGGGGCGCGGCGTGTTCTCGCGCGGCGAGAACTGCCGGAGTTGCGCGAAGTAGCGCCGCGAAGCCTCGCGCGCGGGGCGCCCGGTCAGCAGGAAATAGGCGACGATCGGATACAGCCAGAGCGCAGTGAGGCGCGGGCCCACGAGACGGCATCCCAGCACCAGCAGCATCATGCCGAGGTGGCTGCCCCGCTCCGCCATGCGCCACCAGTGCGTGCCGCCGGCATTCGCCGGCGCCGGTGCGCGGCGCGGCAGAAGCTTGTGCGCCAGCAACAGCGGCAGCCGTGCCAGCATGCCGGCCACGAGCCGCGTATGAGTACGGCTGATCCGCACGTTGTCCCACAGCACGTCGAAGTGCGACACGCCGTCCGCGTCGTAGGTCACCGCGGTCGGCACCCACACGAACTCGACACGCCGCCATTGCAGCCGCACCAGGATCTCGATGTCGAAGTCCATGCGGGTCGGCAGCGCGACGCTGTCGATCAATGCGCCGGTGATGGCAAGCGGGTACAGACGAAACCCGCACATCGAATCGCGAATCGTGAACGACAAGGTTTCGATCCACACCCAGACGTGCGTCAGATAGCGTCCATACAGACGCGCTTTCGGAACGGATTCGTCATAGACCGGGCACCCGACGATCATGGCGTCCGGTTTCGCGCGCGCGGCGTCGAGAAAGCGGGGTACGTCGGACGTGTCGTGCTGGCCGTCGGCGTCGATCTGCAGCGCGTGCGTGAAACCCGCCGCACGTGCCGCGCGAAGACCGGCCATCACCGCCGCGCCTTTGCCGCCGTTGACCGGCAAGTGCAGCAGCGTGAGCTGGCCGGCGTACCGCTGCGCGAGTCCGGCGAGCACCTGCCGGGTCGCGTCGTCGCTGCCATCGTCGACGACGATGAGCGGCAGGCCGTGCCCGATCAGGTTGGCGACCGTCGCGCCGATCGCATCCTTGTGGTTGTAGATCGGGATCACCACACAGGCGCTCACGCTCATGCCGGCTCCCCGTAGACGATGACGCCGGACGTGCAGACGCGCTCGCCGAGGCGATACGCGAATTGCACGCGCCGGCGCGCCGCGTCGTGCGTCAGCACGAGCCTGAGCATCGCACCGCCGAGCACCGGCGCCATGAACTTCAACTGGTCGATCGAGTGCGGCGCCCGGGCCGCCGGCACATGCTCGCTCGCGAGCCGCACGGCCCAGTCGACCTGCACGACGCCCGGCAGGATCGGCAAACCGGGGAAGTGACCCGCAAAATGGACCAGCGTGTCCGGCACGTGCAGCTCATAGAAGTGCTCGTTGTCGCAGCTGGCCTCGGCCAGTATCTCGAAGCCCTCATCTCGCACGTCGAACATGCGGGCGATGTCGGCGGCGCGCAGCTTTCCGCGCGCGTCGAACGGCAATGCCGCGCGGAAGCGCCAGTAGCGCGGCAGTGCCGCCACCTCGACATGCGCGGCGAGATGGCGGCGCAGGGTCTTCACGAGCTGGACGCGGCCTTCGCGGCGCAGCGCTTCGTTGCCCGCGCCGGAGAGCACCACGAGCGCGCCGATGCGCTCGCGCGACGGGCCGTCGATCGGCGTCGTCGCGGCCTGCGCGACAAACGGATGCTGCTGCAGACGGTTTTCGAGTTCCGCGAGCGACACGCGTTTGCCGTCGAGCTTGACCACGCGGTCGAGGCGGCCTTGCAGGCGAAAGCGTCCGTCGCCGTCGAACGCGGCTGCATCGTCGGTGCGATGCCAGTCGTCGTGGCCGAGATGTGGCGAGCGCACGGCGAGCGCCCCGTCGTCGGTGCGCCGCACGTCGATGCCCGGCATTGGCTGCCATGCGTCCGATTCGCTTTGCATTCTCCACGCGATCCCGCCCGTTTCCGTGCTGCCGTAGATTTCGCGCGGCGCGTTGCCGAACGTCGCGGCGAACTGCTGTGCGCTTTCCGGCGACAACGGACCGCCCGACGAGAAGAACGCGCGCGGCCTGGGCTCGAGCGTCGCGAAGCCGGGCAGATCGGGCCAGCGCGACAGTTGTGCGGGCGTCGACACGACGACCGTCGCACCGCAGTGCGCGATGCGTGTCTGCAATTGCTGCGGATCGGCGCAGGTTGCGCGGTCGAGCGCGCGTCCTGCCGCGAGCGGCCAGAACACGCGGAACAGCATGCCGTAGATATGGTGATGCGGCACGCTCGCGAGCACGTTCGCATCGCCGAGCAGCGCGCCCCACTGCGCTTCGAGCGTGCGGACTTCGGCATCGAACTGGCCGAGCGTCTTGTGGACCGCTTTGGGCGTCCCGCTGCTGCCGGAGGTATAGAGCGTGAGCCGCGCGTCCGGATCGATCGAGTGTGCGGCGTCCGCGCCCGTCGCGCGCGCCGCATCGGCGTCGAGCGCGGTCAGCTCGGCATCGGTGAGCAGCGCATCGTAGGCATCGGCCAGTTCCGCAAGATAGCCGGGCGTCGCGTTGCCCGGAATCACCGGCTCCTTGCCGCCGGCCAGCAGGCCGAACAGCGCGCATGCGAATGTGTACGGATCGTCGCTGCACAGCGCGAAGCGTTGTCCCGGGAGGGTGTGCACCTGTGCGGCGATGCAAAGCGCACGGGCGCGAAATGCCTGAAGGGTGATCGTGGCCGAGCCGTCGCGGCACACCGGCGTGCCCGCCGCGCCACGCGCCGCGTCCAGGAGTTCGTGCAGCGCGATCATGACGTCACCGCCCGCGCTGCCCTCGGCAGCATGATCCACTTGCGCCAGGCGATCTCCCCGACCAGCAATGCGCCGATCAACAAATAGGCGATCGCGCCGTTGTAGAGCGACCACGCGTCGCGCGGCCAGCAAAACGCCGTATACGCGGAGAAGGCGCCGTTGATCGCGAAGAACACGCTCCACACCTGCGTGACGCGGCGCGTGTAGCGCACCACGTGCGCGGGCGGATCGGGGTAGGCGCGCCGGGCGAATTTTTCCACCATCGATGGCCCGTTCACGAGCGTCGCGCCGAAGGCGGCAAGCAGCCCGAGGTTCACCAGTGCGGGATACAGACGCATCAGCAGCTCGTTATCGGTCAGCGCGATCGCCACCGACGCGCAATTGAGCACCCCCACGACGATCCAGTCCACCGCCGTCAGCTTGCGCAGCGTCGCCGCGAGCGGGCCCGTGCCCGCGACCCGCTGCAGCCACAGCAACACGAACAGCGCGCAGCCGACCTGGCGCGGCGAGTCCCAGCGCCACGCGCACAGGATCACGACCGGATAAGCGAGATACGCAACGAGCCGCAACATGCGACGAACGCCGCTGCGAGCGGGTGCGGCAACGGGCGCGTCGCGACGCGCGTCTTCGGCAAGGTGCGCCGCCGGTTCGGCGGCGGCGTGCTCGGACGGCATCAGGCTTGTGCCGCGAGCAGCGACTCGACCGCGACGATCACGTCGCCCACCGTGCGAACCGACTTGAACTCTTCGGGCTTGATGCGGCGGCCGGTCATTTCCTGCAGCTTGATCGCGAGATCGACGGCATCGATGCTGTCCAGATCGAGCTCCTCGAACAAATGAGCCTCCGGCGTCACGCGCGCCGGGTCGATCGCGAAGTTGTCCTGGAGGATGGCGCGGAGGCGCTCAAGAATTTCTGCCTCGGTCACGATTCAGTCTCCCTTGCCTGCAATTTCTTCCAGCACGGCGTCGTCGTTGCGCTGGCTGGCGACCCATGCCGCGAGCGTGTTGACCGAGCGAAAATGGTCACGCACGTGTTCGTCGTCCGCGGCGATGGTCAGTTGATAGTGTTGG
>Ga0306924_10003244_pt1 | contig 15587 bp, 8 predicted proteins | sample sta12Can44000111_FD_203756 | JGI IMG/M metagenome (GOLD analysis project Ga0306924, IMG submission 203756) | Lab enrichment of tropical soil microbial communities from Luquillo Experimental Forest, Puerto Rico - statanox.12C.anox.44.000.111 (v2)... | ecosystem: Environmental > Terrestrial > Soil... | reverse complement strand
GCAACCCCTTTACCAGCGCGTCCTTCGCTTTGGGTGCGAGAACCGGCTTGCCAGGAACCCCTACGCTGACGTTGGAAGCCATGTCGCGTTGCAGGTAAACATCAACCTCCGCTTTAATGGGGAGCGTCACCGACACATCTTTTTGCGCCGATTTGTAACCGGCGGCTTCAACCGTGATGGAGAAGTCTCCGAGGCTCCGCGGTATGAAGAAAGCCCGCCCACGCGACGTTTGTGACTGATCGCTTGGAACGCCGTTTTTGTAGAGCTTGACCGTCGCGGGCGCGGTTATCAGCTCGCCCGAGGTCTCCCGCACGGTAATCGCAATTTCCGCACGATCGCCCCGGCTCATGGCGCCTTGTTCTCCGCTGTCCTGACTGAAGAGTGGTGCGGGACACAACCAGAGGCCGACCAAAAGCGGGAGCCCCATTCGAACGGCGTCCAACGGACCGCGTTCTTTCCTAGAGCGCATCAATGCACCGACAAGCGCCAGAGTAGTCTCCGCTACCGGGGGCGTCAAGCAGGAGCTTCTTGGAGACGGCGGCGATATCCTAGGATAATTGAGCCGTGCACAAGCGCAAAAGCCCGTTTCAGGACAAGTGGGGTCGAGCTCTGCTCCCGGCCGTCCTGGCCCTGCTGCTTCCGGCCTGGACCCCGGGGCAGAGTGCCTCGCCGTCCGAAGCCATGGCCCTCGAGCAGCAAGGCAAGCTCGAAGAGGCCGCACAGGTGTGGATCGCGGTCACCGAGCGCACGCCAAACGATGCAGCCGCGTTCGCGAGTTTAGGTGTGGTGCTTTCGAAGGAACAGAAATATTCTGAGGCGGCGGCGGCTTATCGCAAAGCGATTCGCTTGAACCCGAACTTGCCGGGCATGCAGCTGAATCTGGGGCTCGCGGAATTCAAACAGGGCCATTTCGAGGCCGCCATACCGCCTTTGAAGGCAGCTCTGGCCGCCGATCCGCAAAGCATGCAAGCAACGACACTGCTCGGCCTGAGCTGCTACGGGGCCAAGCACTTTGAAGAGGCCGTCAAGTACCTCGGAGTGGCGGCAGCATCCGATGAAGGCAATGCCGAGTTGCACCAGGTGCTGGCGCAGAGTTGCCTCATGGCCAAGAATTATCCCTGCGCATTCGAGGAGTTTCGAAAGCTTCAGCAGCAGGACCCCAATTCGGCGGCCGTGCACATATTCACGGGAGAGGCCTTGGATGGCGAGGGCAAAACGGAAGAGGCCATCAGCGAGTTTCAAGCCGCGCTGAAACTCTCTCCCAAAGAGCCAAACTTGAATTTTGGGCTTGGTTATCTTTACTGGAAGGCCCACAAGTACGACGAGGCAGTGACCGCGTTTGAGCGCGAGCTTCGAATCGATCCGGGAAACGCTCTTGCCCTAACGTATCTCGGAGACATCGCGATGAAGCGCGAAGACAATGAGAAAGCGCTGACATTGCTTCGAAAGGCGATCCAACTTGGAGGCGACAACCGCCTAGCGTACCTGGATATCGCCGCAATCCTGGTGGACCAAAAGCAATATCCCGAAGCCCTTTCCGCGCTGCGCGGGGCCGAGAAGCTCGATCCCAACCAGTCCGATGTTCACTTCCGGATCGGCCGGCTTTACCAGATTATGGGGGATAGTTCGGCCGCGGAGAAGGAGTTCAGGAAGGTGCGCGAGCTCAAGCAGAAGGAAGAAGAAGACCTTGCGCCTAAAGCCACCAAAAATCCCTCTCCCGAATAGCGTCTGCTACGACTGACTAACGACGAGGGTCACAGTCTGTCCCGAGTATGGTCTCAATACGCGCGAGTTCCTCGGAAGAAAGGTGGGGATTGGCAAGAGCCGCAACGTTCTGCTCCACTTGTTCCGCACGGCTTGCCCCAATCAGCGCACTGGTGATGCGCGGATCACGCAAAATCCATGCGAGTGCGAGCTGAGCAACGGTCTGACCGCGGGACCGGGCCAGGCCGTCGAGAGCGCGCACCTGCCGAAGCCGGCCTTCGCTGACGTCTTCCCTCTTCAAGAATCCGTGTGGTTTGCTGGCACGGGAATCGCCTGGGATGCCTTTGAGGTAGCGATCGGTGAGTAAGCCTTGGGCAAGCGGGCAGAAAGCAATGCACCCGATGCCTTCGTTTTCTAACACGTGGAGCAGACCGGACTCGATTTCTCTTTCGAACATAGAGTAATTGGGCTGGTGAATAAGGCACGAACGGCCCAAATGGCGGAGAGCGCTCACTGCCTCTATGGTCTGAGTCGCGTCGTAGCTCGAGATTCCAACGTAAAGAGCCTTCCCGGAACGCACGGCTTGTGCGAGCGCAGACATGGTCTCTTCGACCGGCGTCAGCGGGTCGGGCCGGTGAGAATAGAAGATGTCCACATACTCGAGCCGCATGCGTTTGAGGCTTTGGTCGAGGCTGGCAAGAAGGTACTTGCGAGACCCCCAATCGCCGTAGGGGCCGGGCCACATATCCCAGCCCGCCTTGGTGCTGATAACCAGCTCGTCGCGATAAGAGGCGAAATCCCGGTGAAGGATGCGCCCAAAATTCTCCTCGGCAGATCCAGGTGGTGGGCCGTAGTTGTTCGCGAGATCGAAGTGGGTAATCCCAAGGTCGAAGGCGCGATGAAGCATGCCCCGGCCGTTCTCGAGCGAATCGACGCCGCCAAAATTGTGCCAGAGGCCAAGAGAAATGGCTGGAAGAAGCAAACCGCTGCGGCCGCAGCGGCGGTATTGCATACTGTCGTAACGTGTATGGAGTGGAGCGTAGCTCACAGATTTTTCTTGGTTGCTTCTAAGTGACGTCGAGATGAGAGACCGTGCCGCGTGCCATCACCCTCGCAAAACCGCCCCTCAGAGATTAACGCAAAGTCGCTTTGATCGTGACGCTCTTGGTGTCCGCAGGAGGCAACGGCACGCGGTTGCCTTGGACTGGTGTGCCATTCACTTCAAGCGAAACCAGATTGCCTTCCCCAGCACGCCGTACCTCGATGTGATAACACACGCCTCGGAACTTCCGACAGGCCCTAAAACCAGGCCAGCTTTTGGGGATGACCGGTTCGATCAGCAGTCCGTCGTAGTCGGTGCGGATGCCGAGTATCCATTGCGTTACGGCGTAGTAGTTCCAGGCCGCGGTCCCGGTAAGCCACGAGTTTTTGGCTTCGCCATGAGTGGGGGCGTCGCGGCCAGCAATCATCTGCGCATAAACGTAGGGCTCGCAGCGGTGCACATCGCTGATCTTTTCCCGCGCCGAGGGATTGATGCGGCTGTAGTAGTCGTGAGCGGCATCGCCATTGCCGACTCGCGTTTCGGCGATCATCACCCAGGGATTGTTGTGGCAGAAAATCCCCGCGTTTTCCTTATACCCTGGAGGATAGGAAGAGATTTCTCCAAGCTCCAGATAATACTTCGAATAAGCAGGCTGCTGCAGGACAATGCCGTGATCTGTGGCGAGCAACCTGCTCACGGATTCGAGCGCCTGAGCGGCTAAACCATCTTTGAGGCCTATACCGGCCAGCGGGCAGAACCCTTGTGTCTCGACGAAGATTTTGCCTTCGGCATTTTCTTTCGAACCGACCTTGCGGCCAGAGTCATCGAAGGCGCGAAGGAACCACTCGCCATCCCAACCGTGCCGTCGGATGGTGGTCTCCATCTTGGCAACTTCAGCCAGATAGCAGGAAGCCTCGGCTGACAGGCCGCGATGGCACGCGATTTGAGCCAGTTCGCGGCCGGCCAGCACAAACAGACCGGCGATGAAGATGGATTCCGCAACCTTGCCGTCCTTGTTCGTGGTGGTCTGGAAGGACTGTCCTGGGGTGTCGGAGAAACAGTTCAGGTTCAGGCAATCGTTCCAATCGGCGCGGCCAATGAGGGGCAAGCCGTGGGGGCCAAGGCGGTCGAGCGTGTATCGAAAAGAGCGCTCGAGGTGCTCGTAGAGCGGTTTTTCCGAACCTGGCTGATTGTCGTATGGCACGAGTTCGTCGAGGACGGCCCAGTCACCCGTCTCCTTTAGATAGGCGCTGACCCCGACAATCAGCCAGTGGGGATCGTCGTTGAAACCGCCGCCGATGTCGTTGTTGCCCCGCCTGGTGAGCGGCTGGTATTGGTGATAGGCGCCGCCCGTCGGAAGTTGCGTGGCGGCGAGGTCCAGGATGCGCTCGCGAGCGCGGGCCGGAACCATGTGCACAAACCCGAGCAAGTCCTGGTTCGAGTCGCGGAAACCGAGTCCGCGGCCAATGCCCGATTCATAAAACGAAGCCGAGCGGGACATATTAAAGGTAGCCATGCATTGGTAAGCGTTCCAGATGTTCACCATGCGATTGGTATGCACATCAGGCGTGTCCACCTGGCAGAGGCTCAACAGTTCATCCCAGTAGAGACGAAGCTTTTCGAATGCGGCATCAGCATTCGCGGGGACCGCATACCGGGCGATGATCCGCTTTACAGCTTTTTTGTTGATGAGGAGAGAGTCCGGTGGATCGAATTTCTCTTTGGGCGGATTCTCCTGGTAGCCGAGAACGAAAAGGACCTGACGGGATTCGCCGGGTTTAAGAGAAATCTTGACGTGGTGCGAGCCAACAGGCGCCCAGCCATGCGCGGCAGAATTGGCCGACCTGCCGCTCTCGACGACGGCGGGATTGTCCCAACCGCGATAAGGCCCGAGGAAAGCGTCGCGCTGCGTGTCGAACCCGGCAAGTTTTTCGGAACAAGCGAAGAAGGAAAAGTGGCAACGGCGTTCGCGGTACTCGGTCTTATGGTAGATGACACCGCATTCCATCTCGACCTCGCCTATACTGAGATTGCGCTGGAAATTGGTCGAATCGTCTTGCGCATCCCACAGGCAAAATTCAACCACTGAGAAGATGGAGAGGTCGGCGGTTTGCTGGCGATGATTGGTGATGGTGAATTGCCAGATCTCGAGATTTTCGTCGAGAGGAACGAAGTAGCGTGTACTGGCTTCGATGCCGCCGTACTCTGAGCCGATGATCGTGTAACCCATGCCATGGCGACAGTAATAGTGCTCGAGCTTTCGTCGAGTGGGCTGCCAGGAGGGAGACCAGAATTCGCCGGAGGCATTCTCGCGCACATAGATATAGCGCCCGCCGGAATCGTACGGGACATTGTTATAGCGGTAGCGGGTGATTCGCCGCAAGCGCGCATCGCGATAAAAGGAATACCCGCCGGCGGTATTGGAGATGATGCCGAAATATGCCTGGCAGCCAAGATAGTTGCTCCATGGCAACGGTGTGTCTGGCTGCGTGATTAGGTATTCGCGATTCTGGTCGTCGAAGTGTCCATATTTCATGCCGGGCGGCTCCTTGAGAACAACTCCGTACTGGCCAACACCGTCTAGTATAACGATATTTTAGTGGTATTTTGTACCTTTGCAGTGTAGATATGAAACAGGTATCCAAGACAAAGTAAGGATGCAGACCGCGGTACACTGTCCCGGGGTTAGGCCATGGGGCGAGTGCGATCTCCGGGGTTTGCCGCGCTACCTGCTTGATTGGACTGCATACGAGGCACGACCAAATCTCATCGTCAGAAGAGCGCTCCCCTTCGAGCCCTGATCTTAGGAATCATCGAGGTGCACCGTGCATCTGCATGTAATCGACATAGCCGTCATTATCGCTTACCTCGCATGTTCCGTACTCGTCGGCTATTGGGTTTCCCACCGCGCATCACGCGACATGAAGGCATATTTCCTGGGTGGCAACGTCCTGCCCTGGTACGTCCTCGGAATATCCAATGCTTCCGGAATGTTCGATATCAGCGGCACCATGCTGCTGGTCTATTGGATGTTCGTGTACGGCGTCAAGAGTGTCTGGATCCCTTGGCTGTGGCCGACCTTCAACCAGATTTTCCTGATGGTGTATTTGTCTACCTGGCTGCGGCGCTCGAATGTAATGACCGGCGCCGAGTGGATTCAGACCCGCTTCGGGAAGGGGCGCGGAGCGCAGTTGGCTCACATCATCGTAGTGATCTACGCATTCATCAGCATCATCGGATTCTTCACCTACGGTTTCAAGGGTATCGGCAAGTTTGCGGCGACATTTCTACCTTGGCACCTCAGCGTAAACCAGTACGCACTGCTGCTGATCGCAATCACGGCCATTTACGTCATCAAGGGCGGGATGTTCAGCGTTGTGATTACGGAAGTGATGCAGTTTTGCATTCTTTCGATAGCCTCGTTCGCGGTAGGAATAATCGCGATGATGAAAGTTGCGCCGGGGAGGCTGCAGCATTTTATCCCGTCGGGCTGGGAAAACGTTTTTTTCGGCTGGCACCTGAATTTGGACTGGTCCAACCTCGTGCCTTCGGCGAATGACCGAGTTGCCCAGGATGGCTACGGGCTTTTCGGGTTCTTCGTCCTGATGCTGTTCTTCAAAGGGATCCTGCTCAGCGCCGCCGGACCGGCGCCGAACTACGACATGCAGCGTGTCCTTTCCTGCAAGAACCCGCGCGAAGCCTCTATGATGAGCGGCTGGGTGAACGTCGTGCTCACCTTCCCGCGCTATTTCCTGATTACGGGGCTCACCGTGCTGGCACTTGTGTTTTTCAGCGAACAGATTCGCAGCATGGGTACAAACATGGACTTCGAACGGATCCTACCTTTGGCACTCGCGATGTTTGTGCCTTCCGGTTTGCTGGGCGTGCTGATCGCAGGACTTTTGGCAGCGTATATGAGCAACTTCGCCGCAACCGTAAACGCCGCGCCGCCTTATTTCGTGAACGACATCTATAAACGTTTCATCAATCCGAACGCCAGCGCAAAGACCTATGTGCGACTGAGTTATCTCAGCTCCTTTGCTGTCGTGGTCCTTGGCATTCTCATCGGCTGGTACGTGACCAGTGTCAACAATGTCGTCATCTGGATTGTGACCGCGTTGTGGGGCGGATACACCGCTTCCAACGTCCTGAAATGGTACTGGTGGCGGTTCAATGGCTACGGCTATTTCTGGGGGATGGTGGCAGGAATTTCTTCCGCACTCACGGTTCCGGCAGCGATTGCAAAAATAACGCCACTCGAGGATTTTGCCCATGCACATTCCTTGAATCTCGAGGTGTCGGTGAGCTTTGGTGTCGTGTTCCTCGTATCGCTCATCGGGTGCTTCCTAGGCACACTGCTGACTGCGCCCGAAGATGAAGAAGTGCTGAAAGATTTCTACCGGCGGGTGCGGCCGTGGGGCTTCTGGGGACCAATCCTCGAGAAGCTCGAGCAGGAGGATCGTTCCTTCCGTCCGAACAAGGATTTCCCTCGCGACGTCTTTAACATCGCGGTGGGTATGGTCTGGCAGATTGCTCTGGTGGCTCTCCCTATCTACATCGTGACCTGGCGGTTGCCTCAAGCCGCGCTGACTTTGCTCATCATTGTCATTACTTCTCTCGTCCTGAAGTTCACTTGGTATGACCATCTCAAAGAACTAGAACACATCAACGACTACGCGGGTTCGCTCGATGGTGTTCGAGAGCCAAACGCAGCGGGCAAATTAACGTGATTCACAGAGCCGCTCGAGCCGACCAGCGGGAGCGGGCTGCCTTCTTTACTCCTGCAGGCCCGTCCGGATGTGGTCCGTTGTGGCGAGCGGTTTCTGGTTGGCCTTCTGGAGTTGCTCGTTGACTGCTCGAAGATCGTCTCTCAGGAATGCTTGCCAACACCCGACAGTCTCTTCCGCGGCCGCGAGCCAGGCCTCGCTCGCCGTTTTCATGTCGGCTGTGGGAGCAGCGTCGGCGCTTTCGACGTATGAGATCAGCGCTCCGAGCGCCAAAACGACCCTTGGAAGCGGCTCCGGATGCTTTTCCGGAAGAGAGAGGCCGAGCTGCATAAACTCTTCGCCAGTCTCCGCGTAGTCCGCCCAGTCCCACTTCTTTTGAAACTCTTCCAGCAGTTTTTCCAGCTCCGAGTTGCCCGCGAGTGCCTTCTTTCGTTCAACGGTCTGTTTCTGCAACACAGCGAACTGCTGCCGCGCCGCGGAAGTCTCGCCGAGTTCTGCAGAGAGCCTCAAGGCGAGCGTGATCTGCTCGACCAGTGCTTCCTGCGGCGTGTTCACGCGCGGATCAAGCACGAGCGTCAATGGTTGTGTGCTGCTCTTGCCATTTGCCGTGAGCCTCACTGTAAAACTCCCGGGCAGCGCAAATACGGTTCGGGGCCGCCAGGAGGAATCACGGACGCCAGGCGGCAATGCATAACGCAAATCCCAAACAAACCGATGCACGCCGGCCTCGGAGGAAAGCGGCTGCGGCTCGTGCACCCAGTACATCGGGAAGGGCACATCGGAGGGATTGGTTTTGTGCGGCTTGTCGTCGCTCGAATATCTCCGCACTAACCTTCCATCAGCATCGAGAATCTCGAGTTGGATGGGTGTCGTCGGTTTGTCTCTCAGGTAGTAGTCAATTACCGCCCCTTCCGGCGGGTTCGCGGCTTGAGGTTCGTCGAAGGGCAACTCTGTGCCTTGGTCTCTCCCCTGGCGGACGCGGCATGCGGTCGCGGGGCGGAAAAGCCAGGTTTCGCTCGCGGCAATTTGTGGAGTGAGCTGGCGCAAAGGCGTTATATCGTCCAGCACCCAGAAGGCGCGTCCGAAAGTAGCGACGACCAAGTCGTCCCCATGAACCACCAGGTCGCGCACCGACGTCACTGGCAGATTGAGCTGCAGGCTCTGCCAGTTATCACCATCGTCAAAGGAAACATACACACCCTTTTCGGTGCAGGCGTACAGCAATCCCTCGCGCACCGGGTCCTCGCGGATGCAGTTCAGAAAGCTTCCTTCGGGGATTCCATTCGAAACCAGTTGCCAGTTTCTACCGAAATCCCACGTGCGGTAGAGGTAGGGCCGCAGGTCGTCCAACCGGTGTCGGTCAACGGCGGCGTAGGCAGTAGACGCCTCATAGTGCGAAGCTTCGATGTGCGTAACCTTGCTCCAAGGCGTTAGTTCCGGTGGCGTGATGTTTTCCCAGTTCTTCCCTTCGTCGTCGGTCCGATGGATTAGGCCGTCGTCGGTGCCTACCCAGATTTGCCCGGTCTTCAACGGCGATGGCGCGATGGTGTAGATCACACCGCGGCGCTTGCCTTTAGGCGCATCGGCCGCGGTCGTGGGATCGAGATTTGGCGGCACTCCAGGATCTTCGCGCGTGAGGTCGGGGCTAATCGCTTGCCAGGAATTCCCGGCATCCGCGGTGCGGAACAATACCTCGGAACTGAAGTACAAGACCTGCGGATCGCGCGGCGAAAACAGCAACGGCAGCGTCCAGGTGCGGCGAAAGTCGCCGGCATGCGCCAGCGTCGGCGGAACCCTGTGGATTTGTTCGTTCCTGAATTCCTGCCGGTCGACGAACCCGCCAAAAATCACGCCGGGATGCAGTGGATCGGGAGCGATGTAGCCGTTTTCCTCGCCCGCCTCCATGGGCCGCCAGTCGCGGGAACTGAGGGCGCGGAACCTGCCTCGGCTCGAAACAGCCGCGGAACCACTATCTTGCTGCGCGCCGTAAATCCAGTACGGAAACTGACTGTCGGCGGCGACGTGGTAAAACTGACCATTCGGCTGGTTGTACCAGGAACTCCACGTTTCGCCGCCGTTCAGCGTGACGATGGCGCCCTGATCGCAACTGAGAATCATGCGCTTCGGTTCGTCGGTGTCGATCCACAGTTCGTGATAATCGTCGCCATCGGGCGCGCCCTTTAGCGCCGTAAAGGTTTTCCCGCCGTCAGTCGACTGATATAGGGAAGTGTTAGGAACGTAGACGATGTCTGGATCTTTCGGATCCACGGTTAGTTCGCCAAAGTACCACCCACGTCCCCATGTGCGCTTCTCGTTAGAAACGCGCCGCCAATTCTCTCCGCCGTCGTCGGAGCGATAGAGGCCTCCATCTTTCGCGTCGACGATCAGATAGATTCGCCGCGGATTCCCGGGGGCAAACGCGATGCCGATGCGTCCGAGTCCTTCCAATGGCAGCCCCTTTCCGGTCACCTGTTCCCAATGATCACCTCCATCCTTGGAGCGATAAAGCCCGCTGCCCGGGCCGTTCGAAGGCGCATAAATGCTCCAAGGTGGCCGGCGCGTTTGCCACAGAGCCGCAAAAATAGTGCGAACATCGGCGGGTTCGAAGGCAAGATCAATCGCGCCGGTGTTCTCGTCGTGAAAGAGAATACGCTTCCAGGTTTTGCCGCCATCTTCAGAGCGATAGACGCCGCGCTCGGGATTGGGACCGTAGGCGTGGCCCAAGGCCGCTACAAAGACCCGGTTAGGATCGTGCGGATCGACGAGAATGCGTCCTATCTGCCGCGAATCTTCCAAGCCAATGTGGGTCCAGGTTTTTCCGCCATCTATGGACTTGTAGACGCCGTTCCCATAGGAGATAGAGGAGCGCATATCTGCCTCGCCTGAGCCCACATATAGAATGTTCGGCTCCGAAGGAGCCACTGCGATTGCGCCGATGGAGGCGATCGACTGCGAGTCGAAGATGGGGCTCCAGGTGCGTCCCGCATCGTTTGTCTTCCAGACGCCGCCCCCGACGCTGCCCGAGTAGAAAATACCAGGCTGCCCGCGCACACCGGTAACAGGAAGAACGCGCCCGCCCCGGAAGGGGCCGACGGGGCGCCAACGCAGTGCACCAAAAAATTTTGCATCGACGGTCTTGGTAGACTCGGGCGAGGCAACTATTCGCAGCGTTCCTGTCGGAGCGAACAACAAAAGAAACAAGCATAGCAGTCGTAGAGCTTTCAAAAGGTCATCCCCTAGCAGAGGTAGGATTTGCAAGAAGCCAGAGTATATCTCAGCATCCGCCAAAAGCAGCCGGTCCTGCGGACCCCTGGAGAACTGCTAAGCGGTTCTGGTGCGTTATTCAGAGCAAGCTTGCTATATTTTGAAGATAGTTCTGACGGAATCAGATGAGCGACTCTCGAGATACCGGGGACCACAAGCGAAATAGCCTCTTGCGGGGCGCAAAACGCGTGGTCATTAAGGTGGGAACCAGCACTGTTACGGACTCCCAAGGCGAACTGTCCTTAGAACGGATCGGGCCCATTGTGCGCTCTATCGCCGCTCTGCAGACCGGTCGCCGCCAGATCATCCTCGTATCTTCCGGTGCCGTGGGACTCGGCCGTGGCTGGCTTGGTCTCCACCCCTCTCGGTTGAAGGACATGGCAACGAAGCAAGCCTGCGCCGCGGTCGGACAGAGCCTTTTGATGGAAGCGTACAAGCGCCTGTTTAGCGCTTACGACGTGAAAGTGGCCCAGGTACTCCTGACCGAGGAGGATTTCAGCAACTGGCAGCGTTATTCGAACCTGCGGCGAACGATGGAAAAGCTGATCGGGTTTGGCGTTGTGCCCATTGTCAACGAAAATGATACGGTCTCGACGGCGGAACTCGAGACAGTTGGCGAGAGTCCCCGCTCGGCAGCTTTTAGTGATAATGACCGGCTGGCGGCGTTGGTCATGAGCGGCTTGGAAGCCGACGCGCTCGTGCTGCTGACCAATGTTGATGGTCTCTTGAGCGGCGCAGAACCTTCTTCGAAAGGCAAACGAACCGGTTCAGTGAACCGCCCGCAAGTGATTCCGGTGATCTCGAAAGTCACCGAGGAGTTGCGAACCCTGGCGAGCGGCCCTTCACACTCTGGCCGCGGCGGCATGATCACGAAGCTCGAAGCGGCCGAAATTGCAATGAACTGCGGTGGTGTGGCGGTAATCGCTAACGGTGGCCGGGGCGAAGTGCTATCCGGGATTTTTGCGGGAGATCCCGAAGGCACCGTCTTTCTCCCGTCCAGCCGAATGAAGGGCAAACGCAGATGGCTGGCCTACGCGGCCGGGGTGCGTGGCCGAGTTGTCGTTGACGCGGGTGCGCAACATGCCATAACACGCGGCAAAGCGAGCTTGCTTTCATCGGGAGTTGTACGCGTTGAGAAGCCGTTTGGACCGATGGACGTGGTAAGCATCCTAAGCATTGAAGGTGAAGAGTTCGCGCGCGGAATCGCCAACTGCGCCAGCGACCCTGCCCCGACCACCCGTGTGCTGTTCACTCGCGATAACATTGTTGTCCTGGAGCGTGAAGCTTGAGCGACACAATTTCCATTACCTCACAGGCTGACGTCACGTCGATTGCCCGTTCTGCGCGGAAAGCATTCCGGAAACTCGCGCTCCTTTCGGGCGAAACCCGCAACGCCGCGCTTATCGCCGTTGCGGATGCACTTGAAGCAAACGGTCCGCGAATTTTATCCTCCAATGCAAAAGACTGCGCTGCCGCCGAAAAGCTCGTATCGAGTGGACAAATGACCCAGGCCTTGTTTGCACGCCTGCGGATCAAAGACAGTGGAATCGCCGAAATGGCCGCTCGCGTGCGCGAAGTCGCAAATCTTCCGGATCCGTTGGGAAAACTTCTGGCTGCCACCGAACTCGACGCGGGCCTGATCCTGCACAAAGAATCCTGTCCGCTCGGTGTGATTGCCGTTGTATTTGAATCGCGACCCGATGTCGTTCCACAGATCGCTTCGCTGGCGCTCAAGTCCGGAAACGCGGTTCTTCTCAAGGGCGGCGCAGAAGCGGCGCATAGCAACGAAACCATTGTGGGCATCTGGAAGGAAACGCTTCGCTGTTTTCCGGGTGTGCTTCAAGAATCCATTTACCTGCTGCAGTCACGTTCGGACGTAATGGAACTCCTGCGCCTCGAGGGGGAAGTCGATTTGTTGATCCCCCGTGGTTCGAAAAAGTTTGTTTCCCTGATCGAGCAGAACAGCCGGATACCCGTCTTGGGCCACGGGGAGGGGATCTGCCATGTGTTTGTGGATCGCCTAGCGGACCTGCACAAGGCCATTTCGATCACTATCGATTCAAAGGTTCAGTATCCCGCGGCTTGCAACTCGGTAGAGACCCTTCTTGTCCACAAGGACATTGCGGCCGCCTTCTTGCCAGCGGCCCTCGCAGAACTTAGGAAAGCAAAAGTAGAGATTCGTGGCTGTCCGCGTGTCCTGGCGCTCTTTCCAGAAGGGAAACTGCTGCCAGCCGTCGAACAGGATTGGTCGACCGAATATTCCGACCTGATCCTCTCCGTGAAAATTGTGGATAGCCTCGAACAGGCGCTCGAACACGTTCACAACTATGGTTCAAAACACACCGAAAGCATTATCACGGAAGATCAAAACGCCGCTGAACGCTTTTTGAACGAGGTAGACGCCGCCGGTGTCTTCCACAATGCTTCGACACGCTTCGCGGACGGCTATCGTTACGGGCTCGGGGCAGAGGTGGGAATAAGCAACGGTAAACTGCACGCACGTGGCCCGATGGGCATCGAAGGACTAACGACCTACAAGTACAAGCTACGTGGAAACGGCCACATCGTTGCTGACTACAGCAGCGGCTTACGCGACTTCAGGCACAAACCGTTGAAATGAATGGTAGGCCCGTGGGGACTCGAACCCCGTCAGCCGATCTTTGGAAGCGCCGGGGGCTCGCGTGCTTCGCCATCGCTATGACCACACTGGTTTCTTCTCCTTTCGCCCTGGTGATGTGCAACTCAGTATAGGATGCCCCCTTCTAAAAAGGGTGCCCCTACATCACTAAGGCTACGAGTCTGTGGAAATCAAATTCCCATGGGGCGTGTTATCCTCGAACCGATGCGCCTCCGCCGACGCGACTTTATTAGAGGTTCGGCAGCAGGGACAGTTGCACTCGCCGCGCGCCACGGTTTCTCCTTTGCGAAACGTTATAACGACGACGTTCTGCTCGATGACCTTGCTCACCGCTCGTGCCAATACTTTTGGGATGCAAGCGACCCCGAGAGTGGGATCTGCAGAGATTTGATTCACAGCGAACCGGCAGACAATGAAAAAAAGAAAGACGAAGCCCGGGGTAGCACGGGAGTCACTGGATTCTGCCTAACCGCACTGTGTATCGCAGCGGAGCGAGGGTGGATTCGCCGAGACGAGGCCAGGGACCGTGTGCGTCGCGCGCTTCGCAGTTACACGAGCGGCAAGGTTCTTGCGACGAACGGATGGTTCTATCACTTCATCGACATCCATGCGGGACAGCGTTGGGAAAACTCTGAGGTCTCCACGAGTGATAGCATCTGGCTATTGGCGGGAGCACTGACGTGCCGCGAGTATTTTCACGAAGACCACGAAATTCGGGAGCTCGCAACACTACTTTACGGTCGCTACGACTTTCCTTGGATGACCAATGGCGACGGAAAGCTGCTTTCGCACGGATGGAGACCGGAAGGATTCCTACCTTTTCGGTATGACAAGTATTGCCAGCTTGCCGCCATGTATCTCTTGGGCATAGGTTCACCCACCCACCCACTTCCTGCCGAGTCTTGGTATGCGTGGGGCAGAAATCCGAATTCCTATCGAAATTACAGCTACATTGGAACGTCCCTTTTGTGGACGTACCAATATGCATTTGCCTGGTTCGATTTTCGGCATCGTCGCGAGAGTCGAGGTACGAGAGTCGATTGGTTTGAAAACTGCTGCGTTGCGACGCGAGCACACCGAGAGTGGTGCTATACAGAACTCGCGGAAGAATTTCCGGGCTACACCTCGACAGTCTGGGGGATCACCAGTTCGTCGAGCCCGAAGGGCTACCGGGCCTGGGGCGGACCTCCTCGGCAGTCGAAGATCGACGGGAGTGTCGTGCCTTGTGCTGCCGCAGGTTCACTGATGCTCACCCCAGACATTTGCATTCCTGCGCTCCACGCGATGAAGGAGAAGTACGGTGAAAGGATCTGGGGCAAATACGGCTTTTCTGACGCCTTCAATCCCGGGACCGGATGGGTGTCGCCGGATACGCTTGGCCTCGACGTTGGCATGACGCTTCTGGCGGCTGAGAATCTGCGGGCCAACAGTGTTTGGAACTGGTTTATGGCAAATCCGGAACCGCGAAAGGCGATGCGCCTTGCAGGTATTGATGTTGTTTAGCATCTGGGACGACGTGTAACGCTGGCGCCGGTCTGTGGCCCTGTCCCGATCTCAAGGCTTTGCCGCTGCGGATTGCTGGAAACTGGGTAAGCAGCTAAAAGCTGAAGCGAACCCCCAGCGTAACAACACGGCCCGCAAGAGCCCCCGTAATCGTGCCGAAGTTTGAGCTGCCGATATTGTTCGAGATCTGATTCGGGTTCAGGTTCAAATTGTTGAATAGGTTGTAGGCGTCGACTCGGAGTTCGATCTTGGCGTTCTCGCCGAGTACCGGTACCTTGGGCAGTCCAAAGGCCTTGACCAGCGTCAAGTCCAAATCCTTGTAGCCGGGGAGGTTGAGCGAATTGCGATGGACACCGGGGGACTGAGGAAGCGCGGATCCGTGATCCGTGCCGCCAAAGGCCGTGTAGGTGGGTGTGGAAAAATAGGCGCCGCCACCGTTCGGGAAGTTCGATTTCGCTACCGTCTCGAATGCACTGTTGCTGGTGCTGCTGCCCGCGCCGCCGAGGTACGTACCAGGGAATAGCGTTCCATAACCGCATTGTCCGCAATAGAGGCTTCCTCCCACCACGCTCACCTCAGGAGTCCAGGGGAAACCAGAGTGCATATTGAAGATGCCACTGAGTGACCAACCACCGACGATCTTTTCGATCCAACCGTTGCTGCCGTGGAAGAAGACCGGCTGCCACACGCCAAAGATCTTAAGCGCCTT
>Ga0306924_10003242_pt1 | contig 15590 bp, 13 predicted proteins | sample sta12Can44000111_FD_203756 | JGI IMG/M metagenome (GOLD analysis project Ga0306924, IMG submission 203756) | Lab enrichment of tropical soil microbial communities from Luquillo Experimental Forest, Puerto Rico - statanox.12C.anox.44.000.111 (v2)... | ecosystem: Environmental > Terrestrial >... | reverse complement strand
GGCCTGCGAGAACAGGACATCAGTGCCGAACGCCGTCTTGAGCTTGTATTTCTTCGCCAGCTCGTAAGTCCGGGCTATGCCCCGCCAGGCTTCATCGAACTTGGCTCGTTGGATTGAGCCTACCGGAAAGCTTTGTCTCAACTCCTCCGGGATAGGCTGCGCACTCAACCACACGCCCTTCTCGGCCATCAACTTGGCAGTCGCCTCGTCCATAAAAACGCCGTGTTCGATACATCTCACACCGGCGGCTATGGCTCGCTGAATGGCCACGGGCGTAAAGGCGTGCACGGTGACGTAAGTGCCCCAATTCTCGGCCGCTTCTACCGCCGCCCGCAGTTCTGGCTCCGTGAAGGTCGACACGTCGATCGGGCTGTGCGGCGAGGAAACACCGCCGCCAGCCGTGAGCTTGATCTGGGAGGCACCCAGCATGAGTTGCTCGCGGACGCGGAGGCGCACCTCGTCGGGGCTGTCGGCGACAGCACTGCCACCAATCTGCTCCACGCGGCTGAGCGTGCCGATCGTCCGCGGCAGTTCATACAACTGGCGAAAATCGCCGTGTCCGCCGGTAGTCGTAATCAGGGCGCCGGATGGAAAGATGCGCGGTCCAGCGATGATGCCCTCGTCGATAGCTTGCTTCAGGCCAAACGTCGGTCCGCCCACGTCGCGCACTGTGGTGAATCCCCTCAACAGCGTGTCTGTCGCCTCGGCCCCCGCCGCGATATTGTTGTATCCGACGTCACCGGCGATCGCCTGAGCGGGAGTGGGCCGTATCAGCATCGCGTGCACATGGGCGTCGATCAGGCCGGGCATGAGCGTACGCCCGCCGCCGTCGATGACAGTAACGTTAGCGTCCGCGGTCGATTGAATGGTGTCGCGCGAAACGCGTTCGATGATGTTCCCGCGCACCATCACGTTACTGGGATCCGTGAGCTTTTCCGCCTTGCCATCGAAGATCCGCACATTCTTGAATAGAGTGACGGCAACCTTAGGCGCAGCGGTTGCTGCGTTCACAGCGTCAGGGCTTGCGAGAGTAGATGACACCGTCGCGGGCGGAGTTGTTGTCGCCGCTCCCGTGGCAGCGCCGCCTGCGTCAGATCCTGATGGCGCGCCGGATGGAGCGCAGCTGGCGGAAAGCATGAGCGCGACCATAGTGGTAAGGAATCGGACCTTGTCACGCATGGAAGCCTCCTTGGCTGGGTCTGTTAGTCGTAATGGGACCCTTTTCTTCTCAGCGTTCCGTCGGGAGATTCTACCGAGAAAGCGTTGTGTCGGCCCGGGAGCTAGCGATGTTACGCAAGGGTCTTACTCTCATCAGTCTGGCGATCGGCTTGTCCGCGGCGGGTGCGAGCAACGCGGGCAACTACTCGGCATTGCTGCAAATTGACGGCTGGACGGTGCAGATCTCCGGCGACGGCTTGCCATAGCGCGCCTCGCGCTATGGGAAGGTGAGGGGTTACCGCGGCGCGAATTCTGCGCACGCGCGCTCGCGCCGCTCGAGGAAGCCTCGCTCTGCAGGATTGCGTGCGACAGCGATGGCCGCGTGGAAGTGCTCTCGTGCTTGACCATATCGACCGCAGCGGAACTGCAGCTCGCCCATCGCCGCCTGGTAAAAGGGATAAGTCGCGAGCCGCTCACGGTTGGCGATGACTGCAATTTCTGCCAGTCCGCGTTCCGGTCCCTCCATCTGAGCGATCGCGATAGCCCGATTCAGGGCTACGACTGGGGAGGGGGCGACTGCGATTAGTGCATCATAGAGGTTGACCACCTTGCCCCATTCGGTCTCGGCCGGAACTGAAGCCGTCGTGTGGCAAGCGGCGATCGCCGCTTCTATGTGGTACTGGCTGACGCTCGCGCCCGAGGCGGAGCTGCCGAGCAGGGCCAGACCTTCCACCACGAGCTCGTGGTCCCAGGACGATCTGTCCTGGTTCTCCAACGTCTGGAGCTCGCCAATGACATCGACGCGTCCCGGCAGACGGGCGGCATCGAGGCACATGAGCGCTGACAGGGCATACGTGTCGGGTGTCGCGCCAGCGGGGTGGTCCAGCAGCATGGCGGCCAATCGCATGGCCTCCTGACAGAGCTCCTTCCGGATCACCGATTTCCGCGATGCTCCGTGGTACCCCTCGTTAAACAGGAGGTACAGGGCGCGCTGGACCGTCGGCAAACGCGCGGCGAAATCGGACTGCGATTCGACATTGAACAGTCTACCGGCCTCGCTCAACGTGCACTTTGCGCGAGAAATCCTCTTCGCAGCTCCTGCCTGCCCGCCCAGCAACGCTGCAGCGATTTCATCGACGCTGAAGCCACAAACGATGTTGAGGATCAGGGCGAGCTGTGACTCCTCAGGCAACTGCGGCTCGCAGCATGAGAACATCATCCGGAGGACATCGTCCTTGATGGCTTCCGCGCTGAAGAGTGTCTCAACCGTCGACGTCAGGGTCCATTCGCTCAGCATGTAGCGGAGCAGCTCAGGCGCAAAGGTGCGAGCGGTACGTTCGCGGCGCAGAACATCGACAGCACAGTTCTTGGCCGTCTTCATGAGCCACGCCTGTGGATTCGCCGGCATGCCACGATAACCCCACACCTCCACCGCACGACAAAATGCTTCTTGGGCAACATCTTCGGCCAGGGCCAGATTGTGTGCGCCGAACGTCCGAGTCAGCGCCGCGAGCAGACGCCCCCACTCATGTCTGAAAAGGTGCTCGCTGACTTCCACGGGACGAGTTACAGGGTCTGGATTGGACGGATTTCGACCGACCCGCCGACCGCGAGGATTGGACAACCCTTGGACAAGTCAGCGGCGTGGTCCAGGTCCCTCGCCTCCACGACGATGTACCCGCCGACGACGTCCTTGGCTTCCGCGTACGGGCCGTCGGTCACTAACTTCTGGCTTCCGCTGACAACTTTCCCCCGCGACTCCAGGGGATGACCGGGATCCTTCAGGTGGCCCGCCGCACCGAGCTCCTTGAACCAGGCCATCCACCGTTGCATGTTCTTTTGGGCCTCTTCGGGTGAATCGAAATAGCGCCGACCGCGGAATAAAAAAGTGAACTCGCTCATGTTGAGATCTCCTGATCAGTCCAAGGCAGCGCCGGCTGTAGCGTTGACAACCGTGCCGGTCAGCATGCGTGCGCGGTCGGAAGCGATCAAGACCGCCGCGTTGGCAGTATCGCTGACCGTCGCCGCAGTCCGCAGAAAGTTCGACTGCGCGATCTGGGCTATCGCCTGATCCTTCGTGACGTGCAACCGTCCAGCCAACGCCTCCATGGTGTCCTGAATCGAGCGACTGTCGGTGTTGGCGAGGGTGCGCAGGCACACGACCCGTACGCCGAGAGGGCCGACCTCGAACGCGAGATTCTCGGCGAGGTTCTCGATGGCGCCAAAGGCGCCGCCGATGGCTGTCGCGCCCGGGACGTGCGCCCGGGCCGGACTGCCGGTCACGAAGAGGATTACGCCCGATTGACGCTTGACCATATGTCGCGCCGCGGCTCGAGCCGTTATGAAGCGTGAACGTACCATGGTCGTGAGCGGAATCATGAATTCCTCGATCGGCAAGTCCACGGCATTCTTTCCGTTCCCGTATTCTTTCGCGCGAGGTCCTGCGGCATCCAGAACGATATCGATCCTGCCGGCGCGACTCACGACGTCATCCATATACGAATTGACTGAGTTCTCATCGAGCGTATCGACTCTGGCGGCATGGGCATTGCCGCCGCTCGGCGCAATCTGACGCAGAGCGGTCTCGACGCTCGAGGGATTGCGGCCGGCCAGAAAGACCTCGGCGCCCTCGGCTGCGAACTCCTTGGCGACTGCGGCGCCGATTGAACCGCCTGCGCCGAAAACAATCGCTGTCTTGCCCTGCAATACTTTCGTAACCATGGGGATCTCCCGTGTCTCGTTATGCCCCATAGACGTTCGAAAGCGCCAGCGCCGGACACTTACCCAACCCGTTCGCGGTTGGCCTTGTCCGATTTGAAGCGCTTCAACCGTCTTAAGAGCAAACCATCAGCCGCCTGACCGTGGTCGTTCCACAAACGCAGCGAGGTGCGATATGAAGTATTTAATTCCACTACTGATTTGCATTGCGACGGCTGCGGGGATTGCTGGCAGCCCGCCGCCGCCCGCTGAGCCGCACCCGGCAGAAAACCAGGTACCAAAGCTCATGGAACGGCAGAACGAGATGGCACTGGCTCTCAGCTCGTGCCCGGCTTCGGTAGCAGGTAAGGCAGCTGTCTATGTCCTTGAGAAGTCAGGCTACGTGAAGGTTCGGGAGAGTGAAAACGGGTTCACCGCTATTGTCCAGCACGCGCTGCCCAACAGCCAGGATCCGCAGTGCATGGATGCCGAGGGCACACGCACGTTCCTCCCGCGCTACCTGAAGGTTGCCGAACTGCGCGCTCAGGGGAAGAGTCCCGAAGAGATTCGGCGCTTTGTAGCCGACGCCTTTGCCAAGGGCACCTTCCAGGCGCCGAGACGGCCGGGCATCGACTACATGCTATCGAAAGACAACCTGACTCCGAACGCCAAGGGTGGCGTCGTGCCCTTTCCGCCGCACCTGATGTTTTATGCCCCGTACCTGACCAACGCCGATCTCGGTTTAGATGGCACTCTCGGGTCCGACGGGAATCCTGTTGGACCAGCCTTTGTGGCTGGTGAAGGCAGTCCGCACGCGTTGATCATCGTTCCCGTCGGCACGCACCAGGGTGCGGGTCACTCCAGCGCCGAGTAGTGCAAATACTCATTTTCCCGCTCGGCGAAATTTCCCCGGCGGTTTTCGAAGGAGTCGCTTGAATGCCTTGTTGAACGACGACTCAGACTCGTAGCCAACTGACAGCGCGATCGCATCACGCCAAGCAATTCCTGACAGCATTTACTCTGCCGGCATATTTCCCGGCGACGAAAATATCAATATTCAAAAAAGACTTTGGCAGAACAGCCTTTCTGGGTAACTGCAGTGTGGCTATCCCGAATGGGGTAGCTCGGCACCCGCACGAGGGATGACCCGCGTATTTCAGCCGCGCACTCGCGCACGCCTGGTACGTCTGTGGATCCTGCTTCGGTCTTTTGTAGCGTATGACGCAAATACAATACATCTCACGACTGCATCCATACCTTATGTCGCTACGTAGGAGAAAGAGAGTGATCGTCTTACCGCGATCGGATATGGCTGATGATCGGCGAAGGAACACTCGGCGCTGCCCGCGCCGGAGTGACCGAAACCACGGCGAAGCTTTGCGGACTTGGATTCGCGAGCGCCGTATGTGGCTTGAATGCCGCCGGGGCCGCCCGCGCCGATGCGGGAGCGACCGGCCTCCTTACCGATAGCAGCCGACTGCAAGAAGTCACGGTCGCCGCGCAGCGAGTGGTGCTGCTGAGTACGGCCTCAACGGCGAGCGAAGGGGTGGTCGATGATCAGGAACTTCAATTGACCCCGCAGTACCGCCCCGGCCAGCTGCTGGAAACGGTGCCCGGTCTGATCGTGACCTTGCACAGCGGGGAGGGCAAGGCGAACCAATACCTGATGCGCGGTTACAATCTGGATCACGGCACCGATCTTGAAACCTACGTCGATGGCATGCCGATCAATCAACCCACCCATGCTCATGGCCAGGGCTATACAGACCTCAATTTCGTGATCCCCGAGCTCGCGGACGAGCTCACCTATACCAAGGGCCCGTACTACGCGACGGTCGGGGATTTCGGCGCGGTGGGTTCGGTGCGAATGAGCTATCGCTACGCCATTCCGGATCAGGTTTCCATCTCCGCGGGTACGCTCAATTTTCAGCGCCTGCTGGCCGCAGGTTCGACCCCGATAGGTGGCGGAAACCTGCTGGCGGCCGTGGAAGGTCAACATTACGACGGTCCCTTCGTCACGCCGGACGATGCCCGTAAGGAGAATGTCGTGCTGCGTTACAGCCAGGGCGACGCACACAACGGCTTCTCGGCCACCGCCATGTACTATCACCAGCTGTGGACCAACACGACGGACATTCCCATCCGCGCCATCACCGAGAGCCTGGTCCCCAATCGCTTCGGAACGCTCGATCCGACCGACGGCGGTCACGCACAGCGGGCCAGTCTATCGGTTAACTATTACGCAAGCTCGGGTGAGGGTGAATTCACCGCGAGCGCCTTCTTCATTTATAACCAGCTCCATTTATTCAACAACTTCACGCACTATCTGGTTGATCCGATCCACGGCGATCAAGAGGATCAGTTTGAGAACCGTCGCGTACCGGGGGGCGCGGCGAGCTACGTCTTTCCGCTGCCGCTCGGGACCATTCAAAATCAGCTCGAAGTCGGGGGCCTCGCGCGCTATGACTTGCTGGGGGTGGGGCGCTGGCCCAGCGAGGGGCAGGTACCCATTTACCACGGAAATAATCCGCCGTCCTATTACAACGACGATCAGGTGTATCTCTTTGCGGGCGCGGCCTACGCGCAGGCGATCACACACTGGACCCCCTGGTTTCGGTCGGTGCTCGGGGTGCGCGTGGACTATCAACACGGCACCGATGTGGACTACCTGGCAGCGTTGCACGAGACCGCGGGCTACACCAATGGGGGAACGAAGTCCCAATCACTACTGCAACCCAAGGGCAGCCTTGTTTTCACCGCGAACCCGCGGCTCGAGTTCTATATCAGTGCCGGTGAGGGCTTCCACAGCGCCGATCTGCGTGGCGTCAACCAGGACAGGAGCGTCGACCTGGGCTTGCCGAATACGCCGCTGCTGGCCGCGCAGTGGGGAGAAGAAGCGGGTTTTCGCGCCCAACCGCGCAGCACTCTGGCCTTGACGTTCGCGGTGTATAACCTCTGGCAGCAGTCCGAGACCATAATCAATCCCGACATCGGACAAGACGCGGCGGGTCCTCCCAGTCGTCGCTACGGCTATGAAATCAATCTGACCTACCAGATCAACCCTTGGCTCGAGTTTTACGGGAGCTACTCAGGGGACCATACGCGTTTCACCCATCCCTTCGACGACGGCACCGGGCACCTCGGGACCTACATCACGGATGCACCTGTCGCGACCGGCGAATTTGCCCTGTACCTGAATCATCTGGGTCGCTGGAGTGGCGGTCTGAACTACCGCTATCTCGGCAACTACCCACTTTCCTCGGGGCCCTGCGTCGACTCCGCTGCCGTTCGTGACTTTCCGAACGTGGCCACTTCGTGCGCCAATGCCCCAACGGCGCTCGGTCAGGTGAACGGCAAAGGCTTCGGTCAACTGAATCTCGAGGTTCATTACGCTACGCCATCGGGCTGGACGACCTCGCTCGGGCTATACAACCTGCTCAACACCCATGCGGCGGCAGCACAGTTCTGGTACGTCGATCGGTTGCAGTCCGAGATCGCCGCATACCCGGATGGCCGGGCTGACATCCATCAGCATCCGCTCGAGCCCTTCATGGCGCGCCTCACGATCTCCAAAGTCTTCGGTCGATGATGCCGCTCGGTGAACCAATGGATTCGCGGGGGTGAGCGTCTCCGGCTGAGGGCGTCGCTGCGCCGCGCGATCAACCCGAAGTGCCGCTCTCAGAGCGCTGAACCGCGCGGCCGACGCGGCGCTGCCGCGCCTCGCCAATAACCGCTGGGAAATCGATTTGTGCGGACGGGCCGGTAAGGATGTGATCACCGACAACGAAGGCAGGTGTCTGAAAGATGCGCAGGGCGCGAGCGAGATTGAAATTCTCGATGATCTCGTTGGCGATGCCGGGTGCGGCCATATCGTGGTGCAGGCGATCGATGTTCAGACCCACGCTTTTGGCCGTGGAGTAGATGGCTTCCTCATCCCAGGGACCGCGGTAGGCCATCAGCGCCTGGTGAAACTCCCGGTACTTGTGCTGGCGTCTCGAGGCGAGCGAGGCCCGAGCGGCGATCAGCGATTCCGGAGTCAGTATGGGATACTCCTTGAGGATCAGCTTCACGTGGGGATCGCTACGCAATGCGCTTTCCAGGCGCGGTTCGACAGCCTTGCAGTACGAACAGGCGTAATCGAAGAATTCCACGATCGTTACATCGCCATGGGGGTCGCCGAGCACCGGCGAATCCTGATCGTTTTGCAGCGCCTCACGATGAGCGATCGTCGTCTGATCTGAGGCCTGCGGCACATCGCTGGCGCGGCAAGCGAGTGATGTGACCCCCAACCCCAACCAACCTGCAACGGTCAGGCGGAGCAGCGTTGATTCAAGCCGCACGAGTCTTGTCATGGCGTGTATGCTGCCATGAGCGTTGTGTAGAGCTCAACGGTTCGCAGGTCGGGGAACATCGGGTTGGATGCAAGCGGCTGCTCAGGCCCGAGCTTCACGGTTTCTCGCGCGTGGCCCTTTCAGCCGGGCCGTGTCATGGTAAACCATCAGGCAGGTCGATTGCCGGAGAGGGTAGGCATTTGAGAACAGCAGAGCAGATCGAAGAGATGGTACCCGTCTCAGATCGCAGCGCTCAGCGTTTTCCACGGCTTCGGGAAGCGCAGCTCGATGTCGTGAGACGTTTTGCCGAAGCGCAGGAGCGACATTTCGCACCGGGAGAGTCCATCTTCAACGTGGGCGAGCGCGCTGTCCCCACGTGGTTTCTTCTGAGCGGATCGGCGGAGATATCGGGGCGCGACGGTCTCAATCAGCAGATTCAGCTCAAGACGCTCGACAGCGGGCATTTCACCGGCGAGCTACATCAGCTGACGGGAGGCCCAGCCCTCGCGGGGGCCGTGGCCGGTCCGGACGGCTGCGCTGCGATACCGCTCGATGCGGTTCGGCTGCGCGCGCTCATCGTGGGGTCAGCCGAACTGGGTGAACTCATCATGCGGGCCTTCATCCTCAGACGGGTCGGCCTCCACGAGCGAGGGGTCGGACCCATCTTGCTCGGGCGCGCCGGGTCGCCGGATCTTCTGCGTCTGCAGACTTTTCTCAGAAGGAACGCTTATCCGCATCTCGTTCTGGACTGCAGCAGCGATCGTGGCCGTCAAATGATCGAAGCACTCAATTTGCCCGCTGCGGATTTGCCAATCCTCGTCTGCTCTTGCGGTCGCGTACTGAAGAGACCCTCGAATGAGGAAGCCGGCGTCTACCTGGGGATTACTCCGACGCTGCGGTCGGAGGATCTGTACGACGTTGCCGTCGTCGGAGCCGGGCCAGCCGGCCTGGCGACCGCTGTGTATGCCGCGTCGGAAGGCCTTTCGGTGCTGGTACTCGATGGCGAGGTTCTGGGAGGCCAGGCGGGTGCCTCAGCCCGCATCGAGAACTACTTGGGCTTCCCCACGGGGATTTCCGGTCTGGCACTGACGGCCCGCGCGTTCAACCAGGCCCAGAAATTTGGAGCCCGGGTGGCGATTCCTCTTCGGGCGACGCATCTCCGATGCGCCGGTAATGGCGCGAGTGGTGACTATGCCGAGTTATCACTCTCAGAACAGGGAGTGGTTCGAGCCAAGACTGTCGTAGTCGCTTCCGGCGCACGCTACAAACGGCCCGCTGTCGCCGATCTGCGGTCGTTCGAGGGCGACAGCGTCCACTATTGGGCATCGCCTGCGGAGGCGAAACTTTGCGCTGGGCAAGAAGTCGCGCTGGTGGGTGCCGGAAATTCCGCGGGCCAGGCGGCAGTGTTCCTGGCACCACACGTTAAGCGTCTCACGATAATCGTCAGAGGCAGCGGGCTCGAAGCATCGATGTCTCGATATCTGATCGACCGGATCGGGGCGCTGGAAAACGTCGATATCGTCGCCGGCTCGGAGTTGGCTGCTCTGCACGGCGAACACCCGGGGAGCCTCACGGCGGTCACGATTCGCAACGGCAGATCCCGCGCGACACGGCAGCTGCCGGTACGACAGCTGTTTGTGTTCATCGGCGCCGAGCCGAACACGACGTGGCTCGATGGATGTGTCGAACTGGATGAGAAGCGGTACGTACGGACAGGGGCACAAAGCGCCGCGCACATGCCGGCGGCGCCGCGCTACGCTTTGCAGACAAGCTTGCCACGTGTGTTTGCAATTGGCGACGTCCGCGGCGGCTCGACGAAGCGCGTCGCGTCCGCGGTGGGGGAAGGAGCGGCTGTGGTAGCGCAGATCCATTCCTTCCTTGGCGTATCAAGCAACAGCGTATAGCGGCAGCCGGGAGTGCCTCCTAACGCACTTATTTGCGCAGGAACTCGGTGACCAGCGCAATGGTCGCGTGCGGGTTTTCTTCCATGACCCAGTGGCCGGAGTTTGGCACGATCCCACCTGTGACATCTACGGCAACAAAGCGCAGGTCGTCCGCCATCCCCGTGCCAAAGGACTTCTCGGCGCCCAAGGCGAGCACCGGCATCTTCAGCTTGCCCCCTTTGGCCAACAGGTCCTTGTTGTCGATCGCGTCCTGAGTGAATGCAGCGAACTGCTCGAAGGCATCGTGCATGGCGTGCGGACGCGCGTAGAGAGCGGCGTAGTGCTCGCGGGTCTCTTCGTCGATCGACTTCGGATTAGCTGACAGTTCATTCCAGAAGCGATCCAGATAGATTCGCTCGCGGCCATGAACCAGGCGCTCGACATCGGGTCCGCGGAAATTGAAATGCCAGAGCGCTGGGCTACGAATGATATTGTCCCAGTCGCCAATGCCCGGGAGGGGCGCATCGATGACCACCCAGCGCGTGATGCGCGTCGGGTACTGCGCCGCCAGGGCGTATCCGACCATGTTTCCGATGTCATGGGTCACCAGCGCGGCCCGTTCGATCTTGAGCGCATCCATGACCCCGGCGATGTCGACCGCCTGATTCTTTTTCGTGTAGCCAGTGTCCGGATGTTCGGAACGACCCATGCCACGCAAGTCGGGCACGATCACCGTATGGTCCTTCGCCAGATCCGCCGCGAGCGGCGCCCACATGTCGCCGGTGTCCCCGAAGCCATGCAGGAGAACGACGGCCGGTCCCTGCCCGCCAACGCGCACGTAGAGACTCGTGCCGTCGGTTTGCACTATCTGGGTGTGAAAACTCGAGGGAAAGGGTGTCACTCGTGCGGCGAGGGGCGCTGATATTGATACCAGCGCCATGGCGGTAATGACAGATCGATGCATAGGCATTTCCCATTTCCGTAATTCGTTGGTTTTGGTAACCCTTTTCCTGGAGCGGGTCGAGTCTAGTCTTCCTCACTAAAGCCACGACAGTCATAATTCTCGAGTCCAGTTTTCGGCAAACGCGAACAATGTTCAAGCTGGAATCGATCGCCTCTTTTGTCTCCGTGGTCGAAACCGGCTCGGTCGCGGGAGCAGCGCGTCGCCTGGGGGTTTCAAAGTCGGTTGTCAGCGAGCGCCTGACGGAACTGGAGAGAGTCCTGGGGACCAAGCTGATCCGTCGGACGACCCGCAAACTCTCGCCGACACAGGACGGCCATGCCTTCTATGGACGCGCCAAACAGATACTGCGCGACGTGGAGAGCGCTGCCGCGGAGGTTGCGAGCCGCCGCGAGACGCTGGTCGGCCCGCTGCGAATCTCTGCAGCGGTCAGTTTTGGAACCCTGCACCTCGGACCCGCGCTGTTCGGCCTGCTGGCGAAATTTCCGAGCCTCGAGTTGACCCTGGACCTCGAGGACCGCTTTGTCGATGTCATGACTGAAGGGTACGACGCGGTAGTGCGACACGGCCCTGTGGATGACAGGCGCCTGATCGTCAAGCGCTTAGCTGCCAGCCGGCGATTGCTGGTGGCTGCTCCTGATTATTTGAAGCGTCACGGGCAACCCAGCGCTCTCGACGAGCTCGCCCGGCATCGAGCGATTATCCATTCCAATCGCGGCGCAGCCGATTGGCGCTTTCGGTCAGCGGGGAAATGGGTGACGCTACGCCCCAATGTTGGCCTGCGTGTCAACAACGGCCTGCTGATGCGCGACGCGGCTGTCTCGGGCCTCGGAATCGCTCTGCTGGCGACCTTTCTTCTCAAGGATGCGCTTCGTGATCGCGCACTCCGAGTCATCGATGTTGGGGTGGAGCCCGAGGGCGCGACGATCTTTGTAGCGTATCCGCAGGATCTGCGCAGTTCCGCGAAGATCCGCGCGCTGACCGGCTGGTTGAGAGAAGCTTTCGGCGATCCGCCCTATTGGGATCTTGATTCGCCCGCCGCGTAGGCTTCGCGTCTTGTCGGTCTAAAGTTTGGCACGTTCACGCTCTCTATGGGCGGCCTGTTTCGCGCGGTTGCCGCAGACAGCCATGCTGCACCACCGTCTCGCTCGAGCGTGCGTCTTATCCAGCATCAACAGGGTACACGTAGGCCCTTCGCAGGCCTTAACGTAAGAAAAATCCTCCGTGCAGACCAGGTCCGCCATGGACCTGGCGATCGGCAAAAGCAGCGCATCGCAGCTCTGCCAGCGCCGAAGTTGACGCCAGGCGACACCGGAGGGCATTTCAGGATCTTTTCCGCGCTCGCGCTTAACGATCTGACCATACTCCTGGTCGCGATCGAGGATTCGATTCAGAGGTGCAAGCTCTCGCAAAACGTCAGATCGAAGCGCCCTGCCTTTGTGCTGTCGAACAAAGCCGCGAAACCATTCGCGCAGGGCGCGTGCCTGCCCGGCGACAGCGTCCAGCTCACCGGGTCTGGCACTCCGACGCACGGAGGATGGGGAGTCGACCCCTGGTCCGTCGCCATGGCGCGAAAGGAATAGTTCTCATGTCGTTCGCCGCCTTCTGGTTTGCCGGACGCCCCGTAGCTGCGCAGATCGGGCACGACCACAGAGAACTGTTCAGCAAGCCGCGGCACCACCTTGTGCCACGTCAGGTGCATTTCAGGGGTAACCATGCAGCAGCAGCAGCGGCCGGCCGGTCCCTTCGTTAAAACATGAATCCTGGTCCTCGTTGTCTCGATCATCTCGGACGAGAAAACCGGAAAATATGTATTTTCCAGCGTGGAGTTGGCGGCGCCGCCTGCAGAGATGAGAACTGGAAAAAGCGCACCGCCGGTTGAACCGTTGGCGTTGCACTAAGGTGCTGTATCATCACGGTCGGGTGCGTAGCCGGATGCGGTTTGGGTGCGAACATACATTCATGGTTATAAAGTGCAGTACTTCCGGTTGAGCCTGCTGGCGGGTCTATACGCGCTGTGCACCCTGGTTTACGCGGATGAGCCGCCCGCCCGCCCGGGAGTTGACGCGCCCGAGCTCGCTGCGCTCGGTCCCTACTCAGCCGGTGTCACCAGCCTCGAGCTGGTGCAGCCGGGCCAGCTCAATCCACTCGAGGGCGAGTCTGCCGCCGCGCCTTTTGATCGCGCACTCTCGGTACGCGTCTGGTACCCGGCGGTCGGCGGAGGAAGCCCGATCACGTATCGATCCGCACTGCCCGGTCCGGATACCAAGCTCGTTGCCTTCACCATCCCCGGTATCGCGGTACTCAATGCGCCACGAGCCCAAGGGCGCTTCCCGCTGGTCATCCTGGCGCACGGCGCAAGTAACACCCCTGAGGTGTTGGCCTGGCTCGGTGAGAATCTCGCAACGAAAGGATACGTCGTCGCCGCGCCGGCGTTTGGCGATCCACCCATCTCAGAGAGCGCCAAGCTCATATTCCCCATCGCCCGTCGTCCGCTCGACCTCGCCTTCGTAGCGGCCGAACTGCGACGACGTGCCCGCTCACGCAGTCCGCCCCTGGAAGGCCTTGACCCCAGTCGCGTCGCCCTCATCGGTTACTCACTGGGCGGCTACGGCGTCCTCACGGCCGCCGGTGCACCACTGCACCCTGACCTGGGCTCGGCAACGCGCGGAGCGTTGACGAACTATGTGGCCGGCGCGGGCCGTGCGTCGGACCTCATCATCCCCGACGTCAAGGCTATAGTCGCGATTTCTCCGGCGATACGACTCGGCCCGCTCGAGCTATGGGCACCCGACGGTCTGGCGCGGATCCGCGCACCAACCCTGCTCATTGTCGGCAGTCAGGACCATCTCGTCGGCTACGACCCGGGCGTCAGGACTATATTTGATAGCGAGCTCCGTGCGCCACGATATCTGCTCACTTTTCAGGACGCTGGACACAACATTGGCATGAGCGGCTCGCCGGCCGAGATGCAAGGACGTTTGTGGGACAAGGACTGGTTCGAAGACCCCGTGTGGCGCAAAGCGCGCCTGACGGCTATCGAAGCCCATTTCATCACGGCGTTGCTCGATCGCTACGTGAAGGACGACACGGCCAAGGCTTCGTACATCGATGGCCTCATTCCCAACTCGAACGAAGGCGCGTGGCCATCGCCGCCCGCTCAGTACGGCGCCTACAGTCCTGGACCACCCGCGGCGACGCTGTGGAAGGGCTTCCAGGTTCGTCACGCGACCGGGATGACGTTCGAGTTTCGGCCTCCGGCTGAGTAGCGAAATTCGCTATCCTGTTTCCGCATGTCGACTGTCCCAGCGACGCTGTAGTGGCGGCGCGCTCCGCGTAGACGCTGCCATCACGCTATGGACTCCTTATTTATACCCTCTATACCTTGATAATGACTTTGCCGAGATGTCGGCCGGATCTCAGATATGCGAGCGCCGCGGCGATGTCATGCATATTGAACGCCTCGTCGATCACCGGTCTGATACCGAGGTGATCGATCATGCCGATCATGCGCTCGAACATCTCGACGGATCCGACGACGACACCCTGAATGCGCAGGGTCTTCGCCAGTATGGTCAGCATATCGAGGCGCCCACCCGCGCCCGTGAGTAGACCCACCAGGCTGATCGAGCCGCCTATGGCGGTAGCTTTGATCGACTCATCGATCGTGGCCGCGCCGCCGGTTTCTATGACATGGTCGACACCGGCCCCACCCGTCACCTCGAGAACCACGCGGCTCCACTCGGGCTCCCTTTCGTATCGGATCACGTGCTCTGCGCCCAATCGCTCGAGCCTGGCGACCTTCGCCTCGCTACCGGTGATTGCGACAACTCGGGCACCCGCGGCGAGCGCGAACTGCAGCGCGAAGACGCTCACACCGCCCGACCCCTGTACCAGCACCGTCTCTCCGGGCTTGACGTCGTCCAGCTCGAAGAGGGCATTCCACGCGGTCACGGCCGCGGTCGGAAGCGCTGCCGCTTCCTCGAATGACAGTGCATCCGGGATTTTGACGAAGCCGCGCTGATGCCCTGTGAAGTATTTGGCGAGGACGCCATCGACGGCGGCGCCGAGCGCCGATTTTCTGTGCTCTGGTTTGAACGGTCCTGCTGTCCAATCTGGCATCTGTGCCGCGGAAACGCGGTCGCCGAGCTGAAAGCGATCGACCGCTCGCCCGACCTCGATCACCTCGCCTGCGCAGTCGGAGAGCGGAACGATGGGGAGGCGGACGTCCGTGATGGGACTGTGGCCGAGTGAGACCAGGAGGTCTCGATAGTTCAGCGATGCAGCGCGCACGCGGATGCGAATTTCGTGATGTCGCAAAGGCACGAGCGGCCGCTCGACGACCCGCAAATGCTCGAATCCGAAAGCATCCATCTGTGTGACGAGATTCGTTCTCTCTCCAGCCATTACCGCCCGCTCACATTCCTCGGTACTGACGGGATAGCTCGACAATCGCCTCACTCGCACGAAGAGAAGGGGCCAACGGAGACTCCTCTCTCGAACGAGCGGGAGATCTGACTCCCGCGTGGGGGCGCACGCCGGCGTGCCGCCAGCAGGAAG
>Ga0306924_10003240_pt1 | contig 15596 bp, 16 predicted proteins | sample sta12Can44000111_FD_203756 | JGI IMG/M metagenome (GOLD analysis project Ga0306924, IMG submission 203756) | Lab enrichment of tropical soil microbial communities from Luquillo Experimental Forest, Puerto Rico - statanox.12C.anox.44.000.111 (v2)... | ecosystem: Environmental > Terrestrial >... | reverse complement strand
GCGACGTGCGACGGATGCGCGGACGACGGCATTGATGATTGCCAGCCTCACGGCCGCAGGTTCAGGCTGCGTTGTGCCCGCTTCAATCCGTTCGAGCTGTCTGGCCAGATGTTCCGGCAGAGGCGCTTCGCCAACACTCGTATACTCTTCGCGGAGTTGTTGTCCGATCGCCGCGAGCCAAGGGATTTGTTCCCATATGTGAGGAGTTGTTGCTCCCCGCCTGTCCGCACGCACGCGCCGCCTCCCTGTAAGTCAGGGCGTGCCCGAGCTGAACCAAACCACTGGCTTAGTTGTCAAAACTCCATTGCCAGCGCGAGGACGCTAAACAAGACGCCGACAGCCAGTGAGAGGGCCGCAAGGTCAAGCCACATGGTTTCCCTCCCCGTAAAACCTACCGACAACGCCAGAGCCTGCGTCGGGTTCCCGATACGCAAAAGCCTTTTTCGCAAGCCCCAGGCTTATCGGCTGCGGAACGGGCCGCATCCTTTAGGGGCACCAGGCCAGGCCGACCTGCCGGTGCAGGCGTCGAGCAAGTACGAGCTGGTGATCAACCTCAAGACCGCCAGAGCGCTCGGCCTCGACGTGCCGGCGACGCTGCTCGCCCGTGCCGACGAGGTGATCGAGTAATCGACTTTTGCTGCACTGCATATGTCCGCTCATGGCACAAAGCGGCGCATAGCAGCGACGCATCAATTCGGTCGCTAACGGAGCTAAAGCGGACATGCCGGTACCGCTGCGGCGTTGATGGCAAACATTGGCTACGCTAGCCAAGTGCCAGCGTGAGGTGATATCATTTGCTGATGAAACGCCGACGCGGCTCATATCCCCGCTCGGCGGCGCGGTGTATTCCCTCGATCAGAGGAGAACACCTCATGCAGACGTCTCAAAATCGCCGGCGCTTCCTGGCTACGCTCTCATCGGCTACCGCCGTCGGGCTTTTTGGTGGTTCGAAAGCGGTTGCCGAAGAGGCCCCGTTGGAGACGACGCGAATCAGACTGTATGACTGGACCGGCCTATGTATTGCGCCGCAGTTCGTGGCCGAGGAGTTTCTCAAGAGCGAAGGCTTCACCGACGTGCAATACGTGCGGGACGAGTCATCAGGCTCGCTGCCGAATCCTCTGATGGCCTCCGGCGCGATCGACATCAACAGCCAGTTCTCTGCGCCGACCATCATTCGCGTCGAAGCGGGTGATCCGGTCGTTTTCTTGGGGGGCCTCCACGTTGGCTGCTTCGAGCTGTTCGGGACCGAACAAATTCACGCCGTTCGCGATCTCAAGGGAAGGCGAGTCGCGATCCCGGCGTTGGGGTCGCCGTCTCACGTTTTCCTCGCCAGCATGGCGGCCTATGTTGGACTCAACCCGAGCCGAGACATCAACTTCGTGACGTATCCCGCGGCCCAGTCGATAGAGCTGTTCGCCGCCGGAAAGATCGATGCATTACTGAACTTTCCCCCAATCCCTCAGGAGCTTCGGGCCAAGAAGATCGGCCATGTGATCCTCAACAGCTCCGTCGACCGCCCCTGGTCGCAGTACTTCTGTTGCATGATCTCGGGGAATCGCGAGTTCGTCCGCAAGCATCCCGCGGCGACCAAGCGAGCGATGCGGGCGCTGTTAAAAGCGGTGGACATCTGTGTCACGGCGCCCGAGCGCGCCGCACGAATCGTGGCGGATCGAGGCTATCCATACGACTATTCGCTCCAGGCGATGCGAGAAATCCCGTACGCGAAGTGGCGCAACTACGACCCTGAGGATGCGGTGCGCTTCTATGCGCTGCGGCTGCGCGACGCCGGCATGATCAAGTCCAGTCCGAACAAGATCCTTGCCGACGGAACGGATTGGCGCTTCTGGAACGAGCTCAAGCGCGAGCTGAAGAGCTAATCGCTAGGACGGCCCTCTCGGCTTTGAAGCTGCCGCCGACGCTCCTCTCCCGCGCCGGCGAGTGGTCGAGTGAATGTTGCTGTCGCCTAATGAGATGGTCCGGCCGTGCTACTGCCCTGCTAGACATAAAGTCTTGCGGGAAGCGAGCGCGCCAAGGGCGCTCGCCCAAACCAAGGAGGAAGCTATGAAGCGCAGTTCAGTAGCTACCGTCCTTCTGAGCGGACTTTGCGTGTTGTTTCTGATGCCTAAATCGTTTGCCCAGCATGTCGCTGGCGATCAGATCGAACCAAAAGCCGGATCTTGGAAGAACTGGGTGATCGCTTCAGGCCGCGAATTCCGAGTAGGTCCACCTCCAAACGATGCGGCAACTGCCGCCGAGATCGTTGAGCTCAAGAGCCTGGCCAGCCGGCGCGATGCGACCGCGAAGGACCTCATCGCCTACTGGAATGTCGGCCCGCCGTCGTACCGCTGGCATGAAATCGCGCTGAGCGAGGTGATGCGCAATAATCTCTCGTGGAACTTTGCAATGAGACACTTCGCCTTGCTCCATGTTGCCATTTATGACGGTTTGGTCGCGGCTTGGGACAGTAAGTACGAATATAGCCGCAAGCGCCCAAGCGAACTCGATGGCACTCTGACGACAGAACTGCCCAATCCGCGCAGCCCGTCCTACCCGGCTGAGCATGCGGTCGCTGCGGGAGCCGCGGCGGAGGTGCTGTCCTACGTCTTTCCAGATCGTGCCTCGGACTTCGCGGTCAAGGCGGAAGAAGCGGGCCGATCGCGCATTCTCGCGGGTGTCCAGTATCCGAGTGACATCAGTGCCGGGCTGGAGCTCGGACGCAGGGTTGCTGCTCGCGTGATTGAGCGCGGTAAGACTGACGGCTCCGATGCCAAGTGGACTGGCAGCGTGCCGACAGGAGCCGGCAAATGGAATGGGACGAACCCGATTCTGCCGCAGATGGCGGCGTGGAAGACCTGGGTGCTGGCCTCGGCTAGCGAGTTCAGGTCTCCTCCTCCGATTGCGCACGATTCGCCCGAGAAAGCCGCCGAACTTGTTGAGCTGAAGACATTTCAGCGCACGCCCAAAACGAATGCTGCCGCCAATTTTTGGGAGTATGCAGCCGGCGGCCTGCGCGCTCACCACTATTGGAGCGGGCAGATCGGCCGTCTCATCCTTGAGTACCGGCTTGACGATAATGCACCTTTAGCGGCACGCGCCTACGCGCTGCAAAACATCACGTCCCTTGATGCCGGCATTGCCTGTTGGGATAGCAAATATGCCTATTGGGCCATTCGTCCCTTCCAACTCGACCCAGCCGTGAAACCACTGTTCCCGACCCCGAACCATCCAAGCTATCCCGCTGCGCACGGCTGCCTTTCAACCTCGACCGCCGCGATCCTCGGGTACCTGTTCCCCCGCGATGCCACCACGCTTGCCGCAATCGCCCAGGAAGCCAACGAGTCCCGCATCTGGGCGGGCATTCACTATCGCAGCGATACCGTGGCCGGCGCCGCGCTCGGTCGTTCGGTTGCCAACAAGGTGATCGATGTGGCGCGAAAGGACGGTTCGCAATAGCGTACGCGAGCTGATCATCCCGCTCGTCAGGTACTGGGGATTCGAAGACCGCCAAGGTGCTTGGCCTCGACGTACCTTTGCACCTTCAACAGTTGGCCGACGAGGTGATCGAGTGAAGTGAAGGGAGGTTCAAATGAAACTTCCCCGTAGACAATTCTTATATCTGGCCGCGGGCGCTGCCGTGCTGCCAGCGGTCTCGCGTTTCGCGATGTCGCAAGCGTATCCGTCGCGACCAGTCCGCATTATTGTCGCCACCGGTGCCGGAGGCGGGATCGACATCCTCGCGCGCCTGATGGGTCAATGGCTCTCGGAACGGCTCGGTCAATCGTTCATCATCGACAACCGGCCGGGTGGGGGCGGCAATATCGGCACCGAGGCGGTAGTTAAGGCGTCCCCGGACGGCCATACGCTACTCCTGGTCGCTCCGAGTAGCGCGATCAATGCAACGCTCTACGACAAGCTCAACTTCAATTTCATTCGCGACATCGCGCCGGTCGCAAGCTTATCCCGCCAGCCGTATGCTGTGGTGATAAGTCCATCGATTCCGGCCAAAACTGTTCCCGAGTTCATCGCCTACGCCAAGGCCCATCCGGGCCAGCTCAGCATGGCATCATCAGGGGTCGGCACGGGGACACATCTGGCAGGCGAACTGTTCAAGGCGAAGGCTGAGATCAATATCATTCACGTGCCCTATCGCGCTTCGGGTCCCGCGCTCACCGATCTGCTCAGCGGGCAGGTGCATGTTCTCTTCGTCAGCCCGGCCGCGTCGATCGAATCCATCAAGACTGGCAGGCTCCGTGCTCTGGCAGTGACCACCGCGACGCGGTCCGAGGTACTGCCGGACTTACCAACCGTAAGCGAGTTCGTACCGGGCTACGAGGCGAGCGCCTTTTATGGCGTCGGCGCACCCAGGAATACGCCTACCGAGATCATCGGCAAGCTTAACAAGGAGATCAACGCGGCCCTCGCCGATCCTGGGATGAAGGCTCGCATTGTTGACCTGGGCGGCGACGTCCTCGCGCTCTCACCCGCCGACTTCAGCAGGCTCATCGCGGACGAAACCGAGAAGTGGGGCAAGGTGATCCGGGCGGCCAACATCAAGGCGGAGTGAGGCCGATCCGCTGCTGCCGATATTCCGTAACGCCCGATATGCGAACGCCGGACCGCATCGACGTCCGCGTTTTACACGTCCCCAAAATCGCATTTGTTTTCAAAACGCACGTTTGGAGAGTCTTACATTACAAGTTATTGAAATCACGGTAGGCCAGCAGTTCGGTTGGAGCGAAGCGAAATCCGGGTCGGCTTTGCCTCCGGAACCACTGTCCCGGATTTCGTCCCGCTGCGCGGGGCTCCATCCGGGCTACGAACGTCGTCATGCCCGGGCTCGGCCCGGGCATCCACGTCTTGCTTGCTGCAACAAAGACGTGAATGGCCGCGACGCCAGCGCGTTTACGCGCGTCTTCGACGCACTATGCCCGGCCATGACGGTGCCGACTGTTTTACGCCGCTTGCGCGGTGAGATTGCCGAACCGCTTGAGGTTTTCTTTCTGCTTCTCGTTGCGCGGCGGCAGCTTGAACAGGCGCGCTGCGGTGCCGCCGAGGATGTTGTGCTTGCCCTTCTCCGAAAGGAAGGGAAGATCCCAGATGGTAGCCGGCAGATCGAAATCCCAGTGCGGGTAATCCGAGGCATAGAGCAGCTGCGTCTCGGCATTCATCATGCGGAACGTGCACTCCATCGCTGCGCGATCCTGAATCTCGATCGGCTGCGAGGAATAGTACATGTCGCGCATGTAATCGGACGGCTTCTTCTTCAAGAGCGGCGCCTCCGACGGGCGCATCATGTATTCGTGGTCGAGGCGCTGCATCAGGAACGGAATCCAGGCGAGGCCGGATTCGATCCAGATCACCGGCAGCTTGGGGAAGCGCTCGCCCATGCCGTTGATCACCCAGTTGGTGCAGTGGAGGATGTTGTAGAAGGTGAAGCCGAGGGCGTGCACGGACAGGAACCGGTTGCAGGCGCGAAACACCGGCTCGTTCCAGTTCGGCCCGGAGTGGAAGGCAAGCGAAAGCCCGCGCTCCTCCATCATGCGATAGAGCCGCATGTAGGCGTTGTCGTTCACCTGCAGGTGGCGCACGGTCGTGACCATGAAGCCGGTCACGTTCTTGCGCTCGCCAAACGCCTCGACCTGGCGCACGCAGGCGGCCGGATCGGAGAACGGCAGGCAGAGCATCGAATACATGCGGCCGCCCGCCTCGGGCAGCACCTTCTCCGTGACCCAGCGGTTGTAGGCCCAGCAGAGATCGACCTCCATTTCCTTTTGCGGGTGCATGCCGATGTTGAGCATGCCGGTCGGGAACAGGCAGGAATAGTCGACGCTCATCGCGTCCATCCAGCGCTCGCCGAGCTGTACGTCGCGATGCTTGCCGTTCTGCTCGGTCTTCTCCGAGCGGCGCAGCGGGTAGCGGGTAACGCGGCCGCCCATGTCCTGGATGAAGCCGGCGTTGGTCGGCACCACCGCGCCGCGATCGGTCATGCCGCGGCCGCCCATGGTCCACTGGCGGAAAACGTCGTTCTCCATATACGGCAGGATGTCGCTGTAGTGCTCGTTTTCGTAATGGTGCGCGTCCACGTCGACGATCATAACGTCGTCGAGCTTGCGCTGCGCCGCCTGCTTGCGCGCGTGCGCGAGCAGCCGCGTGGTGTTCAACTCGTCGACAGATACGCGCCTTCCGCGTTCAGCGAGGAGGTCCATGGGTTCGTCTCCTATCCCAAATCTGTGCGGGCGAGCCCGCGTAAAAGCGTCAGCGGCCGGTCCAGCTCTGCCACATGCCGAGCTCGAATACCGCGAGGTTGGCGGCCTTGAGCAGGCCGCTGGCCGTGATCATCACTTCGGTGGCGGTGGCGCCGCCGCGCTGCGGCAAAGGCAGAAGCTCTTCGCCCGCTTCCACGCGCGCTGCATACGTCTTGCAGACAGCCGCCATCAGCGCCTGCAACGCGTCGGTGCTGAGCGCGTCGCGGCGCCCGTTGGCAAGCGCGCGCTCGATCTCGGCGGCAAGCCGCTTGGCCTCGGCCGAGCCGCCGTTCGCGGCCTTGGCGACTGGCTTCGGAGCGCGGCGCGCCGGCGCGCGCGAGCGCGGCGCGGGTTTGGCGGTCGCGGCCTTAGGCAACGACATAAACCTCGTCTCCCTTTTCGATCACCTTGTACTTGCGCAGCTTGAGCTTGCGGTCGGAGACGCACTCGCCGGTTTTCATATCGTATTCGTAGCCGTGCCAGGGGCACACGAAATGCATTTCGGTCTCGGAAAAGTAGAGCCCTTGCGAGGTCTTGTCCGGCAACAGCCGCTCTTCGACCTTGGCGATGGTGAGACCCTCGCAGGCCGGGCCGCCCTGGTGCAGGCAGACGTTGCTGTAGGCGTAGAACTGGCCCTCGTGTCGGAATACGCCGATTTCATTGTCTCCGGCGAATATGATGCGGCGGTCGCCGTCCTTGAACTCACCGATTTTACCGACGTATTGCTCGGCCATGCTGGCGCTTCTCCCTGGCTTTTCAGCTTAGCGGACGCCCGACGCTGCTCCGTCCGGACGATCTGTTGCCGCGGCCCTTTCTATATTACAGCCGTTCAAAAGTGACCAGCAGGAAAGCTTGGCCGGACATCCGCAGCGGCATGCCTGGGGAACGCAGGTTAAAACCGCATAATCAGGCCAACTTATTGGTCAAGGTGCCGATTTTCTCGATCCAAATCTTCACCGTATCGCCGGCCTTGAGGAACTCCCCGCGCGCCGAGCCGACGCCCGCCGGCGTGCCGGTGAGGATGACGTCGCCGGGATGAAGCGTCATGCCGTCAGACAGTCGCGCGATTTGTTCGGCGAGATTGAAGATCATGTCCTTGGTGTTGGAGTCTTGCTTGAGCACGTCGTTGACCCACAGCTTGAGCCCGAGGTTCTGCGGATCGCCGATGTCGCGCGCCGGCACGATCCATGGCCCGAGCGGACAGGAGCCTTCGAAGGTCTTGTGCTTGGTCCAGTCCGACTTGAACGGGGAGGTGTCGCTGATATTTACGCGCCGGCCGCGGTCGCGCGCCGAAAGATCATTGGCCGCGGTGTAGCCGGCGACGTAATCGAGCGCCTTCTCCTCCGGCACGTCCTTGGCGGTCCGTCCGATCACCGCCGCGAGCTCCACCTCCCAATCCATCTCTTTCGAGATACCGGAAATCTTCACCGTCGCTCCGGGATCGGCGAGGGCGCGCGACGCCTTGAGGAAGTGCCATGCTTTGAGACCCTGCGTATGAGGATCGGGCTCCGGCGGCCGGTTCATGCGGCGCGCCATTTCCGCGGCATGGTCGGCATAATTGGCGCCGGCGCAGTAGATCGCCGACGGCCAGCGCACCGGCGCCAACAGTTTGGCGCGGTTGAGCGGCAATGCTTTGACCCGGCTTTTTTCGGCTTTCGCGGCAGCCTTGTTCAGCAAGCCTTGCGCTGCCCGCCAATCCTCGAGAATGCCGAGCACGCTGGCATAGGCGGCTTTGCCCGTGAGCTTGGCTGCATCGAAGACCTTGTCGTCGATGACCAGGCCGGCGCGTGGCCCATCCGCGGATTGGTAGGTCGCGAGCTTGTAGCCGGCCATGTCGATTTTCTCCCTGCGTGCCATTGATATGGGCGCAGAGCTTTGGCCGAAACCGGCGAAGTTGTCGAGGGTGTGGCGTGTAGGATGGGTTGAGCGAAGCGAAACCCATCGTTGGTCATTCGATATGATGGGTTTCGCTGCGCTCAACCCATCCTACGAAATGCGCTATGATCATGGAGCAAGCCGCGTAAGGAGCACAGCATGATCAAAGCGCGCCGCATCGGACACGCCACTTTCGAGACGCCGGACCTGGAGAAGGCGATCGACTACTACGCGCAGTTCATGGGGCTGATCGTGGCCGAGCGGGAGAAGGAGCGCGCCTTTCTCATGACCAAGATCGGGCAGCTCGTGGTCGCGCTGCACAAGGCGGATCGCGCCCATTGCGTGCGGCTGTCGTTCGAGGTCGCGCCGAATTCCGATTTCGGCGAGATGACGCACGAGCTCGACAAGGACGGCGTGCGCGCCGAGCTGCGCAACGATTCCATTCCCGGCATGGGTCAGGTGCTCTCGTTTAAGGACGACAAGGGCACGAGCATCGACCTGTTCAAGGAATGGAGCTACCTCGGCAAGCACGAGCAGGTCGCCGGCATCGGGCCGCTCAAGCTCGGGCACGTCGCGTTTTTCGCTCCCGAGATTCAGCGCACGGTAGCGTTCTACGAGAAGGTGCTCGGCTTCCGCGTGTCAGATTGGGTCGGCGATTTCTTCTGCTTCATGCGCTGCAACCCCGATCATCACACCGTGAATTTCTTCAGCGGTCCGCAGGCGAAGCTTCATCACATCGCGTTCGAATTGAAGGATTTCATCCATCTGCAGAATTCATGCGAGGTGATGGGACAAAAGCGCGTCCCGATCATCTGGGGCCCGCTGCGTCATGGCCCCGGCCACAACGTGGCGACCTATCATCGCAATCCGGATGAGCAGGTGGTCGAGTTTTTCTGCGAGCTCGACCAGATGAAGGACGAGGAGCTCGGCTATTTCGAGCCGCGCCCGTGGCATCACGACACGCCGCAGCGGCCGAAACGCTGGACGCCGGGCAAGACCACGGTGTGGGGCCCGCCGCCGACGCAAGATTTTCACCGCACGCAGATGTGAGGCGGTTCGTCATTCCGGGGCGCGGGCGCAGCCCGCGAACCCGGAATCCAGTAACCACTGTCGTCGATTACTGGATTCCGGCTCTCGCTCGCTTTCGCTCGCTCGGCCGGAATGACGAACTGAAAAGGTTGCGCCAACCCGCGCTACGGCCGCACCGCCGGCGATTCCATCGGCATGCCGCGCGCGCGCCACATGAGATAGAGCTCGAGATCCACGTATTCCGGCGCGCCGAACGAATACGGCTCGGCGCGCATGCCAACGAGACAGTTGCGCAGCCGGCGCTGCAGCGATCCGAGCGTCTGCCACTCCAGGCGATAGAGCGGATATCCGTTTGGATGTCCCTGTGGGATCGGCGCACCCGCGAGTTTCTGTCCCCAGTTGTCGTCGTGACACTGGGCGCAGGAAAGATTGAGCTGGCCCTGGCGCTCGTTGAACAACGCGCGGCCCTTTTCCAGGAACGGCTTGCTGCGTTCGTCGCTGCCGGCCTCGATCGGCAGGCCGCGCGATTGCCGGCTCACATAGGCGTCGAGCGCGAGCAGCTCCTTGCTTTCGGCCGGGAACGGCGTCGCCTTCTGCCGGTCCGTGCGGCAAATGTTGATGCGCTGTTCGAGATCGACCGGGCGTCCGCGCGCGGCGTCGAAGGCGGGATAGCGCGCCGCCACGCCCTTCATGCTGGTGCGCGCGTCGCCGTGGCAATCGGCGCAGGATTTCTCCGCGGCGTCGTCCTTGCGCTTCCACAGCGCCTCGCCGTCGAGCACCCAAAACATGCCGGGGTTGGTGAGGTCATCGTCCTGCATGGCGCGGCTTTCCCGGCCCATCATTTCGTAGCCGGATTTTCGCTGGTTCAGCGGAATTTCATCGGCCGCGGCGCTCACCGCGCAACCCAATAAGGCGCTGGTGATGACAGCCGCCGCAGCCCGCGTCATTCGACCGTGATGTCGGCGGACTCGGTTGCGGAGAAGCCCTTGTCGCCGCTCCATTCGAACGTCAAGGTTCCGCTCTCGGTCGCAATCGTGGAAAACGCGAAGAACGGATTTGCGGAAATCGCCGGAAACAGCTCCGCGCGGAAAATTTCCTGACCGTTATACTTGCAGACAAAATCCGTGATGATGTCGCGCGGGATGATGTTGCCGCTGGTACCGACGCGGAATCCGGTCTCCATGTCGTGCTGGATCAGCGCCTTGATCTCGACGATCTCGCCGCGCTTGGCCTTGGCCGGAACGTTGACGAGCGCGCGCGCCATCACAGATTCTCCACGCAGGCGGCCAAGGTGACGATCACGTTCACGCTTTCGCTCCAGAACGAGCCGTCGCTCAGCTCGGCGATCGCAATCACGTTCTGGGTGTCGGCAAGCCGGATGCGGGTGCTCAGGCTCGCGCGCCCGGCGCGCGGCCCGAGATAGGCGCCGATCACGTTCGGCTGCGGGTTGCGCTCGTTGAAGATGTGGATGGCCTTGACGTAGTCGGTGTCGGTCATCGGGCTGTCGACGGAAACGGTGAGCGACACCACGTTGCCGTTCTCGACCAGCGGGGGCAGATCGAGCTTGACCTTGCCCTGGCGCAATTCCCCTTCGCCGACCACGCGCTTGATCGCGGCGCGCATCGTGTCCGGCGTGGCCTCTGCCGGCGTGACGGAAAGCCCGAGCGCGACGCTGCCTGCCAGCGCGGCCGTGTCGCGGAGGAAACGGCGGCGCGTCTGCTGCAGGTTTTCAGGTTGCTGCGTCATGGACCCGGTCGCTCACGAGTCGGTCGCCTCAATATACGGACTAACTTATGTAGGTTTCGACCCGTTTGCCAGCGCGCTTTTCGCATCGGTCATGCGCGCCGGCCGCGCCTCGCGCGAGATCAGTCGCGCAAGGTCGCGAGATAGGCGACCACATCCTCGATCTGCTCCGCGCTGAGAATAGGTTTGCCTTGGAACGCCGGCGCCACACGGGTGAGCCCATCGACCCGATAGTAAGGAGGCATGATCGTGTTGGGATTGAGCCGGCTCGCATCGACGATGCGCAGGCGCAACTGGCCCTCGGTCGCGCGCGCGCCGGCTCCCTTGAGATCGGGCGCCAATGTCCCCTGAAATTTTTCCTCCGGGAACGGTCCGCTGTGGCAGAGGAGACAAAGCCCGATTTGCCGGTTGGCGACGATGGCGCGCCCGCGTTCCGCGTCGCCCTTGGCGCCGGTGAGCGATTGCGGAATGGCGTCGCTGGCGACGGTATAGGGCCGCAGGGCATCTTCGGCTGCGGCGTTTCCGAGCAGCACCGCGTTCGCCGCGAGCGCGGCGGCGAATGCGCAAGCACGACAGCGTTCAGCCAAAGACTTCCGCCGTGATCGTTTTGAACCAGCCCTCGGCGAAGTTGGCTTCGAGCGCGCGCGTCGAGCTTGGCGCGTCGAGTTGACTGACGCCGCCCGCGCCTTCCACGTCCTTGAGCTGACCGTCCGCCGGCTTGTAAACGCCGGCGACGTGGATGCCGTAGTCGGGCGCCACCAGGCTGTAGCAGGTGTTGATCAGCATCGGCTCGTCTGGCTTGCTCCCGGCGAGCAGCTTGGCCAGCGCCGCCGCGCACACTTTCGCCTGCGCATTCGCGGTAAATGCCGATTTCGGCATCCCGCCGGCGATCGTCGCGTCGCCGAGGACGTGGATGTTGGGCGCGAGCTTCGATTCGAACGTCACCGGATCGATCGGGCACCAGCCGGTGCGATCGGCGACGCCGGCGGCCTCCGCGATCTGCCCCGCCTTCTGCGGCGGGATCACGTTGGCGACATCGGCCTTGTGGCGGCCGAAGTCGGTGACCAGCGTCATCGTGCCGACGTCGACCGATGTCACCTTGCCGCCCATCGACAGTGAGACCCATTCCAGGTTCGGATAAAGCTCCTTCCAGGCGTTTTGGAACAGACGCTGCTTGGAAAACGCATCCTTCGCGTCGAGGATGATGAGCTTGGAGCGCGGCTTCTTGGTCTTGAGATAATACGCGATCAGGCTCGCCCGCTCGTAGGGACCGGGCGGACAGCGGAACGGATTGGCCGGCGCGGAGATCACGACGGTACCGCCGTCCGCCATCGATTCGAGCTGGCGGCGCAGCAGCAAGGTCTGCTCGCCCGCCTTCCAGGCGTGCGGCATGCGCTGCGCAGCCGCTTCGTTGTAGCCGGGCAGCGCGTCCCAGCGGAGGTCGATGCCGGGCGCGACCACCAGGCGATCATAGGGCAACCGCGTGCCGTCGTTGAGCGTCACCGCGCGGCTCCCCGCGTCGACGCCGCTGGCCGATGCGAAGGCGAGGGTGATCTGATCGCCCGCGACCTTGCCATAGCCGAATTCCTGCGCCGTGAGCTCGCGCAACCCGGCGATGACGCCGTTGCTGAACGGGCAGGCGATGAACGTCCGGGTCACCTCGACCAAGGTCACGTTGATCCGCGGATCTATCCGCTTGAGAAAACGCGCGCAGGTGGTGCCGGCAAAGCCGCCGCCGACCACGACGACGCTGCCGCCGGCGCCCTGGGCGATGGCGGGCAGCGGCAGCAGCGAGGCGGAAGCGCCCGCAGCGGCGACTTTGAGGAAATCGCGTCGAGTTGGATGCGCTTTGGTCATCATGGTCCGCCTCCTTCCTCAATCCTTCTGCGCGCCATACCACTCGGCAATCGCCTTGATCTCGCTGTCGGAGAAGCCTTTGGCGATTTTTCCCATCACGGTCGACGCGGTCTGTCCCGACTTGAACGCCTGCATCGCCGCGGTGATGTCGGCGGGGTTGCGGCCAATGAGCCTCGGCACGCTGGTGTCCACCCGGCCCGACGGATGGCAGCCGGAGCAGGACGTGGCCCCGGGCGGCGCGTCCGCCAGTCCCGCGGCCGAAGCGGAACCGGCGAATGCGAAAATCAAGGCTGCAGCAAACACGGCGGGTATGGGACTCATGTCTTAACCTCCGAAATGCCTGTTCCGTTCTCCCTATGCGCTCCTGAGATCGTGTTTTTTGATCGGCAGCGAGCGGATGCGCTTGCCCGTTGCTGCAAAAATCGCGTTGCACAGGGCCGGGGCGAGCGGCGGCACCGGCGTTTCGCCGACGCCGCCCCAAAAATCTCCGCTTGCCAGGATCACCGTCTCCACCCGTGGCACGTCGGCCATGCGCAGCATCGGGTAGTCGTGGAAATTCGACTGCTCGACCCGCCCCTCCTTGATGCTGATCTCCCCGTACAGCGCGGCGGTGAGCGCGAACACGATGGCGCTCTCGGTCTGCAGCTCGATGGTCAGCGGATTGACCACGTGGCCCACGTCGATCGCGGACACGACCCGATGCACGCGCAGCTTCCCGGCGCGATCAACCGAGGCCTCGACCACCTGCGCGCAGGTGCTGTTTTGCGAATTGTGCAGCGCGATGCCGCGGAACACCCTGGCCGCCGCTGGTGAGCCCCAGCCCGCGCGTGTTGCCGCCGCTTCGAGCACCGCCAATTCCTTGGGCTTTTTTGCCAGCAGCCTGCGCCGGAACAGGTAAGGATCGACGCGTGCGGCATGCGCCATCTCGTCGACGAAGCTTTCCTTGAAAAACGCGTTCTGCGAGTGGTTGACGCTGCGCCAGACTCCGACCGGCACACGCGTGTTGCGCATCGCAAAGTCGACGGCGTAGTTCGGCACGGCATAGGGCATGTCTTCGAGCAACCCTTGCAGAAAATTGCGGTCGACGCCGAACTGCATCACGCGCGGCGACACCGCGGCGATGATGGATTGTCCAGCGATGCGGATCGTCCACGCGCTCGGCATGCCGTCGCCGTCGAGGCCTGCGGCCATCCTGGCCGCAGCGACGGGCCGGTAGAAGTCATGACGGATGTCCTCCTCGCGCGTCCAGATGAGTTGCACCGGCTCGCTCACCTCCTTGGCGATGAGGACGGCTTGGCGGACGAAATCCTGAAATATTCCGCGCCGGCCGAAGCCGCAGCCGAGCATCGTCTTGTGAACGATCACCTTGCTGTGTGGCACCCCTGCAGCATCCGCGGCGATGGCAAGCGCGGTCTCGCCGTCCTGGGTGGGCGCCCAGATCTCGACCGCATCGGCGGTGACGTGCGCTGTGCAATTCTGCGGCTCCATGGTGGCATGGGCGAGGAACGGCACTTCGTAGTCGGCTTCGACCCGCCGCGCGGCAGCGGCAAGCGCTGCGGCGTCATCGCCCTCACTGCGCCCGACGCGCGCATCGTTGGCGCTCAGCCCCGCGCGCAAGGCGTCGCGAATTGACCCGCTCGACACGTCGGCCGCCTCGCCGAAGTCCCAGCTTACCGGCAATGCCTCGAGCGCCTGCTTGGCCTGCCACCAGCTCTCCGCAATGACAGCCACCGCGTCCGGCTGCTTGATCAGGCGGCGAACCCCTTTCATGCGCGCGAGCGCGCTCTCGTCGACGGATTTGAGCGTGCCCTTGAATACCGGGCATTGAGCGATGGCGGCGTAAAGCATGTTGGGAAGCCGCACGTCGATGGCATAGATCGGCTTGCCCGCAACCTTGTCCGGCACCTCCAGCCGCCGCTGCCGCGTGCCGATGAGCTTCCAAGCGGGAGGATCTTTCAGTTTGACCTGCGTGGGCGGCGCCACTTCGCTCGCGGCGGCGGCGATATTTCCGAAGGTCACCGTCCGGCCGCTCGGATGGTGGGTAATGACGCTGTTCGCTGCGCCGCACTCGAAGGTCGACACGTTCCAGCGCGCCGCTGCCGCGGCAATGAGCATCGTGCGCGCGACGGCGCCGGCCTGGCGCAGGTCGGCTTGCGATGTGCTGACCGAGCGGCTCGCGCCGGTCGACATGTTGCCCCAGACCCGATTGCGCCGGCGGTTCTCGTGCGGCGGCGCGAATTCCCCCTTCACCTTGCTCCAGTCGCATTCGAGCTCTTCGGCGACCAGCATCGCCAGCGCGGTGAACGCGCCCTGGCCCATTTCCGATTTGGCGATGCGGATGATCACCGTATCGTCCGGCTGGATCACCACCCAGGCGGTGATTTCCGGCGCGCTTTGCGAAGCGCGCGCCCCCGCGAACGGAATGGCGAAGCCGAGCGTGAGCGCGCCGCCGGTGGCCGCGACGCTCGCGAGGAATGCGCGCCGATCGATGTACCGACTGCCGCTCATGGCAGGGGCACCGTCCCCTCCTCCCGCACCGCGCCCCCGCCGGTGCCTGCATCAGCAAGCTTAGTTCAAAACGAGTTCGCGGTGGAGGGCCACCCGGCCGGTTAAGGAAGCAAAGCGGCAAGCCTGCGGCGCCGCCTCCCCCGCTCACAAAAAATTAGAGCGCGTCCAAACGCTGAACGCGCTCTATCGCTTGCCAGCAATCTCAACCACAGTCAAATCGTTGCACACCAACGTCAAGGTTATCCTTGATTGGCGGGCATATCTTCGACGCATTCAAACGCACCTTCTGGCATTGACTTGCACCCGTGCTCAGGCATATTGTTGTCCCGAAGTTGTCCA
>Ga0306924_10003238_pt1 | contig 15604 bp, 8 predicted proteins | sample sta12Can44000111_FD_203756 | JGI IMG/M metagenome (GOLD analysis project Ga0306924, IMG submission 203756) | Lab enrichment of tropical soil microbial communities from Luquillo Experimental Forest, Puerto Rico - statanox.12C.anox.44.000.111 (v2)... | ecosystem: Environmental > Terrestrial > Soil... | reverse complement strand
TTCCGGTACCGGTCGGAGCGCGACATCGCGCTCACGCTCGAGGACCTGGAGGCGAACCGGCCGGCGATCGTGGTCGACACCTCCGCGGCAGACCTCCACGGCTGGTCTCGCTTCCCGCTCTCCGACGTTCCCGAGCTCGACCGGTACGTCCAGGAGCATTACGTGAAGATCGCGGATCCGGGCGGCGCGCGCGTCTATGCGCGACGCCCCACGGCGCTGGCGGGTACCATCTCGCCCTGACGACCTCAGGCGACGTCGCGCCAGCGCCCCCCGTCCTCATCGGCGAGGCGAGGCTCGGCGCTCGCCAGGTGTCGCTTCAGCGCGCGCAACCCCCACGCCATCCTGGCGGCGTCCACGCCGAAGCGCACGTGCGATGAGCCGGTGTCGGCCCAGTCGATGGCCTCCTCGGCCAGGCTCGCGCCGGCTCGATGGAGGGCGGCCAGCATCTCCACGTCCAGCAGCCACCCGCCCTCGCGCAAGGTGGCGAGGAGCGGTCGCAGCCGCTCGGCGCGGGCGAACTTGACGCCGCACTGGGTGTCGCTCAGCCCCAGCCCGAAGACGCCCTCGACGAGCAGCGCGAACATCCGGCCCTGGAGGTGGCGAAACAGGCTGCGCCGGACACGGCGGCCGGCCGTCCGCACGCGCGCCCCGCACAGCGCGTCGAACCGCGCGTCCGGCCTCAGCATGTCGACGAGCCGGATCAGCTCGACCGCGCACACCGAGCCGTCCGCGTCCACGAAGCCCAGCCAGCCCGCCTCCGGGTCGGCCTCCGCCCAGCCGCGACGGATGGCGGCGCCCTTCCCCTGGTTTCGCGATTGCGTGACCAGGCGCACCCGGTGCGGCGATCCGGCCTGGCGCAGCGTCTCCGCCGCCTCGGCGACCGCGGCGCCGTGCGCGCGCGCGTGCTCGGTGGCGCTGCCGTCGTCGACGACGATCAGCTCGAGGCGTGGCCTCGCCGTGGCGAGCGCGCGCCCCACCACGGCCCGCAGGAAGACTGGCAGGCGTTCGCCTTCGTCGTAGGCGGGGATGACGATGCTGACAGGTGTGTGCGGCAAGCAGGGATCGCTTCTAGCCCGTCGTTCGGGACCAGGTCAACGCGTCTCCGACGCAGGCGGTTCCCGACGCTCGGCCGCGCCGGGCCCGGCGTGCCGCGCCGTGCTCGCCCCGGCTCGGTCCGGCGATTTCTTCACAGGCCCTGAGCGATCCCCGCCGCCACCTCGCGTGGGCGCGACTCCCACCGCCGCTGCCAGAGCAGGAACGAGGCGAGGGTCCAGAGCGGCTTGCGGAGATCGACCGCGCCCGAGAGGTGCCGGTCGAGCAGCGCGCGGGCGGCCGGCGGATCGAGCACGCCGGAACGCTGCAGCGAGGACGGCGAGAACAAGTCCTCGAAGAGGGGGCGCAGCGGACCTCGGATCCAGGCCGCCACCGGGATCCCGAAGCCCTTCTTCGGGCGGTGCAGGATCGCGTCCGGGACGAGGCCGCGCAGCGCCGACTTGAGGAGCACCTTGGTCCGCCCCCGCGCGAGCTTGTAGCGAGCGGGCAGGCGCAGCGCGAGCTCCACCACCTCGGTGTCGAGGAACGGCGCCCGCACCTCGAGCGACGCCGCCATCGAGGCGCGATCCGCCTTCACCAGGATGTCGTCCACGAGGTAGCGGGTGAGAAAGAACCGCAGCGCCTCGTCGACCGAGCCCGGGGTGACGCCCGCCTCCTGGGCGCGCGCCGCCTCGTCCAGCACCTCGCGCCAGGCGACCTCCGGCCGCGCCAGCGGCCGCAGCTCCGGCGCGAGCAGCCGCGCCAGCTCCGCCGGGACGAAGGAGCCGATCCAGGCCTGGTGCCACAGCGACGGCCCGGCGTCGAGCCCGCGGAGGAACTGCTTCACGCGGAAGTCGAGGCTCATGTTCCGCGACGAGGCGGGGAGGCGCGAGGCCAGCGCCTCGGCGGCGGCCAGCGCCGGCCGCGGCAGCCGCGCGGCGAGCGCCGCTGGCCCGTGGGCGAGGAAGGTGTCGTAGCCCGCGAACAGCTCGTCGCCCCCGTCCCCCGCCAGCGCCACGGTGACGTGGCGCCGCACGAAGCGGGAGAGGAGCAGCGTGGGCAGGATGCTCGGGTCGGCGAACGGCTCGTCGAGGATCTCGACCACCTCCGGCACGAGGTCGAGGCAGGCTCGGCCGGAGAGGATCTCCTCGCGGTGTTGCGAGCCGACGTGCCGCGCCGCGAGGCGCGCGAACGGCGACTCGTCGAACGAGCCCTCCTCGAAGCCAATGGCGAAGGTCGCGAGAGGCGACTGGTGGCGCGCCGCCAGCGCCGCCACCGCCGTCGAGTCGACGCCGCCGGACAGGAACACGCCCACCGGCACGTCCGCCACCAGCCGCCGCGCCACCGCGCGGTCCAGGCGGCGCAGCAGTTCCGCCTCGGCCTCGGGCCGCGACGGCGCCTCGCGGGCGGGGAGCGGCGCCGGCAGGTCCCAGTAACGGCGCAGCCGGAAACCCCCGCGCCGATCGAGCACCGCGAGGTGTCCGGCCGGCAGCTTGAAGATGCCGCGGTGGATGGTGCGCGGCGCCGGTACGTACTCGACGGCGAGGTAGCGCACCAGCGCCTCGGGATCGAGGTCGCGCGGGACGCCGCCGTGGGCGGCGAGCGCCTTGAGCTCCGACGCGAAGACCAGCCCGGTGACGCCCTCCTCCGCGCGCGCCGGATCGGGCGGCGCGCCGGCGAAGGCGCCGCCGCGGGCGAGCGCGTAGTGGAGCGGCTTCTTCCCCAGCCGATCGCGGGCCAGCAGGAGCTTCCCGGCGCGGGCGTCCCACAGCGCCAGCGCGAACATGCCGTCCACCCGCTCGATGAACGCCTCGCCCCACTGCAGATAGGCGCGCAGCACCACCTCGGTGTCGCTGCGGGTCGAGAAGGGGTGGCCGAGCCGGGTGAGCTCCTCGTGCAGTTCGGCGAAGCGGTAGGCCTCCCCGTTGAAGACGATGGCGCAGCCGTCGCGCACCATGGGCTGGCCGCCGCCCGTGAGATCGAGGATGGAGAGGCGGCGGTGTGCCAGCGCGGCCGGCCCCTCCTCGAAGAACCCCTCGGCGTCAGGGCCGCGATGGGCGAGCGCGCCCGCCATCCGCCGCAGGGCGTCCGCGTCCGGCGGGCGGTCGAACCGGATCTCCCCGGCGATGCCGCACATGTCAGCGCCGCTCCGGGCCGATCACGCGCCGCCCGCCTCTTCGCGGGCCCCCGCCTGCTCGCGCCTGCCGCCCAGCTCCTCGGCGATGAGGTAGGGCCGCTTGCCCTGCGACTCGTAGTAGGTGCGGATGACGAGCTCGGCCAGGAGGCCCATGAGCACGCACAAGATCCCCACCAGCGCGAAGGCGACCGCGAGGAGCGGCAAGGGCGTCTCGACGAAGTCCTTGGCGCCGGCGAGCTTGTATCCGAGCGCGACCATGAACGCGAGCAGCCCGCACGCCAGCGACGCGAGCCCGACGCCCCCGAAGACGTAGATGGGCCGGGTGATGAAGCTCGCCAGGAACTTCACGACCATCAGATCGAGCACGACCTTGAGCGTGCGGCCCAGGCCGTACTTCGACCGCCCCGCGTGGCGCGGGCGGTGGTTCACGACCAGCTCGGTCACGCGGGCGCCCTGCCAGCTCGCGTAGATGGGGATGAAGCGGTGCATCTCGCCGTAGAGGCGAACGCCGTCCAGCACCTCGCGCCGGTACGCCTTGAGCGAGCAGCCGTAGTCGTGCAGCCGCACCCCCGAGACCGCGCTGATGAGGCGGTTCGCGATCCGGGAGGGGAGCTTGCGGCCGAGCTCCCTGTCCTGGCGATGCTTGCGCCAGCCGGAGACGACGTCGTGGCCTCGCGCCAGCTCCGCCAGCAGCTTCCCGATGTCGGCGGGATCGTTCTGCAGGTCCCCGTCCATCGGGACGATCACCTCGCCGCGGGCGGCCTCGATGCCGGCCGACATGGCGGCCGTCTGCCCGAAGTTGCGCCGGAAGCGGATGACGCGCAGCGCCGGCTCGCGCTCGGCCGCTCGCGCGAGCGCCGCGAACGTGCCGTCGCGGCTCCCGTCGTCGACGCACACCACCTCGTACGTCCTGCCGAGCGTCCGCAGCGCCTGGAGCAGCTCCGCCAGCAGCGGCTCCACGTTGCCCTCCTCGTTGTAGAGGGGGATGACGACCGAGATCTCGGGGGGTGCTCCGAGCGCTCCCAGGCGCACGTCAGGGCGCATGCTTCACCTCCTGCGTCTGCAGGGCCGGCCGGGCGAGGGCGATGGCGGGGATCAGCATGAGGGCGGTCAGGATGCTGGTGAACTCCCCCAGCATGGCGTACCAGCCGAACGAGCGCAGCGCCCGGTTGATTGAGAAGAGGAGGGAGCCGTAGCCCACGATGGTGGTCCAGGAGCAGAGGATGACCGCCGGCCCCACCTCGACCAGCGACGGCAGGACGTTTCCGCGCGCGCGCTGGCGCGCGAGCACGTTCGCCCCGTAGTCGACCGCGATGCCGAAGGTGATCGGGTACACGACGAAGTTGAAGAAGTTCACCTTGAGGTCGATCGCCGCGGCCACGCCAGCCATGATGAGGACGCCCACCGTGAGCGTGGTCAGGATCTGCGCGCTGTGCGAGGCCGAGCGGAAGAACACCATCACGAGCAGGCAGATGCCGACGAAGGCGAACAGCGTCGTGCGCGGGCCCTCGCGCTCGATGTCGGCGAGCAGATCGGCGATGACGACCGTCTCCCCGGCGGCGTCGAAGCGCTGGCCTTCGACGGGCACGTTCCGCACGCCGGCCACGAAGTCGCGCAGGTTCGGATCGAGCTCCAGCTTCGCCTGAGGCTTGGCCCGCACGAAGGCGAGCCGCCCGATCGAGCCGTCGCGCTCGCGGAAGCGATCGACCAGCACCGGGGGAGCGTCGGCGGAGGTGACCGGGCGCTGCGCCGCGAGCTGCTCGCGGAGGGCGCGCGCCCGGTCCGCTTGCGCCGTCGGGAGCCGCGACAGCACGCGATCGGTGAGCCGCTCGCGGATGTCCGCGATGATGGCGAGCTTCTCCTCCTGTCGCGTCGGCACGACCGAGGTGATGGTCTCGCAGCCGTCGATGAGCTCGCGGAGCCGCGGGGTGGCCTGCATGCGCTGGCGGACCTGCGCGCAGTACTGCTCCGCTGCCTGGGGCGATGGGAGGAGCGCCACGACGCCCGTGATGGACTGCCCGAGCGCCGCGTTGGCGCGATCGTTGTCGCGCTTGAGCTCGGGGTTCCCCTTCACCTCGTTGCCGAGGTTGTCGAGGTTGCGCTCCATCGCGTCGGGGAGCCGCCACAGGAAGAGCGCCGTCGAGACGGCGGTGATGACCGCGAAGGTGGCGAGGATCGCGCGGGGGCGCGAGAAGAAGCGCTCCAGCAGCGCGAGCGCGCGGTCGTTCGCGGGCGGTCGCGCCTGCTGGCGGTCCGGCCGGATCCGCTCGAACACCACCAGGACGGCGGGCAGGAGGGCGAACGTGCTCCCCCAGCAGAGGATCATCCCGATGCCGCCGATGAAGCCGAAGTCGCGGAACCCTCGGTTGCTCGCGAGGAGCAGCGTCCCGAAGCAGACGCTGGTCCCGAGGGCGGCGAGGAGTGTGGAGCGCGCCGCCGCGGCGGCGCCCTCATGGAGCGCGGGCTCGAGCGCCACCCCCTGACGGCGTAGCTGCCCCACCCGCGCCAGATAGATGAGCCCGTAGTTGATGCCGTTGCCTGCCACGATCGAGCCGAGGAAGGCGGTCTGGGTATTGAGGTAGCCGATGCCGAGCCAGGTGAGCCCGAAGGTCACCGCGACGGCGACGGTGATGACCGTGCCGAGCGCCAGGACGGGCCGGAACTCGCGGAAGAAGAGCCAGATCGAGGCGAGCACCAGCACCATGACCAGCGCGAACGTCTCGAAGACGTTTCCGACGATCGCCTCGTACTCGGAGAGGAGGATCGGGAACGTGCCGGCGAACCCCACCCGCAGGTGCTCCCGGTCGAGCTCGGCCCGATGCCGCTCGGCGACCGATCGCATCCGGTCGAGCAGGACGCGCGCCTCGCCCACCCCGAGGCTGGTGCCGGTGGGCCGGACCACCACCGTGACGGAGCGGCCGTCGGGATGGACCATGTAGCCGTCGCGGTAGCGCGCGAAGCGCTGCTCGACCTGCTCGCGCGGGTCGAGCCTCGAGGGATCGAGCAGCGGGTGATTCACCTCGAGGGGCGGCCCGGCCGGCTCCTCCTCCTCGTCGAGGAGGTTCATGACGGGGTTCAGCTTCGCCTTCGCGAGGCCGAGCGCGCGCACGAGCTCGTCGCGCGCCTTCTCGAGATCCGCGGGCTCCGCGAAGAGCGGCCAGTGATCCGCGTACCACCCCTCGATGCGGAGCACGCTCGTCTGGACCGAGCGGACCACCTCCGGCCCGAGGTCGCGGTACTCCTGCCCGAGCCGCTCGGCCATCGCCTGGGCGTGCCTGAGATCGCCGCCCTCCAGGACCTCGACGTTGACGAGCACCGTCCCGTCGCCGCCGACGCGCTTCGCCAGCTCCTTCGCGTGCCGGACGCTCGGGAGCTTCGGCGGGAGCAGCTCCTCGAAGCTGGAGCGGATCTCGAGCCGCGCCGCGAGCGCGCCGGAGAGCACCGTCAGCGCCGCCGCGACGGCGAGGAAGCGGCCGGGGTGACGGAGCGAGGCCGTGGTGAGGCGGGAGATGAACGAGGGGAGCGAGCTCATGCGGGGTGGCCGAGACGCATACCAGAGATCCGCGCCTGCGTGCGACGGTCGCGGGGGGGCGGTGGGGGTGGGACTCAGGCCGCCGTCATGGTCCGACCACGCGCAACGGGTTCGTGAGCTATTAGGAGGTCGTCGCCGCGCGAGCAACCGCATTCGCGCGACCCTGCGTCCTGGTCCGCTGCCGATGGAGAGAACCGCCCTCGCGCCGCGGCGGGCGGGCTACCGCCGGAAGCCGGCCCCGCGCTACAAGGGCGGGATGGACCTGACCGAGTCCCTCCTCACGGCGCTCCGCGAACGCGGGGCGCGTCAGATCTTCGGCATCCCGGGTGACTTCGCGCTCCCGTTCTTCCGCATCGCCGAGCGCTCCGCGATCCTGCCGCTCCACACCCTCTCGCACGAGCCGGCCGTCGGGTTCGCCGCCGACGGCGCGGCGCGGGCCGGCCAGGGCCTCGGCGTGGCCGCCGTCACCTACGGCGCGGGCGCGCTCAACATGGTGAACGCGGTGGCGGCTGCTTACGCCGAGCGGTCTCCGGTCGTGGTCCTGTCGGGCGGACCGGGGAAGCGCGAGGCGGGATCGGGGCTCTTGCTCCACCACCAGGCGAAGACGCTCGACTCCCAGCTCGAGATCTATCGCGAGATCACCTGCGACCAGGTGCGGCTCGACGACGCGGCGCGCGCCCCGGCCGACGTCGCCCGGGTGCTCGACGCCTGCGTGCGGCAGAGCCGGCCGGTCTACGTCGAGCTCCCGCGCGACATGGTGGCCGCGCCCTGCGCCGCCGTCCCACCTCCCGCGCCGGCGACGCTCGACGAGGCGGCGCTCGACGCCTGCGCGGGCGAGGTGCTGGCGCGCCTCGCGGGCGCGCGCGCGCCGGTGCTCATGGCGGGCATCGAGGTCCGGCGCTTCGGGCTCGAGGAGAAGGTCGCGGAGCTGGCCCGCCGCCTCGCCATCCCGACCGTGACGAGCCTCATGGGACGGGGGCTGCTCGCCCACGCCGACGCGCCGCTGCTCGGGACGTACATGGGCGTGGCGGGCGATCCGCGCCTCACCGAGCTGGTGGAGACGTCGGACGCGCTGCTCCTGTTGGGCGAGATCGTGTGCGACACGAACTTCGCCATCTCCGAGCGGCGCATCGACCTGCGGCGCACCATCCACGCCTGGGAGGGCGAGGTGAAGCTCGGGTACCACGTCTACCTCGACGTGCCGCTGCCGGCGCTGGTGGACGCCCTCCTCGCCCGCACCCCGTCGAGCGCGCGCCACTTCGACCCCGAGCGTCCGTCCCACCCGCGTGGCCTCGTCGCCGACGACGCGCCCATCGCGCCGACCGACATCGCCGCCGCCCTCAACGACCTCATGGCGCGCCATGGGAAGCTGCCCATCGCCGCCGACATGGGCGACTGCTTCTTCACCGCCATGGACGTGGACCACACCGCGCTGGTCGCCCCCGGCTACTACGCGACGATGGGGTTCGGCGTCCCGGCGGCGCTGGGAGTCCAGGCGGCCACCGGCCGGCGACCCGTGGTGCTGGTCGGCGACGGCGCCTTCCAGATGACCGGCTGGGAGCTCGGCAACTGCCGGCGCAACGGCTGGGATCCCATCGTCGTCGTCCTCAACAACCGCAGCTGGGAGATGCTGCGGACGTTCCAGCCCGAGTCGTCTTTCAACGACCTCGACGACTGGCGCTTCGCCGAGGTGGCGCCGGCGCTCGGCGGCGACGGCGTGCGCGTCTCCACGCGCGCCGAGCTGGTCGGCGCCCTCGAGCGCGCGCACGCGACCCGCGGCCGGTTCCAGCTCATCGACGCGGTGATCCCGCGCGGCGTCCTCTCGCGGACCCTCTCCCGCTTCGTGCCCGGGGTGCGGCGCCTGGGAGCGTCGGGGGGAAGCTCGGGGTCGTAGGGCGGGGCTCGTCCCCGCCGCTGGAGCCGCGCGTCAGACGAGGTCCCAGCGGTACCCCTCGACGTCGAACGCGTCGTCGGCGAGGCTCTTCACGAGCTCGTCGTCGTTGACGTCCACCCGGCGGAGGTTGCCGCGGATGCGGCCGCGGGCGCGGCGCGCGAACACCCGGAGGACCTCGAACTCGCGCGCGCTCTTCTCCTCGCCCTCGCTCTGCAGCGCCGAGTTCACCCGCGACATCACCGCCGCGAGCACGAACAGGTCGATGAGGATGTCGGCGATGCGCCGCAGCGCGAACTGCTTCTCGACGATCTGCCGCCCGTGGCGGCGCAGCACCCGGTCGGCGACCCAGGCGAGCTCGCGGGTCGCCTCCTCGAAGTGCTCCGCGGTCGGGCCGAGCGCCGGGTGCAGCTTCGTCCAGCTGAGCTTCTCGGCCAACCGATCGCCGAACCTGTCCGCGAGCGGCCCCGGGGCGCGGATCGCCGCCACGCGCTTGGCGTAGTCCGACATGACCCCGAACCCCTTGATCGGGTCGGCGAGCACGCCCTTCAGGCTCTGCGCGAGCTCCCTCAGCTCGGCCGACACCTCGTTCATGGCTGTGAGCGCGATGAAGAGGCGCAGGATCTCGTTCGTGCCCTCGAAGATGCGGTTGATGCGCGAGTCGCGGACGACGCGCTCGTAGGGGAGCTCGCGCATGTAGCCGATCCCGCCTGCGATCTGCAGCGCCTCGTCGGCCGTCCGCCACAGCGCCTCGGTGGCGAACACCTTCGAGATGGCCGCCTCGACCGCGTAGTCCTGGTATCCCTGATCGACGATCCCGGCCACCAGCCCGACCACCGCCTCGCTGGCGTAGCACTCGACGACCATCTCACCGAGCTTCTGCTTCACCAGCCCGAACTCGGCGATCGACCTCCCGAACTGCTTGCGTTCCTTCGCCTGCTTCGTGGCGAGCGCGATGAGCCGCTTCATCCCGCCCACGCACCCGCCGCCGAGCCCGGTCCGCCCGGAGTTGAGGATGCGCATGGCGGTCTTGAAGCCCATCCCCAGCTCGCCGAGGACGTTCTCGTCCGGGACCTTCACGTCCTCGAAGTGCACGGTGGTCGTCGACGAGGCGCGGATGCCCATCTTGTCCTCGTGCGCGCCGACCGAGACGCCGGGCATGTCGCGCGTGACGATGAAGGCCGTCATCTGCGCCTTGCCGTTCTTCTGCACCTCGGGCGTCTTCGCGAAGACCGTGAAGAAGCCGGCGATGCCGCCGTTCGTGATCCAGAGCTTGTCGCCGTTCAGGATCCAGTGATCGCCGTGCCGGACGGCGGTGGTCCGCACCGCGGCGGCGTCCGACCCGGCGCCCGGCTCGGTGAGGCAGAAGGCGGCGATCAGCTCCCCGGTCGCGAGCCGCGGCATGTACTTCCGCTTCTGCGCGTCGGTGCCGAAGAGGAGCAGGCCGCGCATGCCGATCGAGCTGTGCGCGCCGACCGTGAGCGCCACCGAGGCGTCGTGCTTCGAGATCTCCTGCAGCGCGCGCGAGTAGGCGGCCGAGCCGAAGCCGAGCCCGCCGTGCTCCTCGGGGACGACGAGCCCGAACAGCCCGAACTGCTTCAGCTCGTCGATGAACTCGCGCGGCATCTCCCCCTTCACGTCCCAGGCGCGGAAGTCGCGCTCGTGCGGCGCGAGGAGCTGGTTCACGGCCGTGAGCACCTGCCGGAGGGTCTCCTTCTCGGCGGGGTTCAGCTGCGGATACGGGAGGACGATCTCCTCCTCGATCCGCCCCATGCAGAGCCCCTGGACGAAGCTGGCGGTCCTCTTGTCGACCATGACGGGCCTCCCGAAGTGTCCGGCGCAAGTATACGACGCAGTGCGGCGAGGAGCCCTCCCTTCCGCTCGGCGCGCGCGGTGGGATTCGAGCTCAGTGGGGTCCTGCCGGTGCGGGGCGAGCCGCGGGAACGCCGATCCGCCCGAGCTGGAGGCCCGCGGGCGACGGGGCGAAGCCTGCCGCGACGAGGTGGCCTGCCAGCGGGTGATCCTGCGCGGGGACGCCGTCGATTTCCTCCACCAGCGCGGGCTCGTGCCGGGCCTGGGCGGCGCGGAGGAGGCCGGCGACGCTTCGCGCCACGGCCTCCCCGACCTGGGACCGGTCGGGCTCGAGGTCCGGCAGGAAGGCGAGCAGCTGGCGGCCCCCGCGCGCCACCCACGCGCCGAGCGCGCCGTCGACCAGCACGACGCGCGCCCCGACCGCGCGCGCCGGCCGCTTCCCCGCCCCGGCCGGCGGCGGCCACTCGAGGAGCGCGCCGAAGGGGTTGGCCGGATCGGTCGCGGCGAGCGTGACCACCTCCGGTCGCTCGGACGGCTCGCGCGCGGCCCGCAGCAGATCGAGCACCCCCGGCTGCGCGAACTGGAGCCCCCCCACGCCGGCGACGAAGTAGCCGCGCCGGATGCGACCGCTCTCCTCCAGGTGGCGCAGCACCTCGTAGACCGCCCCGAACCCGCCCGGCAGCCCCTCCGCAGCAGCCGCGGCGCGCGTGACGAGGCCGTATCTCGAGAGGAGCTGCTGGGCGACGGCCGCGCTCCACTCCGTCGCCGTGGGCGCTGGGAGGCCGGCCTGCGTGCGGCGGGCGGACACGAGCGTCCAGCGGCCGCCGGCGGCGGGCGGCACCGCCAGGCGCGAGCGGTACGGGGTGCCGTGCGCGAGCTGGCGCCGGCGCGGCTCGCTCCGTGACGTCGCGGGCTCGGTGTAGGCGCGGAGCACCTGGAACGTGTCGTTCGTGACGAGCCCGCGCCAGACGAGCGACCACAGCGCCTCGACCGTAGGCTGCTCGAACCCGCCTCCGACCGCCGCGTGCAGCTCGCCGAAGAACGAGGCGCCGCGCTGGGCCAGCACCTCGAGGAGGCGCGCCTCGCGTCCGCGGAGCGGCTCTGCATCCGCGGCTCGCGCGGGCGGCAGGAGGCGCGGGAAAGCGTCCGCGAGGTAGATCGCCACCCGGCCGTCGTGATCGCCGAGCGGCTCGAGCCCGACCCACAGGAGCTCGCCCCCGGCGGCGAGCCGGTCGAGGTCGCCACGCAGGTAACCCTCGACGCGGGCGGGGATGATCTCGGTCTCGAGCAGAGACGCCGCGACCGGGCACCCTTGCAGCTTCTCGACCGCGTCGAGGACGGCGTCGAGCCCGCGCCGCGGCCGGGTCACGCCCTGCCAGCCCGTCAGGACGCGCACCAGCGCCGGCGGCTCGACCGGCTCCACCTCCTCGCGCAGCCGCGCCAGCGAGCGGCGTCGCAGGGCCCGGAGCACCTCCGGATCGCACCACTCGCGCTCGCGCCCGTGGGGGCGGAAGGCGCCCTCGAGCAGGCGCCCCCGCCCGAGGAGCCGGTCCAGCACCGCCTCCGACTCCGCGCGGCGGAGCCCGAAGCGCGCCGCCAGCTCGCCGGTGGTGAACGGGGCGTGCCGCCGCGCATACCGCAGCACGAGGCCGTCCAGCGGCTCCGCCGACGGCCGCAGGAGCACCTCCGGCAGCCCGGGCGGGAGCGGCAGGCCGAGGGCGTCCCGGTAGCGCGCCGCGTCCTCCACCGCCACGAACCGCTCCTCGCCGGCGATGCGCAGCGGCACCGCCCGCCGCTCCGCCACCAACCGGTCGAGGCTCGCCGCCACCTCGGAGGTCGCCGAGCGCCGCGCCACCTCCTCGCGTGAGAGGTCGCCGAGTCGCAGCAGCAGGTCCGCCACCCCGTCGAGGCTGCGCGCGCGGCTGGAGGGCGCGAGGTGCTGCAGCTGCGCCTCGAGAGCGGCGAGGCTGGTCGCGTCCAGGATCTGCCTCAGCTCGGCCTCGCCGAGCAGCTCCCGCAGCTGGGCCTGGTCGATGGTGAGCGCCTGCGCGCGACGCTCCGCCAGTGGCGCGTCCCCGTCGTAGATGAAGCTCGCCACGTACCCGAACAGCAGCGAGGCGGCGAAGGGGGACGGCGCCGCGGTGTCGGCGGTCACGACTCGCAGCTCGCGCGCGCGCACCTCGCGGAGGAGCCCGGTGAGCGCCGGCAGGTCGAACACCTCGCGCAGGCACTCGCGGTAGGCCTCGAGCAGCATGGGGAAGGAGGGAAAGCGCGACGCGACCGCCAGCAGGTCGGCGGCGCGCTTGCGCTGCTGCCACAGTGGAGCGCGCTGCCCGGGACGGCGCCGCGGCAGCAGCAGCGCGCGGGCCGAGGCCTCGCGGAACTTGGCGGCGAAGAGCGCGGAGGCGCCGAGCTGCCCCACGACGAGATCCTCGACCTCCTCCGGCTCCGGGAAGAGGAACGACGGGTCGGGGGGCTCGTCGCTCTCGGGCATGCGCACCGCCAGACCGTCGTTCGTCCAGAGCGTCTCGACGTCGGCGCCGAGCAGCTCGCGGGCGCGCGCCGCCGCCACCAGCGCCCACGGCGCCAGCACCGGCCCGCCGAACGGGGTGAGCAGGCAGACGCGCCAGGCGCCCAGCTCGTCGCGGCACCGCTCCACCACCAGCGTGCGGTCGTCCGGGATCGCGCCGGTGGCCGCGGCCTGGTCGTCGAGGAACCGGAGCAGGTTCTCCGCGGCGAGCGCGTCGAGGTCATGCCGGGCGAGGAGGCGCGCGTGCGCCGCCGCGCGCGGCCCTTCGCGCAGCTCGCGCACGAGCCGCCCGATGCGCCGGCCCAGCTCGACCGGGCGGTTGGCGGCGTCGCCGTGCCAGAACGGCATCTTGCCCGGCTCGCCGGGGGCCGGCGAGACGAGGACCCGATCGTGCGTGATCTCCTCGATGCGCCAGGTCGACGCGCCGAGCAGGAACGTCTCGCCGACGCTCGACTCGAACACCATCTCCTCGTCGAGCTCGCCCACCCGCGTCGGGCTCTTGGCGCCGGCGAGGAACACGCCGTAGAGCCCGCGGTCGGGGATGGTGCCGGCGTTGGCGACGGCGACGCGGCGGGCGCCCTCCCGCGCGCGCAGCCTCCCCGCGACCCGGTCCCAGGTGACGCGCGGGCGCAGCTCCGCGAATTCGTCGGAGGGGTAGCGCCCCGACAGCATGTCGAGCACGCCCTCGAACGTCGAGCGGGACAGCTCGGCGAACGGCGCCGCGCGGCGCACCAGCGCGTGGACGGCGTCGACGTCCCAGTCCTCGAGCGCGACCATCGCCACCACCTGCTGCGCGAGCACGTCGAGCGGGTTGCGCGCGTAGCGCGTCTCCTCGACGGCCCCCTCGTGCATGGCCTCGGTGAGGCTGGCGCAGGCGAGCAGGTCGGAGCGGTACTTCGGGAACAGCACGCCGCGGCTCGCCTCGCCCATGCGGTGGCCGGCCCGGCCGATGCGCTGCAGCCCGCTGGCGACGGACGGCGGCGCCTCGATCTGCACGACCAGGTCGACGGCGCCCATGTCGATCCCGAGCTCGAGCGAGCTCGTCGCGACGAGTCCCCTGACGCGCCCGGCCTTGAGGGCCTCCTCGATGGCGAGGCGCTGCGCGCGCGCGATCGAGCCGTGGTGCGCCTGCACCAGCGTCTCGCCGGCGAGCTCGTTGAGCGCCGCGGCGAGCCGCTCGGCGACGCGCCGGCTGTTGACGAACAGGATGGTGGAGCGGTGGGCGCGCACGAGCTCCAGCAGGCGCGGGTGGATCGCGGTCCAGATCGAGGCGCGCGGCCCGCCCTCCGGCGCGGCGGCGCCGCGCGCGATCTCGAGCGGCTGGCCGAGCCGCGACATGTCCTCCACCGGCACCTCGACGCGGAGCTCGAGCGCCTTCCTCGCGCCGGCGTCGAGGAGGGTGACGGATCGGCCGGCACCCCCCAGGAAGCGCGCCACCTCGTCGAGCGGCCGCTGTGTGGCGGACAGCCCAATGCGCTGCAGCGGCCGCAAGGCGAGCGCCTCCAGGCGCTCCAGCGAGAGCGCCAGGTGCGCGCCGCGCTTGGTCGGGACGAGGGCGTGGATCTCGTCGACGATGACGGTCTCGACGTGGCGCAGCACCTCGCGCGCCTGCGAGGTGAGCAGGAGGAAGAGCGACTCGGGGGTGGTGATGAGGACGTCGTCGGGGGCGCGGGCAAAGCGCGCGCGGTCGCGCGCCGGCGTATCGCCGGTCCGGACCGCCACCGTCGGCACCCGGTGCGCCTCCGTGCCCGCCGCCTGCGCCACGCCCGCCAGCGGAGCGCGCAGGTTGCGCTCGACGTCGACGGCCAGCGCCTTGAGGGGCGAGACGTACACGACCCTGAGCCGCTCCCGCTTCGCCGGCTCGGGCGAGAACATGAGGCGGTCGATGCAGGCGAGAAACGCCGCGAGCGTCTTCCCGCTCCCGGTCGGGGCAAGGAGGAGCGTGCTCTCACCGCGCGCGATGGCGGGCAGCGCGAGCGCCTGCGCCGGCGTGGGGCCGGCGAAGGAGCGCTCGAACCAGGCGCGGGTGGCCGGGTGGAAGCCGGCCAGAGGGCCGAGGGCGCGCGGCGCCTTCACCCCCTCGTCTTAACGCGGCGCGACCGTCACATCAGATGTGTGCTGGCTCGTCCGTCGGGCCGGTCACCTGCTGGCGCAGATCACCCTGTTGCAGGAGCTCGTTCGCCAGGTTCTCCATCTCCTCCCCGAGCTGCTCGAGCTCGTCTCGCTCGAACATCTTGCGCACCACCGGCAAGAGCTCCTTCTCCTCGTCGCGTACGTGCTGCTGCACCCGATCCTTCAGCACCTTCATCCGGGAATCGAGCTGCGCGTCGTCGACGCCGAGCTGGAGCAGATCGGCGACGATCCGCTTCACGGCGAGGTGCTCCTCCAGCGCCTCGTGGAGCAGGTCCTCGGTCCGGGCGTCCTTCGTCGCCGGGTAGAAGATCTTCTCCTCGACGGCGGCGTGCACCGCCAGGGCGTCGCTCAGCTTCTGGCGGACCTGCTCCCTCGTCTCGCTCGCGTCGTCCCCGGCGGCCTCGAACCGCTCGAAGAGCCGGTCGATCTCGCGATGCTGCCGCATCAAGAGCTTGGTGGCCTCCATGGGCCCTCCAACGTGGTGTCCCACACCTTAGCCGCCGCACCGCGCTGCGGCCCGCCTGTCCGGCCGGGCGG
>Ga0306924_10003237_pt1 | contig 15606 bp, 14 predicted proteins | sample sta12Can44000111_FD_203756 | JGI IMG/M metagenome (GOLD analysis project Ga0306924, IMG submission 203756) | Lab enrichment of tropical soil microbial communities from Luquillo Experimental Forest, Puerto Rico - statanox.12C.anox.44.000.111 (v2)... | ecosystem: Environmental > Terrestrial >... | reverse complement strand
TTCGACGTGAACGGGCTCGCCGCGATCCGGATGGAGGACGCGCGGGTGTTCGAGGCGGCGCACCGGCTCGTGCTCCAGCTCGTGCGCGAGGAGAAGATCCACGGCCTGCGGATCGACCACCCCGACGGCCTCTACGACCCCACGGCCTACTTCCGCCGGCTGCAGGCCTCGGCGCTCGCGGCCCGCGTCGAGCCCGACGAGGCCGCCCGCGGCCCGCTCGTCACGCGCCTCGAGGAGGAGCTCGCCGCGGGGCTCCTGCCGCCGCGCCCGCTCTACGTCGTCGCCGAGAAGATCCTCACCGGCGCGGAGCGCGTGCCGGAGGGCTGGGCCATCGACGGCATCACCGGCTACGAGTTCCTCGTGGCCGCGAGCGGGCTCTTCGTGGACGCCGCCGCGGAGCGCGCCTTCGATCGGCTCTACGCGCGGTTCTCCGGCGTGCGCGCCCCGTGGAGCGAGCTCGCGTACCAGCAGAAGCGGCTCGTGATGTCGTCGTCGATGTCGAGCGAGGTGAACATGCTCGCGCACCGGCTGAACCGGATCAGCGAGACCAACCGGCGCACGCGCGACTTCACCGTGAACGAGCTCACCCGCGCGCTCGTGGAGCTCGTGGCGCTCTTCCCGGTGTACCGGACCTACGTCTCGCCGTCCGGCGAGGTGGACGAGCGCGACCGGCTGGTGGTGGAGCGCACGGTGGCGCGCGCGCGGCGGAAGAGCCCCGTCCTCGATCCCTCGATCTTCGACTTCCTCCGCGACGTGCTCCTGCTCCGGTACCCCGAGGCGCTCGCGGAGGAGGATCGGCGCGAGTGGCTCGAGCTCACGCTGAAGCTCCAGCAGGTCACCGGGCCGGTGACCGCGAAGGCGCTCGAGGACACCGCGTTCTACGTGTACGTGCGGCTCGCGTCGCTGAACGAGGTCGGCGGGGAGCCCGACTCCTTCGGCACCTCGCCGGCGGCCTTCCACGCGCTGAACGCGCGGCGGCGCGCCTCGTGGCCCGGCTCGCTGTCGGCCACCTCCACGCACGACACGAAGCGGAGCGAGGACGTGCGGGTCCGGATCGCTGCGCTGTCCGAGATCCCGCGGGAGTGGCGCGGCCGGCTCGTGCGCTGGGCGCGGACGAACCGCGGGCATCGCGCCGAGGTCGACGGCGCGCCCGCACCGTCCCGGAACGACGAGTACCTGTTCTACCAGACGGTCGTCGGCACCTTCCCCGACGAGGCGCGGCCGGGCACGCCGGCGTGGCAGGACTGGGCCGTGCGCGTGCAGCGCTACATGCAGAAGGCGATCCGGGAGGCGAAGGTGCACACGAGCTGGACGAACCCCAACGCAGAGTACGAAGCGGCGACGGAGGCCTTTGCCGGCGCCTTCCTCGGCTCCGCCGAGCTCGTGGACGACCTCGCGCCGTTCGCGCGGCGCGTGGCGGCCGCGGCGCGCCTCTCGTCGCTCGCCCAGGTGGCGCTGAAGCTCGCCTCGCCCGGCGTGGCCGACGTGTACCAGGGCTGCGAGCTGTGGGACCTCTCGCTCGTCGATCCCGACAACCGGCGCCCGGTGGACTTCGCGCTCCGCGCGCGCCTCCTCGACGAGCTCTCGCGCCGGCTCGCGGAGGGCGGCGCCGCGCGGGCCCGCCTCGCGCGCGAGGTCTCATCCCCGGAGGGGCTGCGTGACGGCCGGGCGAAGCTCCTCCTCCTCCGCGAGGGACTCCGGCTCCGCCGCGCCGAGCCCGCGCTCTTCCGCGAGGGCGACTACCTCCCCCTGGAGGCGGAGGGCCGACACGCCGGGCACCTCGTGACCTTCGCCCGCCGGCACGGCGAGCGCAGGCTCCTCTGCGCAGTCCCTCGCCTCGTCCTGCAGCTCCTCGACGAGGGCGGCGGCGCGATCGGCTGGGACGCGCGGCTCCCGCTCCCACCCGAGCTGCGAGGCACCTACACCGACCTCGTCACCGGCGAGCGGCGCGCCGGCGACGCCCTCGACGCCGCCGAGCTGTTCGCTGGCTTCCCGGCGGCGATCCTCGTAGGAGATCCTGCGTGAGCCGCACCGATCCCGGGACCGTCCGTGTGTACCTCGTCCGCCACGCGCGGGCAGAGAAGGAGGCCCCGCACGGCGACGCCGCCCGCCGCGTCACCGCCGAGGGGCGCGCCGCCTTCCACGCGCTCCTCGCCAGCCTCGGGCAGAAGCTCGCCGTCTCCCGCGCCATCACGAGCCCGTTTGCCCGCGCGCGCGAGACCGCCGAGGTGCTCGCCGCCGCCACCGGCGCGACCATCGAGGACGATGCCGAGCTCGCGAGCGGAAACCTCGACGGCCGCGGCATCCTCGCGTTCGCGCGCCGCGCCGGCGCCGGATGTGCGCTCGTGGGCCACAACCCGGAGATCGGGGAGGCGATCACGCTCGTGGCCAAGGAGATCCGCGAGGTGCCTCCGGGGACGGTCGCCGCGATCGACCTGGAGCGTGACGGCCCGCGGCTCGCATGGATCGAGTCGCCACGTTGGACCCCGCGCTGAACGGTATGATGCGCCGATGGACGGCGCCCCGCCCTCGCTCCCCGAAGCGCCTCGCCCGGCGCCGACGACCCCGCCGTTCGTGCGCGAGCTCGATACGCTCGTGCGCGCCCGGTACCCGCTCGTCTACCTCGTGTCGTGGGAGGAGCAGCGGCTCGACACGATCCTCGCCGACCTCGCGCGGACCCACGGCAAGGCGCTCTTCACCTGGTCGGTGACGCGCGGGCTGCGCCGCGAGGAAGGCGGCCGCGCCGGGCAGCCCGAGGCGCGCGATCCGGTGGAGGCGCTCGCGGCGGTCGAGAAGCTCGCCGACCCGGCGCTCGTGGTCCTCAAGGACTTCCACCCGTTCCTCTCCGACCCCACGGTCGTCCGCGCGCTGCGCGAGCTCGGGCAGGCGCTGAAGAGCACCTACACCACCGTGGTGCTGCTCTCTCCCACGCTCGCGCTGCCGCCCGAGCTGGAGAAGGAGATCACGGTCCTCGACGTCCCGCTCCCCACCACCCGCGATCTGTTCCAGCTCCTGAAGGAGATCGTCACCGTGGTGCGCGAGGCGAACCGCGCCACGGTGGACCTCGACAGGCCGTCGGCGGAGCAGATCATCCAGGCCGCGCTCGGCCTCACGCTGAGCGAGGCCGAGAACGCCTTCGCGAAGGCGATCGCGGGGGACGGCCGGCTCGACCGGGACGACGTGCAGCTCGTCCTCGACGAGAAGCGGCAGGTGGTGCGCAAGAGCGGGCTCCTCGAGTACTTCGCCGCCGACGAGAAGCTCGCGAACGTGGGCGGCATGGAGTGCCTGAAGCAGTGGCTCACCCGGCGCGGCTCCGCCTTCGGCGAGGCCGCGCGGAAGTTCGGCCTCCCCGAGCCGAAGGGCGTCCTCCTCCTCGGCGTGCAGGGCTGCGGGAAGAGCCTCACCGCGAAGGCGATCGCCTCGTCGTGGCGCCTGCCGCTCCTGCGGCTCGACATGGGGCGCATCTTCAGCGGGCTCGTCGGCTCGTCGGAGGAGAACCTCCGGCGCGCGATCCGCGTGGCGGAGGGGGTGGCGCCGGCGGTGCTGTGGGTGGACGAGATCGAGAAGGGGATGAGCGGCGTCGCGTCGTCGGGCCACACGGACGGCGGCGTCTCGGCGCGCGTGTTCGGCGCGCTCCTCACCTGGCTCCAGGAGAAGACCGCGCCGGTGTTCGTGGTGGCCACCGCGAACCAGATCGAGGCGCTCCCGCCGGAGCTTTTGCGCAAGGGGCGCTTCGACGAGATCTTCTTCATCGACCTGCCCGCGGCCCCCGAGCGCAAGGAGATCCTCGGCATCCACCTCGCACGCCGTGGCCGCAAGCCCGAGGCCTTTCCGCTCGACGCGCTCGCCGCCGCCGCCGAGGGGTTCAGCGGCGCCGAGCTGGAGCAGGCGGTCGTCTCCGCGCTGTACGACGCCTTCGCCGAGGGAACGGAGCTCGGTCCCGCGCACGTGGAGCGCGCGCTCGGCGAGACCGTTCCGCTCGCGGTGACGATGCGCGAGGAGATCGAGCGGCTCCGCGAGTGGGCGAAGCACCGCACGCGGCAGGCGTCGTCCGCGCGGGCGGAGCCGGTGCCGCGGCCGATCGCCACGCGCTTCGGGGGCCCCTGACCGTGGCGCCGCCCCGGCTCCGCCGCTTCCTCCACCTCGAGCGCGCGCGCCCCGAGGCGCCCGACGGCGAGGCCGGCCTGCCCTCGCGCGAGCGGTTCGGAGGCACCCCGGCCCCGGCGCCAACCCGGACGCCACCGGCCTCGACCCCGACCTCGAACGCGAGCCCGGTCGCCGGCAGGTTCCTCCGCCCGGATCTCCGCGCGCCCGACGTGGCGCCGGTCCCCGCGGGCGCCCAGCCCTTCGTCCGCTGCATGCGCTGCGAGACCGACGCCTCGCTCTACGCCACGCGCTGCGAGACCTGCGGCGAGCCGCTCGACACGCCGGCGCAGCGCGCCTTCAACGAGAAGCTCTGGGCCGAGCGGCGCCGCGAGGCGAGCGAGGAGGAGCGCGCGCTCGCCGATGCGCGCGCGGCGCGCGAGAGGGCCGAGGCCGAGGCGGCCCGGGCACGGCGCGAGATGGGCGAGCAGCTCGCGGCCGAGACGGCGCGCCGCGAGCGCGATCGGCTCGACGCGGAGTCGTACCGGGACGGCTGGGGCGGCGGGCGCTGGGGCCGCGACAGCTGGGGCCGCGACAGCTGGGGGCGCGGCGGGTGGGGGGACGACGGCTGGGACGGAGGCGATCCGCGGCCGCTCGGGATCCGGCTCCTCGCGCTCGTCACGAACCCGCGCTGGCGGATCGGGATCGTGGTGGGGGCACTCGCCGTCGCGCTCCTCGCGGGCTTCCTCGCGCTCCGCGCGCAGAGCCTCGTCGGCATCTACGCCGTCGTCGCGGTGTTCGCGCTCCTGTTCTCGCCGCGGCGCCGTCGCTGGCGCTGGTGGAGGTGACCCGTGTCCCAGTGCGTGACCATCGCGGTGTTGCTCCAGGGCGGCGTGGCGCTGCTCCTCGAGGCGATCGCCGAGGCCGGCGCCGAGATCGCCGAGGAGGAGATGCTCCGGAGCACCGACGGCCGCACGCACCGCGTGAAGTACGTCGCGCGGGACGCCGAGGGAGGCGTCGTGGGCGTGCAGGTCGACGAGCGGAGCGGCGAGGCGAAGCTCGTCGTGCAGGACTGCGACGCCGGCCAGGCTTCGAAGGCCTCCAGGTCCAGGGCGCTCGCCGACCGCATCGCGCAGCGCTACGCCACCTCGCGCGTCACCGAGGAGCTGCGGCGCAAGGGGTACCAGCTCGCGCGCGAGGAGAAGCAGGTCGACGGCACGCTGAAGCAGGTGTGGCAGCGCTGGAGGTGACGGGTGGCGGACCAGCTCGAGATCCAGGTGACGATCTCCCCCTCGGGCGAGGTGACGCTCGAGACGCGGGGGCTGAAGGGCACGGAGTGCCTCGCCGAGACGAAGGGACTCGAAGAGAAGCTCGGGCGCGTGGCGGCGCGCACGAAGACGGCCGAGTACTGGCAGCAGGCCGCCACGACCTCGGTGACCGCCCGCAGGCGGTGATGTCCCTCAATGCAGCGCGCGCCGCGGGACCACGATCGTGAACGTGGTCCCCTCCTCCGCCGTGGAGCGCGCCTCGAGCCGCCCGCCGTGGGCGGCGGCGATCTCCCGCGCGATGTAGAGCCCGAGCCCGAGGCCGCGCCCTCGCTCTTCTCCCGGCCCGCGCCGGAACGCGGCGAACAGCTCCGGAAGCACCTCGGCCGGGATCGGCGGGCCCGCGTTCCGCACCTCGATCGCCGCGACGTCCGCCCACTCCCCGTGCCAGTGCAGGCGCACCGGCGACGCGGGATCGCCGTAGCGCAGGGCGTTCGAGACCAGGTTCGACACCGCCTGCGCGAGCCGATCGGCGTCCCACTCCCCCTTCGGATCACCCTCCCCCTCGCACTCCACCATGCGGTCCGGCGACGCCGCCTGGCACTCCTCGGCCACCCCCTGGCACAGCAGCGCGAGGTCGGCCGGACTCGGACTCACCGGGATCGCCCCGCCGCGCTGGGCGATCGCGTAGTCCACGAGGTCGCGCACGATCCCCTCCACGCGCGTCGCGCTGGCGAGGATCGCGCGCAGCATCCGCTGGACGCGCGGCTCCGCGCTGCCCCGCAGGAGCGTCTGCGCCGAGAGCCGGATCGCCACGAGCGGCGTCTTGAGGTCGTGGCTCGCGATCGCGAGCAGCCGGGCGTGCAGCTCCTCGCGGCGGCGGGGCGTCGTGACGTCGTTGACCATCACGGCGGCGCCGGCGAGCTGCCCGCCGAGGTGCAGTGCATAGCAGGAGAGCGCAAGGTGCCGCTGCTCCTCGCCCTCCCCCAGGACGAGGTGCGCGTCCAGGACGGGCGGCGCACCCGAGAGGACATCGCGCGCAGCAGCCTCGAAGCGGTGGCCGTACAGCCCCGGCAGCGCCTCCGCCGCGGAACGTCCGACCATCTCGTCCGCCGTGCGGTCCGCGATCCGCTCCAGCTGCGCGTTCACGCGCACCACGCGCTGCTCGCAGTCGAGGAGCGCGAGGCCGCCCGGCGCCTCGTCGAACAACGCTTCGACGAGGGCCGACACAGCAGCCTGCGGCAGCGCAGGACGCACGTCGCCCCCGGGCATCTCGCCCGGCTGCTCCCCGATCATGAGGCGTTTCCCCCGAGGCCCGGCCCCAACCCGCTTCGACACCCTCCAGCGGCCCGAGGTCACGATGTGTCCCGGCGGAGCGACGAGCCATCGCCCGAAGGGCCGGATCCCTTCCTGCGGCTGCGACCTCGTGTGGACTGGCTCTAGCGGATGCCCTTGATCCTGGACCGTCCGTGCGCGATGTTCCGCCCTCCTCCTGGAGGTCCAGTGCCCGCGCCCGAGCTCACCAAGAAGTGCGTCGACACCATCCGCTTCCTCGCCGCGGACGCAGTCCAGCAGGCGAACAGCGGCCACCCCGGCATGCCGATGGGCGCGGCCGACATGGCCTTCGTCCTGTGGACGCGCCACCTCCGCTTCGATCCGAAGGAGCCGCGCTGGATCGGCCGCGACCGGTTCGTGCTCTCCGCCGGCCACGGGTCGATGCTGCTCTACTCGCTCCTGCACCTCGCCGGCTTCGACGTCTCGATCGACGACCTGAAGAAGTTCCGGCAGCTCCACTCGAAGACGCCCGGCCACCCCGAGTTCCGCCACACCCCCGGCGTCGAGATCACCTCCGGCCCGCTCGGCCAGGGCTTCGCGAACGGCGTGGGCATGGCGCTCGCGCAGGCGATGCTCTCGGCGCGGCTCGGCCCCGGGAACCCGGTGGAGGACCACTTCGTCTACGCGATCGTCTCCGACGGCGATCTCATGGAGGGCGTGGCGGCCGAGGCGGCGAGCTTCGCCGGCCACAACCGGCTCGGCCGGCTCATCTACCTCTACGACGACAACGAGGTCACCATCGATGGCCGCACGAGCATCGCCTTCACCGGCGAGGACGTGACGAAGCGCTTCGAGGGCTACGGCTGGCACGTCCAGACGGTGGACGGCCGCGACCACGACGGCATCGACCGCGCCATCTCCGCCGCGAAGCAGGATCCGCGCCCCAGCCTCGTCCGCGTGCGCACCACCATCGGGTACGGCGCCCCGAAGAAGCAGGGGACGAGCGGCGTCCACGGCGCTCCGCTCGGCGAGGAGGAGCTGAAGGCGGCGAAGGAGAACCTGGGCTGGCCGCTCGAGCCCCGGTTCCTCGTGCCCGACGACGTGCGGGCGTTCTGGCAGGAGACCGTGGCCGCGAAGCAGGCGGACGCGGCGCGGCGGCGCGAGGCCGAGCGCGCCTGGCGCGCGGAGAACGCCGACGACGCGGCGATCCTCGACGCGCACCTGCAGCGCACGCTCCCCGCCGATCTCCGCCAGAAGCTGCTCGACGGCCTGGACGTGGCCGACTCGACGCGCAAGCTCTCGAACGTGGTGATCCAGAAGGCGGCCGCGCTCGTGCCGGCGCTCGTCGGCGGCTCGGCCGACCTCGCCGAGTCGAACCTCACCGACATCAAGGGCGGCGGCGCGGTGGCGCCGTGCGCGTACAACGCGCGCAACATCCACTACGGCATCCGCGAGCACGCGATGGGCGCGATCGCGAACGGCATGGCCTACGAGCAGCTGTTCGTGCCGTTCTGCGCCACGTTCCTCCAGTTCGCCGACTACATGCGGCCGCCGATCCGGCTCGCGGCGCTCTCGAAGCTCCAGACGATCTTCGTGTACACGCACGACTCGATCTTCCTCGGTGAGGACGGGCCGACCCACCAGCCGATCGAGCACCTCACGGCGCTCCGCGCGATCCCGGAGCTGCACGTGGTCCGCCCGGGCGACGGGCTGGAGACCGCGCTCGGCTGGGCGCACGCGCTGGAGCGGAAGGACGGCCCCACCGCGCTCATCCTCTCGCGGCAGAAGCTCGCGAAGATCGCGCGCCCCACCGGCTTCGACGCCGCGGCCGTCGCGAAGGGCGGCTACGTGGTGCAGGACGCGCCCGGCGCCACGCTCACCGTGATCGCCACCGGCTCCGAGCTCGCCACCGCCCAGGCCGCCCTCGAGCTCCTCGCGAAGCAGGGCATCGCCGCGCGGCTCGTCTCCATCCCGTGCCTCGCGTGCTTCGAGGCGCAGCCGGCGTCGTACCGCGACACGGTCGTGCCGCGCTCCCACCGCGTGGCGGTGGTGGAGGCGGCGCGCGGGCTCGAGTGGTGGCGCTACGCCGGCCGCGACGGGCTCGTGGTCGGGATCGACCGCTTCGGCGCGTCGGCGCCGGAGAAGGCGCTCGCGGAGGAGTACGGCCTCACGCCCGCGAAGGTGGCCGAGAAGATCGCCGCCTGGTTCCGGAAGTAGGCGGGTAAGACAAGGCCTCCGGACCCGGCGACGCTCGTCGCCGGAACCGGAGGCCGGTCCGGGGAAACCGGACCTCCGCGCTGCTAGCGCGCGGCCATCGTCGTCGACGACGTCGCGACCGGAGCCTGCGGCTGCGCCGGAGCGACGGGGCGCGGCTCGATCCGCTCACCCTTCGACAGCATCTTCAGCGACAGCGACAGGAGGCTCGCGAGCAGCTCGCCCGAGCCCGGCACGTCGAGCTTGCGGTAGATGCGCTTCCGGCGCGCGCGGATCGTCTCGGGCGAGACGCCGGCGGCGGCCGCAGAGTCCTTGCATGCGAAGCCCTGCGCGATGCGCAGCACCTCGGCGCGCTCGGCAGGCGTCAGCGTGGTCCCCTCGAGGAACCGAGAGCAGAAAGGCGTGAGGATCTCGATATCGATCTGAGGCATGGCGTTCGTCCTTCCCCCGTGGCCACGAAGGCCGTCTCTGAGGCACCCAACTTGGTCCATTGTGGGAGCCCCTGCTTGGCCGGTCTCCCCGGCAAAGCCACGATGATAACGCCCCGCTCGGTTGCCAACCCCCTTCGCTGCTTTTCGTGTAAGCCCCCAGAAAGGCAGCGCAATTGGGTATTTTTGAGCTCTTTCGGGCCGTCACTGCTCCATATGGCCCGTTTAGGAGCGCCTAATGGCCCGGGAGGGGCGTACTGACTGGGCTGGGTCGCCAAAAGCCCATCTAAACCCGCCGTCCCCGGGTCGTCAGCGCGCCCAGCGCTCGGGCCAGCCCTCGAGGGCCGCACGCGCCTCGCGCTTCTTCTCCGCGAGGAGATCCCAGTCGAGCGCGACCACCCGGAGCGCCATCGCGGGCCGGACACCCACCGGGACCGGGACGCCGTCCCGCAGCGGTACGAGCCCAGGCACGCGTGCGACGAGCAGCTGCTCCGCCTCCGCGCCGGCGAGCCAGGTCGCGAGCGCGAGGGCGGCCGGCGGCGAGCCCCGCGCGGGCGCCACCGCCGTGGGAAGGATCACCGCGCCCCGGTCGCGCTGATCCGGGTAGACGACCTCCAGTCCGGCGGCGCTCGCGGCCCCGGCCGCCGCCGCCTCCGACGACGCGAGCCCGACCCACGCCTCGCCGCGCCCGATCCTCGCGGGCACGTCCTCGTCGCTCACCGCGAGCACCGGGCGGTTCCGCGCGATCCCGGCGAGGAGACGGGACGCGGCGGCCTCGCCCGCGCTCGCCGACAGCGCCCCGACGAGCGCCGTGCGCTCGCCGTCCGTGAACGGAGGGATCGCGACGCGACCGGCGAGCCGCGGATCCGCGAGGTCCGACAGCCGCTCCACCGGGAACGGCGCCGCGGGCGAGACGAGCAGCACCGCCGCGCGCGCGCAGGCGGGCGCGAAGCGGCGGCGCGGGTCCTGGAAGCGCTCCGGGACGCCCGGCGCGGCCGGCGCGCCGTGATCCGCCACGCGATCGCCGAGCGCCACCAGCTCCGCCGGATCGGCGAGCCAGAGGAGCTCCGCGTCGCCGGGGCCTGCCGCCTCCACCACCTCGGCGAGGCGTCGCGCACGCGCAGCCTCGGCGAGCACCTGGGCCGCCCGCGCGCTCACGGTGGCGTGGACGCGGACGCGCGGCAGGGGCGCCTCGACCTTTCGCGTGCAGGCCGCGGCGGCGAGCGCACCCAGGAGCGCCGCGCACGCCGCGCGGCGCGTCAGCAAGCGCTCACGCTCCTCACCATCCGAAGTCGACCTTCTTCTCGGGCCGGGTCGTCGGGCCCCGCTCGGCGCGGCCGCCGCCGAGCGCGCGCGCCCGTTCGAGCCCGCGCGCCGCCTCGGAGAGGAGCGAGCCCAGCGACACCGCGCCGTGACCCTCGAAGCAGGCGACGCCCACGCTCACCCCGACGCGCGGCGTCCCCTCCCTCGCCGCGACGCGCTGGCAGAGCCGGTTCGCCACGACGAGCGCCCCGTCCGCCGGCGTGTGCGGCATGAGCACGAGGAAGCGCTCCTCGGAGTGGAGCACCGGGAGGTCCACCGTGCGGAGCGACCGCGCGAGCAGGCCGAGGAGCTCGCCGAGGAGCTTCGCCCGGCCGCCCGGGCCGAGCGACGCGCCCACCTCGCGCCAGCCGTCCACCGCCGCGAGCGCCACCGCGAGCGGATAGCGGTACCGCCGCGCTCGCTTCACCTCCATGAGCACGAGGCGGCGGTGGAACTCGAAGGTCTGGCGCGCGGCGCCGGCGAGCCGCTCGAGCTCCGCGAGCCGGCGCTGCTGGGCGGAGAGGCGCGCGAGCGCGCGCGCGGTGGACGCCACCACCGGCGCCGCGAGCGGCCCCACGAGCACGCCGTCCACGTTCGCTGCGGGCGCGGGCCGCGCGGCGAGCGCGTCGTCGTCGCGGAAGAGGAGCGCCACCGAGAGCGTCGGATCCGTCGCCTTCAGCGCCGCGGCGAGATCGGGCCGCTCGGCGCGCACCACCGCGAGCGCGTGCCCCTTCTGGAGCGCGGGGAGCGCCTGCTCCGCGGGGACGACGTCGACCTCGAGGCCGGCGGCGACGAGCTGCGCGCGCAGCGCCGCCGCCACCACCCCGCTCTCTTCCACGACGAGTACACGATCCGCCAAAGGCATGCCCTCGGGCCCGAAATGTAGCATCCTACCGGCGTGCCGCCGCGTCGGATCGCGCTCGCCCAGGTGAACACCACCGTCGGGGACTTCGCTGGGAACGCCGCGAAGATCCGCGACCGCACCCATCGTGCGCGCGCGCTCGGCGCGTCCCTCGTCGTCTTCCCGGAGCTCGCGCTCTCCGGCTACCCGCCGCGCGACTTCCTCGACATGCCCGAGTTCCTCGACCGCGCCGCGGGCGCGCTCGCAGAGCTCGCGGCTCCCGCCGAGTGGTCGCGCGGGGTGGCGGTGGTGCTCGGCTTCCCGGAGTACGTGGTCTCGGCCCCCCCGCCGTCGGTCTACAACGCCGCGGCGCTCATCGAGGACGGCCGCGTCGCCGCGGTGGGGCGCAAGTCGCTCCTCCCCACCTACGACGTGTTCGACGAGGCGCGCTACTTCCTCGCCGCCGACCACCCCACGACCGCCGCGGTCGCCGCGGTGGGCGAGAAGCTCGGCCTCTCGATCTGCGAGGACATCTGGAACGACAAGCGGTTCTGGGATCGTCCCCGCTACGACCGCGACCCGATCGCCGAGCTGCGCGCCGCCGGCGCCGCGCTCATCCTGAACATCTCCGCGTCGCCGTACGGGATGGGGAAGCCCGCGCTCCGGGAGCGGATGCTCGGCGCGGCCGCCCTGCGCCACGACACCGCCATCGCCTACGTGAACCAGGTGGGAGGGAACGACGCGCTGGTGTTCGACGGCGGCTCGATGCTCGTCGGGCGGGACGGCGCGGTGCTCGCGCGCGCGCCGCTCTTCGAGGAGGCGCTCCTCGTCGTGAACGAGGATGGCTCGTCGATGGAGCTGGTGGGCCCTGCGGGCCCCCCAGACCCCCGCTCGCTCCGGTCGGGACCTGACCGATCCCTCCCTGCGCTCGCCGCCGATGCGGACGCGGATGAAGTCTTTCGCGCCCTCGTCCTCGGGCTGCGCGACTACGCCCGGAAGTGCGGCTTCCGCTCGGCAGTGCTCGGCCTCTCCGGCGGCATCGACTCGGCGCTCACGGCCTGCATCGCCGCCGAGGCGCTCGGACCCGCAAACGTGCTCGGCGTCGCGATGCCGTCCCGCTACAGCTCCGATCACTCGCGCGAGGACGCGCGCGAGCTCGCGCGGAACCTGGGCCTCCCCTTCCGCGAGATCTCCATCGAGCCGATGCACGCCGCGTTCGAGCGGCAGCTCGAGGCGTCGCTCGGCCGGCCGCTCTGCGACCTCGCCGCGCAGAACGTCCAGGCCCGCGTGCGGGGCCAGATCCTGATGGCGATCTCGAACGACGAGGGCGCCCTCTGCCTCTCCACCGGGAACAAGAGCGAGCTCGCCGTGGGCTACTGCACGCTCTACGGCGACATGGCGGGCGGTCTCGCGGTGATCGGCGACCTCCCGAAGACGCTCGTGTACCGGGTCTCGCGCGCGGCCAACGCGCGCGCCCGCGCGACGCTCATCCCCGAGCGCACCTTCACGAAGCCGCCCTCGGCCGAGCTCGCGCCCGGCCAGGTGGACCAGGACTCGCTGCCGCCGTACGACGCCCTCGACGACATCCTCGCCGCGTACATCGAGGAGCGGCAGCCGCTCGAGGCGATCGTCGCGCGCGGCCACGCGCCGGAGGTCGTACGGCGCGTGCTGCGGATGGTGGTGACGAGCGAGTACAAGCGCCGGCAGGCCGCGCCGGTGCTGAAGGTCACCGCGAAGGCGTTCGGCGAGGGGCGGCGGCTCCCCATCGCGCACGGGTTCAGGCACTGATGCCGCGCCGCTCGAACGCCAAGAAGAAGGGGATCCCGACGGCCGTCGAGCAGGCCCATTTCGAGTACCCGGTCTTCCCCAGCGGAACGCTGTCGCTCGCCGAGGTGGACCTCTCGGCGCGCGCCAATCGGGACGACTACGAGCGCGAGCTGCGGGAGCTCCAAGAGAAGGTCTACGCGCTCCACGTCCGGAACTTCCTCGAGGAGCGGCGCGCGATCGTGGTGTTCGAGGGGTGGGACGCGGCCGGCAAGGGCGGCGCGATCAAGCGGCTCACCGCCATGATGGACCCGCGCGGCTACAAGGTGTGGCCCATCGCCGCGCCGCGCGACGCCGAGAAGCGGAACCACTACCTCTGGCGCTTCTGGTTCCGGCTGCCCGAGACGGGCACGATCGCGATCTTCGACCGGAGCTGGTACGGGCGCGTGCTCGTCGAGCGCGTAGAGGGGTACGCGAGGAAGCCCGAGTGGTCTCGCGCCTACGGCGAGATCTGCGCGTTCGAGAAGATGCTCGCCGACGACGGCGTGCGGATCGTGAAGTTCTTCCTCCACATCGACCGCGCCACGCAGCTCTCGCGGTTCGAGGCCCGGAAGATCGATCCGCTGAAGCACTACAAGCTCGGCCCCGACGACTGGCGGAACCGGAAGAAGTGGAAGGACTACGAGGCCGCGATCGGCGACATGCTCGATCACACGCACACGCCGTACGCACCGTGGGTGCTCGTGCCGGCGAAGGACAAGAAGTACGCGCGGCTGATGGTGATGCGCGAGGTGATCAAGCTGCTGGAGTAGCCGCGCGCCTCGCGCGCTGGGCTACAACCGCAGAGTCGTCGCCAGGAAGAGCCAGAGCGGCGCGCCGAACAGCAAGAGCGCGATCCACGAGAACTGGAGGAGCCGCCGGCTGGCGGGGGCTCGAGCGCGCTGCGCCAGCGCGCGGAGGCCCCCGGCGGCGAAGCCGACGAGGAGGAGCGGAAGGAGGACGCGGAAGCTCAAACCTGCATCACTTCCTTCTCCTTCGCCGCCACCATCTCGTCGATCTTCTTCACGCCCTCGTCGGTCTCCTTCTGGACCTTGTCGTGGGCCTTCTTGGCGTCGTCGGCCGAGACGTCGCCTTCCTTCTCGGCCTCGGAGATGAGCTCCTTCGCGTCGCGGCGCTCGTTGCGGATCGCGAGCTTCTGCTCCTCGCCCTTGTGCTTCACCTGCTTCACGATCTCCCGGCGGCGCTCCTCGGTGAGCGGCGGGATCGGCACGCGCACCATGTCCTTGTCGGACATCGGGTTCAGGCCGAGGTTCGCGCCCTGGATCGCCTTGTCGATCACCGGGATGAGGTTCTTCTCCCACGGCTTCACGGTGATGAGCCGGGCGTCGGCCACCGCGAGCGTCGCGACCTGCGAGAGCGGCGTGGGCGTGCCGTAGTAGTCCACGCGCACGCCGTCGAGCAGGTGCAGGTTCGCCCGCCCGGTGCGGATGCTCACGAGCTCCTGACGGAAGTGCTCGAGCGTCTTGAGGATGCGGTCGTGCAGGTCCTTCACCGCGTCGTCGGCCATGCTCATGACGTTCCTCCTACTCCGGGCGGCTCTTGCCGTGGACGGTGGTCCCGATCTCCTCGCCCTGCACGACGCGCTTCACGTTCCCGCGCACGCCGAGGTCGAAGACGATGATGGGAAGGTCGTTGTCCATGCAGAGGCTGATGGCGGTCGAGTCCATCACCTTCAGGTTCTTCTTCAGGACGTCGATGTAGGTCACCGAACGGAACTTCGTCGCGTCCGGGTTCTTCTTCGGGTCGTCGGTGTAGACGCCGTCCACCTTCGTGGCCTTCAGCAGCACGTCCGCGTGGATCTCCATCGCGCGGAGCGACGCGGCGGTGTCGGTGGTGAAGTACGGGTTGCCGGTGCCGGCGGCGAAGATCACGACGCGGCCCTTCTCGAGGTGGCGCGTCGCGCGGCGGCGGATGTACGGCTCGGCCACCTGGTGCATCTCGATCGCCGACTGCACCCGGGTCTCGACGCCGATCTTCTCCAGCGCGTCCTGCAGCGCCATCCCGTTGATCACGGTGGCGAGCATGCCCATGTAGTCGGCGGACGAGCGGTCCATCCCCTCGGTGGCGCCGGAGACGCCGCGGAAGATGTTGCCGCCGCCGACGACGAGCGCGACCTCGACGCCGAGGTCGACGACGTCCTTCACGTCCTGGGCGATCGCGGCGAGCGTCTTGGGCGAGATCCCGTACTTCCCGTCGCCCATGAGCGCCTCCCCGGAGAGCTTCAGGAGGATCCGCTTGAAGCGCGGCCTCGGCTGTGCTCGCTCGGTCGACATGGTCCGCGGGTTCTACAGGCCGCCGCGCGGCGGGTCAAGGCGCCCGGGGCGTGGAAACGCTGGAATCACGGGCCATTCTGAGCCCCGCCCCCCTCCGCCGG
>Ga0306924_10003234_pt1 | contig 15611 bp, 12 predicted proteins | sample sta12Can44000111_FD_203756 | JGI IMG/M metagenome (GOLD analysis project Ga0306924, IMG submission 203756) | Lab enrichment of tropical soil microbial communities from Luquillo Experimental Forest, Puerto Rico - statanox.12C.anox.44.000.111 (v2)... | ecosystem: Environmental > Terrestrial >... | reverse complement strand
CCACTGATCCGAGTGGTCGTTTTCGCCTTCATCATCTCACTCGTCCCGGTTTGCGGCATAGCTCAGACGCACTCTGGCTTTCCAGTGGACATCGTCGCCGGCCCGCCACCCCAACCCGTTGCGTCAGAGGGTCGCACTTGGCTCGTTTACGAGCTGCACCTCACAAACTACGCGCCGCTCCCAATTGAGCTGACCGGAGTCGAAGTGTTCGGGGATGGCGGAACAACATTGGCCAGCTATCGCGGGCAGGGACTTGAGAAGGCGCTCATTGCCGTCGAAGAGCTATCGTCCGCAGATTCCCCGTCCGGCTTCGCCGGTACGCGAACGCTTGGTGAGGGCCACGCCGCAATGATGTTCATTAATTTTGCCCTCGAGCCCGGCGCGCGTCAGCCTACTGAGCTGCATCATCGGTTCTCGTTTGCCGTTACGCGCAAGAACGGCGAGATTATCCAAGGAACTGTAGATGGTGCGGGGGTGCCTGTAGTCCAGCAGCCGGTGGCCGTGCTGGCTGCACCGCTCCGAGGATCGCGCTGGATTGCCTTCAACGCGCTTTCGAGTGCCGACCATCGACGGTCGTTGAACGCGATTGATGGCAGAGAACGCATCCCTCAACGCTTCGCGATCGATTGGATGCAACTAGGCCCAGACGGACGGCTGTTTCATGGCGACAGGAAATCTAACGCAGACTATTATGATTACGGCGCGGAGGTGCTTGCGGTGGCGGACGGGCGCGTTTCCGATTTGAAAGACGGTCTGCCCGAAAACACCGGCAGCAGCGAGCGGAGCAGCCGAACCATCACGATTGATAACGCCGTTGGCAATTACGTGATCGTCGATCTCGGGCATGGAAGATTCGCCCTCTACGCGCACTTACAACCGGGCAGCCTCAGGGTGAAAGTAGGCGATAAGGTCAGCGCCGGACAAGTGCTGGCGCGGCTCGGCAACTCCGGCAACTCCGACGAACCGCATCTGCACTTTCAATTGATGGATTCTAATTCACCGCTAGGTTCTGAGGGGATTCCCTGTGAATTTGCGTCCTTCACGCAGCTTGGGGATGTCAACGGACAGGATGCGGAGCTCGACGCGGGACAGCCGTGGCAACCGAAAACGCAAGCGGCGCCGGTTGTTCATCGGCGGGAGTTTCCCTTTGACAAGGCAGTTGTTACGTTCCCTTGAGAACGCCCACCGGCTGAATTGAGCGCATCGCCACTTTTGGGAGAAGCTGGGATAACTGCCGTATGACGGCAACTCGGAACTTATGGGCTACGATCCACGACACCGATTCAACCTGTTCGTCAAACTTTTTCTCTGTTTTTTTGGTTTGCAGCAGACGCCGAAATCCGCCCTTCAGGCTGCCAGGCGCGCCTGAATCATCGCGTTTTTCACTTAACACTCCTTTATGAGTTTGGGTTGTACGGGGTTGCAGCACCGAGTTCTTGAAGCGAACTAAAGTGGCTAATTGCCCCCGGCGCGGGACCTTAGGCGGGACGGAGTTGCCTATCTCATGCGTTCAGCGCGGCAAGTACGGCGTGGCGAATCCACTCAGAAAGGGTCTGATCGTTCCTCTTTGCAGCTTTGGCTAATTGGTCAGCTTCCGCCTTCGTGAACCGGATGGGCACGATCTTGCCTTTGGCTTTGCCCTTCGGCAGTTTTGGCCTTCCGGGTTTGCGTTTCACCGGGTGCTCCCTATTATTAGTGTATTACAATAATTAACATTTGTCAAGAGGCAGATCGCATTAGAGGTGTAAAACGTTTTGGCCATGCTGGGAGTCGTCTGTGCCCCCACGGGACGTTCCTAGAGCCCTAAGTGGGCTTCCTGAGGGGCTCGGAGCCAAGAGAATTGACTCGAGTGTTCGGGGCACCCATGTCTCACATCGACAGATTGTTGCCCGGGAATTGCCAGTTCTTAGCTCACTTATTCGATTCATAATTAGTGTAACACAATAATTGACAAATTGTCAAGAGCTTTTTGGCGCCGAGCGAAAATTCCTTTGGAAAGTCGTACACCCGCGACGTGCTGTCCACTGACACATTTGGCGTAGTAGAGGCGGTAAGGCGTCTTGGCCATGATGAAAGTCGTCTGCGCCCACACGGGACGTTCCTGGCGGCGTAAGTGTGCTTCCTGAGCGACTCGAAGCCAAGATAATTGTCCGTCTGCTTGCTCCACGAGACCGTTCTAGGAACGGTTGCCGGTGATCGATCAGCCGTAAGGCTTCCGATCCCTTGACGACGAGGCAGCCAGATTTCGGGCACACCTCACCCTTACCCTGTGCTCATGTGGCTAATTACCCCCCGGGCGTTCGCGAACGAAGGCACATTTCATCCTTGAAATCGCAACCCGTATCTTTCCTATTGAATCAAAGAAGGTTACGGGTCACATGCTCGTGTGATTGGTTTCACTGTTCGTGCGAACCCTCGGGGTTAATGTTGAGAGCTACATACCCAACCGACGACGGGGAAAATGTAGTGCCGGAGCCTTTGGTGAAAGAAGTGCCTGTGGACGGCCGGGGGAAGAAATCGGGCGTCATGGCGCGGCGCCTGATGTTCGGAAGGGCAATTCCGCAATGGCTGCTAATCGAATACTCTACGTTAACTACAATCCTGCGGCGTTGATTCGAGACGAACAGTTGCTCATGCAAGCGGGATACGAGGTGGACACTGTCTTCGGCAAAGACGGCATGATGGCATGTCGATCAATTGCTGAATATGCTTGCGTCCTGATTGACGAGGCGTGTCCCTTGGAGGACAGAAAGAAGCTGACCTACTGGCTGACGGCCAATTTCCCAAAGCTGACGATTCTGCCTGCGGCCTAAACTTCGTAAATATGCCGACCGGCGATAGTACTGCTCCACCATCGACGACACATATTGGATGACGACGTTGTCAATCGCAACGCCGTAAGAGCGTGTGAGGGGCAGCATGTGGCGGTTATTGCGCTGGCAGCCTGCCCACACGTCGCTTCTTGTTGTAAGATGAATCGGTTTCGTTCCCAACTTTCCCGTTTGCCAGTCATTCGACCCAATCAAGCCTGTTCATTGCCTAGACTACGGGTGGCGGAAGCGACCGACCACAGATTCTTTACGCGGTAAGCAGACGGACATGCAGGGGCGTCTCTCTTGACTCGCAGCGTGCTGTTTCGCTGGCAGACTCCTTCGATATTCGGTCGGCGAGACTCCTATATAGCTGGAGAATGCAGTTCGGAAGGCAGGTGCTGAGCCCCATCCGACATCTACTGCGATTTCTCCGTCGCTGGCATCGGAGTGCTTCAGTAGGTGCAATGCGCGCTCGATGCGCCGCCTCAATACAAACTGGTCAAGTGCAATCCCAGTGTGTGATTGAAAAGCGGCTAACAATGCGCCTTCTTGGAGGGAGAATCTTCTTGCCAAGGCCGCGACCGACAAATCGACACTAAGGTGGCCCATGATGTGTTGGACAACCTGCGTGAGAAGTTTGGCCGAAGGACGTTGGCACGTGGGAATAAGCTGCGGTCGTGCTACAGCGCGATGATTGTCTTGCAAAGTGGGATCCTCGTTCTGTGCCGCCGAGACCTAGTTTGAGGTACTGGCGCGAAGGCTAATCGCAACACTATTACCATGTCAAGTGACTGCCGTCACATAGCAATGTTTACCTTGTTTACCTTTTAGTTGCTGCTGGGAAGTTCGAGGTGTATGACGTCGCCCGTCCTTCTCCTCACCTAGCGGACATCCAGTGCAACCACTAGCTTTCTCTGATTCTAGTTACCCGGGATTCTGCTCGTGGCGTCAACTGGACGAGGATGCGGGAATTTCAGATATAGGAGCGCACCCAATCTGCCTCGGGTGTAAAGCAAGCAGGTGTTAGGATTTTCGATATGCAGCAAAGCAGATTCTGGCGCTGGGCTTGGCCGCTCAGTATTGCCACTGCCGGATTAGGCACCGTCGCGGTGGCCCTCCTCCGCGGGTGCTGGCACAGGCACGTGGGTTGGCCTACGCGATTCGATGACCAGTATTCGTATCGAGTCTGCACCGACTGTGGCATCAAGCGACTGTTCGACCCCGAGTCCGCACTTTCACGGTTGGCGGTGGTTTATTAGCCACATGAGCACAGGGTAAGGGTGAGGTGTGCCCGAAATCTTGCTCCAGCTATGCCTTGTATCGCAGGAGCAGCACTGACGACTACGAGTGCGAAACGTTCGGGCTGAGAGACATCCCTGAAGCTACGGCCCGAAGAGTGATGCCGTGGTCGCATAGTGAGCCTCCCGAAAATTGGTTTCGGACTCATTGTGGCACCACCTGATTGCGGGTGTGAAGTTGCAAGAAGGTGTCGATGTCGGAGCGACGGAAACGCAGAATGGCGCCCATGCGAATCGCAGGTAATACAGGCTGGCGCCGACCGATAGCGTGGTCCCTCACCCAAGCCACCGAGACACACAGCTCACGGGCTACGTCCCGAGCGGTAAGAAGCGTCGAATTGTGCCCGAGGTCACCCATCTGTTAATTAGCTGTGCTCCGCTCCTAAAATCCCCTATTTGTTGAACGGAAAAAATGCGCTCTAAACGCTACGATCCGTCATCGCTGGGCAATTTGAAACTTTCAGACATCGACGTGTTCACAATGCAAAAGCACTTCAACGAGCTGGCTGCGCAAGGATACGTCAAGTCGATCGTGCAGAAGTCCAAGACGCTGCTATCGTCGGTACTCGGTTACGCCGTTGATCTGAAGTTTCTCCCGAACAACCCGATGATTGGCGCCAGCGGCCGGCACGCAGTACGGATGCCGAAGTGCCGAAGGAATGATAAGCCCATCGTGACCGATGACCAGGTGGCACAACTCATAGCGATGGTGGTTGACCAGCGGGACAAACTCATTCTGGTTTTGGCATTCCATTACGGCCTAAGCGCGGAGGAGGTATTCGGTCTGACGTGGGATTGCGTAGATGAAAACTTCCTGCATATCCGCCACGTCGCGTGGCTTGGAACCCTCTACCGTGATACCACCAAGCGCGAAGCTCGCCGGCGGGATCTGCCGCTACATCCTGGCCTGAAGTCGATGATTGCGGAGTGGCGAGCAGCCTCCGGCGGCGACGGAGATGCGCTGCTATTTCCCGGCAAGGATGCCCAAACCCCACTGTGGCCGAACGGCTGGCTACAGTGGGGGCTCCAGCCTGCGGCGCGACGACTCGGAATCAAGATAACGTTTCAGATCATGCGCCGGTCGTTCTCTACATCGAACCTGGCGCGCGACCCCAAGAGTGTGCAGGCAATCCCTGGGGCATAGCAAGGCAGACATTACGGCCAACATCTACGCGCAATCGCAACAAGCGAAGATGACGGAGTTGTTAGAGGAGCGCTGGACTCGTCTCGGCCTGGGCGCGACGAAGGGTGTGCAATGAAGCCCCGAGTTTTCGCTACTAATAGCTACACGGTGGCACGTAAACAGATGAAAACATTACCCAAGCTATGCCACATGCGTCGGTTCAGTAACCCGCGCCTTGATGTCTTGTCCCTGTCGCGTGCCGATAATCAATTCCAACAAGGTGAGTGCACTCCTCCAGCACATCAAGAGCAATATCGGCCTGTTCTTTGCTGACGATGAGTGGAGGCGCAATTCGTATGGTATTCGGCCCGCAACCTAGGAACAATACCCCGCGTTCGAAGGCCATCTCGACAATTCGATCGCGCTGTTCTGCCCCCGGCGTGCGAGCCGTCTTGTCGGTCACAATCTCCACGCCAATCATCAGCCCACGCCCGCGAACATCGCCCACCAGATCGAGCGTGCGCGGCCATTCGGCAATGCGCTCCATAATGTGTTCGCCAATAACCTCGGCGTTCTTTACGCCTTCGCGCTCCAGCACATCGAGAGTGGCTAACGCCGCGGCAATCGATACTGGATTTCCGCCAAAGGTAGAGGCATGCGATCCCGGAACCCAGTCCATAATCTCCGCCTTCGTCATGGTCACGCCCAGCGGCATTCCGCTGGCAACGCCTTTGGCAATGCAGACGATGTCAGGCTCTACGGCGGTGTGCTCAATCGCCCACCACTTGCCGGTACGGCCTACGCCCGACTGCACTTCGTCGGCGACCAGCAGAATCCCATGAAGGTCGCAGATCTTGCGCAGCTCCTGCATGAACACCGTCGGCGCCACCACATATCCGCCTTCGCCCTGAATGGGCTCGACGAAGATCGCGGCCACTTCCTCCGGCGGCAACACCGTCTTGAACAGCTTCTCTTCGATATAGCGCGCACAGCCGAGAGCGAATGCCTCCGCTTCCTGTGCTCCACCCACGCAGCCGTGATACACATCCGGATAGCGCACGTGCGTCACTCCCGGAACCAGCGGCGCAAAGCGCCGCTTCTGCTGCGGTTTCGAAGCGGTCAGCGACAACGCTCCCATCGTCCGCCCGTGAAACCCACCCAGGAACGCAATCACGTTCTGCCGCTTCGTGTGATATCGAGCCAGTTTCAGCGCCGCCTCAATCGCCTCGGTGCCTGAGTTGGCGTAGTAAAACTTGTGCGGGCCCTTCATGGGCGCAATCTTCGATAGCCGCTCCGCCAGCGTCACCATGCTCTCGTAATAGAAGTCGGTGCCCGACATGTGGATCAGCTCGCCCGCTTGCTTCTGAATGGCCGCGACCACCTCAGGATGGCAATGCCCGGTCGAGGTCACTGCAATTCCTGCTGAGAAGTCCAGGAACTCGTTGCCGTCCACGTCTTCGATGATCGAGCCGCGTCCGCTCTTCGCCACCAGCGGATACGACCGCGTATACGACGGCGAGATATGGTGGTGATCACCTTCCAGGATCTCCTGCGCCTTCGGGCCAGGCAGCTTGGTGCGGATTTTGGGTCCTGCAACTTGGGTCAGAGTTTGGGTGGTCATGGTCGTCTCCTGCGAAATGGCTGGGGCACGGTGCACGTGCCGAATTCCTGGCTTGCCCGGAGTGGTTGTCTTACGTTGTCAAACTGGAAAGCTTCGAGGCCGCCATTTCCGGGCCGGAGCGCAGAGGAAGACGGGAGCTAGTCGCCCGAGAAGAGATTCGGTCGTGCCATGCAAGGTGCCCGCTTGGAATCAGCCCCAGATGGGATTGGCGACCATGCCACACGCACACCAGCCTCGCATGCCGGATGCGACACGGCATAGGCGATTATCTGCGGATTGTGTACACGGCTGGACATGCTGCAAATCTTCTTAAAAATTATAGTCGGCTTTGCCCGCCCCCGTAACCCCCAAAATCGCGAGGCTCAACGCTGTTCGAGGCGGGTTGGTGCCAGGTGCTCCACACAATCCCTCATCTAGATTGGGTCTTTTCGCCCCGCTCAGCAACACAATGGGTGCCCAATCTTTTGCCCTCCTTTGGCGAAGGGTGGGGGATCGACGACAGCGCATTGATTTTTCGGTGGAAGCTCCCTGCTTTAGCATGGTGAATCGAGCACATACTCTACCGCGGGCTCTAGCCGCGGTAGCATTTCGCCTACTGGAAACTTCCCTCCCTCTCCCCGTAAACTAAGGGAAAGAAGCCCTCGTGCTACGCTGTATGTCTGGCTCAACCCAATCTTTTATAGGTGCACGGAATCAACTCCTGGCGGCAGCCATGCTGCTTGCCTTGACGGCCACGTCTGCCTGCACGCGTTCCAATGCCTCAGCGGGCGCGCCCCACGCCGCCTCGCAAGCATCGCAACAGACAAAAGCCAGCAAAGCACAAGCCGAGCAACCAGTCCCCACCCTCGCCCCCGAACTGGCCGAAACCTTTGCGAAAGCCCGATCCGGTGATGTCTACGCCAAGACCCGCCTTGCCGAGGCTTACGAAAAGGGCGAAGGCGCGACCAAGGACATCCACCAGGCTGTCACCTGGTTCACTAAGGCCGCCGACGCTGGCGACTCCAACGCCATGTACCGCCTCGGCCGCATCTATGCCACCGGCTCAGGAGTGGAAAAGGACTACGTCGAAGCCTTCAGCTGGTACAAGCGCGGTGCAAGAGCCGGCAACACCGACGCCATGTACAGCCTCGGCGAGGCCTATGAGCACGGCACCGGCGTCCGCGAAGACATTCAGCAGGCCGTCAATTGGTACGACCAAGCAACACTCCGCGGCAACAAAGCCGCCAAAGCGGCTCTTGAACGCCTCGGCGAAAGCTTCGACCGCTGACCCGACTTCGTTAACGCACGTCACCGTTGCTGGGGTGCCCCCATCCTTTGCCCTCTTCTGGCAAGGGTGGGATCGAAATCTTAATCCCGGTCCGAGCTGGATGCCCCAGGTTCGCGGCGCGCTTTTCGGCATGGGGAGCTACTTCGGCTACAGCCACCCAAAAACGCCCGCCGTCAACAGTCCGTACATCAACCCATCGACAACTTCCTTGGCAACCATGCCATCGGCTCGCCCTTCCAGATGCGTTGGCTAGATTGCCGAGCCCGTAAGCCATGAATACGACACTGCCGACGACACGAAACACCTGCAGGCAGTCGGTTCACGGCGCGAGTGTATGAGCCGCAACATACGCTGCAAAGAACCCAACCACCAGGGAGACCACAAACCGCTTCGCCAGAAATGGCGCGAGATTAATCGCTCCGCTCTGCCGATAATCATCGTTCCCACCGGCCCCTGCTTGAACGTCTCCTGCGTTGCCAGTTCTTTCATCTTCCTGTGGTCCGTGAACGGAAACATATACAACCCACGCGTCACGCTCGCCGCTCGTATCGCGGCGCTGACCTTCTCCTCATCGGGCAGCCGCTTGTAATCGCTGCGGTGATATGGCAAAACCATGTGCCTGATCGAACTAGCGAAGAACACAATTACGGCTCCCAGTATGATCGGCAGCTACAGCGCAGCAAGAAAAGCCATTGCGTCCTCCTGAAAGGCGAACTCAATTGCTTGTTTTTCTTGGGAACACTACCCTTAAGACCCCTCACGTCAAGCCGTTGCTCACGTGCGAGCCGAACCACACTCGTTCCCGATTCGGGAATTTCCGCTTAGTTTCGCTCCCGACGACTGCACATTTCATTGACTCCCTGCCCTCTACCTTGCCTATCTGGTGCAGCGTGCGCTTAGAACGGTCGGATTCTGAGCTCGGATCCTTCCCTTCCCTCGCAGGATTATCCACGTAAGTCCTTTCTTTTCTGCAGGGCCAAAGGAAGTAACTAGTTAGCTCCATAAATTTGCGAATGGCGTCTGAGATTTGGATCTCCCGATTTCCTCGATGAGTATCCAGGAATGGCGCGCCGCTAAGTGCTAATTGCTAGTCGCTAATTGCTCTTTCCCTTCCCGTACAATCAAAGATTCTGCATTGCTACGGAAAGGTTCATGGCCCTTCATCTCTTTAATACTCTGTCTGGCAAAGTGGAGGAGTTCCAACCGCTGGAAGACAACCTGGTTCGCATGTACGCTTGTGGGCCCACCGTTTACGACTACGGACACATTGGCAACTTCCGCACCTTCATCGCCGTCGACGTGCTCCGCCGCTTTCTGAAGCAGAGTGGCTACAAGCTGAAACACGTCATGAACATCACCGATGTGGAAGACAAGATCATCCGCAACGCCGCGCAGCAGGGCGTCACGGTTCAGGAATACACCCAGAAGTACACGAAGGCGTTCTTGGAAGACGCCGATGCACTGAGCATCGAGCGCCCGGAGATGCTGGTCAAGGCGACCGACCATATCCATGAGATGGCCCACTTCATCGCCGAGCTGCGCGACAAAGGCTATGCGTACCCGACCGACGACGGCTGTTATTACTTCCGCATCGCCAAGTTCCCCGAATACGGCAAGCTCTCTAAGAAGGACTTCGCTGGAATGACCGACGGTGCGCGTGTTGACGTCGATGAGTACGAGAAGGACAACGCTCGCGATTTTGCGCTGTGGAAGGCCCCCAAGCCTGGGGAAGCCGAGTGGGAAACGGAAATCGGCCCTGGCCGCCCCGGTTGGCACATCGAGTGTTCGCAGATGTCCATGAAGTACCTCGGCGACAGCTTCGATATCCACACCGGCGGCGAAGACCTTATCTTCCCGCATCACGAGAACGAAATCGCGCAGTCGGAGTCGCTAACTGGTAAGCAGTTCGTGAAGTACTGGGTACACTCGCGTTTTCTGCTGGTGGAAGGCGAGAAGATGGCCAAGAGTGCGGGTAACTTTTACACCGTCCGCGACTTGGTGCTGATGGGGCACAAGCCGTCATCGATACGTTTTCTGCTTATGTCTGTACCGCACCACAAGCAGCTGAATTTCACCTTCGACGGATTGATCCAGGCGGCAAATTCAGTCGATCGGCTACGCAATTTCAAGTTGCGCTTGCAGACATCGAAGTTCGAAGCGGGCTCGAACCCCGCGGTTGCCGAACTCGCCGCGACTGCTGAGAAGGAGATGCGCGCCGGAATGGAAGACGACCTGAACACAGCGCGCGCGCTCGGCGCGATTTTCGATATGGTTCGGGATGTGAATGCGGCGCTAGATAGCGGGCAGGTGAAGCAGGATGATGTCTCGAAGGTCTTGCGGGCGCTGGAACAGTTCGACGAAATTTTTGCAGTGCTGAAGGACGATGACGCAGCCAAGGTCCGTGCGACGGTTGAATGGGCGCAAGCCGAAGGCAAATCCGATAAGATCAGCGCGGCAGCGGCGGAGATGGCGAAGGCCGCTTCCCTTTCCGACGCCGAAGTAGAAAAGCTGGTGGCCGAACACTCGCAGGCCCGTCAGGCCCGTAATTTTGCGCGCTCGGATGCGATTCGCCTGCAACTGGCCGAGAACGGCATTATTCTAGAGAACACCAAGGACGGCGTGCGGTGGAAACGCAAATAGCAGATTAGACTTCCGATTCCAGCTCAGGTATTCCTTCACTGGCGCGCTCTATTTCCCTCGGGCTATGAACTTTGGCGGTCGTCACCAAAACGACTGCGGCAATGATAACCACGCTCCCCGCCAGCATGAACCCATCGAAGCGTTCGTGCAGCACGAGCACCCCTAAGATCACTGCCACAATCGGATTTACATATGCGTAGGTCGAGACTTTGGGCGCAGCCACGTGCTTGAGCAGCCAGATGTACGCGGTATATCCAACCCAAGATCCGAAGACGATGAGATAGAGCACGGCCAACACTCCTCGGCGATTGAACACGGCCTTGTGATACTGACCGGTCAGCAAGACCAGCACGCCGTGAGTAAATCCGGCGAAAAGCACTTGCCAGCCGGTGGCGACAATCGGATCAACCTTCATCTTCCAGCTGCGTGACAACGCCGAGCCAAAGGCCCAACTCAGCGACGAGAACAGCAGAGTTAACGAGCCGAGGAGCTGCATCATCCCAAGAGCATCGCGATGCGTGAGCCTCGGCCAGACGAGTACCGCGATTCCTACGACACCTAAAGCGATGCCCATGGTTCCGCGGCGCGACAGGCGATCGCCGCGAAACACAAATGCTTCCAGCACGAGAAACCAAATCGGGGTAGCGGCGATGATCAAAGCCGCATAGCCGGTCGGAACATATTGCTCAGCCCACACCAACCCACCATTCGCGCCGACCAGGAGCAGAATTCCCACCAACGCCAGCCGACGGGCTTCCAGGAGTGTCACACGGACCTTGCGTCCCATCGCTGTGCAGACCGCCAGCATCACCGGCCCCGCGATGAGGAACCGCACCGCGCACATGACAAATGGCGGAATGCCCGACGCGTCGGTTATTCCGATCGCGAGATACGTGGATCCCCAGAAAATATAGACCAGCGCGAAGGCAACGATAACCTTCACACGCTGATTGCCTGCCGATAGAGCCGGAGGGGGGCTTAGGAGTGAGTCGCTGGTTGCAGAATCCCTCATTGCGCGGCGGGCAGCTTATGGTTGTTGCTTCGCAGTCGCTGCCCTGTCAGCAGAATGTAGTGAATTCCGGAGAGAAGTGTGAACGCGAATGTAGCGTAAAGGAAGAACTTCTTAAGCATCACAATCGCGGCAGCGCTGATGACCTGGGCCAGCACGACGAAGAACACGGCCGCGATCTGGCAAACGGTGTTGACCTTGCCGAAGATGCTGGGACGGAAATCGCGAAAGCCAACCGTTGCATATAGCGCCATGCACGTAGCGAGAATACAAACGTCGCGACTCAACACCAGCACTGTGTACTTCCACGGAATTTTATGCGCGACGGACAGCACCAGAAAAAGCGAACTCAGCAGCAGCTTATCAGCGATGGGATCGAGATACTGGCCCAAAAGCGTGCGCTGATCGAGCGTGCGCGCCAGCCAGCCGTCTAGCGCATCGCTTAGTCCCGCCAGAATCAATAGCCCCAGCGCCCACTGCCAGTTATCGTCGAGAACATTGGTGATGACGAACGGGATAAAGATGAGCCGCAACAGCGTAAGCTGGTTCGGCGCAGTCCAGAACTGATTCTTCAACCTGCCCCCAAGAAACAGCGCAAATACACAATGATTCTCCAGCAAGAAGCAGGGGCGGAATATGAATTCCAATCAAGCTTCGGACCGGCGCCCCTATGTAGATTGTCAGGTTTGTCGTGTCCGCTTGGCAACAGTGCTGACGCTGGACATGAGGAGACCTTTCGGCTGACCTGAAGAAGTTGGCCGAGGAGCTCGGGCTGAAGAAGCTAAATTTCCAGGTGTTGCGGCGCACGATGGCGACGCTGGACCAGACCAAGGGTAGCGGCAAGGATTTGCAAGGGGTATTGGGCCGCAGCCGGCCCGATATTACGGCAACCGTCTACATGCAACAGATCGAGTCGGGCGTGAGGCAGACGCTAGATGCGATCTGCTCCGAGCTGATGGCGAAGCGGGAACTGGGGGGCAGGCGCGTGACATTTTTCCCAAAAGTTTGGTACGGTTTGGTACAGTTGCCTCTCGATGATCCGCAAGTGATAGAATCAAAACAACAGGCGCGTAGCTCAGTTGGTTAGAGCGCTACCTTGACACGGTAGAGGTCAGGAGTTCGAGTCTCCTCGTGCCTACCATCTTTTCAATCACTTGCGAGTCCTCCCTTCTTCCGCTTGGTAGCATTTGGTAGCAGATAACGCGAGCCCACGGCGCGTTTTTGACCCGCTTTCAGTTCTCCGTACGCAGAATCGACCATCTGCTTCACGCTTTCCGGCAACTCCTGCATGTATTCGTTGGCAGTCGTGTCAGCTTTCGCGTGCCGTAGATGTGCCTGGATGTCCTTCACGGAGCCTTTCTTCTGTGCCAGCGTCGCCATCGAACGGCGCAGCACCTGAAAGTTCAGCTTTGATAATCCCAGCCGTTCAGCCAGCGGCCTCAGGATGCGGTTGCGGTAGTTGCCCGTATCCATGAATCCGCCCTCGCAGTTCGGAAAGATGAACGCATGCGGTGAGGGATCCGGACATTCCTGCTTCCAGAGCCAAAGCTCGTCCGCCAGTCCTTCCGGAAGGTGAACCTCGCCAAGGCTTCTTTTCGTCTTGCCCCACGGCCGAATCTTTCCCCGGTAAACCGTCTCTGTGATTGTCAGCTTGCTGCCTTCGAATGATCTCCAGCGCAACGCGAACAATTCGCTCGGACGCAACGCGTCGGTCATCTCAAGCGTCAGCAAAACCAGATCCCTGTGTGGGAGACTGGCAAGGACCAGCCGCAACAGATCCCAGGTTAGAACCGTCTTGTTCTTGCTCCGCAGATTGAGCGGCGAGGTGACATTGCGCGACGGGTCTTTCAGAAGAAAGTCCTGTTCCACGGCTTCGCTGAAAATCGACTTCAGATACGACCGGGCCTGCAACACCCGATCGGTCGAGCGGAAGGTGGCGAGGTGGTTGATATGCGTTTGCAACATGAACTTGTCGATCACGTCCATGGATACGTTCTCAAACTTCTCCACCAGGTCTCTCTGAATCTGCGTCTTCTTCACCTTTGCCGTTTCAGGCTTCCAGTTTGCTTCGCGCAGCGGGAGATAGCGGTTGCGAACGAACCAGCCAAAAGTCACTGAGCCGTCCTTCATAACCCGGCCATCTGCGGCTTGGCCCGTCTGTTTGGCGATCTCCTTCTGCAGTTCCTCTCGTGCCCCAGATTTCGTCAGCCGAGCCTTGAGGCCGAGAACGATGGGGACTACATCTGTTACTGGTGCGTTGGTAACTGGGTCGAGCACCGTTTTGCGGAAGTACCCGTACCACTTCCTGCCCCGGGCGACGACCCAACCTTTCTGGTGCGACTTCCCCATTCATTCCTCTGGTTTCTGTGGGGGAACAAGTGGGTTACGCTATTCTACGCCCCGTCGGCTTGCTCCGAATCAGCGAGAGTCGTTCTTGCTCAGCAATGAATTCCTCAATTTTGCTGGCGCGGTAGCGAAGAATCCCTGCTCGGCCCAAACCGTTGCCAATGCGGATTACAGGCAATAGAGGCATCTTCCTCGAAGAGTGGTCCCAAACCCAATCGATCGAAGTATTCAACCTCTTCGCTACCTGATTTGGCGTTAGGAGGGGATCGTAATCAGGTCCTTCGTTTGCGGTTTCGATAAACTTCGGATCTCCATTCATAATTGATCTCAACTCCTTGACGGCGATCACCGAGCGCTGTATCGCTTGGCAGCGTTTCAGTGCCAGAGCGCACAAGGCTGCTTGCAATGCCGTTTAGGTGCTGCCGCTTCCTCCGACTGAAAGAGGTTTGTGTACGCTCTTCCAGTCATAGCAACTCGAAAAACGGCGTCTCCAGCGCCCTTGTTAATCGCTAATCGAGAATTCGTCAAACGCACAAAGCATCGCGTGACGTAGGCTGTGTCATCGCCTCCCCCTGGATTACGCGCCAGGAGGCGGATCGGTGCCTTGCGGTGGAGGGCTTGCCGGCAAACCAACTTCTCGTCAAAATGCGGTGTTCAGGCGAGGCTTGTCCGCAACATTTATTTCACTGATCGCACTTTGACTGGGAATTAAGAATCTCCTCGCACTGACACCGGAAGCCACCAACCATTGCCAATTGTCCCTCGCACCTCGTCGCCAACTATTTTTCGCCGATCACAATTTGAGTGGTCACGGCGCGGCGTGCGCCGAGGACGGGAGCCAACGTGACTGCCCAAAGGGGCTTGTGCGATCCGGTCCACGAGTCACTCGTGGTGGCCGCCGCAAAGTCAATTCTCTCAGCCACGCGCTGCCCGACGCCATCTAACTTCTGCGGAATTAATTCTCTTGGCAAACGGTCACGACCAGGCCAATCCCGGGGATGGCAAGAAGAAATTATTAACACGCACCCGCTGCTGCTAATCGCCAGAACCAATAAGGTGTTAACGTCCGTTTGCGCGAAATTTCTTTCCGGGTTAGCATCCCGCCCAGAGTCAGCAAGCGATGCGCTATCGCAAGGGATCTCTCAGCCTAAACAATCTCCAGGACAAAGCCCTGCTGCAATTCGTGGCGGACTCGCGGTATGTGTCGCACGCCCAACTGTTTCGATTTGCGCAACTGGACTTTTTCGAGCACAACCGGCCGACCTTCAACTGGCGAATCCGCCGCATGGTGGACGGAGGCTTGGTACGGAAACAAGCGCCGCCCATGTTGAATGGCGATGCCCTCTACTCGATCACCCGAGCAGGTCTGCAGGCCCTGGAGCGTCTGGGGGTTTACTATCTGGGCGCAAGCGAGCCTCCGGGCGGGTACGAATTCAGTAACGATAAGGCTCATCGGATAGCCAACCGTCACCCTGTGAAATTTGGTTTCGAGCG
>Ga0306924_10003233_pt1 | contig 15613 bp, 11 predicted proteins | sample sta12Can44000111_FD_203756 | JGI IMG/M metagenome (GOLD analysis project Ga0306924, IMG submission 203756) | Lab enrichment of tropical soil microbial communities from Luquillo Experimental Forest, Puerto Rico - statanox.12C.anox.44.000.111 (v2)... | ecosystem: Environmental > Terrestrial >... | reverse complement strand
TATCCGGGCAGAACCAGTTCGGCATCTTCACCGAGCCCGATCCCTCGCAGCTCGAGCTCGACGGCAAGGGGTACTTCATGGCTTCGATCGGGCAGACCGTGGGCCCGGCCGATTACACGGCGTTCATGGCGACCGACCAGTATATCCGCGATCATCCGGACATCATCCAGGGCTGGACCAATGCGATCTATAAGGCGCAACGATGGACCCAGACGGCGCCGACCGCCGAAATTGTCGAGGCCATCCAGCCATTTTTCCCGGGCGTCAATCCGCAGGCCTTGGCTGCCGCCACCGACCGCTACCGCAGGATAAAGATCTGGAAAGAGACGCCCTCCATTGAGCCGAGCGCGATCGAACGGTTCCAGGATATCCTGGTGGAAGGCGACGTGCTTACGACCGCCAAGCGCGTCAAATACAAGGATCTGGTCCTTACCGAGTTCGCCGCCAAGGCGAAGTGATCCGTGGGCAGCTCGGCCACTGGCGGCGCTGCCTCGCCGAAGGTCGAGCTGCGCAAGCTCCACATGCGTTATTTTAGTCTGGAGGGCGAGACCGAGGCACTCAGGGACATCAGCTTCTCCGTTGCGCCCGGCGAGTTTGTTGCCATCATCGGCCAGAGCGGATGCGGCAAGAGCACGCTGCTGTCGCTGATCTCGGGCATCCTCAAGCCTACGGCCGGAGCGGTTCTCGTCGACGGCAAGCCGGTCAGCGGCCCGAACCGCAACGTCGGCTACATGCTCCAGCAGGACTATCTGTTCGAGTGGCGAACCATCCTGGACAACACCGTGCTGGGAGCGGAAATTCAGGGCGCTGACATCAACAAAGCGCGCGTACGCGCGAAGGAGCTCTTGACCCGATACGGACTCGGGCAGTTTCTGCACCATCTGCCGCGGCAGCTTTCGGGCGGAATGCGCCAGCGCGTCGCGCTTGCGCGCACGCTCTGCACCGAGCCGGATGTCGTGCTGCTCGATGAGCCGTTCTCGGCGCTCGATTCGCAGACCCGGCTCGCGCTTGCGGATGAGGTCACCGAGATTTTGCGGCGTGAGGGCAAGACCGCGATTCTGGTGACGCACGATATCGGTGAAGCCATCAGCATGTCCGAGCGCGTCATTGTGCTCTCGCGCCGTCCCGGGCAAATAAAGTCGGACCATGCCATCCGCTTCGCGTCGAGCGGCGGTCGTCTCACCCCTTTCCAGGCGCGCAATGCGCCTGAATTCAACGGCTACTTCAATACTCTCTGGCAGGAGCTCGAAGTGCATGTCGAGGGTTGAATGGATGGCGCCCGCGCCGCATGGGAGCCTGCAATACCGGCAATGGCTCGCCCACGAGCGGCGGGCGCGGCTGACCGTGCGCACGGCACAGCTCGCCATCCTGGTCGTGTTCCTCGTGCTCTGGGAGGTGCTGCCCAAGGCGCAGATCGTCAACCCGCTGTTCACCAGCTACCCGTCCGCGCTCTGGCCCACTTTTCTGGAGCTCTTAAAGGAGACGCCGCGTCAGGCCAGCATTCTCACGCATACCTGGTTCACTGTGTTCGCGACCATCATCGGGTTCTCCGCCGCGATGGCGCTGGGAATCGCAATCGCCGCTGCGCTGTGGTGGTGGAACGACCTCTACAAGGTGCTCGACCCCTATCTGGTGGTCGCGAACGCGATGCCGAAGACCGCTTTCGTGCCGATCTTCTACATCTGGCTCGGCGCCACGCTCTCGATCTACGGGATGTCGCTCGCCATCTCGCTGTTCATCGCCATTCTAATGATCTATAACGGCTTTCAGGGGATCGATCCCAACAAGATCAAGCTTGCGCAGACCTTCGGCGCGACCAGGCGCCAGCTTCTCACCAAGGTGGTTCTGCCGGGGAGCATTCCGACGCTGATCGCCGCGCTCAAGGTGAATGTGGGATTGTCGCTGGTGGGAGTGGTCGTGGGCGAGTTTCAGTCCGCAAATATCGGGCTCGGATACCTGATCCAGTACGGCAGCCAGATCTTCAAGCTCAACATCGTGATGACCGCCATCACCATCCTGGCGATCGTCTCATCAGCGATGTATCTCGCAATCTCGTGGCTGGAGGCAGCCGTCATGCGGAGGCGCTGAACGCGCTGCACACCCGAATTAGCGCTGCAATATCTCCCGCACCGCCCGCTGCGCCTGGTCGATGGCAAGATGGGCGTAGGCGTCCCCGCCGGAATCGGAATTCGCAATTGCGATGCGGCCGAACGGTCGCCGCGCAAGCGCGATGGTCTCCTCATAATCCTCGCCGTCGAACAGCGAATTGCCGGCATAGCCGTACCCGTGCGGCCAGCGGTTGACGGTGATCGCGGCGATATCGCGGCTGCTGGAAAATCCACCCGGGCCGAGCATGCGATCGAGCTCGTCCCGGATTCTTTCCTCGAAGTCGAAGAACGTCATATCGAGCAGCTTGGCGGCTCCAACACGAAACTGGGAGCGGGCATCAAGCCCGGAATTGGGCGCTCCTGGCACGTGCTGGAGATGCAGCAGAATCGGTTTGCCTGGCTCGCGCGGGTGCAGGTAGCCGCCGAGGCTGACCGGAAAATCCAATGCCACCCGGCTGTGGAACGACATCGGTGCCGAGATATCGTGCACCTTCAGCCTCGTCCACGGCTCCCAGTTGCGAGCAAGCACATTGGTGTAAACGAGCGGCGTTTTGACGTTTTGTGACAGGGCCAGCCGTTGCGCCTGCGGCAGTTGCGGCATGATGTGCGGGATGATCATGTGAAAGCATGCGAGTACGACATGCCTGGCGGCGACTCGGTGCGCTGCTCCGGCGCGAACATAGCCCACCAGGATCTGCTCTCCCGTGTCGCGCACGTCGACGCAGGTGGAATCGAGGCGGAGGCGCGTGGGCTGGCGAGGACGGTCAAGCGCCTCGTAATCGAACCGGGCGAGCACGATATCGTCCATGGTGCTGCCGGGCGCGGCGCCCGGCACCAGCGCGCGCACCAGCAGCCGCGCAAGCGACGCATTGCCATCCGGAAAATGATAGATGTAGGGCTCGCTCCATTGCGGCGGGGCCTCGTCCGGCAGACCAAGCCCGGCAAAGCCGGGATAGCCGAGGTCGCGGACCTCGGCCGCGGCCACTGCGTCGCATCCAAGGCCGAAAAAGCCGAGCGTGCGTCCCTGAAAACAGTTCGCGACTTCCTCGCTGCAGCCGCATAATCTGATCAGATAGTCTCGATAGCTGGTGCTCCTCAACAGCTTGAGCTTCTCCGCAAAGGACTTTCCCGCAAGCGGATCGCGGGCGGCATCCTGGAGGGCCAAGAGCTGTGACTTGCTTGCCGGCGTGATCGGAAATGCGGCTATGGATTCCTCTTCGATCCGGCGCGCGGGTTCGGCAGACCTTGTCAGGGGATCATCGGGCACCAGGACGTCGCGCCCGAATGCCTCGCGGGCGAAGAACACTCCGCGCGAAAGGCCGCGCGAGGAATAGAAGCCGCGGTCGAACGCGCTCTCGAATCGTGTGACGTCCACGCCGAGGTCGCGCAGAAGGCCTTTGGCGACCGTGCTGTAGAGAGTCTTTGGCGACTGAATGGATTGGCTGCCGCCGTAGCCGATGATCAGGCGCCCATCGAGCGTGAACTCGTTGCGCTTGGCGTGACCGCCGAAATCGTCATGATTGTCCAGAACGAGAATGCGCGCATTGGCGCCCGCTGCGCTACGATAGAAATGCGCAGCCGCAAGCCCACTGATACCGCCCCCGACGACCACAAGATCATAGCTTTCCTCGATGGCGAGATCATCGAGGGCAAAGCGCCGGCCGGAACGCCCAATCGCGTGTGCAACCTCGAATGATCCGGGATGCTGCCCGCGCAAGCCGGTCAGCGCAGGGGGGTAGCGCGCAGGATCCGCGGCGATCTGCGCGGCGGCGCTCAGCCCGGACGCAATTGTCAGGGCCGTGCCATTGAGAAAATCGCGACGGGAAATCTGGCGCATGACGCAAATGTAGCAGGCCGCGCAGGCCCAGTCGCCGGCAGCGTTGCACCTTCCTCGCCGACGCTCTCGTCGGAAGAGCGATCGCAAACGGGTGCGTGCCCCTTGCGCGAGCTTGACGCGCTAGATCACACCGCCTCGCGCAGCTTCACTGCACCTTCGAGATCGACGGAGACGAGCTGGGATACTCCGCGCTCGGCCATGGTGACCCCGTAAAGACGGTTCATCCGCGCCATGGTGATGGGATTGTGCGTGATGATGACGAAACGGGTATCGGTCGAGCCGGTCATCTCGTCGAGCAGGTCACAGAACCGCTCGATGTTATGATCGTCGAGCGGAGCATCGACCTCATCAAGCACGCAGATCGGCGCCGGATTGGTGAGAAACACCGCAAAGATCAGGGCCAGCGCGGTAAGCGCCTGCTCGCCACCCGAAAGCAGCGAAAGGGTCGCGGGCTTCTTGCCCGGCGGCTTGGCGACAATCTCCAGCCCGGCTTCCAGCGGATCGTCGCTTTCGACCAGCTGGAGCTCGGCATTTCCGCCTCCGAACAGCTCGGTGAACAGATGCTTGAAATGCGTGTTGACAAGGTCGAACGATGATAGCAGCCGCTCGCGGGCCTCGCGGTTGAGGTTCTGGATGCCCTGGCGCAGGCGTTTGATGGCCTCGACCAAATCGTCGCGCTCGGTCGTGAGCGAGCTGTGCTGGCTCTCCACCTCGCGCAGCTCTTCCTCGGCACGCAGATTCACGGCTCCCAGCCGCTCCCGCTCGCGCCGCAGTCGCTCCAGATTGGCCTCAATATCGGCGACCTGTGGCAGCTCCTTGCCGGACGCGATGCCGGCAAGCGCAGCAACCTCCGCCGGCTCGACTTCCAGCATCTCGTGGATCTCATGCGTGATATCGGCGAGACGCCGCGTGGCGCCTTCGCAACGTTCCTCGGCACGCGCTGACTGCTCGCGCGCGGCCGACATTGCTTCGAGGGCCGCGCGCGCGTCGCGGTCGGCGGCGGCGAGCCCGTTCTCGCCCTCTGCAAGCCGATCCGCAGCGGTACGGCGCACCGCCTCCGCAGCCTCGATCTCGTCGAGCAATCGCCGCCGTTTCTCCTCGAAAAGCTGCGGGGCATTTTCCAGGCCGGCCCGCTCGGTTTTCGCCTCATCGGCGCGTGCAGTCAGGGTCTTGATCTGCGCGGCAGTGCCGTCATGGCGCTCGCTCCAGCGCTCGCGGTCGGACCGGATCACAGCGAGCCGCTCCCTCGCAATGTCGGCCTGGCGCGCCAGGGCCTGCGATTTTGCGCGCGCTTCGGCAAGCTCTGTCCGCTCTCGGTCAACCGCGGCGCGCACCGTCGCAAGCTGAGCTTCGGCATCGGCGGAGGCGGGCAGCGATATCAGCGCACGCTCCACTTCGGTGCGTGCGGCGGCCAACTCGTCCCGGCTGGCTGTCAAACGCGCCACTGCCTCAGTCAGCGCAGAAAGGCGCGCTGCCTTCCGGCTCGCCTCGCGTTCCGCCTCGGCGCATCGATTGCGCGCCGAATCGGCCTCGCGCTGCAGCATCCTCCAGTTGCTTCGCGCAGCGGTGTCGGCCTCCGCGCTCGATGCCAGCTCTGCCTCGGCAGCTGCCACCACCAGCTGTCGCTCCCCAATCTCGCGCCGCGCCCCCTCAAGCTCCGCCTCGATGTCGGAGAGCCGATTCTTGCCGGCGAGGCGACGCGCGGCACCGGTGGGAGCATTGGCCGCTACCGAGAAACCGTCCCAGCGCCAGAGATCCCCCTCGCGCGAGACCAGTCTCTGGCCCGCTCGCAGCATGGGCAGGAGAAGGGGCGCCTGCTCGCGCGCGACGAGGCCGATCTGCCTGAGACGCCGAATGAGCTCCGGAGGCGCCTGCACGTGATCGGCCAGCGCTTCGACCCCAGCCGGCAAGGCCGGATCGGCAGGGTCGACTTCTGCCCCTGCCCAACGCATGGGCGCAGAGGGGTCCACTGGGGCTTCGAGATCGTCGCCAAGCGCGGCACCAAGCGCCGCCTCGAAGCCTTTCTCCACCGTGAGATCGTCAATGACCGCGGGCCACAGATTCTTCGTATCGATGTGAAGGAGCCTGGCGAGCGTCCTCGCTTCCGTCTCGAGACGCTGCGCCCGCTTTTCGGCATCGGCAAGCGGCGCGCGCGCCACTTCCAGCGCCTGTCGTGCACCGGAATGCGCTGCTTCAGCACGCATGGCAGCAGCCTCCGCGTCCGCCAGCGAGGCCTGCGCCGATGCCGCCGCGGCGGCCAGCATCCCGAGATCCGCGTGTTGCGCCGCTGAAGCTTCCCTGAGCTCACGCTCAACGCGGACAATCTCCGCACCAATTCGGTCGAGCCGATCAGTGTGCTCGCGCATGGCGCTCTCCGACGCATTTCGCCGGGCCGCGAGATCCGCAAGCGCGCTAGTAAGGGCATCGAGAGCTCTTTCAGAGCCCGATAGAGCCCCCTCGACCTCCACCACACGCGCCGCCGCGCTCCCCCGCTGCGCCTCCATCGCACCGGTCTCCTGCAGCAAGGACGTCTCTTCCGCAGCGAAACGCGCCAGCGCGGATGCGGCATCATCAGCGAGCCGCCGCTCGCGATCTATATCCTCGGCGATCTGTTGCAGGCGGCGATCGAGCTCCGCCATCCGACCCAGCGCACGAGCCTCCTCGCGTTCAAGCGCGTCGCGCGCCAGCACCAGCCGTTGCAGCGCGGCCGCAGCGGATGCCTCGGCCTCGCGCAAGGCGGGCAGTCCGGCAGCCGCGATCGCCTGGCGTTTGGAAGCGTCGGCCTGTGCTCCGGTACGTTCGGCGACCAGCTGCATGGTTGAGTGGCGGGCACGCTCCGCCTCGGCACGCTCGGCATTGGCCGCTACCCAGCGCAAATGGAAAAGCGTGGCCTCCGCCTTTCGCACCTGCTCGGCAATGTTCCGATAGCGGACGGCCTGCCGAGACTGGCGCTTGAGGGATTCGATCTGGACCACCAGCTGATTGATCACTTCTTCGAGGCGATCGAGGTTGTGCTCCGCGGCGCGCAACCGCAGATCCGCCTCATGCCGCCGCGCGTGCAAGCCGGATATGCCGGCTGCCTCCTCCAGAACGCGTCGGCGCTGCTCGGGCTTGGCCTGAATGATCTCACCAATGCGTCCCTGGTGCACCAGCGCGGGCGAACGCGCTCCAGTCGAGGCATCGGCAAACAGGATGTACACATCGCGCGCTCGGACCTCACGGCCGTTGATCCGGTACGTCGACCCGTGATCACGCTCGATGCGGCGCGACACATCCAACGCTTCATGCGCATTGAACTCAGCCGGCGCCTTGCGCGCGCTGTTGTCGATATGGATCGCAACCTCGGCATGGTTGCGGCTTGGCCGACTCCCGGTGCCGGAGAAGATCACGTCATCCATGTCGGCGGCGCGCAGCGACTTGTGCGACGTCTCGCCCATCACCCAGCGCAGCGCCTCCACCAGATTCGACTTGCCGCAGCCGTTCGGGCCCACCACGCCAGTGAGGCCTGGCTCGATGAGAAAATCAGTCGGCTCAACGAAGGATTTGAAGCCGAGCAGGCGCAGTCGCGTAAGCTTCATGCCGGCGCTGTTCCGGAATTGCCGAGCCCGGCCCGAGCGAATCGCTCAGGGCTCAGGCCCATGGTGTGGGTCGAGGAATGCCGCATCGAATCGGAGAATGAATCGGCAGCCGCGATTACGCAACAGAAAGAATGAGTTGTGTATCTGCGGAAGCGGGTTGCAAGGCGCGGACGGGCTTCCCCGGACCCAAATCCGCAGCACCGAAGAAAGCGAAAAACCCTTATCAGCCCTTGAGATAGGGGGCGAGCTGCTTGTCCAGCTCCTCAGCGGAGAGCCCGCCGCGGACGATCTTGCCGTTGATGAAAAAAGTGGGCGTCGAATTCACTCCGAACTTTGTCGTCGCTCGATCGCGGCCTGCTTCAATGCCGGAAAGTATCTCCTGATTCGCGAGACATTCCTCAAAGCTCTGCTGGGTAAACCCTGCCTGCTTCGCGATCGCCAGCATCGGCTCCAATGGCTTATGCACCACCCAGTCCCGTTGCTGCGCGAACAGCGTTTCAATCAAGGGGAAGTACCTGTCCTTGCCGGCACATCTGGCCAGCATGGAACCGGCTGCGGCGAGCTGGTCGAGCGGGAACTCGCGGAAGATGAAGCGAACCTTGCCGGTATCGATGTACTTGGCCTTCAACTGCGGATAGGTCGTCTCGTGGAAATGGGCGCAGTGCGGGCAGGTCATGGATGCATACTCGATGATCGTCACCGGGGCATCCGGGGAGCCGAGAACGTTGTCACCGAGCGGACCAGGCGCCATGAGTTCCGCTATCGGCACATCACCCCCGGTATTCGCCTCGGGGGCGGCTTGCCCGGGCTGACTGAGGCCCGGCCGGGACCACAAATAGTAGGCTCCGCCACCCGCCACCGCCACGAATGCAACTGCCGCGCCCCCCATGAGCACCCGCCGACGGGAGGCGACCGGCGGGGCCGCTGCCTCGATGGTCTTGTTCATGCTTATGGTACCTACGCTATTTGTGAGGACATCTCGTCCTCATGGATAGTCTAGAAGCCCCAAATGTGGCAACGGGAAGCCGCGCACCAATGGTGTCGCGCCGGGTCACGACGGTTTGATGGCAGCGCCCAGCCTTGCAAGCGCGTCGCGCAGCTTCTCGTCCTGGATGGCGCCGAGAGTAGACCTCACGCGCGATGCGGCTTCTTTATCCGGAGCAGGTGGAGCGTTGTTCGCCCTCCGGCGCAACGGTGCCTGCCGCAGCCGGATCGATCCCACCGCCTGCCAGCCCAGAAAACGATTGACGCGCTCCAGAATGGGACCGGAGAGGTGTTGAATTTCAAGCGCGGCCGGCCCCTCGGCGCGCAGGACGAGCGTGCCGGGCTCCGGGAGCTGGCCGTCGCGAGTGCGCGTCCATTGAATCTTTTCCGGTCGCGCGTGCGTCGCAATCTCGATCCCGACGATCTCAGTCCAGCGGGTGACGAGCTCGGTGGATGCGAACCCCTGCTTGGCGAACGCCTCGGTAAGAGTGGCGTGCAGAAGGTCCGAAAGGGGGCGCAAGCGCGATTTGCGAGGCTGGTTCATGGCGATCGGCCCTGCCCTGTCGGCTGTCGCTCATGCTAGCAGCGCACGCCGTGCGGGGAAAGAACGCGCCCTGGCCGGGCCAGGCAGCAGCGCTGCTGAGCTGGTATGACCGCCATCGCCGTAACCTTCCCTGGCGCGCCTTGCCTGGCAAGAAGCCAGATCCCTATCGGGTATGGCTCTCGGAGGTGATGCTGCAGCAGACCACCGTGAAGGCGGTCGCCCCCTATTTCGTGCGCTTCACCAGCCGCTGGCCGCATGTGCGCGCCCTCGCACAGGCGCCGCTCGAAGAAGTGCTGCGCACGTGGGCAGGGCTCGGCTACTACGCCCGGGCGCGAAATCTTCACGCCTGCGCCAAGCAGGTTGTCGAGCGCCACAGCGGGCATTTTCCTCAAAACGAAACCGAGCTGATCGCGCTGCCCGGCATCGGTCGCTACAGCGCCGCGGCAATCGCCGCGATTGCGTTCGGAAGACGCGCGGCGGCGATCGACGGCAATGGCGAGCGGGTCCTTGCCCGCTTCTTTGCCGTCGAGACGACCTTGCCCGCGGCCAGGCCGCAGATACGCCTGATCGCGGAAGGCCTCGTGCCAGCAAGGCGAGCCGGGGATTTTGCCCAGGCGCTGATGGACCTCGGGGCAGCCATCTGCACGCCGAAAAACCCGGCCTGCATGCACTGCCCATGGATGAAACACTGCCGGGCATCCCTGCGCGGCGATCCGGGATCGTTTCCCCGCCGAGCTCCGAAGCGCCAAGGCCAGGTGCGGCGGGGCGCAGCGTTCGTGCTTCGGCGGGCCGATGATGCGATCCTTCTGCGCCGACGCGCAAGCAATGGACTGCTCGGCGGCATGATGGAGGTGCCGACCAGCCCATGGACGGCGGATTTTGATGCGAGCAATGCGCTTGCGCATGCGCCGCGTGTGCAAGGTATCAGGCCGAGCTGGCAGCGCGTCTCGGGCCTTGTCGCTCACACCTTCACGCACTTTCCCCTGGAGCTGTTTGTCTACAGAGCAACCGTCGGCGCCAGGACTCCCGCCCCTTCAGGCACGCGCTGGGTTGTCATGGACGAGATTGCCGGCGAAGCACTCCCGAGTGTCATGCGCAAGGTCCTCGCCCACGCAGAGTGATTGCTCTTGCGATTGCCAACGGCGCGGCAGCCGTTTTAATGAAAGTTTCAGGCTAAGACAGAGGAGGGCAAATTGAGCGTTCAGCGAATCGACGGCAATCCCCGCATGAGCAAGGTGGTCGTGCACGGCGACACCGTCTATCTCGCCGGACTGACCGCCGACAAGACGGTGGGGCAGAACCTTGCCGAACAGACGCGCGAAGTGCTGTCGCTGATAGATGGCTTTCTCGCCAAGGCAGGAACCGACAAGTCAAAACTCCTGACCGCCACGATCTGGCTTTCCGACATCCGCACCGTCGATGAAATGAACAAGGTATGGGATGCCTGGGTCGCCCCAGGTCATACCCCTGCGCGCGCCTGCATTGAGGCGCTGCTGCAAGGACCGGAGAAGAAAATCGAGATCCAGGTCACCGCAGCGCGCTAGCTCTCGGGCCACACGTGCTGCTGCGCCTGCGCCCGGAATTCCGTGCGCAAAACATCGATCGGCACGAGGCCGTGCGGCGTCTCCAGGTGCCAGAATGTCCAACCGTTGCAGGCGTCCAGTCCCTGGGCGAGGGCACCGATGCGATGAATTGAGCCGACGCTTTCCCCCAGCGCAATGGCGCCGTCGGCACGCACCAGCGCCTTCACCTTTCGTTTTGAGTCACAAAGGTGCGCCCCGGGGAGGATCATTCCACGCTCGATCAGGGCTGCGAACGGCACGCGCGGCGCTTCGCGCGCGGTGGCGAAAGGAGCCAGCGTCGCTGCCGGCAGCGGCTCAACCCGGGCGAGGCGTCTGCGGGCGGCGAGCACGTAGGTGGCATCTCGCTCGACCCCGATGAACCGTCGTCCAAGGCGCTTGGCCACGGCGCCCGTGGTGCCGGTGCCGCAGAAGGGATCGAGCACAAGATCGTCGGGCCGCGAGGAAGCGAGAATGACGCGCGCGAGCAAAGCCTCCGGCTTCTGGGTGGGGTGCAGCTTCCTGCCGCTCTCGTCCTTCAGCCGCTCCTCGCCGGTGCACAGCGCGATGGTCCAGTCCGAGCGCATCTGGACGCCATCGTTGCCTGCCTTCAACGCCTCGTAGTTGAAGGTGTAGCCTTTGCTGTCGGGCCCGTGCGCCGCCCAGATCAAGGTCTCGTGCGCATTGGTGAAGCGTCGCCCGCGAAAGTTCGGCATCGGATTGGATTTGCGCCATATGATGTCGTTCAGAATCCAGAATCCGAGATCCTGCAGAACCGTCCCCACGCGAAAGATGTTGTGGTAGGAGCCGATGACCCACAGCGTAGCAGCTGGCTTCATCACGCGGCGACATGCGAGCAGCCAGGCGCGCGTGAATTCGTCATAGGCGGCGAAGCTCGAGAAGCGGTCCCAATCATCGTTAACCGCATCGACCAGCGAATCGTCGGGACGTCTGAGATCACCCTGCAGCTGCAGATTGTAGGGCGGATCGGCAAAGACCACATCGATGCTGGCGGCGGGGAGCTTATCGAGCTCGGCGATGCAGTCGCCGAGCATGATTGTGGTGGATGCCTTGGGCGTCAAACTGACGCGGGGCGTCCTAACGGACGCCCCGCGACGCGATACAACCAAGACTCAGAACTCTGACTCAGGCGACGCAGCCGGCGACGCGGGACCTACAACCGACCGGAGTTACTATGGGCGGCCAAGGTAAAAATCGGCTTAATCGGAATGCGCGGGACATTGGGAAACGATCGCCGCTGGCCTATATTCGCGAGGCGTACCGTTGGCTGTGCGGCGCACAAGGACGGCCGTGACAATGATCCGGGTCGCCGCATGGTCGATGGTATTGGCCAGGAGGCAAAGCCATGCGTTTGGATGACTTGCCGGAAAGCGGCAACATCGAGGACCGGCGCGGCGAAGACGGTTATGGCGGAGGCGGTGGTTTCGGGCTGCCCATCGGCGGGGGCGGTCTCGGCCTGGGCACCATCGTGGTGCTCGGCATCATCGCCTGGGCGACGGGTATCAATCCCAACCTGCTGATCGGCGGTGCCGAGATACTGTCGGGCGCCGGCCAGCATCAGACACAGGCCCCGCCGACCGCGCGCCGCACCAGCAGACCGCAGGAGAAGCCATCGGATCAGGCCGGACGCTTCGTTAACCAGGTGTTGAGCAGCACTGATGCGCGCTGGAAGGAAGTCTTCGCGCAGGATGGGAGGACCTACAGACCTCCGGTCCTGGTGTTGTACAATCGCCAAACTCCTGCACGGTGCGGAGGCTTGGCTCAATCCGCCATGGGGCCGTTCTATTGCCCGAACGATCAAAAAATCTATCTCGATACATCGTTCTTCGACCAGCTGGCGACCCGATTTCATGGTTGCGCTGTTGGCAGCGACTGCCGCTTTGCGCAGGCCTATGTGATTGCGCACGAGGTCGGCCATCACGTGCAGGACCTCCTCGGCATCCTGCCCAAAGCGCAGCAGGCTCAGCGCGCCGCAAGCAGTGAGGCGGAGGCAAACCACATCCAGGTCCGGGTCGAGCTGCAGGCAGATTGTCTCGCTGGCGTATGGGCGCGGCGCGAGAACGATCACCTCAAAAGCCAGGGCAAGCCGCCCATGATCGAGCCCGGCGATGTCGAAACCGCGCTGCGCACGGCAGCCGCAATCGGCGATGATACCTTGCAGCGCAAGGCGCGGGGCTATGTCGTCCCCGACAGCTTTACGCATGGCAGCTCGGCGCAGCGCCAGCGCTGGTTCGAGGCGGGCCTGCGCTCGGGCTCGGTGGACAGCTGCAACACGTTTGCTTCCGCTGGGCTGTGAGCATCGAGTGCCCGGCCTCGATCAGAGCCGAGAATTCATCCCGCTGCAGATCGCGGTGCTGACCGTCTCCGACACGCGCGCGCTCGCGGACGACAAATCAGGCGCAACCCTGGTCGAGCGCATCGAGAAGGCGGGACACGCGGTCGCCGATCGCGCCATTGTCGCCGACGACGTGGATGAGATTCGCTCGCGCGTGAGAGGATGGATCGCGGACCCCGCCGTCGACGTGATCATCACCACGGGCGGTACCGGCTTCACCGGCCGCGATGTGACCCCGGAGGCGATCGAGCCGCTGTTCGAGAAGCGCATGGAAGGTTTCTCGACGCTGTTCGTGATGGTGAGCGTGGGCAAGATCGGCACGTCTGCAATCCAGACGCGAGCGACCGCCGGGATCGCCGGAGCAACCTACATCTTTTGTCTGCCCGGCTCGCCGGGAGCCTGCAAGGATGCCTGGGACGAGATCCTCGTCCATCAGCTCGATTTCCGCTACCGCCCCTGCAACTTCGTCGAGATCATGCCGCGGCTCGACGAGCATTTGCGCCGCCCCAAGGCGAAGGGCGCAACGCTGTAGCGCTCATGCCGGCACCGCTGCCATGTGCGCGGGCGCCAAGCCTCCCGGCAGCGGCAGCAGGACCGCAAAAAATCCGACAATCGCTAGCAGATAGGCGCCGCCTGCGATGACGAGCACGGCGCCAAGCCCGAACGAGGTCGCCACGATCGGCACCAAGGCCGCGCCGATCACCGAGAAACACCCGTTGATCCCCCATGCCCACAGGAACATGTGGTCCTTACCGAGCCGCGCGAGCGAGGTCATGGCGACGGGCATCGGGAAGCCCATCAGGAAGGCGGGCGGGAAGATAAGCGCGAAGCAAGAGATGAGACGCAGCGGATAGGCAAGCGTGCCGATCAGATCGAGCACGCGGTCGAGAAAGAGGCCATAAGCGATCAGCATGCAGCCGATGCCAATGAAGACCTTCGGCATCACGCGACGCGCGCGGTCGAGATAGCGTTCCGAATAGAACGCACCGAGGCCGGAGAACACCAGCATGCCCGTGATGAGCACGGAGGCGGACACGGTGGCATTGCTGAGCGCCAGCATGAAATCGGAGATCAAGCCCACTTCCACCATGATGTATCCCGCACCCAGGCATGCAAAATAGATGATGACGCGGAGCTTGCCCGGGTTGCGCCGAAAGATTGTTCGCCAGCCGAAGATCAGCGGAATGAGAATGAGCGGGAGCGATGCGAGGCACGCAACGGCCAGCGTCGCCCACAACAGCAGATAACCCCACTCGTCCTGCAGCAGGTCGAGCCGATCGACGACGCGGGGAAGGTCGCGGGTCTTGACGAAGCCGGCAAAATAGGGCCGCGTATTGGTGAGCGGACGCGTGTCGAATACGTAGCGCTGCGCGACGTCCTCCCAGCCGCCAAGGATGAGACGATGCCAGGCCAGCTGGCCCATGAGGGTCGCCGGGAGCGGATGGTCTGTGGTTTCGGGGGCCGCGCTCTCGCTGCCTGCCGCCGGTATCGCCACTGGCGCCGATTCAGGGTCCAAGCCCGCATTGGAAAAAATCTGTTTCCTGTAATCGTCGAGAACCTTGGCGGTCTGCGACTCGTCGTATTCGAGCCCGGGATAATAGACGGCGTCGAACGACATGGCGCGGGTGTGCGCCGCGAGCTTGCGGATCTCGTCCGGGAGAAAGCCGCCGCGCTTGTAGAGCACAGTCGCAGTCGAGAGATAGCTGGCAGCGACAAAAAAACGGTTGGCGATATCGCCCTCCTCGAGCTCACGCGCCGCCGCGACCATGGTCGCGTAGAGCTTGAGCACTGATTTCGGCGGCTCCTCCTTGTTCCAGAGAGTGACCGAGAGCACACCGCCGTCCTTGAGCGCGCGCATATAGCTCGCCATGGCCTCGCGCGAATAGGAGAACTTTTCGATGACGGCGAATCCGCCGGGACTGGAAAGACCGGCGGAATCCGCGAGGCTGAGATCGATGACGTCATAGCGCTGCGAGGTGCGAGCGAGGAAAAGCCGGCCGTCGTAATCGATGACGCGCACCTTGGGATTGTTGAGCACGTCCCCGGTGAACTCGCGCAGCTCTTTGTCGGTGCGCAGCGCATCGCGCACCGCCGGGTTGCCTTCCGCCACCGTTACGGTACGGGAATTTCGCAGCGCGACCGAGGTCGATATGCCGCCGCCGAATTGAACCACAAAGGTGTCGGGCGCAGCCTTGATCAGATAGGGATAGAACATCGGCAGAAAGCGGTAATACGCGGTCTGCTCGGGCGGAAGATCGCGGATGATGCCGCTTGGCCCCTCGCCATCGATATACATCCCGAGATAGGCGTTGGCCGGCATCTGCGGCAGCGTGAAGGCCGCGTTGTCGGAAAGCCCGGGCGCGAAATGCAGGTACGAGCTCGCGTAGACCTCTATGTACCCGAACGGCGACGCGCGCTCGTAGATCCGCTCACTGTCGGGGAATTTTCGCGCATAGGACACGCCCTTGAAGTCGGACACCGCGAGCTTGGGCGCGTCGAGAAGGGGGGGCAGCGCAAGATGGCCGGCGATTGACACGAACGCGGCAGCGGACAGCCCCGCCAGGCCCGCCCGACTCGCGAATGCAGCAAACCAGAGCAGGCCGCCCGCGAGCCACAGCAGAAGCGGCGCAAGGATCAGATCTTCCGG